>ERZ894232.683-NODE-683-length-42205-cov-10.860783_pt1 | contig 42205 bp, 64 predicted proteins | sample MGYA00380296_ERZ894232 | MGnify/ENA primary metagenome ERZ894232 (study PRJEB32331, sample SAMN06328433) | human gut metagenome | biome: human gut microbiome; feature: stool | host: Homo sapiens | collected 2014-08-14 ...
TAAGCCCAAACACTGACGCAATTGCCTGTACAAGCAGTAAGATTGCTGGGATCAGTGCCGCCCAGAATGCCTTGTTTTTAATTCTTACAATCCAATTAATCTTCTTCATTTTTCATTCTCCTTTACAAATACATTGCTGCTATTCCACCAATCACAGCTCCGATCAGTGCGGTTACTACTACGTCCCACCGTTTAGCTGGTGTCTGCTCAAGATGTGTCACTTTTGCGGTCAGCTGCACAAGAGTCTGGTTCATAAAGCCAACCTCTTTGGTTAGCCCTACCATCTCTTGTGCCAGTTGATGCACCACATTTACAATATCTTCCACCTCATTCATCCGGTGCTTTAACGAGCCGATTTCTTTATTATATTCGGCAAGTGTTACTTCTACTTCATTTTCTGTCATTCTCGTCTCCTTACCATATTTTTGCTGTTCCTAAGTATGCCGCTGTTACCTGTTTGTTTCCGATATAAATTTTTCTAATACGATCATATCCAAGATACATTTTTTTATCTTCTTCCCATATGGCATACAATGTAGCATTTCCATAAATGGTATATACACTATCTGGCTGATATTCAGGATTTCCACCAGGCGAAGTTGCCCAACCTTTAAATACATAACCGGATTTATAAGGGGCACGAGCTGGAAGATACCATGCTTCGCCATATTTGCCACGTAATGGGTTAAATTCTCCACTTCCACCTTGGAGGTCAAATGTGATAGTATATACAGATTCTTGTTGTTCCCATACTGCGTAAAAAGTCATGTCTCCATATGGGGTGTAAGTTGATCCAGGTTGATAATCTGCGGATGTCGCCCACGATGATGTAGACCATCCTAAAAAAGTATGGTTAGACCATGTTGGGGTTGTGTATGGAATGTAAGTTTGCTCTCCTACAACTTTTTGCTGCATTGATGGAGCGCCGGAGCCTCCATTTGCGTTGAAAGTAATTGTACAATACTGTGTAGATTTGCCCCAAACTGCATAAAGAGTACTGTCACCATACAAAGTATAATATTCTCCGGGCTGATATGATACACTGCCACTGGAATAAGTTGACCACCCTTTAAATGTGTATCCGCTTTTTGCTGGAGTTGTATATGGAATTTGTACCCGTTCACCATATCCTCCATACAAAGTATTAAATGCGCCTGTTCCCCCTTGAAGATTAAAGGACAAAGAGTATTGTGTGACCTGATTTTGTCTCCATACCGCATATAATGTTATGTCATATTCAGACATATATGAATAACCAGGCGTATATGCGGACTCTGGTTCGGTTGCTCCAGACCATGTAGACCAGCCTAAAAAAGTATATCCACTACGAGTGGGTTTCGAATAAGTAATTGTAATGGATTGACCTACATTTACTGTCTGTTTTGCGGGTGCATTTGTTCCTCCATTCGCATTATATGTGACACTCCATGTTCTAGTAACATTCTGACCCCAAACAGCATACAAGGTCGTATCTGCATCTATTGTAAATGCATCTCCTGGTTGATACTGTGCATAGGAAGATGAGGGTGAAGTTGCCCATCCTTTGAAAGTGTAACCGGATCTTGTAGGTTTTTGAGTAGTAAGATATAGGGTATTGTTGAAATACTTCTTCTGCATTGACGGTGCGCCGGATCCGCCATTCGCATTAAAATACACACCCCAGAGATTTCTTTTGACATTGATTGTGAAATCCATTCCCTTGCCTACTACATTTGGAATAATGATATTCGCATATGCATTCAGAGTGATATCCGCTCCCGCTTCTGCTTTCACAAAGACAGCCTGATCATAAAAAGTACGTACTTGATTTGCTACAATTTCCATATACTTTTCTTCTAAAGTACCCTCTTCGTGTCCGTGAGTACCTGCCTGCACTTTTCCATAACCATAAGTAGCGTACGGACTGGTCTTGGTCGCATTTATGATAAATCGACAGTCCCACCCTGGCTGCCCATCCCGATACACCCGATAAGTTTCCCAACGACACCAGGCAGTGCAGTTTGAGTTCCCGTCCATGGGATAGTGTGGTGTTTCACCAGAAAAGTCTGCCGATCGCTGTAGTTCTTTGTTATTTTTCATGTTGCTGCTCCTAATCAACGATTAAATACACAGTCTGACTGTCTTTCACTCTTAAATGATCATAATCAGATTGCGTCATGCTTTCGAAAGCATAGGGCACTCGATTTCTATCGATATACTTATTTTCCAGTTTTCTGGATAAATACGACAACCCGCTGTAGTCTAGAACCTTTTTCGGGGAAGCTTTTTGCTCCCCCACCCGAAACATCTTTTTTAAAAATTCAGGCATTGCGTGTCACCTGCCTTATGAGAATAAACCATCAATTTCAGAATTTGTAATAGACTGAACATTCGCATCTGATCCAGCTGGCCCCTGTGGTCCCATTGGTCCAACGTCTCCTTTTTCGCCTTTTAATCCCTGAGGTCCTTGCGGTCCTGTTTCTCCTCTGTCACCTTTGGCTCCTGCTGGACCCTGAATTCCCTGTTCTCCTTTTGCACCCGCTGGGCCCGCCGGACCTGTTGCTCCCTGTAATCCCTGTGGTCCCTGAGGTCCTGTCATACCTGTGGCTCCTGATAAGTCCGTAATGTAGGTATAGGATGAGGCTCCTTTTACGTACAATTTTGCATTGTCGGCATCCTGTACATCTCCTGTGTCAATCATGACAAATTGCCCGGTCTTTACCCCATCGGTTGCAAATCCTTTATTCATCGCATCAACGGATTCAAATGTTTTAGCGATTTTAAACGCCTCACCGGCTGGACCCTGTGGCCCCTGTAATCCCTGAGGTCCCTGTGCACCCACCGCACCGGCTGGCCCTGCTGGTCCCTGCGGTCCGGCTGCTCCAGTCTCTCCTTTATCTCCTTTGAATTCTCCAGCTTTGATTGCCTCATCCAACGGCTTTAATTTATACAAAACATCAGTAGAGGCTACCTTATCTGTTTTCTTTCGAAATGCGCCATTTGCCCATTCCTGCATTTTTGTTTTAAATGTTCCAAGCCCTGTAAGATCTAAAAATTTTGCCATGTTCTTTCTTCTCCTTTATTACTGAAATAATCCGTTAATTTCGTCTTCTGTGATGATCTCGTTTCCTGCTCCTGCTTCCAGTTCCCCGATCTTCTGCTCTACGGATTTTCCTTCCGTGAGCTGCACACTTTCCGCCATGACCAGTGGGTAATTCCCGTTATTTTTTACCGTTAAGGTGTTGACGATTGTAACACCGCCGTCAATACTCTGTGCCATCTTCCAAACCTCCTTATTTTACTGTAACTGCTGTAGATCCCAGTCCTGCATTTACGGACATCCAGACATCATAACTCTGCTTGTAACCGGATGCGTTGGTAAATTCCAGCGTCTGTGCTTTTTTAAATCCTCCGTCAAATCCACCCACATTGAATGTTGGCGTTCCAAAGGATGTAGGGATTGCATACACAATCTTCTCTCCTGCTCCCGCATTGACCGTAAAGGTGCGCCCTCTTCCACCGGCAAGCGAGGATCCTTCCAGTGCCAGGATATCGGCATTTTCCAGCTGTGCCTTGTTGCTCTTGCCCCAGTAGACTTTTGGCTGGAAGGTAATGCTTGCGGTTCTGGATACAACCGCATCCCTCTCATCTGTTACGGTCAGAACGATATTTGTATTTGTTTTGATTGTCTTTCCTGTATAAGATTTCTTGCGGAGCGCCTTATCCAGTACTTCTTCTGCGTCTGATCCGAATTTGATCTTCTGCGTTTTTGGCTCTTTGTTTAACGTCCACGCGACATCAGATGCGGTTACTGTTGCACCGATCTCATTACTGCTGTTTGTAGCAGTCAAGGTATTGATTGCAATCTTGGTGTATGCCAGATCGTCAATCTTCTGCTTGTACTCATCCGAAAAATCATTGCTGGATAATCCTTTCCCATCCTCCTTTCTTACGTATCTTGCATCATTTTTCTGTACCAGGTGTGCAAGACCATCCTGATCCAGGTACTTCTTTTCTGCGGCCAGTGCCGCTGCTTTTGTTGCTTTCTTTCTTGGCATGTTTAATCTGCTCCTTTCATAATCTCGTCAATCTCCGGATTGGTGATCGACTCTATCTCCACAGTTCCGCTTCCCCCGCCTTCCGGAAGTTCCACTTCACTGAGTAGATTCTCCCCGGAAAAAAGCTGCATCCGGTTTTCCTCCAGCTGCAGCCTGTCTCCTTTTTTATTTAGTTGTTCTAATAGTTCTTCCAGAATGTGTTCCTCTTCTGGTTCTTCATAATCTTCCGGCTTTGGACGCTTATTCACTGCACATTCAATCTGTCGGATAGTCTGACCGGATTTTGTGTCTGCCAAATACAAAAACGCCCAAATATTTCTCCCATTTTTCAGTAGAGTATCCGGTATTTTTGCCAGAATGTGATTTTCTTTCACTTCTCCGATTACCGTTTTTGCTGTTTCGCTCCCTGCAATCGCAAAATGAACTTCCATTGTTTTATTTTGAAAATCCAACCCACAGATTTTTAGTGTCTGACCACGATCCCACTGCCAAAGCCCTGGAACCCTCTTGTATCCTTCACCGTCATTAAAAGCGGCGGTTATCATATCCCCCATTTTCTCACCTCCTAACTTGCTGCGATCCAAGATGTACAGATCGTCCGCTCTGCATAATCTTTCTTTTCCACATCCAGAGAAATCTTGCCTCCTATACGATATCTTCCAGTTCCAATGATCGTCCCTGCGACTACTTCCGGGCACGCGCAAAATACGTGATATTTCGGCTGGAATTCTTCCGGGATGGCCACCTCGTCAAAATCATTGAAAGACCCGCTGTTCGGAAACTGCGCCAGCATCTCAATTTTGCAGTGTACGATCTTGCCGATCTTATACAACCACACCTGCACGTGATTACTGCTGTTTACATTGGAGTACGGCCCTCTCACCTGTCCGGAATCATGTTCCTTGATCCCCATCAATTCTTGATCTCCAAGTAATAACTTTCCGTGAAACCTCACATCTTGATAGAAATCATATCCCTCTTCTCTGTCACTTGCTGTTCCACCAAAAGCAATGCTCCTTCCTTTATTTGCAACATCCAACGCCCGGAACTGCGCGGGAACAATCACTTCTTCCTGTTTGTTTCCGTTTAAGTCTGTGATTGTAACAATCACAAAATACACATACGATGCAGATATTTGTCCATTTCCTATTACAGACGAAATTTCCCCACTTGCTGCATTTGGCTTCGTTTCACTGACTTTGACTAAGGATCCGGTACTCGTTTTCTTGTACTCTATTTTTATGCTGGTCGCGATGTTGGAGCTGTTTAACGTCCTGTCCACCTTCCATGTTCCAGACACTTTGATATAGGTTCCGTCTCCCATAGCGTTCCCTTTTGAGTCACACCGCAGCGCTTTTAGATTTGTAATTGTCGGTTGGATATACGCAATTTTCCAGACTGCATACAAGGTGATATCCACATCTGTGCCGTAAGTAGACCCCGGCATGTACGACACCTCTCCAGCAGATGACGTTGCCCAACCCATAAATACATACCCGTCTCGTGTAGGGCGTGCAGAGGATAGGGTTAAGTTTGACCCATATATTTTCTTTTGACTGCCCGGCGCGCCCGTTCCTCCGTTTGCATTGTAAGATACGGTATGTTCCCACGTGATAGCCGAGAGTGCGTAACTTCCGCTTGCTGAGATTGTGGACGGGTTGATTCCCGTGTTAATTGTTGCGGAAAATCCTATGTTCTTGGGCTGTCCGCTTGTCGGCATCGTAATACGGAATGTCTTAGTTCCGCCAATGTTTGTCCATATCCATTTTCCTCCACCACTTCCCACCGCAAATGTTGCGCTGCCAGATGTATTCTGCCCATCACAGCTCATGTTGTACGGTGCACCGCCGTAATTGTATCCGCCCCAGTCAAACGCAATATCAAACCTGATATCTACATCGTACTGATGCGTGAGGTTCACGTCTCCTACACCACGTACTGCGGTTACATATATTCTTCCTGTTCCTGCCATTTATTTTCTCCTTACTCGATGTAGATTAGAGAGAGATGTCCATCTCCATTGTCCAGCATAGCATAGTTGCCTACCCCAACTCGCTTAGCACTTAGATTGTCGACTTCCGCCACCGGCATATACGCTTTCTCGTTGCCGAAATACGCCAGCCCTTTGTCCCCCTCGTAGAATCCTAAACGGGAGTTGGTTAGCCTTGCTTTCAGGTCGTTGCTTGTTCCACCCAGCTCCAAAAACGGCGTAACTCCATCCGATCCCTGCCGCACCCACGTATCGATAACTTCTGTCTTGCCGTCTACGTAAGTTACGGTATTCTTAAACTCAGCACGGACCTCATTCTTGTACTTTTCGAAACTGGTATTGATGTTGTTGACGCTGGAGATTGCAGTGTTCGCAGAATCCTGTGCGTTTCCTGCTGCATCTTTTGCATCCTCGATGTCTCCCGTGTATGCTTCTACCCATTTTTCGCCGTCCCAGTACTTAAGGACGTTGTTTATCGTGTCGTACCAGAGTTTAGTCTTATCGTCTGGTGGTGTTTCAGACTTGATTGCTCCATCTGCGCCATCATCCCCTTTGTATTTTGACCACTGGTAATCTCTTGGATCGTCGCTTTCTATCTGGGATTCCTTGTTGTATGCGAGTCCGATGTAAGCCTTGTCATCAGGACTGTCAGACATTCCCTTTCCATTCTGGTCATCTGCATATTTCACCCAGGTATAATACGTCACTCCATCTTTTCCTGGATCCCCCGGTGCTCCATCGTCCACTTTGGTGATTGTCACCTCATAATATCCACGCCGGATTCCATTTTCGGTGGCTGTAAAAGAGTATACTGCCTTGGTATCCACATCATCAGCATTAACCGTCACGCTCCGCCCAGTACGGAACTCTGCGTCATCTTTACTCCACCGGAATTGTAGCTTGCCTGATACATCCACGCCATTATCGTAGGCGTAAGCTGTCAGAGTGGTGCTGCCGATACCATTTTTAAAGATGATGCCATTGTTGGTGGAGATGGAACATGTGTACACCTTATTTTTGTTGATAAGATCTTCCATCCTCTGCAATAAGCTATCCGAAATTTCGGATGTAAGCTCTTTGTAGTTAGTAAATACGGTCTTTGCGACTGTTGGATTTGTAAAGCTGCGGACTTGCTCGGACACTCTCGCCTGTAAGTATAAGATCGGATTCCATTCCTGATCCTGCATCCTTACGGTGTCCCCGATGTCGGTATCAAAATATCCTTCCACCTCATAGGTTACTACCGGTTCAGATGCGGTTTTGAGGTCAGACAGAGCCATGCTGTAAAGTTTCTCTTGGTTGTCCGTGTCATACTCTTTTCGCATTGCGATATAGGCATCATCCTTATTAACCACGTTAGACGGAAATCGGTCTCTTGCCTGTGGTGCTCTGATGATCGCACCGTCTGTAAAGTATTCCAAACGTCCGCTTGCATCGTATTCCTTTTTATCCAGACCATTGATGGTCAGCCCATCCTTCCCGGTCGGAATGATGCAGGTGTATAGGTTCTCAGCATCTGTGGTCTTCCGGATTCCGGTAATCCCTTTCCCGTATCGCAGGACAACATCATTTCGGAATGTTCCAATTCCGCTGTCCTTGTCGCTCTGCTCCCGATATACGTTTAAGATAATCTCTTTTAGTGAGTAGTCTTTATTCAAAACGGTCTCAAACTCCACTTCTGCGGAAAATACATTTGCGAGGGAAAAGAGTCTTTTTAAAATAGATGTGGTCCCTGTCCATTCGTTCGTGATCCGCTTGTCGGATACCTCATTCAGTCCTAATCGAACGGAATGTTCCGGATCAAATACATTCAGGTATTCTTCAAAACTCATGGCGTTCTCTGCTTTATACGCCCCGGCATCCTCGTTAATCAATTCAAAGGACAGAGACCATGCTTCTGCTGTCACCGTCTGTTCTGTACGCTCTGTACGGACGATATTTAAGTAGTAGTGTTTACCCTTTGCAACAAAAGCAATCTTATTTCCGGCTGTGATGTGCACGGAATCTGGATGCTTTGCGTCTACTGTAAAGGTGAAAGTATTCGCCGCCCCCTGTAAATACTCATGCAGTTCGTCGCCCCAGTAGTGCATAGACTTTCGGTGATTGTTATCCATATAAGCCAATGGCTTGTCTCCTGTACTCAGGATCCCAATTCTTACGTGTTCCATTACAGATATACCTCCCGTATTTTCGCTCTGATCGTTGGTGGTGGATTACTAAAATCTGAATAGTAAAACTGTACTTCTGTAGTTCCTGGCGGCACCTTAAAATAATCCGTTCCGGTCACCTCATGTCCTGCGGATGTCACGCCATCTACATAGACCTTGGTACTCTCTCCATTGATCTGAACCACACTCCCGGCTTGAAACCGGTTTGGAACGTCCCTTTGTGCATCCACGCTGTGACTGGTAAATTCTACAGAGTATACGTGATTTTCCCCGATTCCTTCCCCGGATCCCCAGACACCAATAAAGATGCTGATCTCGGTCACCTCAATGTCTTTCATTTCCGGCACCGTAAATGACCGCACTTCTCCGTTGACATTAAACTCAAACCGATCCCCAAACTTGGAGATACTGGATTTCCCTGCGTTTTGTCCAGTTCTTGGATTATCCCAGCTACAGTCAAACTCAATCTTATCTTTATTGATTCCATTTACAAAAAACTCTGCGTAACCTCTGTTATTTCCAAGCTCATTCTTAAACACAGTCATAGCTGCCACGTTCTTTTTGTTGCGGTCCGTCATCAAAAACTGGATGACACCCCGGTTGTTAAATGTGGATGTCGTAAAGTAATGATGCCAGGACAGCGTGCAATTCTTGGCTCCGCTGTGCGTATTGCTGTCCCTTGGCACTTGCTTTGTCCAACTCGGACCGTGCCACTGCTCTCCTGCTCCATAATCTGTGACTCGCAGGGCATAACCTCCGGTTCCGTTGGTGATTGCAAGGTTTCCGGTCTGTTTATGCTCGCTTACTACATGGACAGTGGTGGCGTTATTTAATACCCATCCGCTGGTGCTTGGAGAAAATTTGTCATTGATGAGGATTTCTGATGCTTCGTAGTCCTCCACGTCTGTTTCCTCTACCTTTCCGAGTTGGATCGTTCCGTACTGGCTGACAAGTCCAATAAAGCCATTCTCGTGTTTGTGGGTAATCTCATAGTCCACATCGCACCATTCCGTTCCGCTGTTTTGGATGGTAAGTGTCTGATATCCACTTTCCTGATGGGCTGTAAATGATTTTTCTACCGTAGAGTACTTCCGCGGATCGCAACAATAGAAAGTAAATTCTCCTTTCACATTCAGGCTTCCAGGTTCCACATCACCAACGCTCGATTTTGTCCCGATAAAATACTTATCCGGCTCATCTGCAAAAATCAGCTTTACTTGCTCCTTATTCAAAATTTCAGAAAGCTTATTAAATTTATCGCGAAACTCTCTTGGAGTTTTGCAAAGCAATTGATATCCAACCGTAATGTTTCTTGCTACATCTCGTTTCCCCACATACTCTGATCCGTCTACAAGATCTATTTCCCGCTCTGTAAACTCGGATTCTAGCAGTTCACGACCACTCACATATAATGTTCGGTATCCGTCAATTACATTTTCGATATATGTTCCGTCAATCTGCATGGCTTCACTCGGCAGGGAGCTCAATACTCCCGCCGATTCCGTATCCGCAAACTCATACATGGCTTCGTTCTCCTTTCAGTCTCATCTTCATGCTCTCTCGACTATCCAGCTCTTTCTGCGTAAATTCTGCCGTAACTCGTGCTGCTTCTCTTCCGTTGTACTCAACTGGTACAACAATTGTGTATGTAGCATTTCTGTTGTAGGAATAATCACCAGAAAGTTCAGGATTTCCGGCACCAGAAACCCGCATTCTCATATCTGTAGACAGGATTGGAATCTCTACAATACTCTGCGTAGCCTCATCAACCTTTCTAGTCATCGACTCAATTCCAAGTGCAAATCCTTCACCTACATAGGCGCCCAACCCAACAAACACTCTTGATGGGCTGTGAATTTTCGCTTTTGCCCTGACTGCAGCATCTGCAGCCGCAGCCATTTGAGCCGCAACTGATCTAATATATCCTAATGTTGCCGACATACCATTTGCAAAACCTAACCCTATGTTGTATCCGCTACTGTATGCGCCGCTTGCACCAGAAGCAAGGGATGATAATACTGCAGATACAGTTTTGATTGCGACTGCCTGTGTTGGTTGGAGCCCGTTTTGCACACCCTCTTTTGCACTGTCCCCAAGTTTCTGTCCAGAGCTTCTCGCTTTTCCTGCACCGCTATCAAATGCACTTACAATAGATTTCACCGCGCTTTTTGCCTTGTTACCAAGCGCATCCAGCCCATCGTTTACGATACTTACAGAATCTTTCATGCTTGTAATGGATTTCTGCGCTGTCTTTGCGTTCTTTGCAATGGATTTCATGCTGGAATTTACCGCCAATAATGCTGCTGCCATTGCCAGTACTCCAACACACGCCGCCGCAATTGCAACTCCAAATGCAACTACTCCGACCGTGACTCCAAGCACCGCAACGGCTACGGCAAGCAATCCAACCGCAAGGACGGCACAACCTGCCCCAGCTACAATCACACCAGCTCCAAATACCGTCATTGCAGCACCTAACGCCCCAATTGCTACAGATGCCTGCAATCCATACTCAGCAACAATCGGAAGTACATTCGCCACAATCGCAAGACCTGTACTTGCAAGCAATACTGCTGCTCCAACAAGTGCCGCAGCCGCACCGAATGCAATCAAGCCAACTGCCCCGGCCGTAAGGACAGGAGCCACCGCAGCCGCTACAACCATCAAGCCACCAATCGCTACAATCAAACCGAACATCACTGCGATTGCAAGTGGACCTGCATTCGCCAAGGAAATTGCGGACATAGTTAATACGGCGATTCCGGCCGCTGCCAAAACAACAGCTGCGCCGAATGCAACAAATCCGGCTGCGCCAGAAGATAATGTCGGAGCTACCATTTTTGCAACAATCAAAAGACCTGCAATCGCTGCCACCATTCCAACTAAAACTGCAACCGCTAAAGGACCCGAGTCCGCCACTGCCTTTGCCCCCTGGGAAAGCAGGAAAAACCCTGCACTAATCAGAGCGACACCTGCACCGAGCATCATAAACGCTTTCGCTGATTCCATAGTGCTTTTCACACTTTCTTTGCTCGACACGCCGACTTCTTTCTGCCCTTTGGAAATCCCAAATAATTTTCCGGCAATTTTGCTGATTCCTTTACCGGCAAGACCGGCAATTGCACTGGTAAATGCACCTACAAATGGAGCAACGCTTTTTGCAATCTTAAAGCCTTTATATGCAACGATTAGTTTTGGGAGTTCAGTGATCACTCTCGCAATGATATCTGCATGCTCTTCCAAGAATCCTGCAAACGCTTGGAGCGCATCCCCAGCTCCTTGAATCGCATCGCGGAACCCGTTCACGCTCTCTGTAGAGCCAAATGCTGGAATAAGTTTTCCAAGTTCTTTTCGGATTGCTCCAAATGCATCCCCAAAAGCCCCAGAAACTTGAGAAGCCTCTCTTTTTAAGATTTTCCAATAGGATCCCAAGCGAATCATTGTTGCTGGAATCCAAGTCTGCAATCTGGAAAACGCGCTTTCTACTTTTCCGTTAAATTGATTGATCGCATCCACAGCCTTACCTTTAACAAAAGAATCGTAAATGGACTGCATTCCGCTTGTCACCGTTGCTTCAAGGTTTCCCATTGCTCCTTCGAATGTCGTAACTGATTGCGCGGCTTCTCTTGCCATATCTGTCATCCCTATATTGTTCATCGCCTGCCCCAGAAGATCGGCTGTGATAGCTCCATCTTCCATTGCCTGTTTAAAATCCTCTCCTAAAATCGGATTCAATTTAATCAATTCTTTTCTTAATCCACCGGCAAGCTGCGGACTCGCATTGACGATCTGGTTCCAATCCTGCGCATGTAAAGCGCCAGATGCCATCGCCTGTGAAAATGCGAGTGCAACACTACTAAACTCCTGTGCGCCACCACCGAATACAGCAACTGCATTTCCAACGGATTCCGTTAATTTCTCTGCGTCTTTAACCCCATTTGCAGACAGAGATCCAAAGGTTGACATTACATCCTGTAAAGAAAATACTGTTTTATCAGCATAGGTCTTTAGCGTTCCTGTTGCACCTGCGATTCTCTGTATTTCATCCTCAGCATATCCGCTAAACCGCATTGCCTGTTGTAGCTTTTGCATAGCGTCAGAAGTGTTGATCGTTTCTTTGGTCAGCCCAGAAAGGCTTCCGGACACGACAGATACAGCTTTTTGTCCAATTGCCATCATTGCTCCAAAGCCAATCCCACCCATAAGTGTACTTTTTAACTCTTTGGCTGATTTTGTGGCTGCTCCGAAAACAGATTTGAACCCCTTATCCTGTGCAGACAATATCGCCTTAACCGAAAAAGTTTCTGCCATGCCATCACTCTCCTTTCATCATTCTGCCGATTATGTCTAATCTTTCATTTTTCTTCTTGCGGCCCTTTATGCGATCCACTTCTTTTTCGTAATCAAAAAACTTCCTAAATCTCTGATAAACTGGCTTTGTCTTATTTTTTCCTACCCTTTTCTCTGCTTTCACTGCAAAATTCAGGAACGCCTGCAGATGGTTTCGGTAGTCCTTGTCTACTTCTCTTAGCTGCACAGCTTCCATAAGCAGGGTGTATTCCGGGATCGTCAACCTGTCCACTTCTTCAAAGCTCTTGAAACCTAGATATCGAAAGCAATTTAAGGCCACTTCTTTGTAGGATTCTTCAAAATCTACATCATCAGCTCTCTTTTCCGTGCTTCTTCCTCTTCTATTCTCTGTTTCTCTTTCTCCACAGCATCCATAAGTTCTTTCGTTGTCCTCTTTGTAGCATTCGCACTCTTCAAGAAACCCATTACTGTATCTGTAAGATCATCGATATCTGTATTCTCGTCATCGATATAACCATCGAGCAGATTTCTTGTTACTCTTGGGTTCTGCCCTTTATTCGCAACGTCAAGAATATTCACAAGAGCTTCTGGATCTCCATCCATCAAATTCATAAGCGCGTACCGGAACCCTACATCTTTTTTAACTCCAGGTGCTCCATCTATCGGCACATTTGTCTGCTTGTTTATCTCTCTCAAAAATCCCATTCCAAAGTTAAACTGGTACACCTGTCCGTTAATTGTTAATTCCATCATTTTTAATTCCTCCATTAAAAAGAGAGCGGTCTTGCCGCCCTCTATGTACATGATCTATTCTTTTCCTACTTTTGCCTTTCCTACTTTACCTCTGCCGATTAAGGCTACATCGTCAGAGGGCATTATTCCCCCTCTTTCACGCTGTCCTTAAACACGTAATTCGCGATTTCCTGCTGCTGCGTTGTCACGGTTACATCTCCGCGTTTTCCAGAACCATTGATCCCAAATGTCAACGATACTTCAACCATATCTTCTGCGGATGATGTAATTTCAAATTCCGTAAGATACCCTTGGAAATACATGCCTTTGAATTTATTCGGTCCTCCATCTGCCGGTTCATCAAGGTTCGCCTCCCAGATTTCAATCAGTTCGTCTCCGTCCATTGCATCTTCAAGTTCGTTAACTGTTTTATCACCTTTTGCTAAGATACTGGTTGCCGTGATTTCTACCTCTGCCGCTCCGGGTGTTCGGATAGCACCGTCCTTTGTCGCGGTGGAGTCCGCATCCTTGCTTTTTGTTCTTCCATTCTCTGTCGTAAACGCAAGATTTTTTCCAGCTTCTTTAGAAGCGTTTTGGGCAAGGCGGTATAAATACACAATTTTTTTACCGGCCACCGCCTCTGCAAATAACTGTAGTCCTGTTTTAAACATACTTTTCTCCTCTCTAACTAAAACTAAATTCTATTTCCAGCAACCCGTGCAAGAGTGGCTGCTTTGTACTCTTATCCGGCAAAATCCTTTGATTTACATGCCGGACATCCCATGCAAAATTTTCTGTATGATCCAATTTTCTGCATGTATTTTTGATCGCCAACAACATTTTTGATACCGTTCCCCTCTGTCTTGGATTGTTGTGCCATATATGGATTGTCTGATGGACACTTCCAAAGACAGCGGTTTTATTGGCATCATCTATCTGGTGGTTGTCTGCGAGATAAATAAAAGGATATGGCGTACCATCCGGCGGCAAAAAGCCATCGTATACGTCATATCCTAATGATTTGATTTCTGTAAGTAATTTTGTAAATAACTCTTGCTGTGGATCCATATATCACCTCACAAGCTTTTGCAAATCTTTTTCAAACTGTTTCTTCTGTTCCTCAAATGCAGGGTTCAAATATGGCTGCGCTTCCATAAAGCGGGTTCCAAACTCCACATAAGGCGCGTACTCTGCTGTGGGCTCTACTGTAGCAGTCATTCCGCCGTCAGATACTTCTATTCCGATACTTCTTTTCAAAGTTCCAGTATCAACCGGTGCGTTCCTCTGCGCTTTTCTTTGCATATCAGAACCATTCTTTTTCACGACCGTCTTGACCGCACTCATATCCATTCGCTTTCTTAAGCCTTTATTCAACTTTGCAATTCCTTCAAATTTTACTGTAGCCATCACTGCACCTCCGATACTACAAACACATGCTTCGTTCGCAGTTTTCGTTCAAAATCCACTCTGTACAGTTTCCTTCCAACACGGATCCTGTGAAATAGCTCCGTATAGTGCGTCTGTAGTTGGATGGTCAAACTCCCTTGCTTAATCTCACCGTAAACTAAATTCATCGTTTCTGTACCAGTATCAGAAACACACCCATACCGTTTTGTTTCGGTTGTATAATCTTCCGCATAATCTCCCGTTGTAGGATTATACACTCCTTGTACTACCGTTTGAAAGAATACAGGTTTATCATATCTCATAAAAACCGAATCCTTCCTTTCTTAATCCCGCCTATGGAATCAAGATACGCCTGTATCTCCTCCATATAGGGAGCAAAGTCATTTTCTAAATAGGATGTGCTCTCTCCCGCTACAGTATGGGTTGACATTCCCTCTGACCCAATACGATTAAAACGGATCACCGCTACATCTGTGACAATATGCTGCATACTCGGCGGTACTTCCATACCGCCAAGAAGCAGTTTTAGTCGATTTTTTACAGATTCCAGAATCAACAAAAGCTTTTCATCAGAATCCCTGTCAGAACTGTCAATCCCCAAAAGGATTTTCAAGTCGTCTAACATCTCATCACCTCATTTATTGAGACACGATCACTGCACTGCCTTTTGCAACAGCTTTAAACCCAGGATCTGCTTCCACAATTGTCAGATGCTCTCCATTTGTTCCATCAATTTCAGAAACTCCGTCCCATTTCTTCCATGTTTTCACATCCATTCCATAAGTTACTGCTTCCGCGCTCCCGGCTTTCACTTTATACTTCCAGCAGTTATTCATAGATGACAATTGCTTATCTACAGATGGAAGAGTCTTTCCATTTTCAGAACCCTTCACAGATGCTACTTTTAGTTCCCCAAGTTTCTGTGTATTTTCACCGCCTACCGACATATATGCAATGGCATCCATATACTCGCAAAAAATACGAAGCCCCATAATTGCAAACATATCTGAAATCGCTCTTTCATAAGTTCCCTGAGCATGAAATCCGATGAACCCAGTTGCTGAATCCGTAGTATATGACAGTCCGGCTTTTACAAACTCGGAATCTGCTGGATCCACATAGTATGCGATCATATTGTTTAGTGGGGTTGCAATTACTGTTTTTTCTGGAATTTCTGATGTTACAAATACGACATCTGCACCAAGGAAGTTTTTAATGTACGACATTCCAAACGAAGTCTGCAATGTGATATCGGCTGCTCCGACATATCTATAAACATCCAAAGTATTCACCCATACTGCAATCCCTGTAGCTGTTCTGTTCATGCTCTCAAATTTTTCTTTCACCTTTCCAATGGACATTGCGATCGCCATCTGCCATGTAGTTTCATGCCCTACAAGTGACCCGGCCTTTAACTGAGCATACAACTTTTCTTTGACTTTATTCTGTAGATCTGATTGAAACTCCTCATCCGTAGACTGCACCGCAGCATCATACCCTTTCTCCGCAATCGCTTCTATAGATACAGCTTTTCTGTATTTTTCAATTTTGATTGTATCGAACGGTGTTTCCTCCACAGTATACTGAGATAATGGAATCTCTTCTCCCTCTCCAACATCTCCAGATTTTAACTCACCTTTCACAGTCTTTGTTTTCAAAACTGTTCCATTTGCTTTGCGAATCATCCGTGTAATCCCAAGAACATCCAACAAATCCTGAATATTCTTTCCAAAACTCGTTACAAAATCAATTTCACGTGCTCTGACCTGGATCTGTGCCTGTCCGGTCATACCTTCTGGAGCTGCAAATACCTGTAATCCTAAATTTCCAATATCATGCATATCTTCTTTCTCTCCTTTATTGAAATAATGTCATGTTTTCTGCAATTAACTTCTGTCTTTCAGATGGATTTTTAATTGCCAGAATCTGATCTTTTGTCATTGTTCCTTTTCCGCCAGTCCCAACTTTTGGCGTATTTCCTTTTAAAGCATCCTTTACTGCAGCCTGTATTGCTGCTTTATACAACTTCGTAAATGATTCTACTGCTTCTTTTGTTTTTTCAGCATCCTCACTTACAAGATGGGAAAGCAATTCATCCGGAAGGTTGATTTCTTCCTCTGCCAGCATCTTTCTTGCTGTCTTTGCCATATCTGAAAGAGCATTCTGGCGTTTCAGATCGCTCAGTTCTTTCTCCAGCTTATTTGCCCTGTATTCAGCCTTCTCCTCTTTTGTCATCTGCGCCAGACGTTCTGCTTCAGACATTTTATCGTCCGTCAACGCTTTCCATTTCTGTTGGGCATTTGCTACCGCAGTCTGAGTTGCTTTCTGCACACGCCTATCAAATTCTGCCTGATTTCCACCTTGCTTTAAAAAATCATCAAAAGATAACGGATGATTTTTATCACCAGATCCCCCATTTCCTACTCCGTCTCCGTTTGCGTGTACGCCACCGTCTCCGTCGCCTTCTGCAAAAATCTGTAATTTTGCCATTGGTACTCTCCAACAACTCAATAACTTTTTATGTTTCATCTCATGTTTCCTTCCTGCCCCAACCCGTTCAATTAAGCCCAGGTCATTGCTCGAATCTTAGTTTTACGACTTTTCGGTCGCATCAAGTTACACCACCCGAACACATTCCGGGAATTCATCAGCAATCATACTGACTCCAATGAAAAAGGAATCCACCAGAGTCTTTCCTTTCTCTGATAGATTCCTGTATTCTATCTCAGCCCTTCCGGGAGATACCCTATATTCTATTTCATCACCTGCTAGGTCCTTAATGGACTGGATCAGTGTCTGCATAAGCGCTGTAACTCCTGCGCACACAATATCTTTCCCTAGTTCTGCGTACCCGGCATGACCAGAAATTTCCATTTGCTCTGGCCGAATTCTTACTTCAATCAAATCACATCACCTCCAAAATTGGTATAAAAATACCACCAGCCTTTTTCTGACTAGTGGTATCTATCTTAGATTCAAATAACCATTTTCATAAAGAAAATCAATTTCTTCTACTGTGAGTTTACTGACTGGATTTTCCCAGCCGTCATCTTCTGTTTTTAAATCCGGTATCTCTATTTCTGTTGGACTGCACCCTAACTTTTCGCATATTCTCTTATATTCTTTCTCTTTATCCATCATAACACCTTCATTTCAACACCTGAATCATAAAACATATTTTCTACAGAATCAGTATATCCTTCTTTTTCCATTCTTTCAAGGGCATAGTTGCAAATTATCTTATTAAATCTTTTTTCATCAACAGAATACTGAAAAATCTTGCCGTCATGACATACAACAACCCCACATTTATATTTCCTCTGCAAGCAAGCCAGTATATCTCCCATACTCGGAACACTGCTTCCTGGATGATTATGTATTCCAATGATGGTATACAGTTCCGCATTTTTCAGCATTGCATCCATTTTCTTATTCGGCTTTGCGCGACTTTCAACATCATAATCCTTGTTGATTTCATATTTTCCGGTTTTCCCATCAATATATGCTAAATCTTCAAATTTTGTTCCCGACCTGTGGAATAACATGTCTTTCGAAATCTTCCATATATTTCTATTAACCTTTGTTGTATTAGACATCTTATCAACTCGTCTTCTGTACTCCGGAGAATTGATGAGATTTGAGTCAACAACCGTATTTTTGTACTTATACTTCCTTTTACTTTCTTCTTTCTCTCTACTGTTTTTCCATTCATCAAAGTTCATTCCATGCTCAGAATATCCATTCAGCCATTCATGATACTCCTTATCATCCATATATGCCGCAGTGCTGCACCTACATCTGGGATGCATCGGAGGGGCGTTGGCTCCAGGCATCATTTTGGAAACTTTAAATTGCTTCTCATCCAGCCCTTTGCAAATTGGACAGGCATCTCCTAGTGCAAGAAACGTATATTCATCAAACCCGTTCTTTTCAAAAGATTGTTTCTGCGCTTCTGTCTGCACCCTTGCAAGTTCTGTTACCATCAGACGCTCCGCGTTGCTCTGACTGACTCCGAATCGTTTTCTGAGATGTGTTGCCAATTTTTTCGGATTTTGCCCTTGGATAAGTCCAATTTGCAATAACTTGGCTAACTCCGATTTTAACATATCTTGGTACATCCAGATGCGATCTGAAAAAGTCGCATTGCGAAAAGATGCATTGACAATAACTCTTGCCTTTTTGGCATTATTTTGTACGGTTTTTCCAAGGATGCCAGCCTGACGCTTCAACTCCTTTTCTGTCCGATCATACAAAATCTGATCAAACAGCTTATCTATTTCATCGAATCCGGCTACCATTTCAAGTCCGATCTGAGCTTTCAGAAGTTCCAGCCTGTTTACTTTCATTGTGAGATTGTAAAGACGCATTTCCGCATTTGCCTTGTCAGAAAATTCTTTATCTTTCACATATTCCTTTGCCTTTCTTGCATAAGATTCAATATCCAATTTCGCAACTCTTTTCTTCGCTTCTGAAAGAGTGATTCCTTCTTTCCTTGCATATCGGACATAAAAACCATTGATCTGTTTTTCAATCTCATCCATCATATTCTGATAGATTTCATCTAATTGTTCCCTAAACTCCTTTTCTTCCTGTACATTATGTTTCTTCTGCTCTGCTTCTCTTTCTTTCCAGTACTCCTGACTGCTCACCTGGTCCACCTCCGAACATGCTATTCATCACAGCATCTTCTCTTTGCTGATTTTCTTCCTCGATTTTTTTTATCTCTTCCTTCACATTATCTACGATAGAAAGCGTTTTAAGCTGGGTATCCTGTGACACAATTCCCTCCAAATTGCCTGCAATCTGAGTCTCTTCCAAGATATTTGCTGGAAAGTTTGGCGTAAAATGTGGATGAATCAACACAAAATCGTCTTTTTTCATTCCAGATACAGGATTACTAAAAATCAATCTGTATCTTCGATTCATTCCAGCAGAAAACTTTCGTTCTTTTGTTTTTTCCAGATTGCTCATTGCCTGCAACTTGTACTTTAAGGCGATGCCGGATGTAGTTCCAAAGTTTTCATCCGAAATGTTAGCTACCATGCTGATCTGAAAAATCAACTTTTCCAGTCTGTCAATCAGATGCTCTTGCGTATTATCTCCGTCCGGCTTGCTCATAAATTCAACGATCACATTCTCTGTATCTCCGTCAAGGTTTATAATCCTGTTATCTCTAATATGTTCCGTTTCGTCATTTCCCAGGAGAGTCCCAAGTATTTTCAGGTATGCATCTGCAAAATAATCTACATCATTCGCTTTTTCGGAGATCGTCTTATTATATGCATTTATCATCGTCATAACCGGCTCAAAAATCCCAATCCGTTCCGCGTTCTCCACGAATTCTGCTGCCGGAACACCATCGAAACCATGAATCTTTTCTTCTGTCTCCCATACAATACGTCCTTTTAATACAAACCACTTAACCTTTTGTTGATCTGATACACTACCATGTAATACCTGATCCGCATCCGTGTACAGCCTCACAAAATAACGTTCCTTACTGAGTACAGAATCATCGTACACCATAAATGCATCCATCGGAGAAAGATATGTAATCCCGATGTTGCCAAGATCATCTACATAATACATTTCATATCCTTTTCCGTATATGCTACATATTTTTGACAATTCCGCGTTGTTATCGTCCTGGTTATTATACTGATCCAAAAATTCAACATATTTCTCAACATCTTCATTCCCGTCCACAGACAACTTGATTGGATTCCCAATAAAAAATCCATTCATGGTATCCACAATATATTTTGCAAAATTTACTGCAATACGGTTATCCGGCTTCCATCTTGGTTTTTTAGGCTCGTAAAAAATCGGATAATCTGTTTCATACGCCTTTCGAAGTTCCTCATACCGAAAAACACATTCTGCGCGATGTCTCTCTATAAACTGACCAAGCGTCTCATCTGTCAGTTCTTCTTCCGATGAAATCCTGTATATCATCTATAATCCTCCCTGAATCGTTCGATTTAGTCTCACTGGCACTCGTCTCTCCTGCTCAATGGAATACCGAAGCATTGCCATTGCGTCATCAAAGAAATTCACTGGCTCGTCTGTGAAAGTATTTGTCTTCTCATCCTTCTTCCATTTCCACTGCTGAATCTCTTTGATTGTGTTTACGCAAGATGGATGAATGTAGATGGTGTGCTGTTTTAGGTAATCAATCTGTGCTTTTACGCTGTTTGGCTCTTTCTTTACCGGACGCGCTCTGTATCCTGCTTTCTGCCACATCTTAATCCTGTCTGGCTCAGCAGAATCGCAATACATGGTAATTCGCTTCTGGAATTTTCCCTCGGCCATCTGTATGATCTCTGATGTATCTTTTTCAAATACATACAATTCCCGGCATAAGTAGATATCTCCATCTTTGAATCCAACCTCCCCGATACAGTTCGCATGGTTGAATCCAAAATCCTGTGAATTTACCATGTAATCGAATCTTTCTGGGGATGTGTCGAATTCCTCAATCACATAATTTGTAAGAATCAGACCTCCGGTCTCTCCCCATTCACCAAGTCCGTAAATCCGATATCCGTCCGGATCCCGTTCTTTACGCATCATCATACGCCGGTGATATGCTTCGTCTATGAACCGGTTCTGCAGGTACGTGGACTGATGTGTGTATACATCATCACTTTTTATGTCAAAATATTTCGCTTTTAACCAGTGCGTTGCTGACACCGGATTGAAGCTGAATGTAATCTGGTAATACAAAAATGGATTGAATGACAAGTCACCTCTGAGTCGGTCATCGAGAATATCGACATCCGCTTCGTAAAGCTCCGTTGCTTCTTCAATCCATATCCATGTTAATTTTCCGACATCAAATGTGATAGACTTTACTTTTTCTCGCTGTCCATCATCTTTCATCCCTCGGAAAATCACTTTATTTCCTGTCACTTTCGAGATCAGCTCCATTGGATTACTTCTGATCTGCCAGAATAATCCTGCTTTATCCCCGTATATTTTATATATTGCACTCTTTAGCTCCGCATAAGTACTATCTTTGTTTGTTGTGTCTACTTTCCGGACGCACAGAAGATTCGCACCTTTGTACTTCGGATCACCAAGTTTGATGATAAAATTCTGTGCAATGTTTACTGACTTCCCAGAACCGGCAGAGCCTTTTGCCAATCGGTATCGTTTCTTGCACTCATTGAATTCTTTAAAATTTCTGTTAAATCCAACATTAACTTCCTTCATCTTCATCACCATAGTCTACTACAATCTTCATGTCCATATCTCCTGCTACATCCAGCTTGTCATTCCACATACCTAAATGCCTGCCGAGAAGCTCGAGCGCCTTTACCTTGTCGCAGGGCTTCTGTTCCAATCCATCGCGCCCCTTTTTAATCGTTCCGAGGGCTCGCCGCTGTTCCTCAGTAAGGTTATCTGTAAGCTCCAATTCTACGGTCCGATACAGAATCGGTTCTCCGTCTTCTCCTACGAGCGGAATAATATTTCCATCTACTTCTGCTGTAGCCTGTTTCTCAACTACTTTCGCGTAGTCTGAAGCCTTGGAAAAAGCAATGGCAGCCAGTTCATTTAAAACTCGATCCTGCGTGATCTCCGTCCGCTTCTGCCGCTCTTCCATTCTTTCGGTAATATATTCTGCAACCTTAGCATTTCTTAGCAACTTACTTCCATTTACTGCTGCTGACTCTTCTTTCTTTACGCTTGGATATGCGACGCGGTAAGCCCGTGTGGCATTTAGATCAATCAAGTACTCATCTGCAAATATTTTCTGTTTTTCTGTCATAGGACTCACCACCTTCCAATCTGTTAATTTAATACATAGAAAAAGAGACACCGAAGTGCCTCTGAACTTTTACAACTCTTTTGCTATCTCTATCGCTTCTTGACTCAATTGATTTCCCTGACTATTCCATCCTTTTTCATTATTCCTTCCGCCATGTACTGAATAATGATTCGGAAGGAACCCGCGATCTATAAAATTATTTACTATCTCACGAAATTCTTCTAGCTCTATTCCTAATTTTCTCCCAGTTACCCTATCCATCTTACGCGGCTCATCACATACAGCCTGATAAAATGCTTTTAAAACTTTCTTTTCATTATCTGTCATGTCTGTCCTCCATTTTAATACAATTCCTTTTTGCCAAACGTCTTTCTTGCACCTTACTTGATAATAAAATTTCAGAATACAATGCAAAGTCGTTTTAACTTCTCGGAACTCTATTAACTTTAAAAGGTGCTTATACATCTGGCTGTTACATCTATTCCAACAACAGCGCTATCGATATGCTTAGTATACCATATCATTTTAGCACTCGCAACAAAAGAGTGCTAATTTATAATTTTTTAATATTTAGGACTACTGCAAAATGTAAATGACAACAAAAAGCCAAAATAACTCAACACAAAATCTATAAGAAAGAGGAACTTGCAGTAGTCCACAGTCCGAACAACGGGAGTCGAACCCATGACACACAGCTTATAAGGCTGCTGCTCTAACCAACTGAGCTATGTCCGGTAGGATGCCTTTTATTGACATCCTTTACCCTATCCGCAATCGGGTACGCTGATTACACTAAATATAGATTGCTGAATCTATTTTTGTTTGTTTTGCAGATCTGCGGATATCTGCGTTTTGGTACCATTGCAATGTAAGTCCGGTGTGCACTCCCAGAACAGACCTCAGCTGTGCAGCCTGTATACTCACATCACAAAGCGGAGCACCTGGAATCGAACCAAGGACGCGGCGATACCCCGCACATCTACCACTGATGCTATACTCCGCATAAAAACACCGCCAGACGAGAAAGGGCAGAAGTCCGGCGGTGTTCCGAATGTTGTTTGGAAAGCTTTTGGAGTCTTTCTTCTAACTCCATGTTATACTATATATTATTTAAAGCGGACAATGTGGACAAAACGGACAAACTTCTATTTTTCTTTCATCCACCTCTGAAATTCTTTCCTTGCGCTTTCCCCTGTGCAATTTCCTTTCATCTTCGCAGCTACTTCATCCCATGTCAGTCCTTGCATCACCTTGAACCGGATAATCCTCTGCATCCTTACCGGAGCTTTATTGATTACTCGCTCTGCTTTTACTTTAATCCGCTTTGCGTTCAGCTTTCGTTCTTCCAACAACCGTTCCTCTTCGTCTATATTCACCGTGTTCTCTATACATCCAGAGATATTAAAGCTCTGCGGTTGGTACGGAAACTCTGGATTGCTGCCTGTCACTTTATCCTGTACGATTGACTTTCTTCTGTGCCGTCTGATATCTTCCTCTGTCTCTTTCACAAGTGCTTTCGCATCCATGTACTCATAGATTATATTCTTATCCACCTCAATCACCTCCCGGAATTGGCTTTTTGATGTTGTACTTGCTTGCTATGTATCCTAGAGTGTCCGTATTTGTTCTGTCAGCCCTTTTAAAATCACAGGCAAAGGCTTTATGCTCCTGTTGCTTTAAAGCTGTCTCACAGGGCTTTCTCGTTGCCATATCATGTGCTTCAATCTTACGGATGACTCCCGCTGTCTCCTTTCTGCGTTTCAGGGTATCTCTTGTCATTCCTGCACCACCTCAATATCTTCTCCTGTCAGCTCTTCAAGCTTCTGTCGCATTTCCTCGATGGTCATTTTCTTTGGTTCTTTGCGCTCCCAGATGAGTTCGAGGTTGCGATCACAGAACGCTTTTTCTATGGTTCCTAGTGATTCATGGATAATTCTATAGACCTTGACGATATCCCCGTCTCTGTTGGTACCGCACCACTTCAAATTATTTGTATATCTGCTGATTTCATTGTGTCCGCATTCTCTTACGGCCACCCCAGCTAATACAAGATACCTATTCCCATTTCTCTGTTCAACTACCATTCCGTCTTTTAAATCTGACTTTGTAAATTCTTTCTGCATGTAATCACCACATTCCAAGATTTTATAATTGTACTTTTCTGCAAAATCACGAGACGAATATTCTCCGTTTCCGTAATAACACGTTCCTTCGTGGTGCGTATTATAATTTGTATTTTTCAAATAACTTTCTCCGTTACACCACTTCATTCCATGTTCGTGCATCTGCCTGCAGAAATCTTTTGCTTCTTCTTCGGTCTTGCAATTCACCGCAATCTTATTGTCTTTATTTTTAAATTCATCCCAGTTAAATTTTCTCATATTTTCTACCTCGCTATCTTTCGCACGATCCAATCCAAAAACACCACAAATAACAGTATCGGGAATCCCGCAGCCATCAGGTAATCCGCACCTTCTAGTTTTACATCCTCTTCCAATCCTGTCTTTAGGGCAATCACTGTTCCAAGCCCCAGGATGTAATACAGGGCTAGGAATGCGATTGTGATTAAAATGTCCATGTTATTCCTCCTTGTATGGTTCTGGAAATGGCTGCCATGCAACAACTTCTTTCTTATTTGCTTCTATGAACTCATTATAAAATTCTTCGTAAATATACCATCGATCGTCTCTAACTCTGTAAAAACCACACTTAACAGCTCCATATGATGTTTGCACATTCAGCAATGGATAATATTTACCATCACCAGCTTCCGGCAATTTATCACTTACCGGAATCCAACCGTTTTTACTAGGGACATTTGTGTCCTTGGCTAACTCTAAATACTTCTTCATTTTACGAATTGCTTGCACTATCACGCCATCATCGCAATTGCATATACCATCTTCCACGTCAAAGCAAGCACCTTCGCATTGATTAAAGCATTTTTCATTTTCTTCTATTAGTTCTTTGATCGCTACAATTTCTTTTTCTTCCAAAATCTTCTCTAGTACGTTCATTCCGTATCCTCCTTATCCACATACTTCTCTACGACATCTGCTGCACAAGTCAGCCCATAAATATAGCTTTCCAGCTCTTCTGCTGTTTTGCTCGCTCCGTGTTTTCGCTTTTCTTCTTTCAACGTTTCGTAGGCATCATTTTTCATGGATTCGATTTCTTCCACGATTTTCTCCGGTATATTCATTTTTCCTCTCCACTTCATTGTCGTATTTCAGGCACTTTCCATCCTTGTACGCTATGCATCGCTCTTTAATGCACGGATTTAATACTGGTCTGACAAAATCTCCATTTCCTACGAGCATTGCTTTTACCTCTTCTTTTCCGACTAAATCAGGGCAAAATAAAATCATCACTCCACCCCTTTCATATAGCATCCCCAGAATGTCTTACTCTTCTTTCCACTTCTGTGTCCAAATAATGGCTTCTGTCCAATTGCATCCCATACTTCGCTTGCCGGTATGTCATACTCGCTCCACTTAAAAATCAGTACCCCGTCTTCTTTTAGAACCCTCATGCATTCAGTAAATCCATCATGTAACATTTTTCTCCAGTTTTCTCCAAGTTTCCCATACTTCTTGGCTAGCCATGCAGTCTCTCCAACTTTCTTTAGGTGCGGAGGATCAAATACTACCAGTGAAAAGCTATCATCTCCAAACGGAAGATTCGTAAAATCGCACTGTATGTCTGGATCTATAGAACACAACCTTTCAGACGCTTTCCAGATTCCGGAAAAAGATTCCCTTCTCTTGTCACAATATATTACGGACGGGTTTTCTTTATCGAACCAAATCGTCTTGGATCCACAGGTTGCATCTAATATTTTCTTTCCCTTGCAATCTTCCTCATATTCCGGACACTCCGCACAATACTCATACCGGTCCATTCTTGCGCACTGCTCTTTGCACACTTCGTTTTCTGGGCATTCTATGCAGCAACGATCGGATCCGCATATACTTGTTAATTTGCATCTTCCCATCATAGCTATTTCACCCTCCTGTTCCATTTCCCTATAGCAGTAGTTTCTAAAGCATATCTTCGCGTTGCGACTCCGCATTCTTCGCAGTACACGAAAGCTGATATAACTTTTTCGTCAAATCCATAATGGATTTTCAGTGTCGCTTCTCCACCACAAAACGGACATTTCTTTAATTCTTCCATGTTACTCACTCCAATCTAATCTCTGTCCACAATGATTGCAGCAATCAGAATCCCAATGACAAAACATTTCTATATCTGCCATATTTCCAAACAGTCTTTTGCATCTAGGACACGACGCTTGTCCATTCCAGTTTTCTACTTTCTTCGGCAACTGCTTTTCTAGTGCTTCGATTGCTATTAGAAATGCATCAACATAATTGTTATAATCACTTTTTTCTCTCGTTTTTGGTGGAAGTGAGCATAATGTTGCGTTATACATGTATGTATAATTTCTTGTATTCCGGGAAGTCTGCAAATTCTTTGTATCGTTTCTTTCCTGCCATCACGCAACCAATGCACCCCACACGATCATATCCGCACTGGTACAGCTCGCACGTCTCTATTTTCTCGGAATTTATATATCCCCAGATATCACTATGCGTCCAATCTATGATAGGATTTACAATCATTTTTTTCTGCTGCATACATAGCTCACTCATCCGTCTTCGTGCATCGTTATCCTCCATCAGCATTATCTTCGTAAATTTTTCTTTCTCTTTTTTGGTTTGTCAGAGCTTTTCAAACTCTTCCCTTTTCAATCTGGAAGTACTTTCGTCCCATCTTACTCCGGTTGCGATATACCGGTTTGCACATCCAGTTTCTTTCAGCGTAGAGCAACAGTATCTTACCAATCTTGTCGGCGGCATAAGCTTTTCGGGAATTAACCTCCACATGCTAATCAATTTTCCTTTATAACGTGGTTTTTCTATCTCGCACTTAATTCCATGCAGTTCCAGTTCTCGAAATACCTTCCGGATATGCCGAACTGTCTGTGGCGCATCTGCCGTTGTATGGCTGTTATGCACTTCAAACGGGATTCCGGATTTCTTAAAAATCTCTAACATCACATCACTATCCTTTCCTCCGCTATACGTACAAACAAGCGGTCTACCATAGTGATGTAGACTCATTTCACTTGCCATTTTAATTCTTTCGATTGCTTTTTTCTCTTTATCCATTTTCTCAGAAGCCCGGTATACCCTTGCCCCGGCCGGAGGCTGGCTCCTTTCTATTTTCGCTTATTTTTTATAACCTACTGCAAATACCTCCGCATTAATATCCGGTTTTGATTCGACATCGCCCTGTTGAGCCGGCAACTGGTCCTCACCCAACCCTCGTGAAACTCCATGTAATTTGCAATGTTGCCAAAGATATCCTTGACCGAAGTTTCCTGCTTCTTCGACTCAGGCAGCATATCATTGTCTTTTAAAAAGTTTTTGAACGTTTCAATACTTACATCGATTCCGCTCTCTTCGCTTATTGCTGCATAGATGTTCTGGATCGTAAGTCCGTATTCGATCATGCACTTAATTTCTCCCTTGTACGGTTCGTATTGTTTTCTTTTATTTTCCATTTTTCTTAACCACATCCTCTTGTTTGCTATTACCCTCTTTTTCACTTCTTTTCCAGTAATATCCTCAAGTACTCTGCAGATATGCTCATCCGTGCATCCGAGTTTTACTATCTCTTCGATCTGGAACTTGTAGGGATCCAGAAAGTGTCCTGGTCTACTCATTTCCCTCTCACCCTATTCTTTCTCTTCCGCTTTGTGCTGCCGCGCGTAAACGCATCCATATTTCCGTGTCTCAATCCGGTAGACTGTTTCCTATAGACTCTAAAACCGTATCTTTTTCTGTTCATGTTTGCCTCCTAACTGAAACTTACTTCCGGCTCTTCCTCTGGACATATTTCTCCACCTGCTTCCATTTCGTTTATGATGATTTTCGTTCCCGCTCTTTGTAATCTCAGCAACAGCATGTCAAATTCCCCAAGGTATCTCAACGACTTAATGTCTACACATCCCAAACTGTCAAGTGTATACTCTTTCTCAAAATCCCATTTCGATATCGGAATTTCCATATTCAACTCTTCATCGTGTTCGTTTTCGAAAATGATTACCGCCCTATGCAGGGAGCTCCAAGTAGATCTTTCACACTCTTCTATTAGCATCTCGCAACTGACCGATTCGTAGTGTGGTCCATCGTCAAACTCCACTTCCAGACCAGTTGTACTGATCTTCTTTTCGCACATTGCAATCCATGCATCAAACAGATCCGTGACTTCCATTTCTTTTTCTTCCTGCTTGATTGATAATTCCTTAAAATTTTCTAGAATCTTTTTATTCTCAATGCAAGCATCGGAATTTACGATTTCTGTAAGCACCGTATCCAACTTTGGAAGGTATTCCGAAAAATCATACTTCTCTATGTACGGCACCATGACATCGTTTATCTTTTTCTTCAGTGCCTTTTCCGCATCTCCCCATCTAAACGCTGATCCTATTGCCGATTCTATCGATTCCTTAAATTTCTTTTTGAGTATTTCCTTTACTTCTTCCTCGGAGAGACACTCCTGTGCCATTTTTAATAATTCTTCTTTCATTTTGTTCCTCCTTAATTCGAATTCAACAGCTGCTCTTCCAGAGAGTCCATGTCGTATTCTCTGCGCTCAAAGTTGTTTAGATTTCTGCTTACTGGCGGTTTTGCTGGCATTTTTTCCGTCTGCTCTTGGTTAAGATAAACATCGAAATTACTGCCGAACAGGGTTTTTGGTCTTAGATATATCCTCATATCCTTAATGCCGCGCTGTAATTCCTCTTTTGTCGGCTTTCTGCCCCACTCATGGTATTTTTTATCAATCACCGTCTTAAAGTCATCCAGAGTGTATCCTTCATTGAATCTGGCTTTTATTTCCTTCTGGTTACTCTTAACATCCCACCTTAGTTTCTTGCCTGTCTTTTCATTCAGGTAAGTTATGATCTCTTTGTACGGGACATATATATTATTATCTTTTTCTTTATCTTCTTCTTTATCTATATCTGAAACAGCGACGTCAGACGTTCTTTCAGACGACTTGTCAGACGATTTTTCGATCAAAGCTCTTTGTTTGGCTCTTCTTTCCTCTTGGTACAGCCTGTCACGCTCTTTTTTCCGTTCATAAGCATCCAATGTCTGGTGCTTATTCCAGTTCGGGATCGTGATTATTCCCTCCACTATCTCAATCATTTTAAATTGCTCAAACGCATTCAAAGCCAACTTTACAGTGGATTCATTCATTCTAAAGATTGTTGCCAGCATCTTGTCTGTGTAGGGAATCTTGTCATTCATCAGGAATACACCACCGTTATTCTTTTTCCCGGCAAGACATAGCAACTTGAACCAGACTGTTATAATTGCATAAGCATCCGGTAAACTCTCTATCAGCAATATCTTTTCATCATCAAAGATATCCGTTGCTATCTTGATCCATTTCACCTCTGCCATTACTCATCCTCCGCAATATAGACCACCACGCAAGGTGTATCCGAGTACACTTTTTCAATCTCCAGACTGGTTACCTGCTTATCATCCGTATATGCGACTCCATTCAGGCCATCCAGAATGATTTTTGCAATGTTGTCTAAGTCAGGCTTCTTATTCGGCTTCATTTCTCCTTTTAAAGCCCTATCCTTATTCTTCTTAGACCAGCTCTCTGGAATCGGAAATTTCGCTAAAATTCGAACTCTCAGAGGGATGTCCGTGTAAAGCACGCCTATACTCTGCTTGTAAATCCTTGCAACTTCCTTTTCGTATTTTTTGCTTTCGTCTGGCGTATATGTAATGACTTTAAATCCGGCTCTGCGGAATCTCGGTCTTGCTTTTCCAACCGGTTTGCCCGGAATTGTAATTACCATTTATTCTCCTTTCTGCTCCCGGAATTACCGGGAGACAATGAATCTGGCTTACTTAAGGTATTTGTGACGTACTGTGCAGCAGCCATGAACGGGTTACAATTTATAGCGAAAGGTTACCCTTTGCTAACATAGTGAAATTCTTGTCGGAACTGCTCTTCTGTTCCGTAGTGCTGCAAATAATACTCTTTGCAGCGTTTTCTTAAGTATCGGTCAACTTTTGATGCATTCTCCCCTGCCCTTGTTCCGTTTGGATGCAGGTCTGGTCTCAATGGAGCGATAAAACCATAATCCTCCGAAAGTTCAATTTCTTTCGATGTGTGACTAAAAACATGATGCCTCTCCACTCCGTAAACTCCGGTGTACATGCAGTGATCCATATCCTCTGTGAATATGCTCCACAGCTTCTTTGGTCTGCCGGACGTCCTCTGATGACCTTTTTTCTTTTTCTTGCGCTTCGGCTTAGGGAATGCCATGTTACTGTAATCAATGCTCACAGTTCAATCCCCCATTTTTGTCTAAGCTCTTCTTTTTCATCTGGGGTCAAAAGGTCTGCATCTGGTATTCCAACCTCTCTGCAATCTTCCAACACGCCTTTGATGAGTCTGCTCATTTCTTTTGTGTTATACTTGCTTGACCCTTTGTAGCATTGCAGAGTGTGTAATGTTTCAGTTCTCCCTTTTAGGTCTTTTACTTCCTGTGCTCCACGATCTATCACAATCCGGAACACTGACTGTGCCAGATAGATGTCTTTTTCCCGGAGCGGTATATACTCGAAAGCGCCGTGGGATTTTAATTCATTTAGGTACGCTTGCCATCTGGTAATATTCAGCTTGTCTGCTAATTTATCGAGTAACACCCACAAGTAAGAGTTTGCGTCAAGGCTTCTCTTTGCTCTGTACGGCTTTATTTCAAGCGTTAATTTCTCATAATCTTTCAGTTCATCGTAGGCTTGTCGGAAGTCCTCTATAGGCTCGAATAGAATGGTCAGCTTTCCACTGTGATAATCTGCGACAGGTTCTTTCAATCTTCCTGTAAACCTCATTATTCTTCTCCCATATTTCTCATAAGCTTTTTAAATTGCTCCACTGTCAGTTCTCGCAAGCCAGACACCTTATAAGCCCGACACACATTCGCTATTGTCTGCTTATGCTTAGGAATGCAAATTTCCAGTGTTTTTACCTGTGATTCGGTCACATAGTTTTTGGGAGGTTCTTCTTGATTAGCAGGATTATAATTTCCGGCATTTCTACCAAGCGAAAATACTACTTTTCCGGTTTTCTCATTTTCGATTTTCAGTGCATCTATGTTTCTTTCTTTGTCATAACCAACATAACTTACTCGGAAACGATCATAACAAGTGCTTCCATTACCATTCTGTTTCGCGGAAATTTCGCATTTATCGGATGAGATCCAAATAAACGGAGCGGTATATAACTCTCTTCCGATTCCCCAATTAAAGCAAGCTCTCTTAAAGCTGTCGGATGCAAGGCCTTTCTGTTTTTCAGTAAAGCTTTCCGTTCCTGTATCTTCTTTGGAAACCCAGATACCTTTATCATCATCCCATATACTCACGGTGCAGTTTGCGTTGTCTCTGCTATGTTCTCTTTTCCAATTTAGCTTTCCAACAGTTTCATCCAAGATATTCATATCGCACCTTGCATCTTTGTATAGTAATAGTGATATCCCATTACTCTTCACCGTTGCGATACGACATTCAATCTCGTTCGCTTTTAATGTTCTGAACTCCATATTTCTCACCTACCGAATCTGAATATTATTGTTCTGTACCAATACAACTCCAGATAACTCAACACCATCTTTCAGTGCCTTTTTCACCTTTGTTTTATCAACCTCAGGATCAGCAAATTTCAAGTATTCCTTGTCCAGTTTTGAAACATCTTGCACCTCTACACTCTCTGATTTTCGATAAGAGATGCTGACTCTTGCTGTTTTAAATTTTTCACCACACAAATAACCAGACAGGTATTCTTTTAGATTTCTTGCCTTGTTTTCACATGATTTCTGGCGGTCAGCCAGTTTATTTTTTTCTGCCTTGATTGCTTCTGCATCAGATAAGAGGTTTTTGATCCAGAGAGCAATTCCCTCTACCTTTTTGTCAAAATCCATCTGTAGCTGTGCCAGCTTTTCCGGGTCGATAATCTCTCCTGTTTCCTGATCTACACAATTCAAAATCTCTTCATCAATCTCGTATAATGTTGCCATTTGTTATTTCCTCCATAAAATCACAATAATTCTGATAGTGCCTTTTGCGCACCCTAAAATATCTGTCTTTTTCAGCCGCTTCTTGATCTGTTATTTCTTCCAGTTCTTCCGCATATTCGTACATATTATTTGCCCACCATATCTACTGCTTTTTCCAGCAATACTTTTGCCAAAACGATTGCATCATCTAGTTGCTTATCTGTTGCAATCCCGTCAAACAGATCGTAATCTCCATCAGCAACAAATCCGTTTTCTTGCGCGCAGAGAAGTATTCTGCCACCGTAGTTCGAAAATTCAATGCTTACATAAGGGTACCCATCCTTACCTTCTCCACGCTCTTGAATCCCAAGAATTAAGTCTAAAAGTTCATGTATTTTATTTCTATCCATTGCTTATCCTCCTAAAATCTGTTAATATAGAATCGTATTTTTTCCTGAGTACCTACGGCTCCCCAGCCTTTTTGTAGGTGCTCATTTTTAATACCCAAATATCAACCACCATCCGATCAACGCCAGCACGAACCCGATCACAGATGCTGCAATCTTATGCCAGTAAGGCTTGTCCTTTTCCGGCAATTCAACAGATACGGAGCGGATATCCCAGCTGTTTAAAGTGTTTGGATGTTGAGTGGTGTCGCAGCGGTATGTTCCTTTAATGGTCACGTCTCCACCTCCTTTAGTTTTACAGATTTCTTATGTTGGATTTCCAGTTCCATTCTGTAATTTTCCAAACAGGCGATTGCGTGTAACTTTTGCTCCTCAGAATACCCACTAACCCTTTCTGTGGATTCCAGAGCCTGGATGAATTTCTCAATCTGATTGATTGTCAGCCTTTTCATAGCTTGTCCTCCTTTCTACCGCCTAAGCGGTTTTCTCTTCTGTCCTCTTTTCGAGTGTGTAATCAATTTTCACATGTTCCTGTTCTTCGATCAGAGATATCAACACTTGTATGATTTTTTCCATATCTGGTTTCATGTCATCACCTATCTTCCTCATAGTTTCTTGCGGTCAGAGCTTTCCGGTTTAATTTTTCCGCAAGTAATTCTGCGTCCGGCAAGTCTTTTACTTCCACTTCTTTTCCGTTGATTACTACAATGTTCTTTATAGTCACTTGCACCACCTCTCTAATATGTATGACGGATGGTTTGTCCGAGATATGTTGTCCATTCAATCCTATTTACGCTTCGTTCCAAACCTATCAATTATCATGTCTGTCACATCGGTAACAAAGTCCATGTTGACATCAAGTAAATGATCAACAGCCTTTTGGATAATACTCATAGACTCCCGTGTCACTACAAGACTTGTAACGATTGATGTTATGATCGAGCAGATGATGCTTACTATTACAATTTCCATGTCAATCCTCCCTGCTACGCCACTCCGTATTTAATAGCCAACTCTTTTACGATAGCCGTATATCCCTCAATCAGTTTCTTATCATCAGCGATCACATCCAGATAATTCAATTTGTCTCTTCTGGATTTGCAAACACCCTCATCTGCCATTCTTCTACGCTTGTTTGTGAGTCTCTGCTTTACATTCACTCCCATACGTTTTTCTAACAACTGATAGGATTCTGCCCTTACATCTTGATAAGACTTGCTGTCTCCGCACTCCATACCAATTTTTCTCAAGATTCTTCCGGTATCTTCTCTCCATGATGTTGTATCGATTGCAACAACCTCACGGATGCTTTCAATCCGTTCTTCCACGTGCTCAAGCTTCTCTGCCTGACGCTTCTGCTCAATTTCCAAGTTAATCATGACCTGCAACTGCGGTGAGAGTTCTTGTGTGGCAAGAGATGCCGCTTTGTATTTCTTTTCTACCTGGATGAAATATCTGCGTACTTGTTTTCCTTTTTCATTCCGCTCAAGCATTGCCATTTCTTTGGCAGCATCCAGTTTGATGATATGGTCTTTTTTAGTCTGACCGGAAGGTGTAGAAATTTCTACGCCTTGAAAATCTTCATTTTCTATAGCATCAATGTCTGATAATCTGCGTTTCGCCCATTCGCGGTAAACACTTGGTGCTCCCAGAACTTCATGCAGTTCTGAGCCATATACTACTTTTTCTCCTGTGCTTGTCTCGTATACTGGGACAAGTTCGTTCTCAATTACTGTTAAATTGTTCATTATTCCTCCTATATATTGTGATTTTCTTGATTTTTATACAAAAAGTGGTATAATATCAAGGTTGTACTATTCACTAAATATTGTGCGAAAACATATGTTTCGTACTTTATATTGTGTTTTTCGTGATTTTTATTTGACTTTCCATATATTGTGTTGTACCATCTTACTAGAGGTATCTCATTTTTAATAAGAAAGGTGGTGAATATATGGCAAAAGGAAAATCATGCAAGCCATCTGCTAAAGTCAGCAAAGCTGGAAAAACTCTTTCCACAAGCAAATCAGCTTCCGCAAAATCTAAAGCAGGAACAATCCTTGCAAACCATAAAAGTACAAGCCATTAGTCTTTTGTCCTGAGTTTATACTCAGGACTTTTAAATTGTCCTGAATAGCATTTTTGCCATTTCAGTCATTGCTATAAGCTCTTCTGGTGTTGGGTTATCCTTGTTCGCAGTGCGAATAACGAACTTCGATAAATCTTCTACCATTTCTTCATACAAACTTTTTTGACTTTTCTTAGACATCTTTTTCTCCTTTACAATTTCTTCGGTTTAATAAACTTGTCCGTATTCACTTCCAGTGCTCCGCAGATCAACTCATATTCTTCAAAAGTAAACCGTCTCTTGCCATTCAGCGAACTACAGATCTTATGTTTCGGTATCCCTGTTTTTTGTGATAAAAAAATCTGTTTGATACCTCTTTCTGTCAGGTAATCATTGATTGCTCTTCCGAGCCATTCATCTGCCATAAATTCCTCCTACTCCAAAAAATACTCAACTGATACGTTGAAGTAATCTGCTACGCCACAGATTCCAGATATGCAAGATCCTTCACTGTTTCCAATCTCTTCTTACAATCCTGATAAATCTCTTTGTAATGTTTTCCAGTCAGTATTCCAGTATCGATCACATGGAGAATGATGTTTTCCATCAGCGAAAGATTGTTCAGTTGCATAACTGTTGCTTCATCACGCTTTCCAATTCCAGCCATCTTATTTGCAAGTTTTGAATAGGTCATGTAAAGCATCTCTGCGTGTGTGCTCCCCTGCCCTTTTGCGTATTCCACTAATTTCTGAATGGTGTCCGTCTCTGCTCTTCTGGTCAGTTTTCCGGCTTTTCTTGTTTCTACCCATGTCTGCGTTGCTTTTTCTTTGATGAGTGCTTCCATCTGATCGAAAGCATCACTATACATTAGCTTCCAATGCACTGCATCTTTCCCATTAAACCCCATTACCAAAATCGTAAATCCTTTGCGATTCATAATGTATTTCTCGTAAGTCCTACCTTTTGCATCTTTATGATGGGAAATACGGAAAATTTTCCGGTTTTCAATCTCCTCATTTTTGAGGAGATTAGAAATTGCTCGCATCACATTATCGTGCCGTTTTCCAAACTTCTCAGCCACCTGCAAACTGTCACACACTGCTTCATCATTTTTTAAATATACGAGTTCTGTCATTATTTCTCCTGCTCCTGATCCATCTCCTTTTCCATCAACTCCAGCTGTTCCATCGTTACTCCGTCACGGATTAACTGCTTTCCTCTCTTCTCATGCCATCTGAGTTGATACAGATACTGTCTCCTCTTATATTTAATGCGCTGTTCCTGTCTGGAAAGCTGTACGGCATCGGATTGATTTAATCTTTCGATCTCCTGTTCTACTTGTTCGTCTGTTAAAAAATCTTTTCTTGGTTTCATTTGCCTATCCTCCTATCCTAATAATTCGTCAATGGTACATCCTAGCACCTTTGCTACTTTAGATAAGCTTCTTACTGTAGGACTAACTGTATTCCACTTATAAATGCTTCCAGTGGAAACACCAGCACGACTTTCTAATAAGTTGATGGAAATACCTTTTTCCACAGCTTTCTTAGATACCTTGTCAAAAATATTATTTTCCGTATCAATCACTCCTTTTCTTTTTGTTGAGTTCTGAAAATATCACAATTTTATATTGACTAAGTTCTGAAAATATTCTATAATCAAGTTGTCAAGCAAAATTACAAAATAAATTCCAGCATTCTTATTATCGCAAGTTTTTTGCGATTTTTTCAGAACCCTATAATCACATTATACGCGATAATTTCAGAATGTCAAGAGTTATTTTTGCGATTTTTTCAGAATTTTGAAAGGAGTCTACATATGACACTGAGAGAACGCGTAAAACATCTATGCAAAGAACATGGAATTTCAATGAATAAATTGGAAAACGAGCTTAATTTTGGAAAAGGGTACATAAGCAAATTAGGTTCAAGCCAACCAAATGTTAATAAGTTGCAGCAAATCGCTGATTACTTCAGCGTATCATTAGATTATTTAATGTCTGGGGAATCTAATGGCGATAATCTGTCATTACTCACGGCGAAAGATGAACGCGACATTGCAAAAGACATGGAAAACATTAGAAATAAGTTAAAAAACAATGAAGAAGGTCCTGCTTCTTATGACGGTCAAGCTATCCCGGAAGAAGATATTGACTTACTTCTTGGGCAAATCGAGCTGATGATGAGAAGATTAAAACCGATTAACAAAGAAAAGTACAACCCTAACAAAAATAAAAAGTAGGTGTATAAATTGAGAACAAACGATATTAAGCGTTTAGTTGAATACTACATAAAGAAATTTAATACAAGAAATCCTTTTGAACTTGCAAACTGTTTAAATGTCGAAGTTCAATTAGGACCTTTGGGAAGTCGAGCTGGATGCTATATGTTTCTGAAAAATCACAAGTGCATTTTTCTGAATGAAGATTTGGAAGAACATGAACTGAACCTTGTAATGGCTCATGAATTGGCGCACTCCATTCTTCATAGAAAAGAAAATTGTTACTTTATCAGAAATAAGACTCTTCTATTATCTTCTACCAATGAAATAGAAGCGAATATTTTTGCAGCAGAACTTCTAATACCAGATTCTTTGATCTATGAGAATCCGGGCATGACAAAAAGCCAGATTGCAAGGCTGGCTGGATATGATGAAAAGATTATGGATTTTAAAAATTTTAAATGATATAATCGCTACAGCGTTTATATAGAATGAAGTGGTGTGAGGTACAAAAAGGAGGAAATATGGAGTTTATCGAATCTATTAAACAGTTTTCGGAGCGCGTATCACTGATGAAAGATACTGTATCTACCGAAGAGGCAACAAAAATGTCTTTAATCGTCCCTATGTTTCAGATACTTGGGTACGATGTATTCAATCCACTGGAGTTTTGCCCGGAATATACAGCGGACGTTGGCATTAAAAAAGGGGAAAAGGTTGACTATGCAATTTTGGATAATGGAGAACCAAACATTCTAATTGAATGCAAAAGTTGTTCCGAACAGCTAGATAAACATTCTTCACAACTATTCAGATATTTTGGAACGTCTCCTGCCAAATTCGGCATTCTGACAAACGGGATTATATACAGATTTTACACGGATTTGGAAGAAGCGAATAAAATGGATCTGGTTCCATTCCTTGAAATAAACATGCTCAGCCTAAAAGACTCTTCCATAAATGAATTAAGGAAGTTTTGCAAGGAAAATTTCGACAGAGAAAAAATATTCAGCACAGCTGAAGAGTTGAAATATAGTTCGCTCATAAAAGGTGTGTTGTCAGATGAATTTGAATCACCATCAGAAGAATTTGTAAGGCTTGTACTCACGAATATATATGACGGACAGAAGAACCAAAGAGTGATAGAAAAATTCACTCCTGTTGTAAAAAGGGCGTTCTCCTCATTTGTGAATGAAATCGTGAATAACAAGATATCTTCTGCTTTATCAAAGGATAATGATGATGAAAAAACAGAAACAGAAGAAATCACAGAAGAACCCGTATCAAAAATCGTAACTACGGAAGAAGAAATCGAATCATTCTACATTGTAAGAGGTATGCTCGCTGGAACCGTAGATGTTAACGATGTAGTACATAGAGATACAGAGAGCTACTTTGGAATCTTGTACAAAGATAATAATAGAAAGCCTATTTGTAGGATAAATCTCGACAAGAAAAACAAGCAATTATTCATTCCAGACGAAAATAAGAAAATGGAACGTTTTTACATCGAAACACTCAATGATTTGTACAAATACAAAGACAGGTTAATCGAAGTAGTGAAAAGATATGCAGAGCAGGATAAATAAAAAACAAATCGCAAAACGGGAGAAACTATACTATGAAAAAGAAAATTGTAGCAATGATATTAGTAGGAGCTATGGCATTATCCATTACAGCGTGCGGTGGAGATAAAGAGCCAGAAAAAGAGAATACTGCGAAAACAGAGGCTACGGAAAAAGAACCGGAAGTCGAAGTGACGTATCAAAGTATTCTCGATGATTATACAAAGAAGATTGCTGATGCGACTCCGGGACTTGTGGAAGAATATAATAACGAAGCAGCTCCGATTGCCGGAGACTTAAATGCGCTTGCTGAATTATCAAATAGCAAGGTTGAAAAACTGGCCGAGATTTCTAATCAGGGCGTTTCCGAAATGGCTACGCTAATGCAGAAGAATGGGGACGAATACAGTGTTTATGAAGAATGGTCATTGAAATTAACTGACGTATACACCCAATACGCAAAGCAGATCACTGACGCATACACTTCTTCCGCTGCCGGCATGAGTACGGAAGACCTGATGAATTCTCTCAATTCTTTAGGACAATAAAATACCGCCCCAGTGCTACCAACACTGAGACGGTCTACATATCCGAAGATATGCGATTAAAATCCAAGAATATTGTATCATCTTCGGAAACAGCTTGCAATCCAGAACATTCGTTCATGTGCTGGCTGTTATTTTTATACCATTTTTGCATAAAATTAAATAAGGAGATGATAACATGGAAACGAAATATGCTTTTGGATACGTCCGTGTATCCACTGGAAAGCAAGATGAATTATCCCCAGATTCCCAAGCGAAGTTGTTAAAAGATTACGCAAAGAGTCACGGGTATGTGGTGTCTAAGATTTTTTACGAGGTCGGGATTTCTGGAAGAAAAGCTGATAAGCGCCCGGAGTTCCAAAAAATGATTGGGCTCGCAAAAGCATCAGATCATCCGGCAGATGCTATCTTAGTATGGAAATACAGCAGATTTGCGAGAAACCAAGAGGAAAGCATTGTATATAAGTCTCTGCTCAAAAAGAAGCACAATGTGGATGTCATAAGCGTGTCAGAACCGTTGGTAGATGGCCCATTTGGCTCTCTGATAGAGCGAATCATCGAGTGGATGGACGAATATTATTCCGTTCGTCTCTCCGGAGAAGTAACCAGAGGAATGAAGGAGAAAGCAGAAAGAGGTGGATACCAAGCACGCCCACCGCTCGGGTATAAGATCGTGACGCATAAGGAACCTCCGGTAATCGTTCCGGAAGAAGCTGAAATCGTGAAACTGATTTTTGAAAAGTATGCAAATGAGAACTTAGGAATATTTGAAATTGCTAGGCTTTTAAATATGCATAATTTCAAAACCTCGCACGGGAAAGAATTTGAACGCCGGTCCATTGAATACATCCTACAAAACCCTACTTACTGCGGTATGATACGCTGGAATCGGACAATCAATGAATCCAACGAAATCCGTCCGGAAAGCGAATGGATTGTAACCGATGGGGAGCATCCTGCAATCATAAGCAAGGAGCTATTCGATAAAGCACAGGAACGATACAAGAGAGAATACAGGCCACGTGGTTCGAGACCAGTAAGCACATACAAGCACTGGTTGTCTGGTGTCGTTAAGTGCCCAGCGTGCGGCAGGACAATGACTGCAAACACGATCAGGAATAACACAAGAGTGTACTCTCATTTTAGGTGCTATGGATACACAAAGGGAAAATGCATGGCGAACAACTCTATCAGTTCGATTAAGCTAGAACCTGCGGTACTGGAATCCATCAAAACTGTGCTTAATAATGGTAAAATCACATACCGTAAGATCGAAGCCAAAACCGATGACACTGTGGACTTAAAAACCATACTGGAAGACCAGATTAAAAAGATCGATGTGAAACTGCAAAGAATCAAAGAAGCCTACATGAACGGGATTGACACTATGGAAGAATACAAGGAAAATAAACAGGCTGTACAAGAAGAAAAACAACACCTTGAAAAACAACTGTCCGAAATCAAGGAAGAAAAAAGCAACAGCAAAGATGATGACGAGGACATGCTGCTAAGGGTGAAAAATGTGTACGATATTCTCTCTTCCGACTCTGTTGATGCGACAACCAAGAATGATGTGCTCAGGAGTGTTGTAGAAAAAATCATCTACGAAAAGGATAAGGACTTGTTAAAGGTTTATTACTACTACATGCCGTAAACCCTTGAAAACACTGGGTTTGCGGGTGTTTGTAGGTTGTTACAAAAAGGTCAACCTTTATGCAAGGGCATACAAGTAATATTCTTACCTATTATAATAGGATAAAAATGGTACAATATTCACCCCTCAGAGAGCTAATCTCCGAGGGGGGTTTTATTAAATAGATTTAACCGGTTCACGATACAATGGGTTCATCAGTCTCACATGCCATGGTGCATTTTTGCCCCAACTGTAGCATGGCATATCATGCCCAAAGTTATCCTTATAGACCTGCTGAATGATTTTTAACTCGTCTGGATGTGCTAAAGCTGTCACAACTCCATCATGATACCAATAAACACATCCTTTTCCTTCTACTGTAAACATGCACTGCATATCTTCATTTTCTCCTTTCTGCTCTGCTGTTGCGACTTGATTTCCATTCATCAGTTCGCTGATGCGTTTAATAAAATACGTTTTTGTCGCTGTCGCACCACCGTGAATCTCCACTGATCTGTGCGGACAAGCTGTTGCGTACACCTCCTGATGTAACATGATTGTGCTTGCACTTGGTGTAATTCCGTACTGCTTACATTTCTGCGCTGCTAACTGCAATGCTTTTTCTTCGTTCGCCTTAAAGGTATCCAAGTCCCCCATGCTCTGGCAGACCTCTATACTCAAGAAATTGAGATTTCCGTTCAAGTATCCGCAGTGCCAAGCGCAATTTTCGTCATCTTCCGCCTGTAAGATTCCATCGCTGCACACATAATAATGGGCAAATCCGTTTTCCAAGTTTGCGTTTTGTAAGTAATTCCCGTAATACGCTGTCGTAGCATTCTGACCGTCTGCCCCATTATGAATAAAAATACCGACAGGATTTTTACCTCTCCTGCCGGCAATTCCTCTACAAATACTCATTATTTCTCCTCCTGTTCTTCCTCCTGTTCTTCTGTCTCAAATGCTTTTTCCAGTTCCTCTGCTGTTGTTCTTCCAAATTCGTTCTGTTCGCTCATGTTCTCACCTCCTTGCATAATAAAAGAGAGCCTGTTTCCAAGCTCTCCTGAATCTATTTATATGTAAGCGCCCGTTCTGAGTCTCCTGTGCCCGGTGTTGTAGGATCTACCACTACACCAAGGATCGCCAACACTGCAAAAAGTGCATTGATTACGGTTAACAGCTTATCACCAAGGTCTCCAAGGTTGATGTTAAGCCCAAACACTGACGCAATTGCCTGTACAAGCAGTAAGATTGCTGGGATCAG
>ERZ894232.696-NODE-696-length-41694-cov-668.444631_pt1 | contig 41694 bp, 29 predicted proteins | sample MGYA00380296_ERZ894232 | MGnify/ENA primary metagenome ERZ894232 (study PRJEB32331, sample SAMN06328433) | human gut metagenome | biome: human gut microbiome; feature: stool | host: Homo sapiens | collected 2014-08-14 ...
GGAAAAAGGAGAAAAAACGAAAAGGGTGCGCCATAGACTTATGACACACCCTCTCTAATTTAACTTAATTATTTTAATCTTTTGGTACCTTTCTGTCTGAAAGCAGAAGGCGTTACCCCTCGCATCTTCTTGAAGAACTTGGTGAGATGCGCCTGGGATGAGAAGCCGAAGGTATTGGCTATCTCCTGAACCGTATGCGTGGTGGTAGAAAGTTCGCGCTCTATCTCCTTCACAATGTATTCATCGATGATTGCCTTCGGCGTCTTGCCGGAGATGCGGCGGGTAACCTGAGCCAGATAACGGCCACTCACATTCAGCTGGTCGGCATAGAAATGAACATCGCTATAGGTGCGGCAGAAGTTATTCACCTGCGAGATAAACTGGTTGTAAAGCTCGGAACTCCTGCCCTGCAGATTGCTCTGGCGCACGAGTTCTACATTGATGAAATCCTGCGCCATCGCCAGCGCCTCCTCCATCTTCTTGCCCTGATTCAGATAAACGGCAAGGGCAGAAGAGAAACGGTTGATGAGACCATGCGAATTGGCATTGTCGAGGCGATAGATCCGGAGTCCCTGCTTCTCGGAAAGGCTCAGCAGTTTGGAATTCTGCAGAATGATGTCGCTCTCCTTCTTGCGTGACACGACGACAGAACAGAGCGGCAGCAGACGGTATTTGATCTGGCTCACCACATCTTCCGTCATCAGCGCATCGCCCTGGCTCGACCAGATGGCAGGGGCATAGATGATATGGGCAGGACGGTATTTGGTCAACGCATCGATGACCACATTCAGCGTCTCCACCCTGCGTATCATACCAATCTTCACTATATCAGGCTGCATATCGTTCATGATAGCCTCTATCTGCCCCGAAACAATCTCGGCAGGAATATCGAAGAACTCCTGAATACCGAGCGTATTCTGCACAGTGATGCTGGTTATCGCCGAAACAGCATAACCGCCCAACTCGGAAATCGTCCTGATGTCCGCCTGTACACCAGAGCCTCCGGTGCTGTCTGAACCTGTAATCGTTAATATCATATCCTTAAACTTTGAACCCGATGATAAGTTTGAGGGCAAAGATACAAAAAAAGAGCGAATAATCCGCAGAATTTGCAGATAATTCGCTCTTTTTTTATTCTTCAGTGAGATCTTTACATTCCTTGAGTATCTCGGCAGGAACCTCATCGCAACGCTTGTAGCGGCTGATGTCGGTAACATCGTCCTTGGCGGTCCATATCATGGAACCGGAAGCCAGGAGGCGGGTTACGAGATAACTCTGGTTCCAGTCGCCCTTACCGTTATCATAGCTACCGCTGATGATGTAGCCCTGGTATGGATCGTTCTTGATAGCGAACGAACCGGTGATATGGCGACCATACATACTGTCAAACTTCTGATACATCTCGAAAGTCTGGTCCTTGCGATTGAAAACGATGTAGCAGTATGTGCCCTCAGCAAGAGGTTCACCGTTCCACTCAGCCAACTTCCATGTGCCATGAAGATTGGCAGGCGTAACTTCCAGAGAAGGCTCCTCCGGTTCTTCATCATCGCTGCTGCAGGCAGCAAAGCCGCAGGCAAACAAAGCAACCACCAGGAGGGTGAAGAGTTTTTTCAAATATTTCATTGTCTTGGTATTTTTTTCTTTTTTACTTTTTTCCTTTTTTACCTTTTTACCTTTTTACCTTTACAACGACCTGTATCGTTCTGTCAGACGGGCGGGCGTCCAAGCCCTCCAGAATAACAGGGAAGGTGAAGGATTCGGGCATCGTAGCCGGAATCTTATCGGCTATGATGGTGATGACGAGGTCAGCCTCATCACCCGGTTCTATCACCTCAGGCTCTGTCGTAAGACGGGCATAAGGAGGAAGAAGGAGGCTGGATATACGGAGCGGCTTGTCGCCGCTGTTTCCGCAGAGGATACGTGCCTCAGGCTCTGTGCCCGGCTTTACCTCTGTGATACTTGCCTTCGCCTGTTTCAGTCTGAGTGCGCCCATCTTGTGCGGATAGCGTGCCCACTGGTCAGCACCCGGCAGCACCTTTCCCGTTAAGGCGAGCTTAACGGCAGGCTGTCCCTCTACCTCTTTCAGATAGAGATAAGCACCCGTATTGATGGTGCCCGGATAGCGGTTAGGCGTGAAGGTGATCTGCACCTGACAGGTATCGCCAGGCTTCATCACATCGCCCCTGACATAAGAACTGGTACATCCACAGGTGGTTCTCACCTGTGTGATGTGCAGTATCTTCTTGCTCACATTCTTACCTACGAAGGTGAAGGTGCGAGGCGCATCGTCCTCGGTCATCGTACCTGCATCGATAAGCGGATGCTCAAACTTCAGCAGTTCCTCCTGCGCATTCACCGTAACAGGCAAAGCCAGGAAGAAAAGCGATAGGAAAGCAAATATCTTCATATTACATCCAACCATTGTTACCGGCACTCTTTCTAACGGTCACAACTACGGTCTGGCTGGTACCATCAGCAGCTGTTACGGTGAGCGATGTACTTCCGGCAGCGAGTCCCTTCACGATAAGCGTCTTGCCATCTACCGAAGCAGAAGCTACGCCGTTCTTCGCTACAGAGCAAGAAAATCCCCCTGTCTGACCTGCGAAATATGCAGCGAGGTTGAGAGAAACTGTCTTCTCGATGCCTACATAGACGTTAGGCAACTTCATATCAGAACTGAATTCCTTGTTCTTGATGTAATTCAAGAGCAGAGCTGCATCAATCAGACCAGCACCCATCTTGCCGATGTACTTAGAGAGCTGTACAATCTCTGGCGAAGCACCTACGGTAGTATGGTTCATATAGTAGGTCTTAGTTGCACCATTCTGATAATGACTATCCAAATCCTTCACTGATTTCTTCATCAGGGCTACGAAGTCGGCAGCACGATAATGACGGTTCGTCTTGGCAGCATAAGCGAGACCCAAGGCAGCCACACCCGAAACATGAGGACAAGCCATAGAGGTTCCCTCCATGTAGCCGTAAGCAGGCTGACCGTTCTTGATCATCGTAGAGAGCACAGCACCTTTCTGCTCGGTGGTCTCTGCCCAGTATTCATCTTCCTGCTCGCCAATCTTGCTGTAATATTCCAAGTCGCCACCAGGAGCGCTCAGGGTTACGAGCGAACCGAAATCGGTGTAGCAGGCTGGAGTAAAGTCGGCAGCTAATGAAGATACGCAGACGCACTTAGAGTAAGCACCTGGGAAAGCAGGATTGCCAGCATACTCGTTACCGGCTGCGAAGACTGGAATACCACCGTCGATGACACCATTAGGCGAACCGGCATTGTTGATGAAGTAATCCAGAGCTTCCTTCTCCAGCGGATAGGTCTCAGCCCATTCCTTCTCGGTAGCAGGGCCCGGAGTATAACCGTTGATGATACTAGACTCTGAAGAGTTGTAACCCCAACTGCACTGCAGGATGACTGCACCATTATCGGCAGCATACTTGATGGCTCTCGCCTCGCCTGCCAAGGTTACACTGTTCTGACCGGAGAATACCTGACAAGACATAATCTTGACACCAGAGTTAGGAGTTCCGTCACCACCGGCAACACCAGATACACCGATACCATTATTATTTACGGCTGCAATGGTACCAGCTACGTGAGTACCATGACCGGTGTCATTGGCATCAGTCCAGGTAATATCGCCGCTCTCAGTAACGAAGTTGTAGCCATGAAGGTCGCCCTCATAACCGTTTCCGTCGCCGTCAGTCTGGGCACCCTGAACACTTTCGCCCGGGTTGCACCACATGTTGGCTGCCAGATCAGGGTGCGTATACATCACGCCCTCATCAAGAATAGCCACGATGATAGAAGGATCGCCTTTACAGGTCTTCCATGCCTCAAGTGCATTCACATCACATCCTGCCTTAGCGCCTACCTTGTTGTTGTTGAGGTTCTCAAAATCATAGTTGCCCTCGCCCAGGTTACGGTAATGCCACTGGCTGGTAAAGCCCGGATCGTTTGGCTCGCCATTGGCTGCTGAGCGGGTAGACTTCTGCTGAAGTGCCTTATCGCTGAGATAGATGCGCTTGCTGTCGGTATTGTAAGCACGCTTGATGCGGCCGTTGGTCTGAACCTTTGAGATTTCGCCCAACTGCTTCAGGCGCTCGGCAGCCGTCTTCAGGTCGGTTCCCTTATTAAACTTCACCGTATACCAGAGGTGGAGTCCCGCCTCGCGGGTTCTTGCCTCAGTATTTGCATCTACCGGGAACACACGCTCGAAGCTGTAGCTTCCCAGGATGTCGAGCACCTCATCGGTAGAAGGAATACCCGAACGGGTAGCCTTTCCGGCGCGGGTCTTGCTCAGTTGTGCCTGGTCGAGGATATCGCTCATCTCCGGACTGAACTTAATCAGCAGTTCACCCGCCTCAGCATCTGCAGGAATGGTGATTTCTGAATTGCCGTCAGAAGAGCCGATGGTTGACAGGCTGTCAGAACAGCCCGTCAATGCCAATGCGACCATTGCTATATAGAAAAACTTTTTCTTCATTGTTTGCTTCTATATTGTTTTTATGTTTATCTTACTTTTTCTTAGTTCTCCTGTACTTAGCCATCAGCGCAGCTTCATCAATATCGCCTGCTGCCACGTATGTGCGGTAGTAGAGCGGATAAGCTACACCCGGAACCTCCCAGTTGCTGCCTGGGTCGCTGGTTCCGTAATAGTAGTCGTAGCTGTAGCTGTCGTCTGTCATATTAGAGAAACCAACGGCAGCGCCATCGCTATTCTTACCCTTAGGCTGCTGGTTGAACACCATCGTTGGTGCATTCCATTCTACCAGGTGTGGATGGAAGAGAATCCAGTTTGGCACCTTTCCTGTAAAGAAGTTCAGGTTGAGTGACAACTGACGGCAGTTTGGCAATACACGTGGCACCTGAAGAGGATAAACATCCGCACTAACTACAGAACCATCCTTGTGTTTGCAGGTTACAGGATTATCCCAGCCTGAGAGCAACCACTTGCAGGTATCGCCTACCAGCTTGTCGAGATAATCTTCCTTGTTGGTAGAGAAGTCAGACTTGGTGTATCGGGTAGCCTTGCCGGCAGCCTCCAGTGCCTCAGTCATCTCTTCATCGGTAGGAAGTTCACCCTCCAGGAAGCAGTAAGACAACTCCAGTGTATTCAACTTATCCCATGTCAGGAGCTTGAGAAGCGCCTGGCGGTCTGGAGTTCCGGCATTTACCTTACCATACAGTCCGATAGGATAGTTATTATAAACATAGACGCCTGATGCATTCTTTTCGCCCAGCGAAGCGATGTCGAAGAGAACATCCGTACGGCGCTGTGCGTAGAGAATGAGATTACGCAACTTAGGGAAGTTCTTCTCGTTGACGATATCGGTGATATCTGACAACTTGTTGAAGTTGTTACTTACCAGGTTGAGCGATTCAAGACTCTTGCCCAGATTAATAAAGTTAGCAGGCAACTGAGTCAGACCGTAAGCCTGAACGGTAAGATTCTTCAGATACTTCAGCGAGCAGATTTCATCACCGAGGTTCACCTCACGAATCTGGTTGTTCTCGTTGGAAGTAACAGAGAATGACTCCAGGAACTTGAGGTTGCCCACTTCCTTAGGAAGAGTTTCGCCACTCTTGAGGTTGAACATGCTGAACTTGACAGAACGTACACGTCCTAAAGCCTCAGGATGTTTTTTCACTAAATCATCAGTAGCTTCCCAGAGCGTTACGCCGCTCCAGTTGCGCATGTTATCGCTGGAATCGAAGGTAGCAATGCTACCCAGTTTCTGGTTGATCATGATGACAGAGAGAGAGTCACCGGCACGGTTGTCCTCAATCTTTGGTGCTGCCTTCTGACGAACGGTCAGGATAACATCATCTGTAGGATTGCCATCTGCATCTACCAGCTGGTCTTCAGCCTTGATTGGCACGAGATGAACCTTAGCCACACGAACGGCAGGAACCACGTTCATCGCCCAGCGGAACTTGAAGTTCACGGTGCGAGGACGGTACTTTCTGTCCAGCACGATACCCAGGTTAGTACCTGTCAGCTTATCTTCATCCTTACTGTTCAGGAGCCAGCCCTCACGCTCGCTCTCGTTCTCTGCCTTCTCGGCATCGGTCAGATCACCCTCAAAAGAATACTCTATCTTACCAATCTTGCATTCCACGTTGGCAGAAATCAGACTCTCGAAAGCACGGTTATCGTAAGAATCGGAGTTTTCGATTTCTACAACAGAATCCTTCAGGAAAATCTGCTTGCCATAACCGAACTGGGTGATGGTAAGCTTGCGACTCTGTCCGTTGGCACCCTGGAAACTGAGTTCTGTGCTGCGGAGCGTGTTGGAAAGAGTAGAATCCACCTTGATGGTACCCTCAACAGAACCCACGCCGTTGGCAGGCGAAAGCGTCAGCCAAGGCTCAGAGGTATTAGCTACCCAGTCCTGTGAGGCAGCGATGGCAATCTGCTCTGTTCCACCCTGAGGGCCTATGGCTATCTCCTTTTTATCGAGCGCCAGTCCTCCTGGGATATCGACATCATCCTTATCGCTGCAGGCTGTGAAAAGCCCGGCAGCGAGAACGATACCTAATGTCAGTTTATTCATATATTTCATATTACTACTTTCTTATAGGGTTTAATTTTCGAGATCCAAAGCATCGCAACCGCGGATGTCCTGATTCTTGTTGTAGAACAGCATATACATACCTGCCTTGATGTATGCGCAGACGCTCGTTACATCGATAGAGATGTTAGGGTTGTCTGCGATATTCAGGATATAAAGGTGAGAGGTCAGTGTCTCTTCTACCTTACGGATATCGTTGGAACCAATCTGGAACTGGATCAGGCTCGGACAGGTTGTGATTCCTGTAGGCCATGTACGCAGGCAACGCTGGTCGGTCTTCTCATCACGCTGGTGGTTGATGGCAAAGGCACGGAGCACGGCACTGTTCAATGGCTGGGGTGGCACCTCGGTGAAGCAGTTGTAGCTCAAGTCCATATTGGTAATGTATGGCAATGTGGTTGAGCGGAAGTCATCAGAGAGGGATGTCAACTTGTTGAATCGGAAGTCGATAACCTGCAGCAGATAAGCCTTCTTGCCCTTGATGGAACCCTTAGGGATGGTGCGCATCTGGTTGCCGCTCAAATCGATGGTTGTGATTGGCGAACCGGCAGTAAACAGCTCTGAAGGGAACTTCTCTATCTTATTGTTTGACAGACTGACTGAAGCTGCATTAATACCCTTGTAGGTACCATGACTATTATCTACACCTGTAATCTCGTTGTAAGAGAAGTCTACAGAACCCATCTCGCGAACAGAACTTGCATCGAAGATATTCGGAATCTTCTTCAACTTGTTATGAGCGAAAGTCAGACTTTCCACATCATCTGTAAAGGCACAGAGATTAGCAGGAATCTCTTCAATCTGGTTGTTGTTCAGATAGAGAGAAGAGAGAGCTACCTCAGAACCAAACGGATGTACCTTCTTGATATTATTGTAAGCCAGGTCGAGCAAACGGAGATTTACCATCTTTCTCAATGCAGAAGACTCAGGAAACTCCTCCAGGTTATTGTAACTCATATAGAGAATCTGGAGTGTCTTACCTGTCTTCTCCTCAGCTAAGCGAGTCCAATCTTTTCTCAACTGATTAGCAGAGATTCCCTTGCATCGTGCCAGGTTCATCGCCTGCAATTTAGGGAGCTTATAGTAGAAGTCTGGAATGCGACTGATCTTCGGACAGTTGTAAAGTTCGATATCGGTCAGGTTTTCCATCTTGTCCCAATCCTCTTCCTTAAACTCCTGTGCAAACTTACCATAAACAGGATCGTCAGGCTTGTAGAAATTCGCACAAACCGAGTCGGATGTGATAGAAGAGTTACCGATATAGAACTGCTGCAACTTAGTCAGGCGATAGATGGCCTTAGATACACCTGTAATCTTGTTGGTCAATGTACCGATCTGCGCATCCTTCAAGTTGATGCGACTGTCCTTCTTAATTCTGTTCTTCGGTGCCACCTTAGGATCAGAGTTGTAGCTTTCTACAATCATATCCGACATGTTGGCACGTGGGTCATACTTCAGAAACTTGTTCTCATAGTCGTGGCGCATGCTGCTCTTCTTTGCTGCAGTCAGACTGTTTGCATCATAATTATTGAAGATGTTGGCACCAATCTTCTCATCGTGAGAACCGAGGTTGAGCACCTGGAGTTCTGTCAGCTGTCCGATGGCATCAGGTACGATTCCCTTTGCACCGAAACCGGCGATAACGAGACCGATGACACGGCCGTTGCTGTTGAGCGTTACGCCCGGCTGTTCGCCCCACATATCGAGTTCCTTGTTGAAGTTCCAGTTAGCTCCCTTGAAGGTAGCATCGCCATAGAAGCTCCACTCCTGACCATGGAGAGATTCCCAGATAGCCTTCAAAGCCTCATAGTCCTTGATATACTCCTTTGTCTTGGAAAGGAGGATAGGCACCTGAGCCGTATCATTCAGTTGATTATCCTCTACGATAAACGCCTCACCCTTTACAGGCTGGGTTTCGTACTTGGTCTTCACCGCACCTGTCTTCCCGTAGGTGGTATAAGAGGTAACCTGATAAGTACCGGCAGGCAACCATACGGTAGAATCACAGTAAGCTGTACCTGTATCCATATACTTATCGTTCTCATTGTCAGGATTCTGATGCTCTTCGCTAGACTCCTTATATTTCACCTTCAGTTCAGGAAAGGTATAGGTCTCACGGGTAAAGAGGTTGGTTACGCTGACGTCAACGAGACGGATGTTAGAGAAGAGATACTCAGTACCACCGGCACGGGTCTTCTCCCACTCCTTCACGAGATTGAACTTCACCTTACCACGCTCCACAGTCTCCACCATAAGGTTCTGTACTTCCAGACCGCCACCTACTACAGTGAATGTTTCGCCGGCAGAAGAAGCCAGCAACTCCTCGTCTACCGCATCATAGAGATAGAAACCGATAACGGTGTAAGTACCCGAAGCGAGTTGCAGTTTTTCACTTCTCAGACCATACTCTGCATTCTCTGAATTATAAGAATTGAGCACCAGTGTCTGAGAGACAGTTGTACCGTTGTGCTCCATGACCACCTTGATTTTCTTGGCATCATCCAGTTTCTCAAGTTTGTCAAGGGCAGCAGCACGGGTAGCTCTAGAAGAAACCTTCTTGCTGAGTTTGAACTGCACATATCCGTATGTGCCGTCCCAGCCTCCGGTTTCATCATCCGAGCAACTTGTTGCTGCAAAGGTCAGGAGAGAGACCAAGAGCAACAAGAGTGCCTTTGAAAATATTTTCATTCTGTTCATTACTTTCTAATTTTTCTGATAGAAGTATGTTTCTTACTCATTCCCTCACCAGGAGATTCAACAACAAGAACCTTTACAGGAGTTCCGTTGTCCTTGAATACCATAAACATCGGAGTAGCAGCAGGAACATTTACGAAGAATATCCAGTTATTATTCATATCCATACTAAGCTCTGCATAAACATCATTTCCGTTGTTATCCTTAACTGTAAGATAGCCTGTCTCCATCATAGTGTAAGGGTCCCAATCCTTGATATTAGGATTAACTGTAAGAGAGCTTCCTACTCCTGACTGAGCGACATATATTTCGTCACCATTGTAGCCAAATTTTTCTGATATGATAGAACCATACGTTGATTTATCCTTCTTGCACTCTACTGGCAAGTAGTTCATCTCCAAGATTGTAGGCGCTGCAGACTGATCATCAGCAGAAGAGTTGGCCTCCTTCTGTACAACATCCATCAGGAAGTAGCGGTCGTAATCGCTCTTCACAGTCATGAAGTCTTCCTCCAGCATTCCGTCGGGTCCATTCTCCAGACTCTCGAATACGCTCTGTGGCAATGCATAGACCAGGAACTCACGGCTTCCGCTGCCTAATGGAGCGACTGTGAGCTTCACATCACCCTTCTCACCCTGCAGTTTCACAGCACCAGATGTATCCTCGAACAGACCAGCTTCCTTTTTCTCGAAAACTACCAGCTGGTAAGCATCACCCAAGGTCTTGAGGGTGAAAGGAACAAAGTTGTAGAAGGTGAAATCGTTGGTATCACCACCATTCAGGCTAGAACCATTCTGAGTGAACACCTTACCATCGAGAGATACATTCCATACTGCCCACTGTGAAGAGGTTGGATAAGTAACATCCATGGTGCTGGTGGTCATACCATTATAGATAACAGGTATGGTTACAGCAGCCTTGCCATCCTCAGAAGTGAAGGTTATGGTGTAGTTGCGGTCCTTAGCGATGGCATACTTAGCACTTACGTCCTGATTCTCCTTGAAGGAAACTCCGCCTACAGCATCCTTGTTAGGTGTACCTACCAGGAAGCCGCCTTCCAAGTCTACCCAAGCTGGAGTATTGGTAACAGCAAAACGGAAGTTTGACTTTACGGTAAACTTGGTGTATACATTGTAACCTACAGTGATACCTGTCTCGGTGATATTATTGCCAGCCGCATCGAATACCTGCAACTTATGGTCGGCAGCCGAACGCTTAACCTCAGCGATGGCAACCTTCTGACCACCCATATTCAGGAAGAGCTGAGCCACGCTCATATCCTTGCTGGCATCATCATCAGTAATCTTAACCTTGATGGTCTGCTTGCCTGCAGTACCATTGAGTACGAAGGCGTCTGTTTTCTCGCCCTGCACCAGTTTACACCAGATTTTGTCTGAAGAAAGGCTCCAGCTCTCGTTGGCATCGAAGGTGAAGTCCAACTCAGCACCAGCTGCACCGCCGATAGTCTGTACCTGTGGGAACACAGGAGTTACGGCATCGTCATCGCTGGAACAAGCTGTGAACAGAGTCACTGATACCAGCGCCATCAATACGAGCCAATATTTTGAAATCAATGTTTTCATTTTCTTTTTATTCTACGATTAATATCCTTGTTCTTTCAATTTCTCTGCCTCTGCATCGCTGATCCATTCATACATGGTGATGAAGGTTCCTACGTTGCCGAATAATGAACCATCTTTGTTGTTTACACTCATAACAACATACTGCAATACATAGTTCTGGCAGGTGTTATAATAAGAGGTATAGAGAGAAGGCTGGCTGATGCGCAACTTGCCGTCTCCATAGATGGTACCGAACGCCTCGCCGGTTTCACCAGCTATCTGGTCGTCCATCTCTACCTTTGGCTCAAGAATGTTCTTGGTATTGAACTTCAACTTCAGGTTGTAGCCCTTATAGTAAACATCCTTCAAGAGAACGGTATTCTCCTCGCCTTCCACTACCTCAGTCTTGATCAGACGGTTGGTTACGTTGTTCAGATACTGACTGTAGAAGGTAGATGTAACCATGCACCAGCCAGAGAAGTTGTGGATATCGAAAGGACAAGACTTCTGCATTACCACGTGGGTATAGTCCTTATAGAGATCTGTCCAGTTATACTTCTCCGGAATCACCAGTTTCAGGGTGAAGCCGAGCGAATCGGTCTTGCCGATGTTATCATAGATACCCTGAACCTTCACATTTCCTACCATCTCGCCCGCCTTGATTGTAACGGTGTTGTTGAGGATGCGGTAATGCTTACCCTCGATGGCATTGCTCTGCTTGTCTACTACCTCTACGCCGAAGGTGCGGTCGTAGTCAGCTTTTTCGGTTGCAGATACAGGCACATTGAAAACCTCATTGCTTTCCTGTACAGCATACTGATAGAGCGTATCAGAGAACATGATATGACTTGAACCAGCATAAGTGGTATAATCCTGTGAACAACTCACAAGAGCGATGAGTGCAGCTACGGCTGCCAAACATCCCATCATTATTTTCTTCATGATCGTCTCCTTATTTTATTTGTTACTTTCATTAGGCTGAATCTCAGAACCTGGTGCCTCAAGCTCATGCTGAGGAATTGGCCAGACAAAGAGAGGGTCATCCTTTTCAACCTTCAGACTGCTCTGCACGAAGTTGGCAGCAGGCTGGTCGGCAGCCTTACGCTCAAATCCCTTGTGCCAGCGCTTGAGGTCGTTCAGACGGAAGCCTTCCATATAGAGTTCCTTCACGCGCTCTGCCTCGATTATCTTCATGGCGTTGCTCTCGCTCATCGAGGTGTTACCACCATATGAAGAGTAGCGGGCTGTACGCAAGGTAGAGATGTCCTTACCTGCCTTACCATAGTCCTCCTTCATGGCGTAAGCCTCAGCACGAATCAGATACTGCTCTGAGAGACGGAATACCATTGGCTGGTGAACATGCAGGATATTGTTGTTCAGGAATTCTGCATCGCCGAAATACTTGCTCAGCAAAGGCCACTGCAAACCATGCTCATAACCTGTTACACGGGTTGTGAAGATGGCTGCAGCACGGAGGTCCTTGCTGTCGAATGAGTTGATGACCCATGTCTCAGGCACATAGTCTGGACGATAAGTTACGAAGTTGTAGTTATCGAAGATGGTACCCAGAGCACCGCCATAGCTGTTCACGGTAAAACCTACCTTCCAGATAGCCTCACGCGAATCACCATAGGTCCAGATATACTTATAATCGTTCACCTGGTTTGAATAGGTGTTGGAAGAAGCCTTCTCTAATGTATAATACTTACTGCCGATTACCTTAGATGCATACTTGATGGCATCATCATACTTGTGCATATATAAGGATACGCGCGCACGCAAGGCATGACAGGTATACTCGTTGAAGTAAATCTCGTTGTAGAGACTTCCTGTGAAGTCTTCGTCTACTTTCAGATATTCAGCAGCCTTGTCAAGATCTCTCAATACGAAATCGTATGATTCCTTCAGAGTGGCTCTCTTCTGTGGCTCATTGCCGTAATAGTGCTCTGTGAGTACAACGCCGAGTTCCTTCGCAGCCTGCTCATCGCTATCGTAAGCCTTGCAGAAACACTTGATCAGTTCTGAGTAAGCCAGGGCACGGGCGAAGTAAGCCTCGCCCTCATACTGCTCCAACTTATCAAGCTGCTTATCATCATTGGTTGCAGCCTTTACCTTTTCAACATTATCGAGCAGGAAATTGCATCGGTTGATCACATCATAAAGGTCGGCATATACCGCCTTGATGTCGGTGTTGGTAGCCTTGATATCTTTCCAACGGTAGATATCGCCATAGGCATTAGAGTAGCCCTTCACGCAGTACACGAAGTCTGCCTGCAGATCTGGCAGGATTGTCAGATTGCCCGAATAGAGGGCGCTGCTCTTGAAACTGTCGTAGATACCGTACACCAGCTTGTCCATGTCGTCCACCGTGTTGATAGCCTGGTCCATGAGGATAGAATCCTCAGGATACTTATCAAGACAGGAAGACATAGAGAGGGCTAGGATTCCCGACAGGATGTATGTCTTTATATTTTTGATATTCATTTTTTTTCCTTTCTTGGTTAGAATTGCAATTCAACACCCAGAGTAAACTGGCGTGATGCCGGATACTGTGCCTGGTAAATATTGGATGAAACCTCAGGATCCAGACCGTTGAAACCGGTTACGGTGAAGAGGTTCTGTGCCTGACCATAGATTCTGACCATAGAGAAGAAGTTGGTCTTGCGCAACAGACTCTGTGGCAATGAATAGGACAGACTGAGATTCTTCAGACGGAGGAACGATGCATTCTCCAAGAAGCGATCGTCGAGCTGGGTTACCTCGCCCCAACGTGGGATATCGGTAATGTCGCCTGGCTGCTTCCAGCGGTCGTACAACAGACGGTTTGACTGGTTGTAAGCAGTACCGAAGGTTATACCGCTCTCCTCGAAGTAACGGTCGTTGTTAATCACGTAGCGTGTACCAATCCAGCTGAACTGGGCAGAAAGCTGCAAGCCCTTCCAACGGAAGCTTGTACCGAAACCGCCCATCCAAGGTGCATCATAGGTCTTGCCTGTCATCACCTTGTCGCTCTCACGGAACTCGTTGGTCACGTTGCCGTTCTTGTCATACCAGAGCTGCTCACCATTCGCTGGGTTCACACCGGCATAACGGTTCAGGAAGAACTCGCTTACTGAGTGACCTACCACATACTTCAAACCGGTGGTTGAGTTTACATACTCGGTTACACCGTTATAGAGTTCCTTCAATCGGTTCTGGTTGTAAGATACGTTGGCACTTACATTCCAGGTGAAGTCGCGTGTGCGGATTACATCACCGTCAGCACTCAGCTCGATACCCTTGTTAGCCATCACACCTACGTTCTTCCAGCGATAGCCCTCGCCGGTTACGGTATAAGACTCAGGAACGCGCATCAGCATATTAGAGGTACGCTTGTAGTAAGCCTCGAAGCTGAAGTTGATTCTGTCGAGGAAGCCCAAACGGAGGGCGAAGTTGTTTGCCCATGTTGACTCCCAACCCAATTCCTCGTTACCACTCTGTGATGGATAGAAACCGGCAGTATTATCGTAGTTGGCACCACCCGATACCAGAGCCAGGTGATAATAGTTAGGAATCTCAGAGTTACCCGATGTACCGGTACTTACGGCAATCTGGGCTGTGCTGAGCCACTTCATATCCTTCAGCCAGTCGGTCGACTTCACGTTGTACATGAAACCGAGCGACCAGAATGTACCCCAGCGATGATCCTTACCGAAACGTGAAGAAGCATCAGTACGCAGAGAGAAATCGGCATAGTAGAGCTCCTTATAGTTATACTCGCCACGCATGAAGAATGACAGGTAAGAATAATCAGAAGATGAATCTGCCCAGCGGCTGGCACGTGTACCTGATGATACGTTGGTCAGGAGATCGCTGGTCTGACCCTTGGAATATACCTGGAAACCATCTGAGTGGAAATTGACAGCCTCCTGACCCAGCATCACGTTGAACGAATGGATATCGTTCAGAGTGAAACGGTAGTTAGCCGTAGTAGTCTCTGTCAGGTTGATGGCATCGCTGCTCTGGCGTGCCGCAGTACCCTGTCCGTGATTTGAAGAGAGACTTGGGAACGACTGGAGGAATGCTGTAGAATGGGTGAAATCGACACCAAACTGAGTACGGATAGTCAGATTCTCTATCGGATAGATTTCAGCATACATGGTAGAGAGCACCTTATATTTCTTGTTCTTGATAGGATTCAAGCCCATGTAAACGATAGGGTTCTCGCTGGTTCCAGCCCAGTTGCCTGCTGAAAGTGAAGCCAGACTGCCATCCTTTGCGTATGGATTCCAGTAAGGCAGCATGAATCGGCATGCTGAGATAGGAGTAACGGTAGTATAGCTACCGTCGTCAGCCTGCTGAGCCTCCTCATAGGCAGCCATGGTGTTGGTACCTACCTTCAACCACTTGCTAGCCTTTACATCTGCATTGGTGCGGATGTTGTAACGGCGGAAGGTTGAATTCTGTGCGATACCGTCCTGATCGTAGAAACCACCAGAAACATAGTAGTTCAAGCGGTCGGTAGCACGGTTGATAGAGAGTTCGTAGCTCTGCAGCGGAGCGCGGTCGTTAAACACCTCGTCCAGCCAGTTTACGTTTACTCTTGAAAGGAGATTGTAATCCTTACCTGTATCCAGACCTACTTCTTTCTCAAACTGGATACGCTCATCGGTATTCATCATTTTCCAGTTGGTCTGTGCCAACTCAGAGAAACCATACTGTGCACGGAGCGTAATCTTCGCCTTGTCCATTGACAAGCCTCGCTTGGAAGTGATGACAACCACACCATTGGCAGCACGTGCACCATAGATAGAGGTAGAAGAGGCATCTTTCAATACAGAGATACTTTCGATGTCGTTAGGACTCAAAGTATTGAAATCAGAACTTGAGATTGGCACGCCGTCGAGGATAAAGAGTGGCGACTTTCCGGAGTTGATAGAGTTGGTACCACGGATTTGGAAGGTAGCCGCCTTGCTAGGTTCACCCGAAGAAGAGATGACCTGCAAACCAGTACTCTGTCCCTGCAAAGCTTGGTCGAAGCTTGCCGCCGGCACATTTTCTATCTTTTCAGACTTTACGGCAGACACGGAACCCGCAATGGTTCCCTTCTTTCTCACGCCATACGCCACCACAACCACTTCATCCATCATCTTGGAATCCGAAGCAAGGGTGATGTTGAGCGTATTTGTCTGCGCTTTCACAACGTGCTTCTGCGTAACGCAACCCACATAAGAGTAGACAAGCGTAGCCTTCGAAGCACCCTTAATTTCGATGGTATAGTTACCGTCAATATCGGTCACTACGCCATTTGATGTTCCCTCTTGCATAATGGTCACACCAATCATCGGTTCGTTGTCTTCAGCAGACACGACTGTACCCTTGACGCTGAAACTCTGCGCCAAGACCGATTGGATAGACAACAATACAAGTGAGACAAGTAAAAGAGTTAATCTTCTCATCCTTGTTTGTTTCAAGTTTATTAATTAATAATTATAATTTTTTTCTTATTTTTTTCTCGTTTGGTAAAAGCCGAAAGCACTCAGGGCGACACTTCGCCCCTCCATTTATACATTCTTTCACTAATATGCACGCATGGAAATACCTATTTAACTTAAATCGGTGCAAAATTACGAATATTTTCTTATTTGCCCAAGATTATCGCTTAAAATTTAAATGTTTGATATGAAATATCTATGTTTTTTAGCATATTTGCTCATAAATTTAGTTAATTGTCGATTTTTTGTCACATCCGATTACAGTTTGCAAAAACAAGTTCAATACATACTTTTTTTGTTTCTATGCAGCCGTTTTCATAAAGCTGAAATTACGTCCCGACGTAGCTTGTACTACGTCCGGACGTATCTTTTGCTGCGTCGGGACGTAGCAAATGCTACATCGGGACGCATTTTTTACTGCATCGGAACGTATTTTATCAGCTGACGCAAGTGGTTCAATCAGCTAACGCAAGTAGCTCAATCAGCTAACGCAAGTAGCTCAATCAGCTGACTCAAGTGGCTCAATCAGCTGACGCAGATATCTCGACAAGCCGAAGGATACGTCTCCATTAGCCTACGGAGTCGTATCCGTAACCCAACGGAGTCGTATCCGTAACCCCACGCAGCCATATCTATAGGCAAACGGAAGCACATCATTTATTTACCTCTTCACCTTCATATATTCCGTAGGAGTCATGCCATACTCCTTGGAGAAGCATTTGGAGAAATAACTGCTGTTGGAAAAACCAACGGTATACATCACCTCGGAAACACTGAACTTGCCCTGGCTCAGGAGCTCGGCTGCACGCTTCATACGCATCTCACGGATATACTCTACAGGCGTACGACCCGTTATCGCCTTCGTCTTGCGATACAGCTGTTTGCCACCTATGCCTATCACATCCTGCAACATCGAAACATTGAAGTCGGAATCAATCATGTGCTTCTCTATCGCCTCATTGATCTCTTCGAGCAGACGCTTGTCTGCCCCATCCAACTCGCAGACATTTACTTCCTTCTTTTCCTCTTCAAAAGACTCAGAGCGTGCAGGAACTGGTTCTGAGGATGATGACTCAGGCTCAGATACAGGCGAAGCGGATAACCCAGTGGCAACAGCTGATGGCTCCTCAGGTTTCTTCACATTCAGGTAGCGGACCATCAGAGCTGTCACCTCATCAAATGAATGATGAGCTACGGCAGCCTTCAAATCTTCCGTCAGACGGTTGAAGAAGTCCATACGCATCTGTACCTGCTCCAACACCTCAGCCTTCTGCTTCTGGGCATCAGCCAGTTCCTTGCGCAGAAAATACCAGCTTACCAGCCATGCCACAAACACGATGAGTGCCGTGATATAGAAGAGCTTGCACCACCATGAGAGATACCAAGGCGGCAGGACGGAGATGTCGAGCGAATAAACCTCGGCAGCTATCTTGCCTTCACCATCCACGGCATGAACCGTAAGATGATAATCGCCATACGACAAACCATTGTAGGTGATATCGATGTTGCTCGAGTTCAGATAATGCCAGTCGTGGTCGCTGCCTTCGAGTTTGTAAGCATAAACGGCTGAAGGATGATCAGCAAAAGGAAGGTCGGTGAGCTGCAAGGTGAAGTTGTTCTCATCACTCTTCAGTTTCAGGATTTCTCCACGCTCCTCACGAGCCTGTCCGTTTACGATGATTCCAGCCAGCATCAGGCGGGTAAACTGCTTAGGCTTCTGTGCTACATCGGAACTGATTGCCACATAGCCGTCATTGCCGCCCATCATTACCTCATGAGTCTGTCTGCTGTAACAGATGTTGAGCGGCGCAACAGAAGGAATCATGAAACGCTGGCTCTCGCCCTGTGGATTGATTACGCAGCATTCATTGCCCGATACCACCCATATCTTGCCTTCCACATCGCACATGGTACTTACCTTGCCACCAATCTGCCATGTCTTGGAAGAAAAGCTGTTACCCAGCACAGAACCGGCTGCATAATAACAGGTTACCGAACTGTTATCACCCATCCAGATATTGCCCTTGCTGTCTGCCATCAGATAGTTGACAACATCTGAGTTAGCTACCTGCACCACCTTCATATCGTTCGGATTGATGCAGTCGAGACGGGTATAGGTAGAAACCCAAATCCTACCCTTTCCATCCATCACCATCTGACCTACATGCAGACCAGAGAGCGCATTCTTTCCCTTGTCAGAGAAATGCCAGTCGGCTATGGTCTTGCCGCTCAGAAGAGCCGCCTTATCCATCACGAAAACACCGCCCTGATAAGAACCCATCCATATCCTGCCCTTCTTGTCCTGGAGAATATCGTAAGCCCAGGCAGTAGAATACTTGCCACTCTTATCGTAGACGATGAAATTGCGCATCTGACGGGAACTGCGGTCATAGAAGTTGATGCCATGGTCAGTACAGATCCATACATCGCCGTCATGGTCTTCATAAATCTTGCGTACACGGTTATGACTCAGCGGGAAGGCAGAGCTGTTCTGCTTGTACCATGCCACATTCTGATAACCTTCAGCATTCCGGGTGAAATGAATCAGTCCGTTGGTACCGCCCATCCACCATTCGCCGTTACGAGTCTGGAGCATGGCATGGAGACAGTTGCCCTCACCCGACATCGTAATCTTATCGAGCGATACATAGCGGTAATAGGTATGGGTAGTGAGACGGGAGAGTCCATTGTCAGTACCCACCCATACATTCTGCCATTTATCTACAAAGCAAGCCCAGACAATGTTGTTAGGAATAGAAGCATCATCGCGGGAATCGTGGATATAATGGGTAATGGCATTGGAGAGTGCCATCTGATAGAGTCCGTTATCGGTTCCGATATAGAGATTGCCGGCAGCATCTGTAGAAAGACATTTGATGGAATTGCCGTTCAGAGCTGGAATCTGTGAGAAGTTCCTGAGCTGCAGATCGGCACAATAGAGAGCGCCCTCGGTACCAATCCAGTAGCATCGGCGCTTGGCATCATAGGCGAGCGCATTGACCAGCGGCTGTTCTCCGGCACGGAGCGGAATCAGTCTGCTGCCGAGACGCAGACCAGCAAGCGAACCTACGAGCAAGCCTCGCGGAGTAGAGAGCAAGGCATAGACATCGCCACCGAAGTCAGTCTTACCACCCTTGATATCGAGCACACGGAGTTCCTTCAGCTGCTTGCGCTTCGCCTCATCGGCAAAAGCCTTCATGGCTGGTGTTTCGGCATATTGATAAGATTGCGTATCGAATTTCAGGATGCCGTTGCCAGTAGCCAGATAGAGCATCCTGCCCTCGAAGCCGAGCGCATTGACACGCGTATTGCTGAATGTATGTTCCTGAAAATGGCGGTAGCCATGATAACCATCATAGCTGTAAAGACCGTTGTCGGTTCCGAGCCATATCATTCCATCACTGTCCTGGGTAATGGCACAAACGGACTGAGCACCTTCAAGGGAGGTGTTAACGAAACGCTGCGCATAGATGGCGAGCGAAATAAAGAGCATAGCAATTGCCATGCTGATGCGGTTTATAGGTTCTTTTGACTTTTTCATGTGTGCAAATTTACACAATATTCATGATAACGCCAAAAAATATCGGAGAAAATTCAAAAAAAAAGAATCCCCTGAGAAAATAGCCGCTGCTATTCCCAGAGGATCCGATATAAACTATATACTTTATAACCAACTGAAATCTGTCTCAGTCTTCTTATATTGCCTGGAGCGTAATCGACTTTTCGATATTTCGCTTGCTGTCTTTTACCTTCAGGATGATGTCGCCCTTCTGCTTGCTGCTCTGTACGATGACTACGAGTTTGCCAGAGAAGAGTTTCATCTGTGGCTGGGTGAACGGTTCGAGCGATGTGGCATCGCCGTTGCAGGCTGCCTTGAAAGTGCCGGCACCACTCACCTCGAAGGTCAGTTCGTCATCGGCAAGCGGACATTCATTGCCGTCCTTATCCTGCAGACTCACGGTGATGAAGGCAAGATCGTTGCCATCGGCATTCAAAAGCACATTGTGCTCATCGGTACAGCCTTCTACCATGCAGGCAACAGGCTCATGATCAGGTGTTTCTACGCAGAACTTCATCTGTGCAGGCTCGCCGGCAGTACGCTTCACGTCCTCACCAACCTTTTCGCCATACTGGTTGTAAGTAACCACGCGAATCTCACCCGGTTCATACTTCACATTGTTCCAGCGCAGACGGTAGCGGTCCAGACGGCTTGACTTGTCCTTGCGCACTCTGCCCTGACTATTGCCGTTGACGAAAAGCTCGCCTTCCACACCATCGGTATAGCAATATACAGGGGTAACCTGTCCTTCTCTACCCTTCCAGTTCCAGTGAGGAAGAAGATGGGTAGTATGCTGCTGCTCGTTCCAGCGGGCACGATACATATAGTAGCGGTCCTTTGGAAGTCCGGCAAGGTCGCAGATGCCGAAGTAACTGCTGCGGCTTGGCCAGTAGGTATCGTAAGGAGTCGGCTCGCCCAGATAGTCGTAACCGGTCCATACAAACTCACCGATTACCCAACTGTAGTCATCCTGCATCTTCCAGTCATCATCCGGAAGATTGCTCCAGGAACAGTATTCGGTATCATAGCTTGAGCACTGACCATCAGGATAGGTAGCCTTATCACTTACCACTACCGGGAACTTGTATACGCCACGGGAGCTGACCGTAGAGGCGGTTTCTGAACCGAGGAGGAAGCCCTGGGGCAACTGCTTAATATTCTTATAATATTTATGTACGCGATAGTTGAAGCCCGGAACGTCCATCACCTGGGCAAATCCACTCTTCAGGGCATCCTCAGCCTTATCCATACCCTGGGTTACAGGGCGAGATGGGTCGTACTGATGACAGATATCCTGCAGACGCTTGGCAATCTGCACACCCTCCTTGCTCCACTGTTCTGGAATCTCGTTGCCGATACTCCACATGATGATGCTAGGATGATTGCGGTGGTGCTTTACCAGATTGGTGATATCCTTATCGCTCCACTCCTTGAAGAACTTGGCATAGCCGTTCTTGCATTTAGGATAAATCCACATATCGAAACTCTCTGCCATGACCATCATACCGAGGGAATCGCAGAGTTCCATCTGCATGGTAGAAGGCATGTTGTGGGCAGTACGGATAGCATCGCAACCCATCTGCTTCATCATCTTGATCTGACGGATGAGAGCTGCCTTGTTTTCTGCTGCACCCAACGGACCGAGGTCGTGGTGCAGACAGACACCCTTCAGTTTGCGGGTAACGCCATTGAGCTGGAAACCATAATCCTTGGATACGGCAATGGTACGGATACCGGTCTTCAGGGTCTGGACATCAGCCACCTTTTTTCCTTCATATCGGGTAAGTTTTACCTGATAGAGGTAAGGAGATTCCGGAGACCAGAGATGAGGATTCGCTACCTTCAGAGTAGTCTTGATTTCAGGATTGGCACCTGTGACGATCTGCTCGGCAACCTTCTCGCCAGCCTCATCCAACAGGGCTATGACGGTCTTGCCCGACTTACCAGTCTTTCCTTCCAGCAGTGCATTTACTTCTACTTCAGCTTCCTGCTTATCAGCCTTCAGGGTACGGACGAAGGTATCCCAGGTAGAGAAGTTCTCGTTGCCATAGAGTTCTACGGAAACCGGACGGTAAAGGCCGCCTCCCGGATACCAACGACTGCTCTCCTCTACATTATTAAGATGTACCTCGATGAGATTACTCTTACCAAACTTGATGAAAGGTGTGATGTCGATGCGGAAGGCATTGTAGCCGTAAGCCCACTTGCCTGCCTCCTTGCCATTGACGCTGACAACAGGCTGGCTCATGGCACCGTCGAAGACGAGTACGGCACGCTTATAGCCCTTAGGAGCCGTCCAGTTCATCTTATACATACCCTCACCTATCCAAGGCAGCGCACCAGAACGTCCCGACTTCTCGGTCTTTTCGGTTTCGCCATTCTGCTCGATGGCCACCATCTGCAGGTCCCATTTCTTATCGAAAGGTCCCGAGATAGCCCAATCGTGCGGAACAGCTACCTGCTGCCACGCCTTGCCATCACGGGAGAAGTCCCATGAAGGCAGGTTGATAACCTTTCTGCTCTGCGCCTGGCACAGCGTTGTGAGTGCCAGGGCAAGAGTCATGAAAGTAATGCTTCTCTTGATCATATTGCTATTTAATATTCTTATTTATATGCATCAAATACGGCAGTTGGTTTGCCGCTGTTGTCGAAGGCTCCCTTGGTATATGCCTCCCAACCCAGAGTGACATAGTTGGCTGGCTTCCAGTTGTTGTAAACTTCCGGTTCCCAATAGAAGATACCCTCGCAGGTAGAGATTGCCTTGCAGCCATCCACCATCTTCTTCATCAATGGCGCAGCCTGGTCAGAACCCCACCACATACCGATTTCAGAGATGATGACGTCCTTGCCATACTTGGAAGAAAGAGTCTGGATGTTAGAGAGACAACTCTCTGCATAACTCTGCCAGTTATCATCTTCCGGATAAAGAGACAGTCCGATGACATCCCACTTTCCACCATTGTCCTTCAGCTTATCGTAGAGCCAGGTAAGTCCACCGAGGTCCTGACCCTTATCTACATGCACGATGACTTTTGCCTTAGGATAAACTTCCTTTACAGCATCATAACCGGCGTTGATATAAGCAGCAAAATTGGCTGCATTCTTAGATACCTGACCGGTTACAGCCTCATCGCTATTCCAGAGCATTCCGTCGCGGGTTTCATTACCCACCTGCACCCACTCTACGTTGGTTACACCTCTATCCTTCAGGGCTGTCAACACATCCTTTGTATGATCAGCCACAGCCTGTTTCATCTGTTCGGCAGTATAGCCCTGCCATGCAGCAGGAACTTTCTGGTTGCCCGGGTCAGCCCAGGTATCAGAATAGTGGAAGTCAATCATCAGACGGAAGCCGAGCTGCTGAGCTCGCCAAGCCTTGGCGATGACATCATCCTTGCCACACCAGCCACCTTCCGGATTTACCCAGACACGCAGACGGATGGAATTGGTTCCCTCTTCGCGGAGGAGTTTCATGCATTCTGTAGCCTTGCCATTCTGATTATAGAATTTCACACCATCCTTCTCCATCTCTGTGAGCCAACTTACATCGGCGCCCTTGGCGAAGCCACTCATATCGTATGTCTTCTCCTTTTCAGGAGTGGTATTATCATCATTGCTGCAACTCGTGCCCGTGATAGAAAACAAGAGTGCTGAAGCCAGCAATATGGCTTTTCCAAATATATTCTTCATTGCTATTTTTCTTATTAATTATTCATATTTCCATGTCATGGTGTTGAGGTCAGCGGTAACGGTAACTTCACCACCAGTTACATCATCCTTGAACCAAATGTCCCAACAGTCACTAGCTGTTGACAATTTAAAAAGATCGCTTGGATCAGAACCATACCAAGTCTGCTTGTCGTCCTTGTTTTCACCTACGAAGATAAACCGGAAATTCTCCCAAGCTGTTGGCTTGTACTTGCAGGTATAAACGCCATCACTCACCTTGTTCATCACGGCAAGAAGGGTGTTACCATCCTTAGAGAACATACAGAGGGTATTGCTAACCTCTGGCTCTGGAGTTGTCTGGTCGCCCTCAACGATGGTGTATTCCAGCTGGCTGTGCTCACCAACTTTCACGGTTACGGTATAAGTACCAGCCTTGGCAATATTTACACTTCCAGCTGTTGCAGCATCTGTCATTTTGCCATCAGCCAAAGTATAGTTCATGGTCTTCACCACAGCTGCAGCATCTTCTGTACCTGTATCCTTGCTGTACTCTGCACCTGTTGCTACGATGCTAATTGGAGTATTATCGGCTGCGGTTGTAATCACCTTGGTCCAAGCATAGTTAGGAGCATCATAGGTCATATCTTCACCATTCAACTGCATCGACTTGATGTAAGTTGGCTTAAGTTCCTTAGCTTTTGTATCAAGAACTGTATAATAAATACCTGTCTGACCTGGGAACCAGATGTTCCATGCAGACTCAGTATTATCCATTTCGTACACATGGTTATCCTGTCCTACATTACCCCAAATGGTACCATCATTTTCCTTACCCCAGATGTGGAACCAAGAAGAAGCATTCATATAGCCGGAATAAACTCCATCAGAATGAGGAGAATAGAGTTTGGTAAGAACTTGATCCTTATTCTCATTCAGGATATTGATGTAACTCATATCAATAAGGTATGGAGTAACCTTTACCTGGCAGACATTACTGTAAGCGGCATCAAGATTGGCACCTTTCTGACTCTTGATACGGAAATAGAGAGGCGAACTCTGTCCTGCAGTCAAACCGAGATCCTTGGCAGCAGCATTGAGATCTGCACCGGTGAAAGCCTTGGAGAGATCGGTTACGGTGTATTCCTTTTCTGAAGTAAAGTTCTCTGAGGCTGATACCTGCAGATAAGTTTTCAGCACTCCACTGCCCGCAGGCTTGGTTTCATCACTCGAAAGCAAGGTAGGATTCTGCCAAGCCAACGAGAGGACAACGTCCTTACTGTTATCTACAGACAGCTTCACATCGGATGCCGATGCCATCAGATCGGATGCCTTGAAGCCATCCAGATATATCTTGTCGCCACTCTCGTCGCAACTCACCAGGGCGGTGAGTGCGCAGAGAAGCATCATCAGGTTTCTAAATATCTTTTTCATTCTTTTATCCTATTAATAGTTGTCGTTATGAAGATTTGGATTGGCGGTAAGCTCGGTGTTAGGGATTGGATAGATGTTGTACTTGCTGTCAACAGCCTGTCCATCGTGGACACCACCCTTCCACTGCCAGATGTACTTATTAGTAGTAAACTGACCATAGCGAATCAGGTCAGTACGGCGATAACCTTCATGATAGAGTTCACGGGCACGCTCATCGAGGATGAACTGGAGGAACTCATCATCGTTGGCAAAGTTGCTTGCCCATACATCAGAAGCATGAGAGCGCTCACGAAGCTGGTTGATCCAATAGATAGCACCCTGCTTGCGGGAAGCAATCACGTCAGGATCTGCAGCATCACTACCACCAGCCCAGTTATCCCAGTCATTATGCAGACGAACCACGCACTCGGCATACATCAGATAGACATCAGCCAAACGGAAGAGAGGGAAATCGGTATCCACACCTGCATCTCCTGTATTGGATGCAGTGGTTCCATCATCCTTCAGGTTACTCCATTTCTCAGAAAGATAGCCAGCGGTTTCATCGGTCATGCTGGTTACATCCTTGCTCTGACCATTGGTAAAGAACTTGCAACGCTTGTCACCATTGCCATCAATATCGGTCTGGGTAAACTTATCCACGAACTCAGGACGAAGACGGAATTCACTCCAGCCGGCAGTTACACCATAATCGGCTACATTCTGGTTGGCATTCGACATACTTACCTGTCCACAAACCAGATAGGTAGAAGAACCCCAGCTTACAGTATGCTCAGCACTTACCGGCAAGGCGAAGATAATTTCGTTGGTACGCTTATCATTATCAGCATTGAAGAGCTTGCTGTAATCAGACTCCAAAGAGTAGCCCATATCCATCACCTTCTCACAAGCCTCCTTGCACTCGGCATACTTGGCAACGCCGGTATAAACCTCGCTGTTCAGATAAAGCTTGGCAAGCAAGGTATAGGCAGCACCCTGAGAAGCCTGACCGTAAGGACAGGTGGATGCTGGAAGCATATCACCTACACAATCCTTCAACTCGCTCTCAATATAATCAAATGTCTGCTGAGGAGTATAACGAGGAGGAATGTAGCTGCCCACAGGGTCGTTCTCTGTCACCATCGGAATGTTGCGATAGAAATCGAGGGCATGGTAATAGAACAGAGCGCGCATAAAACGGACTTCAGCCTTATACTCCTTCATCTTCTCAGCATCAGCACCTGAGAAATTGGCATTATTGGCATTGCGGAGGAACTCGTTGCAGAGGGCGATGTTGTAGTAGATACGATAATACATATCTGATACCCAGGCATCGTTAGCATCCCAGGAGAGATAAGTAAGACCCGTAGTCTGCTCACCTGTCAGCCAGGTAGAGGCAAATTCATCGGTACCACACTCCTGCATATTGATAAACATACGCATGTAGTCGAAGCCACTGCCGCCGTTCAATACGGATTCCATATCCTTATTATCGCCGCCCTTGCCCTGACCGCTAGTCACCATGGCAGCGTAAATCTTACCCAGCACAGCCTCATAATTGGCAAGCGAGGTATAAACATCCTTAGAGGTTGTCTCTGTATGAGGATATTGGTCAAGATCGGAAACACAGCTGGTAGTGCCTGTCAGCACCGCTGTTCCCATCATCATACTATATAATATATTCTTAAGTTTCATTGTTATCTGTTTTGATTGTTAGAACTGAAGTCCGAGGCTTACTGAGTAAGTGCGAGGACGTGGATAGAATGAGTTGTCCATTCCGTTTGGCACCTCAGGATCTGTACCTGAGTAACCGGTGATGGTGAATACATTCTGTACCATCGCAGATACGGTGAGCGAAGCCCACTTGTTGATCTTGCCTACATTGTAACTCAAACTCAGGTTGTCGAGTTTCAGGAACGAAGCATTCTCTACGTAGTAATCAGAGAGATACTGACGGGTCTTGAAACCTGTCTTCAGGAAGCTGGTATTGAGGTTGTTGAGTTGTGAGTTGTTGTAGCTTACTGTCTCAAAAGCACCTGTACTCATACCCATGCCGTTGTATACATAGTTGTCGATGTTGGCACGGAAACTCATACCGAGTGTCAGCTGCTTGTATCTCAAAGATGTACTCAAGCCCATGATGTACTTAGGGGCTGGAGAATGATAGCGGTAGAGATCTGACTCATTGATTTCGCCATCATTGTTCAAATCGGCATAAGCACCCTCGATAGGCTTGCCTGTCTTTGAGTCGTAGAGCTGATGATACACATAGAACATGTATGGCTCATATCCCTCAGAGAGTACCTGGAACTGGTAAGCATCGATAGATGGACCTACCTTCACGTTGGTCTGGCTTCCACCCTTTATCAATGAAAGGTTCTTCACCTTCATGTTCTGCCAGGTAAAGTTATAGCTCAGGTTCCACTCCCAGTCCTTGGTCTGGATAGGGGTTGCATTCAGAGAAACCTCAATACCCTTGCTGTCCACATTACCTACGTTGGTAAGGATAGTCTTTGAGAAGTTGGTACCTGCTGCTGTTGGTACTGATGCCAACAGGTCCTTGGTCTTACGGGTATAGAAATCGATGGCACCACCGATACGGCCATCCAGGAATCCGAAATCGAGACCGAAGTTCCAGGAGGTTGTAGTCTCCCACTTCAAGTCTGATACGTATGCCTCAGGACGGTAAGTATTGATATACTGTCCGTTGATGAATGCTTCGGCACCTGTCACGCTGTAGGTATAAACCGGCAGATAGTTGTAGTTGCCGATACCTTCCTGCTGACCGGTAACACCATAGCTGGCACGGAGTTTCAAGTTAGAAAGTACCTTCTGGTTCTTCAACCAAGGCTCTTCTGTCAAAGTCCAGCCCAAAGCAACAGATGGGAAAGTACCCCAACGGGTATCCTTAGAGAAACGGGAAGATGCGTCTCGACGAACGGTAGCCGTCAGGAGATACTTTCCATCGAATGAATAGTTGATACGTCCGTAATATGACAACATTACATGACGGTAATCTGAAGCCTTTACGGTTGACAGGTTTGTGCCTGCCGCACTTTTGGTATAATAAAGAGGTGTAGTACTCTTCCAATACTGGTAGTCGTAACCGGCTGTCAGATCTACATTACTCTTGATATCTTCGAAATACTTTGCATAGTTGGCATAGAGGGTAAGCAAGCGGTTCTCGTTCTTCTGAGGACCATACTTGTAATCGCTACCGCCCAAAGACTCATCCTTGTTGTAGCTCTGTGCTGCGTAGGCAGGAACATAAACGGTTCCGTCGCCCTTGGCATAGTCAGCACCCACGGTAGCATGGAGCTTGAGGTCTGGCAGGAAGTGAACCTTGTAATCTACATCCATAGAACCGATGAAGCGGCTTACCTTACTCTTTGAATCATACAGATCAACCAGACCGCGAGGGTTTCTTACACCGGCATTCACTGGATAGCCATCAGCATCGAGTGCCTCATTATAGCCACCATATTTGTCGTTGCCGGAATAAACCGGGATGGTTGGGTTGAATGTGGCAGCTGCCCATACAGCGCCACCATTATTGAATGAGTTGTTATTAAGCGTTCCCTTGGCGTTGATGGTCAACTTCAGGTGATCCTGGAAGAAGCTAGGAGTCAATACAACGTTACCTGTCCAGCGCTCTACATTGTCCTTGCGAACCAGACCGCTCTGGTTGTAATAGCCTACAGACACTCGGAATGGCAACCACTTGTCGATGCTGCCGCTCACGCTGAGGTTATTATCTGTACCGAAGGCTGTGCGGTAAACCTCATCGTTCCAATCGGTATTGGCTGTACCGAGCAATGACTTTTGGTTATCTGTACCGTACTGGTTGATGACATTCACAAATTCATCACGACTCAGCATATCTACCATCTGCGCACGGGTCTGCAAACTGTTGGTGGTATTGAAGTTCACCTTTACAGCACCCTGCTGTCCCTTCTTGGTGGTAATGATAATGACACCGTTAGATGCACGGGAACCATAGATGGCTGTAGAAGAAGCATCCTTCAATACAGTCATGCTCTCGATATCAGAAGGGTTGATCATGCTGAGGAAGTTGCTGCTGTTACCCGAAATACCACCCTGCTCCAATGGCACACCATCGAGCACGATAAGAGGGTCGTTACTGGCATTAAGAGATGCACCACCACGCACACGGATGGTACTGCCGGCAGAGGCAGAACCACTGTTGGACATAATCTGTACACCCGAAACCTTACCGTTGATCAACTGTTCTGGAGAAGAAACGAGACCTTTATTAAAGTCCTTCGATTTCACGGTAGCTACGGAACCTGTCAGGTCACTCTTTCTTGCCGTACCATATCCGATGACCACGACATCAGCCAGCGCCTTGCTGTCAGATTCGAGTTTCACCTTCATATTGTCTGAGATAGAAAGTACCTTATCAATATAACCGATATAAGATACCTTGATCTTCTTGGCTGAAGAAGATACCTGAAGACTGAAGTTACCGTCAAAATCAGTAACTGTACCGCCCTTTTCGCCTTCCACTATGACAGTGGCGCCAATCAGAGCCTCACCATTCTGCGCATCAGTCACCTCACCTTTGATGGTTCTTGTCTGCGCCATGAGTTGCAGACATCCGATGACGAACAATGCCACGAGAAGCAAACTTCTCTTTGCTAAATTCTGGATTGCGTTCATTGTTTTACTTTTAGATTGCGTTTTACGTTTAAATACGTTTGCGTTTAAAATTGTTTTTGGTTGCAAAAGTAGAGAAAAGAGAAAAAAACAGCAGATAGATTTAAGACAAAAATAAAGAAAAAACGGACAAAAGCAAATCTTTATCTAGCTTTTGTCCGTTTTGTCATTAAAGAGACAGGAATCTTTAAATCAGTTCTATACCTTTACTCTTTAACAGGTACAAGTTTAGTACTGCCACCTTCTGTACCATCAGTAGAACCACCAGTCTCGCCACCTCCGGTAGAACCACCTTCGCCAGAAGCATTGCTCTCACCGAACACCTTAACAACACCAGAAGTATAAGCGTCAAGAATGCTTGCCAAAGCAGGCAATGGCTGCTGGTGACCATTTGTTATACTGAAGAACAACATTGTCGCCATCAAAGGTAATCTCTGAGACAGTCTTTTCTATGATCTGACCATCAATCTTTATCGTCTGTTTGCTGCCGGCAAATACTGCCGTAGACAACATTCCAGCCAACAATAACAAATAAGCTTTTTTCATTTTAACGAATGTTTGTTAGATTATTTTTTTGGTTTGTTTTTGAATTTTACAATGCAAAAGTAGTGAAAAAATAGCTATTATAAAACATCCTGGCGCATTTTTCTTACGCAAACGTTTGCACAAGTATAAAATAAACTTTTTAAAAAGGGCATAAAAAAAAGACTGAATCCTGTTACGAAGATTCAGTCTCATAAAGAAGTGGTACCACCAGGAATCGAACCGGGGACACAAGGATTTTCAGTCCTTTGCTCTACCAACTGAGCTATGGCACCAACTTTCACAAATCGCGATTTATCATTTGCGGGTGCAAAGGTAATACTTTTTTCTGGTTCCTGCAAATTTTTCGGGAAATTTCTTTCAAAAAAAGATAAAAAAGTCTATTTTTGTTGGTATTATCCATTATTTAATGTACCTTTGCAGCAGATATCGGGATTTAGCGCAGTTGGTAGCGCACGTCGTTCGGGACGATGAGGTCGCTGGTTCGAGTCCAGTAATCCCGACCAAAAGCCGTCAGATGTGCCGTAAACACTGAGGATTTGCCTTGGTCGTGGCCAAAATGGTCGGCGAAATTTCGGTTTCACAAGAGCTTAAAAATCCGTAAGCCTATGAAGTTTTTAAAGGATTTATTTTATATCAATTACCATGAACGGCGAGCATTACTCATAATCCTGACCCTGCTCGTTATCAGTACCACAATGATTTTCATTGTAGGTTCTAAAGAAACTATGCCCTCAGAAAAACAACAAGCCCATAACGATAGTATCATCAGGCATGCCACGCGGCAACATCCAGGCTATTATGAAGACGGACTTCAGTCGAGCGAAGTATTCGCCTTTGACCCCAATACGGCAAGCCAATCTGATTTCCAACGGCTGGGACTGGAATCATGGCAAGCCAGAAGCATCATCAAATATCGAAATAAAGGAGGTATCTTCAGGACACCAAGAGACTTTGCACGGGTTTACGGACTAACCAAGAAGCAATTCGAAAAACTGCTGCCCTTTATCAGAATTGGTAAAGACTACCAGCCGGCTGCCAACTTTTACCCAAGAGAAAGATACAACTACGGCTATCAAGAGACGGCTATAAGAACTAGAGAAGAAAGGAAGAAAGACACTATCCAATACAGTTATCCACGAAAACTGAAAGAAGGTCAGTATATCAACATCAATTCTGCTGATACGACCGAACTGCAGAAAATTCCCGGCATAGGCTCTTACTATGCCAGAAGCATCATCCGTTACAGAGAGCGGTTAGGCGGTTTTGTTTCCATGAGCCAGATACAAGAAGTGGAAGGCGTGCCCGAGACAGCCCTCCACTATATGAATATTGATGCAAAACATATCAGAAAAATGAATGTCAACCAGCTCAGTTTAACCGAATTGCGCAAACATCCTTACCTGAACTTTTACCAGGCAAAGGAAATCGTAAACTACCGCAGAACCCATGGTCCGCTGAAAAGTGCTGAAGAGCTGCGTCTACTCAAAGACTTTCCACCTGCCGAAATAGAAAGAATCAAGCCGTATCTTGCCTACTAGGGGCAAGATAGCCTGTCTGCAAGTTTGCCGGTTTTGCTAAATGACACCAAACTGGTGCAGGAAGATAAGGAAAATACAGATTGGACAGATAAAACGGATGGTGAACAGGAAAACAGGGAAGAGAGTTCCCTTCAAGGTTCCCCAGTTGGTAAACTCATCACGCACAATCTTCTTTGGCACATACCATCCCAGGAACAGACAGGTGATGAACGCCCCCAACGGCATGAGCAGCTGGGCAGTAAAGTTGTCACAATTGCTCAAGAAATCCTTGCCGAAGAAGCCCAAATCAGGTACGGCACCCTGAGAGAGCGAACAGAATACAGCTATGATGCAGCAAACGACGGTCTCGAACCAGGCTCCCTTGGCACGGCTTATCTTACCCTCCTCATAAATAAAGGCGGTACCTATCTCGTGCATCGAGATGGTAGAAGTCAGGGCTGCCAATACAAGCAAAGCATAGAACAACACCGAAATCACATAACCGACAACCGGCATGTTACCGAAAGCCTCCTGGAATACGTTTGGCAAGGTAATGAAGATGAGCGAAGGACCGCTGTCTGGCTGCACACCTACCGAGAAAGCTGCAGGGAAGATCATCAAACCTGCCAATACGGCGATTACCGTATCAATGGTCACAATCTGAGTAGCAGACTTCAAGAGATTGGTCTGTCTGTTGAAGTAAGAGGCATAAGTACACAGACAAGCCGTACCCATGCTCAAAGAGAAGAACGCCTGTCCCAGCGCTTCGAGCAACACGTTTTCATCTACCTTAGAGAAATCCGGCTTCAGCAGGAACTCCACTCCCTTCATCGCTCCCGGCAGAGAGCAGGAAGCTATCACAATCACAATCAACAGGAAGAAGAGCATAGGCATCAGTATCTTGGATGCTTTCTCTATACCATTGCGCACACCGCGTACTACCACCATGTGGGTAAGCAGGATAAAACCTACTGCCCATAAGGTAGGACGGATAGGATCGGCTGAAAAGGTCTGGAAATAGGTCTTCACATACTCTGCATCGCCATGAACACCGCCCATGATACTGGCATAGAGATACTGCAGGCACCAGCCAGCCACTACGGCATAGAAACCCAGGATAATCATAGAGGTGATGATACCCATCAAGCCCAAAGCACCCCAAGCCTTATGCTTACCCAGATTGGTATAAGCACGGGCTGCATTGGATGCAGAATGACGGCCGATGATGAATTCGCTCATCATGCCAGGCAATCCGAGTAGGATGATACATACCAAATAGATGAGAATGAAGGCGGCACCACCATTCTGACCTGCCATATAAGGGAAACGCCACACATTACCCAAACCGACTGCCGAGCCGGCTGTGGCAAGAATAACGCCCAACTTACTACCAAAATTTCCTCTTGTTTCCATTATCTAAATCTTTAATGTGTAGTGTTTGCTTTTTCCGACGAAACGGCAGATGCTACACCTTATTATATATAGTTATATCTGATTATATTATCTATCCGATTACAAATACTTTATCCGAAGACCCCAAACTGGTTCAGGAATACCAGGAAGATGAGGACAGGACAAACGAACTTAATCAGGAAAAGATAAATACCGAAGAGACGGCCCTTCAAGGTTCCCCAGTTAGTAAACTCATCCTGTACGATCTGCTTAGGTACATACCAACCCAGGAACAGACAGGTAAGGAATCCTGCCAGAGGTAGGAATATCTGACCCGTAACGAAGTCGAACCAATCGAACAGCGCCTTTCCGAAGAACGAAAGCTTATCTGTTGCACCCAAAGAGAGCGAACAGAAGGCTCCGATGATGGCACAGGAAACCGTAACGATGGTAGCACCCTTCTTGCGGTCTATCTTCAACTCCTCGTAGAAGAAAGAGGTATTCACCTCATGAAGTGACATCAACGAGGTCAAGGCTGCTACCGACAGCAACACGTAGAAGAGCAGCGAGATAATCCAACCCAGTACAGGTAACGATGCAAACGCCTGATTAAAGACATTCGGCAAAGTGATAAAGATGAGCGAAGGACCACTATCCGGTGATACTCCTACTGAGAAGGCTGCAGGGAATATCATCAGACCAGCCAGTACTGCTACCAGCAAATCGATGATGGAAATCTGCAAAGCACTCTTAAAGAGATTGGTCTGACGGCTGAAGTAAGAGGCATAGGTACAGATACAGCCCATACCGATACTCATAGAATAGAACGACTGACCCAAGGCATTCAGGAACACGTTTCTGTCTACCTTTCCGAAATCAGGCTTCAACAGGAACTCCACGCCCTTACCTGCATCCGGCAACAGACAAGCTGCTACCACAATGATCAAAAGCAGGATGAACAGGAGAGGCATCATCACCTTAGAAGCCCTCTCTATACCGCCGCGCACACCATGAATAATCACGAAATGACAAATCAGGAATATCGCTACCGTCCACATAACCGGACGCACAGGATCAGAAGAAAACTCCTTGAAGTAATTCGCCACAAAGGTTGGGTCACCATGCAGTTCGCCCATGATGCTGGCATAGACATACTGCAGACACCAGCCCGAAACCACCGCATAATAGCCCGTAATCAGGAAACCGGTAAGCACTTCAAGATAGCCTACCCACTTCCAAGCAGTACCATTAGAGAGTTTGGTATAGGCACGTGCGGTATTAGAGGCACCATGACGGCCGATGATAAACTCAGAAATCATACATGGAATGCCCAACAGGAGCACACTTCCGATGTATACCAGAATAAAGGCTGCGCCACCTTCCTGACCAGCCATATAAGGGAAGCGCCATACGTTACCCAAACCTACGGCGCCACCTGCTGTAGCAAGAATCAATCCAATCTTGCTACCAAAACTTCCTCTATTTGAATCAGTCATTTCTATCTTTCTATTACTAATTTCTTATTTTTTAATTTTTCTTCGTGCAAAATTATAAAATAATTCTGAAATATATGAATTATTTGAAAGCAAAAATACAATTTTAGTAATATTTATGCAATTTAATCCGTTTTAGGACGCAGAAATGACCTTTTCGATACATTTTCTAACGATATTCAGCCGGCAAGGTATCACGCCACTTCGAGAAAGGATTGCCCAAGAGATGCGAATTGTAGAATCGCTTGTCGCCTGTTACCTCCATGCCGATGAAATCAGGTTTCTCATAGGCTTCGGTCTCGCTAGCCAACTCCACCTCTGCCATGACCAGACCTTCGTTATCGCCATAGAACTCATCTACCTCGAAGGTATGACTGCCACTTTTCACAAGATAGCGACGCTTATCGATGACGCCACCCTGACAAAGCTGCAGAAGATGCTGCGCCTCGTCCATCGTTATCTCCTTTTCAAACTCATAGCGGGTCATGCCGCCATTTACCGACTTGCCCTTAATAGTAAGGTAAGCCTTCTCATCCCGTGTACGAACCCGCACCGTAGCCCCCTCGGCAGGAATATATCCCTGCTGGATATGACTAGAAGAAAAGGCGGCGCTTTTATAAGCGTCGCCCTTCTTAACGAGGAATTTTCTTTCTATTTCTAATCCACTCATTGTTTTATACTAATCTTGTTGCATAGAAAGCGAATAGCATACCAAGGACTATCAATCCTATAAATATCCACTTGATTACTTTCTCGCCTTTTGCAGCCTGTTTCTTCTGATAAGCCTCATGTTTGGCTCTTCTTAAGTCTTTATTTCCACTCATAGTCGTATGTTTTTTAGATGATTATTGTTGTTCGTCATCATTCGTAGGGAACTCCATCAGGTATGCCTTGATGAAATCATCTATCTTGCCGTCCATCACGCCATCTACATCCGATGTCTGATAGTTGGTACGGTGGTCTTTCACACGACGGTCGTCGAAGACATAACTTCTAATCTGGCTTCCCCACTCTATCTTCTTCTTACCAGCCTCAATCTTAGCCTTAGCCTCCAGACGCTTCTTCATGGCGCGGTCGTAGAGTTGGCTCTTCAAGAGCAACAGGGCTTTGGCACGGTTCTTTGGCTGGTCACGGGTCTCGGTGTTCTCGATGAGGATTTCTTCTTCCTCGCCGGTATCAGGGTCGGTATACCAATAACGCAGACGGACACCGGATTCAACCTTATTCACATTCTGACCACCGGCACCACTCGAACGGAAGGTATCCCAGGAGAGCTTGGCTGGATCAACATATACCTCGATGGTATCATCTACCAGCGGAGTTACGAAGACACTGGCGAAACTGGTCATTCGCTTGCCCTGGGCATTGAAAGGTGAAACACGCACCAGTCGGTGCACACCGTTCTCGCTCTTCAGATAGCCATAAGCGTACTCGCCGCCCTCGATGGTCATGGTCACGCTCTTGATACCAGCCTCATCACCTTCCTGCATATCGGTGATGGTTACCTTGTAGCCATGAGCCTCAGCCCAGCGCATATACATACGCATCAGCATCTGTGCCCAGTCCTGGCTTTCTGTACCACCGGCACCGGAATTAATCTTGAGCACGCAGTCCATCGGGTCTTCCTTCTGGCGAAGCATGTTCTTCAACTCCAGGTCTTCTATGGCTTTTATCGCCTTGGCATAATCGGCATCCACCTCTTCCTCAGTCACCATTTCGTCTTTATAGAAATCGAAGGCAAGCTGCAGTTCATCGGCATAAAGACGTACAGTCTTATAACCGTCGAGCCATTTCTGGATACCTTTTACCTTCTTCATCTGCTCCTGAGCATACTTCGGGTCTTCCCAAAAGTCAGGAGCCTGGGTGCGGAGCTGCTCCTCTTCGAATTCTACTTTCTTCTGGTCTATATTGAGATAGTGATGCAGAGCGTCAGCTCTGTCCATCACATCCTTCAACTGGTCAGCTGTAATCATTAACTCTTAACTTTTAACTTTAAACTTTATGATTACTCCTCATACATCTTGTCAATCTCCGCCTTGTAGTTCTTGTTGATGATAGGGCGGCGAATCTTCAAGGTATTGGTCAACTCACCCGACTCCATAGAGAAGTGGTGAGCCAGGAGGGTAATGCGCTTAATCTGCTCATAATAAGCCAGATGCTGCTGGAGAATCTGGATACGGTCCATCAGCATCTTCTGCACCTTCTCGTTAGCACACAAATCTTCACGGCAGGTGAAGGCGATATGATGCTCACGTGCCCAGTCCTCCACGAGACGGAACTCTGGAACGACGAGGGCTGATACGAACTTGCGCTGGTCGGCAATCACAGCCACCTGATCGATAAACTTATCTACCAGGAGCAACGATTCTACCTGCTGCGGAGCGATATACTTACCATTCGATGTCTTGAACAGGTCCTTGATACGCTCGGTGAGATAAAGCTCGCCATCCTTCATGTAGCCGGCATCACCGGTATGGAAGAATCCATCCTTGTCGAATGCCTTCGCATTGGTGGTATCACGATGATAATATCCCGGAGTGATGGTAGGACCCTTGAGGAGCACCTCATTATCCTCACCTATCTTTACCTGAATGCAAGAGATAGGGCGCCCCACAGAACCCAGACTGCGTTTCTTGTCAGAATGATCGCAAGATACGGTGGCAAGACTCTCGGTCAAACCATAACCCACCACCATATTGATACCGATGGCATGTACAAATGCCTCTACTTCCGGACTTACATAAGCACCCGCTGTAGGGAAGATATTAGGTTTATCCAAGCCCAACTGCTTGCGAACCATGCTCAAAATGGTCTTGTTGATAATCTTATATTCCAACTCCAATGTCAGAGGAGGGCGCTTGCAGTTTGCCAGATATTCTATATTCCGCTTCTTTCCTACTGCCAAGGCATGGTAGAAGAGTTTCTTCTGGATAGGACCTGCATCATCCATCTTTGCCTTTACGGCGATATACACCTTCTCCCAGAAACGTGGCACACTACACATACAGGTAGGATGCATCTCTCTCATACTCTCCTGAATTTCATGAGGATAAGTATTGATGATGAGTTCGGCACCTTCGCTCAAGCAGAGATATGCCCATCCACGCTCAAAGATATGGGTGAATGGAAGGAAATCAATGACACGGTCCTTTTCGGTAACAGGAATGCACTCATTGTTTGCCTTCAAAGCAGCATAATACTGGCTATAGGTAAGCATCACGCCCTTGCTATCTCCGGTTGTTCCACTGGTATAGAGGATATTAGCCAAATCATCCATACTTGCCTGTTTGTAGAGTTCCTCTACCTCCGTCTGACGAGGAAGATTCTCTCCCAGCTTCAGGAAGTCCTTGAAATAAAGGGCTGCAGGATCGTGTGTACTGATGCGCACGCTGGAATCGAAGATGATGATACGTTCCAGAGATGGACAGAGGGCAAAGATACGGTGAGCCTTGTCATACTGCTCCTGTTCGCCAACAAAGAGAAAGCGAATCTGCGCATCATTAATCATATATTGAATCTGCTGCTCGCTGCTGTTGGCATAGAAAGGCACAGAGGTAACCCTGATACCATACGCACCGAAGTCGGTGTACAGATAATGCACACAGTTCTGCGAGAAGACAGCGATTTTGTCAAGAGGTTTAGCCCCAAGATTCAGGAGGGCATTGCTCACTTGTTTCACTCTTAAGGAAAAGAGGTTGAATGAAACCGATTGCCACTGGTCGCTGCCAAACTTTCTGAAAGTTAAAGCAGTTTTCTCTCCCCATTTCTTGGCGAGATCATGTACCAGTACCGAAAGATGACTATTAATCTGCATAAGCTTATATTTATATTCTGATGCAAAGATAATAGAATTTGTCAAGAACACAAAATAAAAAGATATTTTTTCCACTTTATCTGCTCTTTTTTTCGTATCTTTGCAAAAAAATCAAAGAATAGGGAGATTATGATGACACAAGAAGAATATGTAAGCGATGCCGTGGATTTGCTGAAAAAGCTTATCGCCACCCCATCTGTAAGCAGAAACGAGAAGGATGCTGCCGACATCATGGAGCAGACCATCCGCAAATATGGTTTCGAACCTCATCGTGAGGCGAACAACATCTGGATTATCGACCCTCATTACGATGAGAGCCGACCTACCCTGCTGCTCAACGCTCACATCGATACCGTGAAGCCTGTGGCTTCATGGACACGCAACCCGTTTTCACCGGATGTAGAAGAGGGTGTACTTTACGGCTTGGGCAGCAACGATTGCGGCGGTGGACTCTGTTCGCTCCTCCAGATATTCAGAATGCTGACCGCAAAGCCTCAGCAGTATAATCTCATCTATCTGGCATCTGCCGAAGAAGAGGTTTCGGGAAAGGATGGCATTACCCGTGCCCTGCCTTTGCTTCCGCATATCGACCTTGCCATCGTAGGTGAACCTACCGGCATGAACCCGGCTGTTGCCGAAAAGGGACTGATGGTGCTGGATGTGATTGCTCACGGAAAGAGCGGTCATGCTGCCCGCAACGAGGGAGTAAACGCTATCTACGAGGCATTGGATGATATGCGATGGATTCGTGACTATAAGTTTGAGAAGGTAAGCGAGTTCCTGGGACCTACCAAGATGACGCTTACCGTAGTGAATGCCGGAACCCAGCACAATGTGATTCCGGATAAGTGTACGATGCTTGTGGATATCCGCACCAACGAGTTCTATGACAACGAGGAGGTTTACAAGTTTATCTGCCAGCACCTGAAGAGCGAGGTGAAGGCGCACAGTTTCCGTCTGAAGTCATCCCGCATCGACCCGGCGCATCCTCTTATCAGGAAATGTGTAGCCATGGGCATGAAGCCATTCGGCAGTCCTACCCTCAGCGACCAGGCTCTGATGCACTTCCCTTCGTTCAAACTGGGTCCGGGTGAGTCCTCCCGCTCCCATTCAGCCGATGAATTTATCAAAATAAGCGAGATTTCGGATGCTGTAGCTAAATACCGGAAACTCTTGGATGGAGCCAGCATCTGAAAGAGATATCCGTAATCTACATCTCCACTTTCAGCAGCTTTATCTCCTCTGCCGTCAGCCCCGTCATATCCATGATAGACGCTTCATCCATACCATTTGCCAGCATCTTCCTGGCAATTTCAAGGCTTCGCTGGGACATGCCTTCTTCTATGCCTTCAGCTCTGCCTTTTTCCATACCTTCTTCCATTCCTTTCTGGTATCTGTCATCCAGAAGGGTTCTTTCAACACTTACCGAATCCCAGAATTTATCATAGGCTCTGAGTTCGGCATCAGTAAAACCGGAAACTTCAAGATCTTCTACGGCTTTTCCAATCTCTGGGTCATTGAGCAGGTCGGCAGGAATATCCTTCGTATTGGAATTTATTTCTGTCAGGAAACGGAGCCACAAGACCATCATGCGCTTATCGGCAATGGAATGTGGAGTGAACTTAGGGAGTTCAATGAAGGTAAAATGCAAGCCTTCGATGATCTTATTGCTGTCCTTATCGTGCACGATGCGGTAGTTGTGGATGAAATCTGGAGTATCATGCGCAAAGATATCATTTATCAGGTTGAGAGAATACACTGGTTGCAGTTCGCTGTATTTTCCTCCCTTTTTTGCCTGACTCACATAGAGTTTGGATGCATTGAACAGTACTCGCTGCTGGAAAGCGTCGGACCATTCCATCTGCATTTCCACGCAGAACTTCCTGCCTCTGACATCGGTGCAGAGTACATCCACTATGGTGTTCTTGCCCCCTTCGAGCTGAGGCACAAGTTCTGTAGGCAGATACTTGATTTTGCGTATCTGCTCCTCGTCGCTGAGTGGCAGGAGGGCGTTCAGAAGACTGATCAGTCTTTTAGGATGATTGCCGAATATCTTCTTGAACGTAAGGTCTGCCTTAGGATCTAAGTACTTCATAACCATCTGTTTTAAAATTCTATAGCGCAAAGTTACGGTTTTATTTTCATATCTGCAAGAGTTTTCTAGGAAAAGTTTCTGAAAAAGTTAGAGAATGGTGAATGTTGAGAGGTAAATGTTGAGTGTTGAGCCCACTTTAAAAAGGGGCTCAATTTTTTATTTTAAACTAATATCGATTCTAAAAAATCAGCAGGAGTCTGCACATTTTCTGCAAAATCCCTAAAGTCCTTTACATTTCTTGTTACTATCACATCTACTTGATGGAGCAAAGCAGACTCATATTGCACGCTATCCTCAAAATCTTTACGCTCAAATGATAGACACTTCTTTATAATCTCCTTATCCACATCCGTTATTTCACAAAGAGACGCAAGACCTAACATAGATTGATACAACTCTTCCCGAGAATAAGATTTGCGCAAGATAAAAAATGCATTGACAAATGTAATAGCAGAAACATAAAGTTGAATTTTTCCCTTATGGGCTAGGTCAAAAATAACGGCAGCGGGATAATAAAAATCACCTGCTGATCATAGAAATCTATGACTATATTGGTATCTAAGAATACTTTCATTTGTATTTTTCTTCTAAAGATTCATACAATGAGTCATCTATCGCATCTGAAACTTGCTTACGATTCTTAAGCGTCATCTTAAGTATTTCGGGCGAAAGCTGATAGTTAGCCCACGCATTCTCTTGCTTCTTTACAGTTGTAACAGACTTAGCATTAGCTGACTCCAACAGACGTTCGGCCAACCAACGCTCATTACTTGCTGTCAAAGAAAGGGACTGCAAGAAACTCCACAATTTATAAATAGCTAATGATGTCATATCATACACATTTATATTATTCCAAATGCAAAACTACAACTTTTATTTAAAACAGCCAAGAATTTTCTAGGATTTTTAAAGGTAAAAAAGTAAAAAGGTAAAAAAGTAAAGATTTTGCTATCCCCAATACAATCTGATAACTTTTTCTAAAACTTTTCGACCTGTACGGTTGAAATTACCCAATACGCCCTAAACCAACGGACACCGGCCGAAGGGAAAGGTAAAGGGCAGAAGCTTCTAGCCCAGGGCAACGCCCTGGGTATAATAGCAATCAGCAAGGCGCCCTGTAAGGGCAAAAGCTTTATTAATGGTCTGGTATTTTAAAGCTTTTGCCCTTACAGGGCGTGTGGGGACATGATGGTGTTCTGATGCCTGG
>ERZ894232.702-NODE-702-length-41464-cov-13.199763_pt1 | contig 41464 bp, 28 predicted proteins | sample MGYA00380296_ERZ894232 | MGnify/ENA primary metagenome ERZ894232 (study PRJEB32331, sample SAMN06328433) | human gut metagenome | biome: human gut microbiome; feature: stool | host: Homo sapiens | collected 2014-08-14 ...
GCTCATGCCCACCCTGCACCACCTGCCCCGCAAAGACGTCAATATTTCTCTGGGGTATCCGCTGGACCGCTCGTTGCTCGCCCGGCTGGCCGATACGGTGTTCCGCGTGCGCGAAAGCCGCCGTCCCGACGGTCGGACGCACTGGCGCCCCCTGCTGGACTTGATCCGTCACCCCTACGTGCGCATGTTGCGGCTGCCGCCCGAAACGACGGACGCACGCCCCGACGGCAAGCCTTTGCGGCCCCTGCTGCGCCTGTTGGAAGAGCGTCTGCGCTCCGGCGGCCGCCTGGCGGACCCCGCCGCGCTGACCGCCGATCTGCTGGACGAAGTGCTCGGCGACCTGGACGGACGCGGCTCCGGCGGCCCCGGACGGACGGACGACGAGGGGTGCGACGAAGCGTTGGGCCAGGGCCTGGAACACGTCATGAACGTGTTGGTGGGAAGCTGGGAAAAAGTGGACACCCTGCGCGGGGCCGCCGCCGGTCTGGCCGCCCTGTGCGATCTGCTGCTGACTTACGGCCGCCATATCTGGCCTCGCTTTCCCCTGGACGCGGAATGTCTGTTCCGGCTTATGCAGCGGGTTATTCCCCACCTGGCCGACAACGCTTTGGCCGACGACGCGCTGCCCCCCGACACTCTGTTCGCCATGATCCGGCAGAGTCTGGCCGATGAACGCGTGCCCTTCGAGGCCGATCCGCTCACCGGCCTGCAAGTGCTGGGCATGTTGGAAACGCGCCTGCTGCGCTTCGATCGGGTGTACCTTATGGACCTCACCGAAGACCGTCTGCCCGGCGCACCTCAGCACGACCCGCTGCTGCCCGACAACCTGCGCGGCCTGCTCGGGCTGCCCGACACCCGTCGGCGCGACGCGCTGGCCGCCCACACCTTCCACCGGCTGGCGGCCGGGGCCAGGGACGTTTATCTGTTCTGGCAGGAAGGCGTGGAAAGTTCGGGCCTGCTGGATGCCAAAAAGGTGCGCTCCCGCTTTGTGGAAGAAGCGCTGTGGCAGGAAGAAAAAACCGCGGGCCGCCGCCTGGCCCCCGGCGAGGGGCCCTTGCGGACGGCGGCTTTTCCCCTGGTGACCCCGCACCGGCGGGACCGGGCGATCATCGTCCGCAGCGAAAGCGTGGCCGCCCGTATGGAAAGCCTGTTGGCCGAACCCTTGGCCCCCACCGGCCTGGACGCCTATATCCGTTGCCCGGCCCGTTTCTTCCGGGAACGGATGTGCGCCATCCGTCCTTTGGAAGAAGTGCTGGAGGGCGACGACCCGCGCGGCGTGGGCGAACTGCTGCACAAAGTCTTGTTGCGGGCTTACGAACCCTATGCCGGACGCACGGTGCGCCGGGGCGACATCGACGAAGCGCGCCTGACCGCCCTGTTCCGTGAGGAACTGGACGCCTGCGGCCTGCGCGAGCGCCTGCCCGCCGAAAGCCAGCTTATGTTGGAAGCGGCCGGACCGCTGCGGCTCAAAAGCTTTCTGGCCGCACAGCCGGACGATTTTCTGCTGGTGCAGGTGGAAGCCCGGCACGCGGCCCCGCTGGAGGCGGCGGGACGCTCCCATGTGCTGTACGGTGTGCTGGACCGGGTGGACAAGCGGCCCGAGGGCGAAATCATCCTCGACTACAAAACCGGTCGCCATCCCCAGGTGCCCGCCGCCTTCTGGCGCGGGGACGATTTATGGGAACGCCTGGACGCCTGGACGCCCGGCGCCCCGGACCCGCTGCCCGAGCTGGCCGATGCCCTGCCCAGCATCCAGTTGCCCTGTTATCTCTATATCTATAGCCGTGAGGACGCCCCGGACGAACCCCGGCCCGTGGCCGACGCCGCCTGGGTGCATCTGGCGGGCGACGGCGCGGAAGTGCCGCTTCTGGGGCCCAAATGGAGCGACGAGGAGCGCGCCGCCATCTTGCACACGCGCATTCCCGCGCTGCTGCGCTTCGTGCTGACCCATATGCGCGCCGCGCCGGAACTGCGCCCCCGGCCCGGCCCCCATTGCGCCTGGTGCCCCTATGTGGGGGCATGCCGCTGAATATGTCGGGAAATCAAAACCCGGCCTAAAAAAGCTTTACCTATATAGACAATAAAATTTATTTATCCTAATCCCCTTATCTCATACCAAAAAATTCTATGATTCCCCTGGGAACGGGAGTATAAGAATATATTTCCCCAATAGTGCGACTCTTACACCATATTACCATCACATACCCGCTTTTTCCGGCAATGGTTTATATTCAATAATAAAATTATCTTTCAACGCCTCTTGTAACAAGCGTTGGAGAGTATACCCCTCTTCAATAAATTTTTTTCTTTCCTCTGGTGTCGGAAAATCGGAATGAGGCGGATCTTCCTGATTTAAAGTTGCCACATAGGCATCATCCCAATCTTCCAGTCTCCTTATCAAATCTTTTGAAATGGGAAGGTCATTCAAATCTATGGAAAAAGGATATCCCCTGTCTCGTAAAGGTAAGCTATCGTAATCCGCCATAAATCTAAGTGTCCTCACTTCGGGTATAGGCATATAGTCAATAGCGAAAGAATGAGGACTAAGTTCTTTAATAAGCTTATTTTTTAATTCATATCCTTGTATAATAAAATTTTTTCTTTCCCAGGAATTTCTTAAGAACCCGTTTTTAGGATTCTCATAATCCACTATTTTTTTGTAAAAATCTCTCCATTGATTGATTTCATATTTCAAATGATCGGTTATTGGCATTTGCTTCACCTCAATAAAATATGGAGGTTCTTTATCTAAAAAGGGTGAACCTTCATAATTATCCCATAATTGTAAAGTACGATTGGAGAATATGGGCAAATAATTAATAGAATAATCATACCCCAATTCTTTCATAAGTTTATTTTGTAAGTTATATCCAGTATAAATAAATTCTTTTCTTTCTAAAGAACTTGCAATATATCCTTCAGTAGGATTTTCAAAATCCACTAATTGATTGAATTTTTCTGCCCATAGTTTAAGCTCATCTTTTAATGGTAAAGAAATAGGAAGATGAGATAAATCAATATACTCATGACGAACAGAATCATATAAAGGACTACAATAATAGGTAGCTTGCAAAATAATGAATTTCATTTTTTCTTCTCCAACAAATTGTTGCCGATGAAGCTTAATTACCCATTGAACTGAAATTATAAAAATAATTTTGAATGGTAAAATTAATTAAATATCTTTCTTATTTTTTCTGAAAAAAAATTCCTTACCCGCCACAATATATTCGCCATTGGCCAAAAATTCCCTATTTACATGTACATAACTACCTGGTTTAAATTCCCATTCTTCATCTTGATAGTCAAGTAATACAGTATTATCGATAAAATATATATCTTCTTGTTTATAAAATGCTTTTACAGGCCTGTAAACAGTTGTTCCCTCATTAAGCAGTCGCACAAAAATATAATCTTGCAAGTCTTCGGGAAATGACCTGTCATCACTGGGATAAAGAAAATCTTTTTTTCCTATATGAATGAGTTCACGTGTTACCATATCTATTATAATTGATTTTCCTGTTTGAGGATGTATATAGCGAATTGCACCATTGTCTTTATGAATATGATTATTTGCTGGTAATTGCCTTCCCGTTATGATTGCTTCTTGAATTTGTTCCAAGACCCAACCGCGTTTTTTCATGTGATCTAAAGTCAAATATCCAAAATTCCAATCCTTGCGGGAGGTTGGAATTTCCACCAATGGTTCTGTAAACATAGGTTCTTGGCAATAAAAATCAAAATAACATGGCAGTCCTAAAAATGCCATTTGCTGCAACTGCTCCGGCCATAAAGATGGCCCCCCATCTCCGTAACGGGAAATCCAGATGCACTTAATATGCATTTGTATATCCGAGACCTCTTGCAGCGTTTTAATATTAAAACTTATAGGCTGGATAATATCCAATAACCATTGCAGGTGAGCACGTAAGTCTTTAGAATGTAACTTATTTTGTGAGGACAAAAACCAACATGACTGGGGAGACTTAACCGTTTTACCCCAGGGCGTGGACACATCTTCCCCCTGCATATATTGTTCTGTAGAATTCAATTGGAGTATATGACTTATTTTATCAGGACTTATGCTTTTAGAATAAATGGAAAATACAGCATAGCATTCTCCGCATGTTTGCCATTCATGATTATAAGAAGTTCTATATTCAAATTTAATCATGAAACAAACTCCCTAAGAGAACAAATTAACATTCCCTCATCATCAAGAAAATCTCCGTTTTCACAAACCGTACCCAAAGTACTTGGAGGAATATTATATATTTTTTTTATATAAATTAAAATATCGATCCAATCATGGTTATTTAAATTCTTTCCCACTCCTAATTTTTCAGCGGCCTTCTGGAAGGCTAAAATTGTACTAATATCATAAGTAAAATATATATAAAAATTAATTTGAATGTTTAATTGCGAAAGTTCTTGCATAATGGATATATCTAAAATAGGTCCTCCATGATCGTATTCAGGATACCATGAACAATTAATACCCATATATATTTGGTTAAATTTTTTTGTAGAATCGATATCCGTCTTTCTTTGATAAGCAGCCATGTTTTTTTGTAAAAAAAGTGGAATATTTTTTATTAATCCAAACTTTTGGACAATAAACATAAGATGATTTCTCAAATCCGTGGATGTTATTTCGACATCCGAGACAAGAAACCATACAGAATGAGCTATTCGTCTCTTATTTCCACGTTTTGTGAATATATATTCACCCCTTATACGTTTTTCTGTTGGTTCTATACACAATATACTTGTAATAATGTCCGGATTAATCTTACCAGGATATAAACGAAATGCAGCGCGACATTCTGAGCAGGTATTATACATAAAAAAACTCTTTAAATTAAACACTTCATTTAATGCATTAGCTGTGGTTTTTGATACGGTATGACCGCCTTTCTACGCCTGCGGAATATACACAACCGAGGACGTTTGAATGGATACTCGGATCCTATCCTTCGGACAAGTCGGGCTGGATGAGCGGGCTACCGCCAAACGGCGGGGCCTCCGAAGGATACGTTTCCAGCCCGGATTCAGAACTGGTCCGGCCAAGTAATGGCCTCCCCCTGAGCGCCCGTGCGGCCCCAAAAATTCGAGCCTGAGACGTAAGACTCGCTAATCTCCGCCGACGCCGCCGGTGCCGATGGAGTCTGTCAGGCCCACGCCGGCGCTCATTCCTGGCGGTCAGATGATATTTCGAAGCTTATCCTTATCACCGCTTCACACATCCTCTTTTTCCGGCAATGGTTCGTATTCAATAACAAAATTATCTTTCAACGCTTCTTGTAACAAGCGATGGAGAGCATACCCCTCTTCCATAAATTTTTTTCTTTCTTCTGGTGTCGGAAAATCAGAAAGAGGAGGGTATTCCTGATTTAAAGTTGCAACATAGGCAACATCCCAATTTTCTAGTCTCTTTATTAAATTCTCTGAAATTGGAAGCTTATTAAATTCTATAGAAAATGGATATTCTATATCACGTAAAAGAAGGCTATCATAATCGGCCATTAATTTAAAAGTTCTCACACTAACTATAGGATAATATTTAATAATAAAATGGTTACCTATCTCTTTAATTAATTCTTTTTTTAAATGACTGCCTTCATCAATAAAAAATTTTCTATATGGTGAATTTTGCACATATCCATTCCTTGGATTTTCCCAATTTATTATTTCCACATATTTATTTTTCCATTTAAACAATTGCTCATTTAAATTTTGAGAAATACCAATTTTTAAAGGAGATATAAAGAAATCTTGAAAATCAGAACTCCTTAAAGGCGAGTAATTATAATTTGCCTGAAGAATAATTTGCTTCATGGTAAATTCTCCCTCTATTCACAACAATTAGGCTACATTCTATATCTCATAAAAATAATTTATAGTATCATTTTTCACTTGTATTTATATTTGCACCTACAATAAATCCATTATCGCCTACTGTAATAGTAACTGGCATAACTCTTTCATTAAAATTTACGGAATAAATAAGTGTACCTATTCCTTGTCCCTGACAACCTACTATGTTACCATTACGCATAGATTTTATAAAAAAGCTAAATGATGCCGAGCTAAGGTATATCAATAAATGAATTAATATCCCTTCCCCAAGAATTCATATTATCCCATGAATACTGATCTGCTTCAATTTCAAAAGGATTTTTATATATACCAGTGCAGGATTAAATATTTTTCTCCGACGGATCTAATACATAGTATCTCTTATGGAATACGCGTAACCTTATTACGTATATCATTATCTGTAGATTTACATTCTAGTGTTCCGTCAGGCAGGACAAAGCAACAGGTAAAATAATCAGGGATAGTTATTTTACTTGTTATTGTATAAATATCATCCCTCATATATATATCTGGATGGCACATTATAATACTTTTTTCTATAATACTAGTAGGTATACTTTTATTATGTAAAATATCTATATATTCACGAAACATATTCAAACACTTATTATCTTTAAAAATTAATAACTTATTGAGTACATCATATTCTTTAAATCTAGTAGTATTATTTTTATTCCCTAAATTAAGAATCATATATCCATTACTTTCTGCAAAGTTAAATTTAACGATACTTTTATCGGCTTCATTATTTTCAAAAATAGCTACTGCGTAATGCGATGTGTCCGTTATTAAACCAATATCATAATAACTATTTAACTTTCTTTGCATTATACATCCGTTTAATAAAAAAATACTACCTATAAGAAACCATTTAAAAATATAACTCTTCCTCATAAACATGACATTCTCCTTATAAAGAAATATATTATTAATCTATAAACTCCAAGATCAACAGCTACCAATTAAAATGAGGAACACTAAACCAAGTTTGATATTCCTTCCCCCATCTATGCATATTTGACAATGAATATTGATCCGCTTCCAATTCAAATGGATTATCACCAGAAGCAAACCCTCCTAAAACATAAAATAAGCCATAAAAAGGTCCGTAATGTTGATACTGATATGTATGTTTTTCTTCATGTGTAGAGAACTCTAAATGAGTAATTCCTGATAATCGCAGTGCTAATTGAGGATCGCTTGGAATATAAACACTACTATAATTATTTGGGTATATACCTTCTGAATATAATTCAATATTTCCAAATGTAATAGCCCCAGGAATTATATTATTATTAAATATCTTAGCTAACTTATAAAAAGGTGTATTTGTGAAATTTATAGCATTCCAATCATATATTATTTCAGTTTTCTCTCCAAAAAGTATATTAACTCCTGTCCCCAAAGTCCCCCCTATTAGACCAACTATAGTATTAGGGAACGCCCAAGCTCGCCCTAAATCACCATCCAGGCCTTCTTCCACTATATCTTGTATCGTGGATGGAGAAATAAAGAGATTCATTTTTATATTGTCCCCCCATATTTCCTCCTGTGCTCTACTCACATCACGATTAAGAGCTTCCGTATCGCTACCATCCCGAACCACGATCTGCCCTTCACCCACCGTAGCACGTGTCTTTTGGTAACGATCAAAGCTGGCATAGCCCAATTCTACCACAGGCAGGCGATTAACTCCCCACGAAGTAATACTTTCATTGGCCTTACTGTCATAGCTTCCGCTCAATCCCCATATTATCGATTCCCCCTTTTTGCTGCCCTGTATATCCGTAAACATCAAAGAGCCTGTATCAATCAACAGATTACCCGTGGCCGAAGCTATAAGTCCCCCCTCCAGGCGAGTGGTATCTCCCACGTGGAGTATGGTCTTCTTTTGGCCCAATATACTTGTTTGGGTATTGACCCAGCCGGAAGACATATGGGAACTCCCTCCGCTCACACCGACCGAACCGCTCACTCCGGCCCCCACCGTGACGCTGCCGCCGGCGGACCAGGACGAACTTTCGTTTTCCGTGTGATCCTGCAAACTGGCCACGGTCAGATCGCGGCCCACGTCCATCCACACCGAATCGCCTTCCAGGTGCGCCCCGGCCACGGTCGTATCCCGGCCGGACGAGGAGGACAGCGTGTCGCCCGCCGCGATGACGGCGTCGACCCGCGTGTCCGAGCGGCCGGAGGAAGTCGAGCCCGAGGCATAGGCGCTCATGTTGACGCCTCCGCCGACGCCGCTGGCACCGATGGAGCCTTTCAACCCCACGTCGGCGCCCGCGCTGGAGGAGGTCGTGGAGGACGACCCCGTGTTCAGGGCCGCGCTTATCGTCAGGTCGCGCCCGGCGTCCAGGCTCACATCCCTTTCCGCCACGACGCGTCCGCCCTCAATAATGATATCGCGCCCGGCTTCCACCTGAACGTCCCGGCCCGCGTATACGCCGGAAGGTTGGGCCGTGGACGTCGCGCCGCGATAATCCGTGCGCGACGAGGACGCGCCCGCCGATACGGACGCCGAAAGCAACTCGGAAAGCCCGCTGTTGACGGCATCCACGTATTGGAGTCCGGCCCCGGCGGCGGTCAGCGCGCTGTATCCCGCCCCGCCGCGTCCGGCCGTCAGTTCCTCCGGCAGCCTGCCCGTGGCGCGCACCGCGTCCCACGCCTTGGAACCGGCCGAAGCGCTGATGCCCACCTGCGTCTGTTTGATGTATTGGTGCAGGCTTTCCGTGTCGTACGAGGCGGTCATGTTCCAATCCCGCCCCGCGTCCAGGGCCACATCCCGGCCCGCGTCGATGTGCGAACCCACCTGGTTGACGTCGCGCCCGGCCTTGACGGCGACGTCGTTTCCGGCGCTGACCAGGGAACCGGCCGTATAGTCCCCCTGATGTTCCAGGCCCTGTTCCGTGGCGCGATATCCGGCGAACAGCCCCAGGCCCGAGGCTGAGAAAGACGCTCCGATGCCAATGCTTTCGCGCTTTTCGCTGTGGGACCGGAAGCCGTATTCCTGCCCCGGCAGCAGATTGACGTCGCGCCCGGCGCTCAGGCTTGCGTCGTGGCCCGCCGCCACGGCGGACCCGATGATCGTGGCGTCCCGTCCGGCGTCCAGGGTCAGGTCGTGTCCGGCGCTCAGCACGCTGCCCGCGTTGCCCACGCTTTGGGCCGCGTCCTTGGTCGTGGTCTTGGAGTAAAACTCGAACGTGCCGCCGCTCAGCCCCAGCAGGCCCGCCCGACTGCGCTTGCTTTCGCTGCGCGCGGCTGCGCTTTCGGCGGCCGCGTTGACGACCACGTCCCCGGCGGCGGCGACCTTCAAATCCTCGTCCGCCGTGACCGTGGAACCGGAAATCAACACGTTGTCGCCGCCGCCGATGGTCACATTGCGGCCGTGAATGTCGCTCCCCCCGGGGGTGACGGCGGCCTGTTCGGAGGCGGACGCTTTGGCGGACAGGAACTTGGTGGAACTGGACGCGGAGAACGAGTGAAAGCTTTCCTCCCCGGACACCGCGACCACATCGCCCGTGGCCGTCAGGGACACGTCGCCCCCGCCGTCCACGGACGAAGCGTGCATCAACAAACGCCCCGGTTCCGCTCCCGTTCCGGCGGTCAGGTTCACATCGCCCCCGGCCGTCACGGCCGAGCCGACCAACCCGGTTTCGTCGCGTTGCTCGGTGCGGCTGTACCCGCTTTTGAACATCGAGCCCTTGCGGGACTCGTGGTGGTAATAATGCGATTCCCCCTGCATCGCGATCAGGCTGAGATCGCCCCCGGCCTGAAGCTCCGCGCCGTTCTCAGCGGCCACGCGGCTTCCGGCCAACGTCAGATCGCCTCCCGCGTCCAACGTGACATCGCCACCGTTCACTGCGCTGCCCATGAAGCCGCTCAACGACGAATGGCCGCCCTTGAAAACGCGGGAGAAGGATGCGCTTTCGCCGCCCAAAACAATATCGTTCCCGGCCGACAGAAGCGCTGTCCCCTCGGCGTTTGCCGTGGCGCCGGACAGGAGGATGTCGTTCCCGGCCCGCATGGTCAGCGCCCCCGAGGCGTTCACCGCCGCCGCCCGCCCGACGCGGGACTCGACGCCGTTGGCCGCCCCGACCTGCTCCAACAGGGTTTCGAGGCGGATATCCCCGCCCGCCGTCAGGCTGATATCGCCGCCGCTCAGGCCGCCGCTCTGGTTGAGTATACTGCCGTCGGCCCGCGCCACCAGCGCGTTGCGGCCTATAATATCCCCGCCCCGGTTCAGAATGTCGGCGGTGGAGGCCAGACGCACCACGTCGCCCGCGATCAGTCCGGAATTGTTCACATCGCCGTCGGCCCGGATGGTCGCGTCGCCGCCGCTCAGCACGGCTCCGCGCGCGTCCAGTTCGGCCAGGGTCTGTTCACACAGATACAGGCGGGGGACCAGCACCGTCTGCCCCATGTATTCCGTTTCTTCCAGCCAGACGATGTCCCGGGTCAGGCGGGCCGCCTGTTCGGCGCTCAGGCCCGTGCCCACGGTCAGCCCCAGCGCCTTGCCCTCCTCGGCCGCGTTGTCCATCAGGCGGTGCATGGTTTCGGCGTCGTCGTACACGCCCTCGAACAGAAAACGACTTCCGGTCCGGTCCAGAAGCTGCTCCCGGATCAGGCGGGTTTCGTAAAACGCGTCGCCCAACAGCCGGGTTTCATGCCGGTTCCGATCCAGCCCCATCAGGTCGAAAAAATACTCCGAACCGTAAAACGTCCCCAGGTCGGTCAGCCGGGGGTCGGTCTCGATAAGATAGGGATGACCCGGATCGTCCACCATGACGAAAACGCCGCCCGGCGGAACAATGGACAGCCGGGGCCGGACGTCGGACCAGTCGCGCTCGACCGGCTTCAGCGTGCCGCCGACCTCGAAATCCGTCATGGCCGGCGTGCCCGAGGCGGTGCCCGCGTAAGCCTCGCCGCTTTTCATGGCGGCATTGTTGAACGTGGAGGAAGTATGGACGTTCAATGCCCCGGCCGCCGCGATGACGGCGGGCACCACATCCACGACCTCGCGCAACTGGTAATAGGCCTTGTCGATGGCGCCTATCTGCCAGGTACCGCTGCCGCCGGTGCTGATGAAGGCCCGTTCGATATTCGTGTGGCGCGAAAGTTCCAGACCCTGATTGCGCAAGCTGCCCGCTTCAATGGAGATGGAACCTCCCGCGGTGATGGAACTGAGCACGTTTTCCAGGCTGCCCGCTTCGATCAGCATGTCGCCGCCCGCCATCAGCGATGCCGGAGCGGGCGCGCGGTCCACCACTTCCCGCGAGTATTCCTTCCACTCCTGAAGGCCCTCGTATTTGCCCAGCAGTTCGGCGGGGATGCCGTATTGCGCGCTCATGGCCGCCACATAGGCCGCCACCGAGCCCGACGCCTTGTTCAAATAACGCCGCAATCGCATGTAGTTCTTGCTGCCGTCCGGACCGTAAGGGTACAGGGGAGCGGTGGGGTCTTTTTCGTCCTCGGGATCGTAGCGCGCCGCGTTGCTGTCGTGGGGCAGGGAAGTATCGCCGTACCAGCCGATAATGGTGTAATCGTATCCGTCCGCCACCGTGGTCGTGGTGGCGCTGCCCCCGTCGTTGAACAGGCGCCCGGCCCGGATCACGACGCCGCCGTCCAGGCTTTCGATGGAGGCCGCCTGATTGTGCAGTTCGGCCATGCGTTCCCCGTCCGTGGCCCCGGTCAGACGGATATCGCCCTTGGCCAGGATATCCGCTCCGGCCAGGTTTTCCAGTGTATCGCGGACGGCGGCCGTCAATCCGGACCCGGCATATATCAAGCCCCGGTTGCTCACGGCGCGTCCGGTCAGGTTCATGTTTCCGGCGCTGATCAGGGCGCTGCCCGCATCCACGCGAATACCGCCGTCCGAAGCCAGATCAAGCGAGCCGGACGCGCTCACCGTGGCCCCGGTCAGGTCCATATCGCCGACCTGAAGCCGAAGGGCCTGCCCGCCTCCGATTTTTGCATCCGACAAGGCCACCGTTCCGGAAACCGACAGCCCGCCGTCGCCTCCGGCGTGCAGCAGCGCGCCGCCGTCGGCGCGAAGTTCGGCCGTGCCCAGGTCAAAAGCCTTCCCTGCCGCGATCAGCCCCCCGTTCAGGGTCAGGTCGCGGCCCAGCCGCATGGTCAACGTGTCGCCCGCGAACAGCGCGCCTGCCGTCGCGGACAGGTCCGCGCCGGACTCCTGCCGGTCGCCCCGCGCCGTATACGCATCGGCGTTCAGATACACGTTGCCGCCCGCCAGCAGTCGCCCCCGCTCGTTATCCACCCGTCCGGCCACGACGCTCGCGTCCCGCCCGGCCTTCAGCGTGCCGTCGCGCAGCGCCAGAGCATCGGCCTGAATGTCCAGATCGGTGCCCTGCGCCTCGGCCCCGCCGCGCGCGCTCAATGTCGACGCTACCAGAGCCGCCCGCCCCACGGCCGCCGCCAGCGCGGCGTTGTCCAAAGTCAGGGTGTCGGCCCGCAGGCCCAGATTGCGGGCATACAGTTCGGCTCCGTCCAGGCTCAGGCTTGCGGCGGCGAGGGCGGCGTCGCCCACGACCAGCAGCGACGAACCCCGCTCAAGCCGTAGCGCGCCGTCCGTCTTTACGGTCATATCCCCGCCCGAGACCACCCGGGCGCGGCGGGCGGTCAGAGTCGCCGCATCCGCCGTCAGCCGCCGCACGGCGGCCAGTTCGCCGTCGTCCACCGACAGCTCGCCGGTCCGTAACGTCAGACTATCAGCCCGGACGGCGGCTCCCGTGTCCACCGTCAGAATGGAGGAAACCACGGCCGCCGTATCCGAGGCTTCCGCCGTGGCGGCGTCGGCCAGAGTCACCCGGTCTGCCCGCACGTCCAGGGAATGTCCGGTCATGCGCGATCCGCCGTCAGCCCGGACTTCGGCCGCCGTCACGGACAGCGCGCCCCCGGCTTCGGCCCGGGCCGCTCCGCCCAGGTTCATGCCCCGGTCCGCCGTGATCCGCATGTCTCCGCCCGCGCTCAGCCGCGCCGCGCGCGCCTCCACCGCGCGGCCCGCCACGGTCAAGGAACCGTCCGCCCCGGCCAGTTCGCCCACGCGCACATCATCCGCGGCGGACAAAAGCGCATCGCCCCCGGCCCGGACATCTCGCACGGACAGACGCCCGTCGGCCGTTATGGTCAGCCCGCCCCGGGCCTGGACCATGCCGTCGAGATTGACGCCCACGCCCTTTTCCGTGGAGATCAGCGTGATACGCCCGGCGTACATGCCGCCCAGCGCCGAGGAATCAATGGCCACCCTGGGGACCGGCGCGGAGCCGTCCGTCAGGGGCGTGGCCCGCCGCGCGACCGGATCGTAGGCATTTTCCCCGGTGACTATGCCGAGATCGGCGGCATACAGGTCCGCATTGATTTCCGCCGCCCGGCTGACCACATCAAACGCGGTCAGATTGGAAGCGTTGATCCCCTTGCCTTCCACCCGCACGGTTCCTTCCCGCACCTCGATGCGATCCAGGTCGCCCGCGCCGTCCACCACCGGCCGTCCGGTGGTGACCAGCGCCCGATCCGTGTTGAGAAACCCGCCGCCGTTGATGGTCACGCCGTTGGGATTAGACAGAATGACGTCGGCCCGGTTGCCGCCCACCTCCACGTATCCTTCGATGCGGGAACGGTTCTGTCCGGTGACTTCATTCAGGATGGTCCGGGCCGGAGCGTGGCCCGCCAGATGGGGATTACCCGCGATGACGCCGCCCAGTTCGGTCCGGCTGACTGCGGCGGAATTGTTGAGGATGGCCCCCTCGCGGCGGACGTTGAAATCGCTGTACTGGTTGTGGGAAAGCCCGGATGCCGAAGGCGCGACGATATTGACCAGGGGCACGCCGTTTTGGGCGGCGGTCACGTCGGGCCGCCTGCCGGGCGCGGCGGCGGGGTCGGCCACGATCCCGGCGGCGAAAACCGGAGAAGGAACGGTCAACAAGGCCGCCAGTACGTACACCAGACTCCGACGCAACACGTTCATACCGTCTCCCCTTCCCGCCGGTTCGCATCCCCGGCGGAGCGGTCGAATATCGTTTCCGTCAACGCGGCATGGTTTTCCAAAGTCGCTCTAAAACGTATGTCTAAACGACATATACAGTTCCGTTCCCAGCGGACGCATAAACGCCGGAGCGGACAGCGCGCGGGAAAGCGTCGCTTCAAACGATGTCCGGCCCAGGGTGCGCAGTCCCGCGCTGACGCCTTGCAGACGGCCGCGCTCAAAGGGATCGTCCGGGTCTTTGAGGATAACGCCCGCGTCATAGGCGACGAACGCCTGCAAACCGCCCACCGGCCCGTCGCGCCAACGTTCCGGCCAGGGCAGATCCCAACCGCCCTCCACCCGGACATAGCCGCCGTTTTCGCCGCTCAGGCTGTGTTCCCGAAACCCCCGCACAGTATACAGGCTGCCCAGGCTCAACCGTTCCGCCCCATACAGGGTTTGACCGCCCATCTGTCCGGCTGCGGCGATATCCGCATACCATGCCTGGCCGCCCCAGACGAAAGGGCGATGCCAGGACAGCCGGGCAAACAGTTTGTCGAATCCGGCGCGGGGCACGTCGTGGCCGCCGCCCCGTTCGGGCGAGGCCCCCAGCCAGGGCACTCCCCGCGTATACTCGAGCAGAGCCGACAGCGAACCGCCGCCCATCGCACGACTGTGGCGCAGCGACGCGGTCAGGGTGGTCAACTGGTAACTGCTGACGGTCAGGCGCAAGCCGTCGATGTCGTTGACCACGCGCCGCACGCCCAGGGCCAGCCCCACGGAAGTTTTGCCCACGGCGTTGCGGTGCACCACACGCGAGGCTTCCAGCTTCAGCGTGTCCGTCGCGCCGTCATAGGCGTAGCCGAAATTCTGCCCCCGTATGGAGGTTTGATAGCAGGAGCGGCCCGCGGACAGGAAAAAGGTCCAATAGCCCAAAGGCAAGGAACCGTAGAGGGAAAGGCTGTAACTACCGTGGTGGAGGTAATCCGCTTCGCCGGTGGCGCCGCGCAACACCTGTTCCTCCGCCATGCCTGGCGAAAAAAACAACAGATCCCGGGAAAAAGACAGCGCCCACTGATCGCCGAGCCCGAGGGCGTTGTCCTTTTCCAGAAATACGGAGCCCTGCCAGGCACCGGTGTCGCTCTGGCCCAGATTGTCGACTCCTCCCCCGAAACGCCAGGATCGGGACGGCCGCAGCTCCACGTACATCACGCTTCCGCCCACCGCGTCTCCCGGCGCGAGATCGATGGCGGCGTCGCACGAGGGCAGGCGGTTCAGTTGATCAAGCCCCTGTTCGAGGTCCCGCAGATTGAGCGGTTTTCCCTCCAGACCGGGAAAGGCCGTTCGCAGTCGGTGCTTGTCGCCGGACCCGCCGTCGCGCACCACAATTTTTTCCAAAAAACCTTCCACGGCGAGCAGGCCCAAGCGCCCGGCATCTTGTTCGTCTGGCCGCACAAAAACCCGGGCCGTGACGTAGCCACGCTCGATATACGCGTTGGTCATATCCCGCAACAGATTGTTGATGTCCGCCATGCTCAGGCAGCGATGCGAATAACGCTCCGTCACCCGGCGCACCACGCGGGACGGCAGCAGAGTGACGCCTTCGACGTCGATGGCCTCGACGTCCATGCAGGGAGCGCCGGGAGAGACGGGTTCTTCAGGCAGCGGAGCAAGTTCCGGCCTCGGCGTGGACGCCTCGTTTCGGCGGCGGAATTCGGTTTCCTGTTCGCGTTGCCGTTCGTCCAGACTCCGCTGAATCTGCTCCTGCCGCCTCAGCATGGCGTCAGGCCCGGCCGCGGCCGAACCCGTCGGCCACCCAAGCCAGCAACAAAGGCATATCAGGAACACGGCCGGTTTCACGGCATCCCCCCATTGAGGATATCGAAAAAATCAGCGTTTGCCGAAAATCAGGGGTTGCTGATCCATGCAAAATATAATTTATTTTTGCTTTATACTATACCAATCCGATTTACTGTCAACCCGATTTGGCGCCCCATGCTTCCTTCCGCCGCTTCCTGTCGCGTTCCTTCCGGGCGGAAACGCCCCAACGGATGACAACATGCGCCGACGGCGCTACTATGGCTTGCATCAACCCGGCCCGCAGGCCACGGATTCTTCTTTTCTGCCGACACGACGGAGCGCCTCTATGAACACACACGCCGAAGGGCTCCACTTTCCCTTCGCTTCCGGCGAGGCATTGTGGGAATGGCATGTGCCTTCCGACCGTCTGGTCCTGAGCGCGGGCGCGCTTCAGGCTTTCAGGCTGCCCCACCCGCCGGTCACCATGGGCGACTTTCTGAAACGAGTGCCCGCCAGCTTTCTTTCCACGCTGGCCGAAAGCCGTCGCAAGGTGTTGGAAACGCCGAACGAAAATTTTCTTGAATCCTCCTACCCCTTCGAAGGGCTGCTGGTTCGGGAACGGCTGCTTGTTCTGGACCGAGACGACGGCGGACGCCCCGTACGCGTCCTGGGCCAGTGCTCCGTGGCGGGCGAATCCCCCATGCCGACGGAGCGGACAGGCACGCTCCCCGGAGGAGCAGGCTTCTGGACTTGCGACGTGCGCGGCCACTGTACCCGTATGGACGGTCGATGCGCCGCGTTGCTCGGTTTCAGCCCCGAAGCGCGCGTCATGGATTTGTCGGACTGGCAAAGCCGCCTGCGGGACGGCGACGGCATGCTGTGCCGCCATAAAAAACTCATTGCGGGCACCGAAACCGGCGATGTGTTTGAGGATCTGATCCAGATACGGCGAGAAAGCGGCGATTATGCCCTGATGGACCTGCGGGGGTCGGTGCTGGAACGCGATGCGGACGGCCGCGCGGTGACGCTGGGAGGCAGCCTACGCAGCGCGCTTGATTTTTCCTCGTCCAACGAACCCGACAATCGGGAAAGCGGCCGCCTGCTCCTGGCGGTCAACGCCACGGGCGACGGCCTGTGGGATTGGGACGCCACCACCGACAGAGTATATTACAGCCCGCGCTATCTTTCCATGCTGGGCTATACGGCCGAAGATTTCCCCGCCCGTTTCGACGTATGGGAAGCCAAAATTCATCCCGACGACTATGCCAAAATCGTGCCCATGCAGCGGGCATTGGTGGAAACACCCGAAATGGGCGACTCTTTCGAATGTACCTACCGCATGCGCAAGGCCGACGGAGCGTGGGCCTGGATTATGGGTCGAGGATACGTCACCCACCGTGACGCCGACGGCAGGGCTACCCGTCTGGTGGGACTGCACACGGACATCTCCGCGTCCCAGGGCGAACGCGAACGCCTGGAGGAACTGGTCAAAAACGATGCTCTGACCGGTCTGCACAGCCGCGCCTTTTGCGATCTGGAAGTGGAAAACATGGAACGCGCCCGGGTGCGTCCGGTCAGCGTCATCTCCTGCGACGTCAACGGACTCAAACTGATCAACGACTACCTCGGCCATAACGCGGGGGACGACTTGTTGCGCCGGACGGCCGTCCTGCTGCGCGAACATTTGCGCCTCACCGACTGCGCGGCCCGCATGGGCGGAGACGAGTTTGTCCTTCTTTTGCCCGGCTGCGGCAGTTCCAAGGCCCGGGATATTCTGGAGCGGATACGGCGCGGACTCGAAGCCGCCAACGAACGCGGGGACATGCCCGTCCTGCTGTCCTTCGGGCTGGCTTCCACCGACGATCCGGCGGTCCCCGTGTCCCAACTTTTGCGCGATGCGGACCGCGCCATGCTGCGCGATAAAAACGCCCATCGCCCCGAATCCCACCGGCGCATCAAAAAATGGATTGAGCGCGACAAGAACGTCATCGTGTCGCTCGAAGACAGTCGCTACGAGGGGTGACCGCCGCCGACTCGGGACGGCTCTCCAAAGGCGGAAATGCAAGTGCAAGCAAGGGGAGGGAAACCAAGATTTCCCTCCCCTTCAGGTTTTCCAGACGAGCCTTTCAGGCTCCGCGCCGGTTTATTTCATGATTACTTTTTGGGCATGGGAGCGGAACCTTCCGACAGTATCTGAGTCCAGTTGGGCAACTGGGAGACGGGCTTCAGTTCCTTACCCGCAAAACCGGGCCAATCCTTGGCGTAACGCAGAGCCTTGTGGATGCTGCCGCCGCCCTTGCCGTGATTGTTGCTGGTCTTGTATACGGTGTCCTGGCTGATCGGGTTCAGATATTCCCACACGATATTCTTGTCCGGGGTCACTTCCACCACGTGGCCGTTATTGGTGGTGGTGATCATCCAATTGCCGTTGGCCTGCTTCTGCGCGCCGCACTGATAGGCGGAATAGAAGTTGCCGCCGGGGGCTCCCACCGCACCGGGGCCCCAGAACCACACGACCTTGTCCGTCTTGGGATCGATTTCCACGCCGCGCGTGTAGTTGCCGGAAGGACGATTGTTGCCGTTGTCCAGAATGGTGATGGTGTCGTCCGCGGTCCAGTCGGGAGCGTGGGGGCCGAACAACTGCTGATCGCCGTCGTCCGAATAGCCGGCCGGGGCCTTGCCCGCTCCGTAGTTGGCAGGGTTGCCCCAGCGATAGGTGATCTTCCCCGTTTTCTTGTCGATGACGTACACTTCGGCCAGGTTGCGCGAAGTCACGCAAATCTGATCGGTGCGGGGGTTGTAGGCCACGCCGTTGAAGTGCGTCCAGTCGGGACCGGCATAGGCGCGGGACATGACGGGCGGGATAAACTTATTGATGTCGATCTGATCGGGGCCGGTGCCGATGTGATCCCAAACGTGCCATTCCCACACGGTATTGCCGTTGTGATCCACTTCGCGGATGAAGTCGGGCCAAATGCCGTCCACATGTTCCTTGCCCAGCTTGATGCCGTCCTTGAACAGGCAGCGGCCGCCGAAGTTGGGATCCATACCCTTGGCGACGGCTTCATCGTAGCTCTTGTATTCCCAGCCGAGGATCAGCATGTTGCCGTTGGGCATCACTTCAAACGTATGATGGGAAACCTCTTTGCCGGGAGTGTACATCTTGTATTCCCACACCTTTTTACCGTTCCAGTCGAATTCCTCGACCAGGCCGGAGGTGCCGCCGAACACGCCGGGTTTGGCGTCGGGGATGCGGGCGTGCTTGACCATATTGCCGTTGGGCAACAATTCCGCATAAAAGTTGTTGTACTCGCTCTTCCACTCGTTGACCACGTTGCCGTCGTTATCGATCAGATAAACACTTTTGGAATCCTGCGGCGCGATCAACACATAGCCGTCCGTGGCGCCCGGATTGTTCTGAAGCACGCCGAGAGGACCGTGGAAAGCTTCGTACGCCGAGGACGGCGCGGCAAAAGCGGCGACGAGCCCGGCGGCAGCCAAAGTGGTGACGATACGTTTCATAACTCTCTCCAAAAAATTTGCGAACAATGCGGAGCATTGTCCCATCTCGATAAGCCCGACGGGGCCCCCCAACAGTGCCTCTCAGACTTCAGGCGCAGTATATCACCTCGCTCTTTCCTGTCAATCTTTTTGTTTTTTATTACACAAACAACATCTTAAAATATTATAACTCCGCTCCCGCTCCGCTTACCGGGTACCTTGTCTTCACGCCCCCTGCCGACGCAAAAAGTCGAGCACCAGGGAGTTGAACAACTCCGCTTTGGCGCGAAAAGCGTTATGTCCGGCTCCGGGCACGACGGCCAGTTCGCCCGCGGGCAGCGCATCGGCCAGGCGCGCGGCCGATACGGGTCGGAAAAACTCGTCCCGATCGCCCAGAACAACCAGGACCGGCACATGGACGGCGGCCAGTTGCTCCGCCGTATAAGCATACGATTCCGGCTGGTTCCAGGTGTTCCATACGTCCTTCATCAGCGTCCGCCAAAAATCGTCGCGGCCGGGTTTGGCGTGCTGCTTGGCGAAAAAGCTCCAGCTTTCCGGATCGGCTTTGTACATGGCGTCAAGGTCCGCGTCGGTCAGGTCCGCGCGTTTGGTGACCGGCGCGTAATAGGCCGCCATTCCTTCAAAATAATGCCGCATATCCTCCGCTTCCACGGGAGGCACCGCACCGCCTACAACCAGGGCCCGAGCCAGTTCCGGATGCCGGATGCCCACGGTCAGGGTCGTGATGCCTCCGTCGCTGTACCCCATGATGATGGGCTTTTCCAACCCCAGAGCCCGGCAGAAGGCGGCCACGTCGTCCGCCAGCAGCGTGTATCCGAAGGCGTGGTCGGGATTGTCCGTACGCCCATGGCCGCGCGTATCGGGCAGAATCACCCGGTAATGCGCCGCCAGCGCGTCGACCTGTTTTCCCCACATGGCCGAGGTCAGCCCCCCGCCGTGCAACAACACCAAAGGTTCTCCCGTCCCTTTTTCCGTATAGGCCACGGATATCCCGTCGGCCTGAACAAAACGGACTTCATCCCCGGCGGCCGAAGCGCTTCCAAGCGGGGTTCCCAGGGTCAGCAGAGCGGCCAGCGCCGTCAGCCATACTTTTCTCATCACAGGACTCCTTTGATTGATTATGTGGAATACGCCGCCTCGACAGGCGACGCCCGACAAATAGTTTACCAATAAACTAATGTCAAGCGTCCCCTTCTCAACAACGTAAAACCGCCCGGCCGCATGAACGCGCCCGGGCGGAGAGAAGAACGGCAACGGCCGAAAAAGGATTGGAAGTCATTTCCTAATTCGTATGGAATGACTTCCAACGCCGGCGAAAGTCCGGCGCGGCGCGAAACGCGCCGTGAATGAGCCAAAAACCACGCTTTTTGGCGAATGATTTGCATAATTCAGCCCTTGGGCTGAATTATGCAATGAGTTCTAGTAACGGTACAGTTCGGACTTGTACGGCCCTTCCACGGGCACGCCGATATAGTCGGCCTGCTGTCGGGACAGGGTGGTCAGCTTGACGCCCAGGCGGGCGAGGTGCAGGCGGGCCACTTCTTCATCCAGCTTTTTGGGCAGGGTATAGACCTTGCGCTCCAGCTTGGCCGTGGCCAGTTCCATCTGGGCCAGAACCTGGTTGGTGAAGGAGTTGGACATGACGAAACTGGGGTGGCCGGTGGCGCAACCCAGGTTCACCAGGCGGCCTTCGGCCAGGACCAGGATGGAGCGGCCGCTGGGCAAGGTCCACTTGTCCACCTGAGGCTTGATTTCCGTGCGCGCGCAACCGGGCGTGGATTCCAGCCAGGCCATATCGATTTCGTTGTCGAAGTGACCGATATTGCACACAATAGCCTCATCCTTCATACCCATCATGTGCTGACCGGTAATGACATGATAGTTGCCCGTGGCGGTGACATAAATATCGGCCAGAGGCAGGGCGTCTTCCACCGTGGTCACTTCATACCCCTCCATAGCGGCCTGGAGAGCGCAGATGGGGTCGATTTCGGTGACCAACACCCGCGCGCCGAAACCGCGCATGGACTGGGCGCAGCCCTTGCCCACGTCGCCGTAGCCGCACACCAACACCACCTTGCCCGCCACCATGATGTCGGTGGCGCGCTTGATGCCGTCGGCCAGAGATTCGCGGCAGCCATACAGATTGTCGAACTTGGACTTGGTTACCGAATCGTTGACGTTGATGGCCGGGAAGAGCAAGCGCCCTTCCTTTTCCATCTGATACAGGCGGTGTACGCCGGTGGTTGTTTCTTCAGACACACCCTTGATGTTGGCGGCCACGTCCTGCCAGCGACGCGGGTTGGAAGCGTATGACAAAGCCAACCGCTCCATGATGATGGATTCTTCCTTGTTGGCGTGCGTCTTTTCGAGCAGCTCGGGGTTCTTCTCCACGGCCACGCCCTGGTGAATCAACAGCGTAGCGTCGCCGCCGTCGTCCACAATGAGATCGGGACCGGAACCGTCGGGCCAGGTCAGAGCCATCTCCGTGCACCACCAGTAATCTTCCAGACTTTCCCCCTTCCAGGCGAATACTTTGGCGTACCCCAAGTCGGCAACGGCCGCGGCCGCGTGATCCTGGGTGGAGAAAATATTGCACGAGGCCCAGCGGATATCCGCGCCCAGTTCATACAGGGTGCGGATGAGCATGGCCGTCTGAATGGTCATGTGCAGCGAGCCGGTGATTTTGAGCCCCTTGAGGGGCTTTTTGTCGGCATAACGGTGGATGAGTTCCATCAGGCCGGGCATTTCCCGTTCGGAAAGCTGCATTTCTTTTTTGCCGAATTCAGCCAAGGATGCGTCGGCCACGGCGCATTGCAGGGATGGATCAAGGGGTTTGGCGGACATGAAGGCCTCCGGTAAGGGTGATAAGATTCAAAAGTCGATACTTCAGGTTAACCGTGCGGCTTTGCATCTGATTTGCCATCAGACGCTAAAAAGCTCCGCCGCGTTTGCGGGCCAGCACCAGATGCAGGGCCAGGCCCATTTTCACTTCGCGTCGGCGACAGTCCACCGGCTCCAATCCCGCAGCCTTCAGCGCGGTCGTCAGTTCCTCGCGGGTAAAACCGAGCCAGCGGTCGCCGTACACATTGCGCATGGTTTCATCCTGATGGCGGTCGAAGTCCGTCACCAGAACCACCCCGCCGGGCCGAAGCACACGGGCCATTTCCCGAATGGCCGCTTCGGGGTGGGAAAGATGGTGCAGCACCAGGTTGATGCACGCAAAATCCGCCTCGCCGTCACGCAGAGGCAGATGGTCCAGCTCGCCGATACGCAGGGATACACCCGCGCCGTCCTCGGCGTCCTCGGCGTCGGAGGCGCGGCCGAAACGGCGGCGGGCCAGTTCCAGCATACGCGGCGATCCGTCCACGCCGATGACCTCACGACTGACGCCGCGCAGACGTTCCAGCACCTCTCCGGTGCCGCAGCCCAGATCCACGGCGATGCCGCAGCCGTCGGGCACGGCCTCGCGCACGGCCTCGGGCAGGCGGAAATCGCCCAGAACCTCGCGGTTGAGTTCGTCCCAGTCTTCGGCGATGCTGTTAAAAAACTGCCGCGTCTTGAGCGCCCGTTCCTCAATGATGCGGGCGGCCATGTCCAAATCGGCGCGCCCTTCCTCCCGGGCGAAACTCAAAACGCCATCCAGAAACGCCCGACCCGGCCCGGTCTCGGATGCGGAATAAAATACCCACAGCCCATCGCGCCGGGCGCGAAGCAATCCCGCCTCGGTCAATATTTTCAAATGACGAGACACCCGCGATTGCCCCATGCCGAGCAGCGTAACCAGCTCGTTGACCGAAAGCTCGTACCGCTGAAGAACCAAGGCAAGCCGCAACCGTGTTTCGTCCGCCAGGGCTTTGAGGTGTCGCAGGGTGTCGGACATAATTCAGTACCTTGAATTGTCATCTATATCAAATTTTATTGATGTTCTATATCAGGTCATCTGGATACAGTCAAGCAGGTAAAACCAATGAGAAGACAACGGCACAAAATCGGGGGCCGCGCACGGGTCCGACGTTGCCCGGCCGGTAAACGCCCAAAAAAGGCCGCCTCAAGGGCGGCCCGATGGCTGAAGGAAGGTGCGAAAGGCTTACTGGAAATAAATGGAAGCCTCAATGCCGGGAGTCACAACCATATATACCGAGGCGTTGCTGCCCGGAAAACGCCGCACGAATTCGCGAGCCACCCGTTCCCGCGCCGCCTGGGTTTCCGCAGTTTCCTGAAAGTCCAGAAAAACCACCACATTGCGCTCCCGAATAAGCCCACGCTCCGGGTGCACCCATTCGCCGCGAGCATCCCGCACCATGCAATAGCCGTCCTTGAAAGCCGGGGTCAGCACCTCGCTGGCGAATTTGCTGAATTCCTCGTCCCTTACGGCCTTTTTGCCGTAGCCCAGCCCGAATGTCATGCGCAAGGAAACATCGTAGTTGAATGTCCGATCTCCCTCGGCCCGGGCGGGGGAAGACAAACAAACACAGCCCAGCAGGGCGCACGAAACCAGCGATGCCAACAACTTGTTCATGCGTTCACCTCATAGTTTGAAATAAAAATTGGATCGGCAGTCCGTCTGCCCTGTTTTTCCTGTACACCATTTTGGTTCCGAAAGCCCAGCAAATAATGGTTGTGTTACAGCTTTCCGGTCGACGCTTTTCGACGGCGACCATATTGCCGAAAACCGCTCCGCGTTCCATACGACGGGGCGCTCTTCGGGCAACTGCCGCTCGCGCCTCGGGCGGTTAAAGGCTTCCCAGGCGGTCCCGGGCCGGGCCGACTCCATGCGCCCCCTCGCGGGGGCGAAAAACACGAAACACGCTCGCTTACGGCGCGGCAAGCCGCAACCTGCTCGCGTGTATCGGGAGCCTGACGGCTACGCCTTCAGGCTCCGCAGGCGGCCCCAGGCCGCCTGCCCCAACGCGATGGCGCCGTCTCCGGCGGGATAAGCGAGGGGGAGCAGCGGCGTCAGGCCACGCGCCGCAAGCGCGGCGGGCAATTCCTCCGCCAGGGTGCGATTGTTCAGCACGCCGCCGCCCAACGCCACCGCCGTTACGCCGCATTGCTCCGCCCCGGCCCGCGCCCAGTCGGCCAGCCCTTCGGCCAGCCCCCGATGAAAACGCCGGGCCACGCGTCCCACAGGAACGCCCCGCAGACGATCCCCGGCCGCCGCCCGGAACAGCGCCGCCGCATCCGCTTCCAGCAATTCCCCGGCGTTGGCCGTGAACGGCAGGTCGTACGCCCCGCCCTCCGTCCAATCCTGAGCCTCTTCCAACAGCACGGCGGCCTGCCCCTCATACGTCACGGCAAAACACAATCCGCACAGGGCCGCCACCGCGTCGAACACCCGGCCGCAACTGGAGGTAAGGGGACAATGAACGCCCCGGCTCAGCATTTCATCCAACAACGGCAACAGCGCGGCCCGGTCCGCCTCTCGGCTCCAGGGCCGGGGCGCGTTTTCCGCAAGTCCCGCCTGGAGCCACAACGCTTCGGCCGTACGCCACGGTTCGCGAATGGCGGCCTCGCCGCCGGGCAGCGGAAACGGCCTCAGGCGTCCCACGCGCCGCTGCGCGTCGGCCCGGGGATGCACGAACAGCATCTCGCCGCCCCATATCGTACCGTCTTCGCCCAACCCCGAACCGTCCATGGCCAGACCCAGCGCCTTCCCCGTATGTCCGTGCTCGGCCAGCACGGCGTGGATATGCGCAAAATGGTGTTGCAAGGAAAAAACCGGCAGGCCCCGTTCACGGGCGAAGGCTTCGGCCAGACGACCGGACACGTAATCAGGATGCGGGTCGCGCACCACCAACCGGGGTTCCACTTCCAGCAGGGCCAGCAAATGGCGCAGAGTTTCCTCGAAAAAATCCAGACAGCCGGGGCGGCTTAAATCCCCGATATGCTGACTGACAAAAGCCTCGCGGCCCCGTGTGAGGCAAAAGGTATGCTTGAGGTCGGCCCCGGCGGCGAAGACCGAGGTCGCCGCATTGTCTGCCGGTGCCAGCGACAGCGGTTCGGGCACGAAACCGCGCGCCCGGCGCACCGGCGTCGCGGGCGGCGCGCCGTCCCGCCCCTTTCCGTTTCCCGCAAACATAACGGAATCGTCCACCCGGACCAGGATGTCCCGATTGTGGAATAAAAACAGATCCGCGATGTCCCCCAAACGGGTCCGGGCTTCGCGATTGCCCAGGCAGATGGGTTCGCCCCCCGCGTTGCCCGAGGTCATGACCAGGGCTTTAAGCGCCTCGTCCGACGTTCCGCCCGAGGCTTCGGGATGAAACAGCAGATGGTGCAGCGGCGCGTAAGGCAGAACCAGTCCTATGCTCGCGGTATCCGGGGCCAGCGCGGCGGGCAGCGCGCCCGGCCGTCGGGGACAGACGACGATGGGCCGCCGGGGCGAAAGCAGGGCGGCCTCGGCTTCGGGGCCGATCTCCGCCAGGGTCCGGGCTTCGTCCAAATCGGCGACCATGACGGCCAACGCCTTGTGCGGTCGATTCTTGCGTCGCCTCAACTCCATAACGGCCGCGGCGTTCAAGGCGTCGCAGGCCAGATGAAAACCGCCCAACCCCTTGACGGCCGCCAGGCGCCCCTGCCGCAGTTCGGCCAACAGAGCGGGCACGGCCGTTTTGCCGCGCACCGTTTCACGCTGTCCGCAGCGCGGCCCGTATTCCAGCCGCAGTTCCGGCCCGCAAACCGGACAGGCGTTGGGCTGGGCGTGAAAACGACGATTCAGGGGGTCTTCATATTCGCGGCGGCATTCGTCGCACAGCGGGAAGCAGGCCATGCTGGTGAACGGCCGATCATAGGGAATGGAACGGGTGATGGTGTAACGCGGACCGCAGTCGGTACAATTGGTGAAGGCGTATCCGTAACGACGATTGGACGGGTCCATCATGTCGGCCAGACAGGCGTCGCACACGGCCATGTCCGGGCTGACCAGCACGGCGTGGCCCCGGTGGCCGTCGCCCGCGCTGGCGGCGATGACGAAAGTCCGTTCATCCGCGACCACGGGCAACGTCGAGGCCGTAAATGAGGCAATGCGCGCCAGGGGCGGCGCCTCCGCCTCGAAGCGCCGCTCGAAGACTTCCAGATCGACCGCTCTTCCCTGCGCCTCAATCCGCACGCCCTCCGGCGTGTTGCCCACGCTGCCGGTCAGCCCGCAGGCCAGGGCCGAACGGTACACGAAGGGCCGGAACCCCACGCCCTGCACCTGGCCCGTCACAATATACAACCTTCGTTCCATATCCGTATCCGTTTCCGCAAGCGTCCGCCGGGTCCGGCCCCTCCGCGTTTTTTCCACCGCCGGTCGCCCGTCGGCCGGGGCTGCGCGCAAGGAATTCCATGTTTCGTAGCACGGCGCGGGGCACGCGGTCAAAGGCCTTCCGCTCCGGTTCCGTATATGCCGATTTTCTCCAAGATAAGCTTGTAAAAATTTTTCGAGGGGACTATGTTCTTTTTAGAACTTTCAAAAGTCTGCAACAAAAGGAGAGCTGACATGAAAACTCGTCTGACGGCTCTGGCGACATTGTGCCTGTGGGCCCTGCCCGCCCTGGCCTCGGCCATGCCCACTGTTTATCCGCGCGGCACCACCATTTTCGACCCGTCCAAAACCTGGAGCGGGTACACCGTCATCACGGCCATTCCCAGCGCCTATCAGGGAGTTTCCTCCTGCTTCATTGTGGACATGAACGGCAACAAGGTACATGAGTGGCCCAAGTTGCTCGGCTTCCCCAACAAGGTGTTTCCCGACGGCGTGGCCATGGGCACCTACACCTCGGGCCCCGGCCAGAACAACAATGAAGTGGTCGTCATGGACTTCGACGGCAAGGAACTGTGGAAGTTCGACGACTGGGAGGACTACGGCGGCCGCCGTTCCGCCCGCCAGCACCACGACTATCAGGTGAGCGGCAACCCCACCGGCTACTATGCGCCCGGCCAGACGCCCACCCCGATGGAAGGCAAAATTCTGGTTCTTTCCCACACCGACGTGACCGTCCCTGAAATCGGCCCCAATCTGCTGGAAGACGACGTCATTTACGAAGTGGACGTCAAGACCAAAAAAATTCTGTGGCAGTGGCAGGTGTCCAGCGCCTTCGATCAGCTCGGCTTCGACGACGCGGCCAAGGCCGCCATCGCCAAAGCCCGGAAGCCCGGGGGCGCCTACGACTGGATGCACATCAACAACGTCAACTACGTGGGCCCCAACAAGTGGTGGGACGAAGACCCGGTCAAGTACGCGGCCTTCAACCCTGAAAACATTATCTGGGATTCGCGTTCGAGCAATATTATCGCCATCACCGACCGCAAAGGCGACATCGTATGGAAGGTGGGCCCCGATTACCGCGCCAGCCTGGAACTGCGCAACCTGGGCCAGATCATCGGCCAGCACCACGCGCATATGATCCCCAAGGGCCTGCCGGGCGAAGGCAACATCCTGGTGTTCGACAACGGCGGCTCCGCCGGGTACGGCGAGCCCACGGCCATGAACCCCACCGGCGTGGGCGTCACGCGCCGCGCATACTCCCGCGTGGTCGAATTCGACCCCACCACCCTCAAGATCGTGTGGGAATACTCCCACAAGCAACTGGGCGGACGCGAAAGCGAAACCCCGTTCTTCAGCTCCTACATTTCCTCGGCCCAGCGCCTGCCCAACGGCAATACCTTGATCACCGAAGGCGCTTATTCGCGCGTGTTTGAAGTGACGCCGGACCATGAAACCGTGTGGGAATATATAGGACCCGCCGGTCTGACCTCCTCGGAGGGCGGCCTGCCCACCCACACCCTGTACCGCGCCTACCGCATCCCCTACGAATGGGTTCCGCAGTTGCAGAAGCCCGTGGAAAAGGCCGTGGTGCCCGCGCCTGAAATGGACAGCCGCCTGATGTACATCCCGAAATAAGTTCCCCCGCGGGTCACGGAACGGCACAAACTCCGCTTCACGGCGTTTGCGCCGCCCAAACCGCAAAACAGCTTGACGAAAAAGCAGGAAAATCCCGGCGGATTAGTCCGCCGGGATTTTCCTCTTGTCGATGGAAAGCGCTCCTGATATGTTCGATGAAGCGTCGTCCGGCGACGCCCCGACGGCCGCGCCGATCGGATGATTCCGGCCCGGCCGCTCCCCTTCTTGACGCCAAGGAATGTTCCCATGCAGAATATCGGCGCGCGTATCCGCACCTGGCGCGAAGAGCGCAACCTCAGCCGCGAAGACCTGGCGGAACAGGCCGGTCTTTCCGTCTCCTTCCTGGCCGCTCTGGAAGACGACGGCCTGTTGCCCGCCCTGGGGCCCCTGCACAAGGTGGCCCGCGCTTTGGGCGTGCGTCTGGGCACGTTCATGGACGATCAGGTCACCCGCGAGCCGGTCGTCACCCACGCTTCGGAACATACCGGCGACCTGACCATAGGCCGGGCGCGGGACGCCGATCCGGCTCTGCGTTATACCGCTCTGGCCCGCGGCAAAAGCGACCGCGCCATGGAACCCTTTTTTATGGAAGTGGAGCCGGGCGCGGCCGAGCAGACCAGTTCCCACCAGGGTGAAGAATTTTTGTACGTTCTGGAAGGCGCAGCGCGGCTGGAATACGGCCGCCAGTCTCATATTCTGCGCGCCGGCGACAGCATATACTATAACTCCGTCGTGCCCCACGCCGTGCGGGCCGAGGGCGGTCCGGCCCGTCTGCTGGCCGTCGTTTACTTTCCCGCCTAGGCCGGTATCGCCATGACCGATTTTGTCGTGCAGGAACGCACTCTGGGGCAGATTCTGGACGAGGCCGCGGCCCGTTTTCCGGACCGCGAGGCCCTGGTCTACGCCGATCGCGACTATCGCCAGACCTGGCGCGAATTTTCCGACACTGTGGACGACCTGGCCAAGGGGCTCATGGCTCTTGGCGTGGAACCGGGCGAAAAAGTCGCCATCTGGGCCACCAACGTGCCGCACTGGGTGACCCTGATGTTTGCCACGGCCCGTATCGGCGCCGTGCTCCTGACCGTAAACACCAGCTATCGCGACAGCGAACTGCGTTACCTGCTGCGTCAGTCCGAGTGCGAAAACCTGTTCATCATCGACGGCTACCGCGATCACGATTACATCGCCACCGTGTACTCGGTGGCGCCCGAACTCAAAACCCAGCCGCGCGGCAGCCTGCGTTGCGCCGATCTGCCGCATCTCAAACGGGTCATGTTTCTGGGCATGGAAAAACACCGGGGTATGTACTCGCTGGCCGAAATCATGGATATGCAAGCCATGATCGACGACGAGGAATATGCGGCGCGCAAGGCCCGCGTCGGGTGCCACGACGTGGTGAACATGCAGTACACCTCGGGTACCACGGGCTTTCCCAAAGGGGTCATGCTCACCCATGCGGGCATCGGCAACAACGGCTTCTGGATAGGCGAAAATCAAAAACTGACCGAGCGGGACCGGGTATGTCTGCCCGTGCCTCTTTTCCACTGTTTCGGTTGCGTGCTGGGCGTCATGGCCTGCGTCACCCACGCCTCCACCATGGTTATCCTCGAACATTTTTCGCCGGTCCACGTCATGGCCGCCATCGATCAGGAAAAATGCACCGCCGCGTACGGGGTGCCCACCATGTATCTGGCCGTGGTAGAGCACAAGCTATTCAAACGTTTCGACTATTCCTCCCTGCGCACAGGCATCATGTCCGGCGCGGTGTGCCCCGAACCCCTTATGCGGAGGGTGCTGGAGGAAATGAACATGCGCGAGATCACCATCCCCTACGGTTTGACCGAAGCCTCGCCCGTAATGACCATGACCACCACCGACGAAACGCTGGAACACCGTTGCCAGACCGTGGGCCGCGCCATGCCCGGCATTGAAGTGGTCATCAAGGACGAAAAGACCGGCGAGGATCTGCCGCCCGGTCGGGTAGGCGAAATATGCTGCCGCGGCTACAATATCATGAAGGGCTACTACAAGATGCCCGAAGCCACGGCCGAAGCCATCGACAGCGAAGGCTGGCTGCATTCGGGCGATCTGGGCGTCATGGACGAAGACGGATACCTGCGCATCACCGGCCGCATCAAAGACATGATCATCCGGGGAGGAGAAAATATCTATCCGCGCGAGGTGGAGGAATTTCTTCTGGGCATGCCCGAAATTCAGGACGTGCAGGTGGTGGGGGTGCCCTCGCGCAAGTACGGGGAAGAAGTGGGCGCCTTCATCGTGGCCCGGCCCGGTCGCACGGTACGCCCCGAGGACGTGCGCGACTTCTGCCGGGGGCACATCGCCTGGCATAAGATTCCCCGTTACGTGGCGGTCATCGACGCTTTTCCGCAGACGGCCAGCGGCAAAATCCAAAAGTACAAGCTGCGCGAACTGGCCGCCGAGACCTTTCCCGAAGCCATGCTTTAGGCCATCCGCCATGTCCTTTCCCAGGGCCCCCCGGCGGCCGCGCCCGATTGTCGCGCCGCATCCCGTTCTCGAACCGTCCCCCTCCTTCCCTCTTCCCGCAGCGGGCGGAACATTCGCCGTGTACGTTGCCGCGCCCGGCTTCGAAAAAGAACTTGTGACCGAACTCCAGGCGGCCCGACCCGGTTGTGTGCGCGGACGTCGGGGGCACCTGGTGGTGGCCGACGGCCCTCCCCTGGAAGCGGCCTGGGCTCAAAATATCTGGTTGGAGCCTTTTTGCCTGCCCATCATCTCCGTGGGCGATGCCGCGCGCGCCCTTAAGGCCATCCAGCGCAACTGGCACGCCCATCCCGTGGCCGAATTCCGCCGAACGGCTCTTATCGCGGGCCAACTGCCTCCGGTCAGCGCCCGCCCCCTGATTTTCGGGGAGCCCGTTCCCTCCTCTCCGCTGGGCGCATGGACGCTGTGGGAACGTGATCTGCTGCTGGTTTCGGCCCGTTGCTCTTCTCCTTTTCCGGACGGAGAAGTCCGCTTTGCGGAGGACCGTGAAGGACCGCCCAGCCGGGCTTATCTTAAGCTGTGGGAAACCTTTACCCTGCTGGGCGAATACCCCGTGCCCGGTCAGACCTGTTTGGACCTGGGTTCGTCGCCCGGCGGCTGGACCTGGGTGCTGGCCCGTACGGGCGCCCGCGTGATCAGCGTGGACAAGGCCGCCCTGGCCCCGGAGGTGGCCGCCCTGCCCGGCGTAGACTTCCGCCGGGGCAGCGGTTTCGGCCTGACCCCCTCCGACGTGGGCCGGGTGGACTGGTTGTGTTCGGATATGGCCTGCTACCCGGAGCGCCTGCTGCGCGCCGTACGGCGCTGGCTCGACGCCGGAACGGCGGCCCGCTTTGTATGCACTCTGAAATTTCAGGGTGAAACGGACCATGAAATCGCCCGCGCCTTTGCCGCCCTGCCCTATTCGCGCCTCATGCATCTGTCCTGCAACCGTCACGAACTGACTTGGGTGTGCCGCCTCCCGACGCGGACGAAGTGAAACTCTCCCCGATACGTCGGCTTATTTCCCGCAAAACCGCTCTAAGCGCCGATGTACAACCATTGCAACGTTCCGACGCCGATCCGGCTTTGCTTCGGGTACGGGGCGCATCGTCAATCCATCAGGGAATCCGGTATGTTGCGAAAAACGTACGGGAGGGATTTTCCGAACCGGGACGGGGTTGCCCTCCGTCGCGTTCTTCCCCGTCAGGATCAAAAATACCACAAAAGCCCGCCAGCCCGCGTATACCAAGAAAAAAAGAGCTTGACGTCGCGGGCGCGTGGCCCTAAACGAAGAAATGACGCCCATTTCCGGGTCTATTGTTTTTTTAACCTTTACGGAGAATGAAACGATGACGAAAGCTGAACTTGTTGACAAAATTCACGCCAAGTCCGGCTTGCCCACCAAGGCCAAGTCCGAAGCCGCTCTGGATGCCACCATCGAAGCCCTCACCGAATGCCTCGCCGCCGGCGACTCCATTACGCTGACCGGCTTCGGCAGCTTCAAAGTGGCGAAGCGCGCTCCCCGCAAGGGCCGCAACCCCCGCACCGGCAAAGAAATCGACATTGCCGCCTGCACCGTGGTGAAGTTCACTCCCGGCAAGAACCTTAAGGAAGCCGTGAAGTAGCAACTTCATCCCGCCGGTTTGCCGAACCCGCTTTCGGCAACCGGCCGACACCGGAGCGAAGCGACAGGGGGGTATGCCTGAGCCGGAATTCCTGCTTCGTATCCGCCATTCTCCTGTTTTACGTCGCCTGATGCCGGTCGTGTGATCTTTTCATCATGCGGCCGGCACCGCCAAGGCGACGCTTTTTTTCCGCCGCGAGCCCGAACGCGGAGCCTTGTAAACGACCGGCCGAAACCGCATGAACGCCGTTTGAGCCGGGACGTGAAATGCCGGATGCCGCCATGCGCCTTGTTTCCGCCGATACCGTCCGCGAACGCGTGACAAAGCTTATTCTGACCGTGTCGCGCGACCTGCCTCCCGACGTTCTGGAAGCGCTTGCCGCCGCCCGTGCGAACGAGCGTTCGCCCAGGGGGCGGGAGATACTGCGCCAGCTTCTGGACAACGCCGCCTACGCCGCCGCCACGGGACTGCCTGTCTGCCAGGATACGGGCAGCGCCGTCTTCTTCGTGAAACACGGCGAAGATGTGCGCCTTGAAGGCGGCACCTTGCGCGAAACCCTGACCCGGGCCACGGCAGATGCCTACCGCACCGGTCATCTGCGCAATTCCATGTGCCACCCTCTGACCCGGGCCAATACCGGCGATAATACGCCCATTGTCCTGCATGTCGACCTTGCGCCCGGCGACGAACTGACGATACGTTTTCTGCCCAAGGGCGGCGGCGCGGAGAATATGTCGCGTTGCGCCATGTTTCCTCCGTCCCGGGGACGCGAGGGGATTAAAGATTTCGTGCGCCGCGTGGTGGCCGAGGCCGGTCCCAACCCCTGCCCGCCCGTTATCGTGGGAGTGGGCGTGGGCGGCACCTTCGATCTGGCTCCCGCCCTGGCCAAGGAAGCTCTGCTGCGCCCCCTGGGGACACCCAACCCCGATCCCGAGGCCGCGCTTCTGGAACGGGAACTGTTGCCCGAGCTCAACCGCCTGTGCATCGGCCCCGGCGGCATGGGCGGCGACGCCACCTGTCTGGCCGTGCATGTGCGCCTGCATCCCTGCCATATTGCCAGTCTGCCGGTGGCCGTCAATATCCAGTGCAACGCCGCCCGCTACGGGGAGGTGCATTTCTGATGGACCGGACAGTCACACTGACCACGCCTCTGGACAAGGACCGCCTGGCCGCCCTGCGGGCCGGAGATATGATTCTGTTGTCGGGCACGGTTTACGCCGCGCGAGATACGGCCCACCGCCGCATCGTGGAAAGCCTGGATCGGGGCGAGGAAGCGCCTTTCCCTCTGACGGGCTCGGTCATCTATTATGTGGGCCCCACGCCGCCCCCGCCCGGCCGGGTCATCGGCGCGGCCGGCCCCACCACCGCCTACCGCATGGACGCCTACGCCCCCGCCTGTACGAGCTGGGGCTGGCCGCCAGTATCGGCAAGGGTAAACGGAGTCCGGAACTCAGGGACTGCCTGCGCCGCTGCGGCGGCGTATATCTGGGGGCCACGGGCGGCGCGGCGGCCCTGCTTTCACGCCACATCACGGCGTCCGAACTCATCGCTTACCCCGAACTGGGCCCCGAGGCCGTGCGTCGTCTGGAATTCCGCGACTTTCCGGTCATCGTGATTTACGACGCCCACGGCGGCGACGTGTTCGCCGCCCTGACCGATCCGGCCCGCTGCCACCGATAAAAATCCGTCAGACGGAAGTTCCGGTCGCCTTGCTTTCCGGCCGCAGTTCGCGTCTGAGGTAGATCATGTCCACGCAACGCTTCCCGTTCTCCCAAATGGGAACGGGATAATTGTCCGCAAAAAAACCGCGAACCACATACGAGGGCGCAAAGCCCAACTTCCGGTACAAGCCCACGCCGCTTTCGGACGTGCCCACCAGAAAAAACGCGCGCCCGGCCGCCGCGTAACGGCGGCACAGTTCATCCACCAAAAAACGGGCCAGGCCCCGCCCTCGGCAATCCGCCCGCACGGCGAGGTTTTTCAACTCGCACCCGACTTTTCCCGCCCGCTCTTCAAGCGTCACCACGGCTACCGCCGCCGTCTCGCCACGTTCCTCCACCACATACATATCGCCACGCTCCAAGTAACGGGCAATCATGGCTTCGTCGGGGTCGGCCTCCAGAAGCAACGCAAGATGACGTTTGCGATCGCGCTCCACCGCCCGCACGATCCACGCCGTTCCATTCATGCCGAACCTCCCGTCCGTTCTCTCGCCGACCGGAAACGTATGACGGTCGGCGCAGAGCCGCCCTCAAAAACTTGAAGACCTCATTTGCCGGTATGACTACTTATGTTTATTTCATATTTTTTCTTTCATACACAGCTTTTTCCATCCAGGAATATGTAATCTTGCTCACCCCACGCATCTCTGCATAGCGCTGTGTCCATCGACGTCATATTGCATCAATTTATAAATAAATCAAATAGAGGGATATTTATTTCTCCATATTTAAAAGCTGCCGCATTGTTTACGCTTGACGCCAAGCGACGGCAAGTGGGCAGGCCAAAGACAGGCTTCGACAGCCGCCAGCTACGCTTCCCCCTCGTGAAGCTCCGCTATCGCTGTTGTGGTCATCCGCAACCCTCCGTCATCTATAACACAACTTTCTAGAACTCATTTCACGATTCAGCCCTTGGGCTGAATCGTGAAGATCATTCGCCAAAAAGCGTGGTTTTTGGCTCAGTCACGGCGCTTTTCGCGCCGCGCCGGACCCTCGTCCGGCGTTGGAAGTCATTTCATACGAATTATGCAATGACTTCTAAAAACTTTGAGGGCGAACGCATTGAAATGCGCTCGCCCTCTTCGTTCAACGGCCTTGGCGACGGGACCGGACAAAAGCTTCTGCTCCATCCCTTGCCGACGAGGCGACCTTCAAGTCCGCCGGAGCCGCGGCTTCCCGTCATGAACCGTAAAAGGAATTTCCCCTACGCGCGATTGCGCAGTTCCGCGTTCAGCAGATACAAACCTTTGGCATCGCCGCCCAACATATCGAACTTGGCGATGAGGTCGCCGGTGCTCTTTTCCTCTTCGCCCTGTTCGGCCACAAACCATTCCAGAAACTGGCAGGCGCGGAAGTCGTCGCTTTGGCGCGCCTGCTTGTACACGGCATGGATAAGGCTGGTGACGTATTGTTCGTGTTTGAGCGCAGCAACCAGGGGCTCGCGATGGTCGGTAAAATTCACGCCGGGCGCGGCGATGGCCTCGAGTTCGACTTTCACGCCGTTATCCTGAAGGTATTTCAGGATTTTCATGGCGTGTTCCTGCTCCTCTCTGGCCTGGGCTTCGAACCAGTGACCGAACCCATCCAAATTTTCACCGTGGTAGTAGTTGGAGAAAGCGAGATAAAGATAGGCCGAATAGAATTCCTTGTTGACCTGATCCTTGAGCAGGGCTTCAACCTGAGCGTCCATGACATCCTCTTTTTTGATAAAAGTTCATAAACTGAAGAAAGACGTTCGCCGTGCTTCGGCGTTCCATACATAATGCGGATTTTGCCGTTGTCATGGGGGAAAAACGATATCGGCCAAAATTTTTATCCGCGCTGTTTGGCGCGCTCCGCCCAGACTTTCGTTTGCCCCAAAAGAGGAGGACATTTTCAAGAGACTCCTTCTGAAAATAATTTAATTTATATTTCAACCAATTAAAATATAGTCTATCAAAAAGCCATCTTCCGGCTGCCCCCGGAGAAGTATTCGGCATTTCCGACTTGTGAAAGACGACGTTCACAGAGCTTCGGCATAATCTCGGACATAGGCGCAATATATTCCACTTTGCCAAACGTGGAACGGGCATTCCGCCCTCTTCACTTTTTCTTGTGCGACTATGTAAAAATAGGTACAAGAACATTGCTTCCGCCCGGTCGGGCATGTCCGTTCCGGGCCGGGCAAGCGGCGCCGGTTTTCATCCCCCGCCGCACGGTTTCGGGGCATGTCTTCCGGACATACCCGCCCCCTCAGCCAGGAGTCACCCCATGCCGCTCGACCCCCACGCAGGCCGGTTGCCCGGCCCGGAGCGCCTGATCGACGTTCCGGCCCTGATCGCCGCCTATTATACCCTGACCCCCAATCCCGATCGCCCGGCTGAAAAAATCTCTTTCGGTACCTCCGGCCACCGCGGCTCGTCGCTGAACGCCGGCTTCAACGAAGCGCACATTCTGGCCGTCACCCAGGCCGTGTGCGACGTGCGTCGGGCCGAGGGCGTGGCCGGTCCCCTGTTTCTGGGCAAAGACACCCACGCCCTGTCCGAACCCGCCTGGCGCACCGCTCTGGAAGTGCTGACAGCCAACGGCGTGCAGGTTCGGGTCCAGGCCGGGGGCGGCTTTACGCCCACGCCCGCCGTGTCCCATGCCATTCTGACCTGGAACCGGGGCCGCCGCTCGGGCCTGGCCGACGGAATTGTAATCACCCCTTCCCACAACCCTCCCGCCGACGGCGGCTTCAAATACAATCCCCACCACGGCGGTCCGGCGGACGCCGATCTCACCGCCCGCATCGAACGCCGCGCGGGCGAATTGCTGGCCGGTCGCAACCGCATGGTACAAAGGGTATCGTTCCGCGGAGCCCTGAATTCGGGCCTGGTGGTGGACTATGACTACGTGAGTCGCTACGTGGACGATCTGGCCGCAATCATAGACTTTCCGCTGTTGGCCGCCTCGGGTCTGAAGCTCGGCGTCAATCCCCTGGGCGGGGCCAGTCTGGCCTACTGGGAACCCCTGGCCCGGCGTTACGGCCTCGATCTGACCGTCACCAACTCCGAACACGACCCTACCTTCCGCTTCGTCCCCCTGGATTACGACGGCAAAATCCGCATGGACTGCTCCTCGCCCTGGGCCATGAGCCGCCTGCTGGAAATGAAAGACAGCTTCGACCTGGCCTTCGCCTGTGACCCCGACGCGGACCGCCACGGCATCGTCACTCCGGCGGGCCTTATGAATCCCAATCACTATCTTTCCGTGGCGACGGATTATCTGTTCCGTTCCCGTCCGGACTGGCCGACCGACGCGGGCGTGGGCAAAACCGTGGTCACCACCTCCATGCTCGATCGTGTGGCCGCCGACCTGGGACGAAACCTGACGGAAGTGCCGGTGGGCTTCAAGTGGTTCGTACCCGGCCTGTTCGCGGGCTCGTTGGGCATAGGCTGCGAGGAAAGCGCCGGGGCATCCTTCCTGCGCCGGGACGGCACAGCCTGGAGCACGGATAAGGACGGCCTGTTGCTCTGCCTGCTGGCCGCCGAAATGACCGCGGCCACCGGTAAAAATCCGGCCGAACTATACGCCGGGTTGACCGAGCGTTTCGGCGCGCCCCTGTACGAGCGCGCGGACTCCCCCCTGGACGACGCGGGGCGCGCCGCCCTCAAGGCCCTGACTCCGCAGGACGTGGCGCTTAAGGACGTGGCGGGCTCGCCCGTCAGCGCCGTGCTGACCCACGCGCCGGGCAACAACGCGCCCATCGGCGGCGTCAAGGTAGTCAGCGCCGACGGCTGGTTCGCCATACGTCCATCGGGCACCGAGCCCGTCTGCAAGGTTTATATGGAAGGCTTCCGGGGCGAAGAGCACTTCGCCGTTCTCAAGGAACAAGCTTTGGCCTTTCTGGCCCGCACGCTGGGGAGCCCCGCCGACTGAACTTCCGCTTAAAAAACCTTGAATTCCCGCGGCCCGAAGCGCCGTCGGCTTGGACACGCTTCGGAACATGGATTAATTTTCTTCGTTTTCGACGAAAACCCGACCCCGAGCCCGCCGCGGCCGCAGTCTTGCTCCCCGAGCGCTTTGCGGATACACTCAAGCCCGCATTCCGGGCGACTCCATAATCCCGTCACGATGATGACGATTGCGGGCAGGCGTTCGTCTTCGGCCGTGCAACGGGCGCAAGCGCCCGCATGAACAAATTTTAGAGCATTTTCAGCTTGAAAATGTTCCCGGCGCGGCATCGGAGCAGCCGCAACTCATTTGCGGCTGCTCCGATGGAGGTGGGAAAACTGCGGGCCGGAACACAGGGTCCTGGCCCGCGGATATTTTCAAGGGCAAAACGCTCCAGGGGAAACGCGCGCATATCGCGTGCATATCAGAAAAGCGGTCCGCTCTCAGGGAGGCTGGATGTACGTTTATCTCATAGGCGCGGGCCCCGGCGATCCGGGTCTGATCACCTGCAAAGGCCTGCGGGCGCTTTCCGAGGCGGACGTGGTGGTCTACGACTATCTGGCCGGCGACGCTCTCATGGCCCACGCCCGGCCCGACGCGGAACGCGTCTACGTGGGCAAGGTAGCCGGCAACCACGCCATGTCTCAGTCCGACATCAACCGATTGCTGGTGGACAAGGCCAAAGAAGGCAAGGTGGTGGCCCGGCTCAAAGGGGGCGATCCCTACATTTTCGGCCGAGGCGGCGAGGAAGCCGAAACCCTGGCCGACGCGGGCGTGCCGTTCGAGGAAATCCCCGGCGTGACCAGCACCATTGCCGGACCGGCCTATGCGGGCATTCCTTTGACTCATCGTGCGGCAGCCTCATCCGTGACCCTGATCACCGGGCACGAAGACCCCGCCAAACCGGGTTCGGTGCACGACTGGCAGGCCCTGGCCCGCAGCGCTTCCACCCTCGTCTTCGTCATGGGCATGAAAAACCTGCCCGATATCGCCCGCAACCTCATCGACGCCGGTCTGAAGCCCGACACCCCGGCCGCCCTGGTGCACTGGGGCACCACCGATCACCAGCGTTCCCTGACCTCCACCCTGGCCGACCTGCCCGACGCCGCCCGGCGCGAGGGCTTCGCCAATCCCTCGATCATCGTGGTGGGCGAGGTGGTTCGGCTGCGCGACAAACTCAACTGGTTTGAAAAACGGCCCCTGTTCGGCCGCACCGTGGTGGTCACCCGCGCCCGCGAACAGGCCAGCGACAGCGCGGCCCGCTTTGCCGCCCTGGGGGCCCGCGTCATCCAGTTCCCCACCATCGCCGTCAAGCCCCTGGCCGATCACGCCGAACTCGACGCCGCCCTGGACCGCTTGCCCACTTACGACTGGCTGGTTTTCACCTCGGTCAACGGGGTGCGCTTTTTCCGCGAACGTCTCGACACCCGCAACCTCGACGCCCGCGCCCTGGCCGGGATCAAAGTGGCGGCCATCGGCCCGGCTACGGCCGAGGCCGTGCGTGCCCTGGGCGTGCGGCCCGACTTCGTGCCCGAAAGCTATGTGGCCGAAAGCGTGGCCGAAGGCCTGCTCAAGCTGGGCGCGGCCCAAGGCCGCGTGCTCCTGCCCCGCGCCCGCGAGGCCCGCGAGGTCTTGCCCGACACCCTGCGCCGGGCCGGAGCCGAGGTGGACGTGGTGCCGGTATACGAAACCGTGCCCGCCCAGAGCGACAAGGATGAGATTCTGCGCCTGCTGGCCGAGGGCCGCCTGGATTGCGTGACCTTCGGCTCGTCGTCCACGGTCCGCAATTTTCTGGCCGCCGTGCCCGCCGACACGCTCAAGGCCCATCCCGAAATCAAACTGGCCTGCATCGGCCCGGTCACGGCCGACACTCTGGCCTCCTACGGCCTTGCGGCCGACATCCGGCCCGCGGACTATACCGTGCCCGCCCTGGTCCGGGCCGTGGCCGACGCCCTCACGACCTCGGCGACCTCCGACAAGGCGAGGGGCGCGGCATGAGCCTTCGTCTCGCCATCCTGGCCTCGGGCAACGGCAGCAACGCTCAGGCCATGTTCGACGCCGTGGAGCGCGGCGCGCTGGACGCGGATATCCGCTTGGTGCTGTCCAACCGGCCGGGCGCGCGGGTTCTGGAGCGGGCCGCCGCCCGTTCGCTGCCCTGCCGCTGCCTGGACCACACCCAGTTCCCCGACCGGGCCGCCTATGACCGCGCCCTGGCCGAAGCCGTCCGTGAAGCCGGGGCGGATACCGTGGCCCTGGCCGGGTACATGCGGCTGCTCAGCCCGGATTTTCTGGCCGCCTTCCCCGGCCGGGTGCTCAATATCCACCCTGCTCTGCTGCCCGCCTTTCCCGGCGTGCACGGCGCGGCCGACGCCTGCGCCTGGGGCGTCAAACTGTCCGGATGCACCGTGCATTTCGTCAGCGATGAAATGGACTGCGGCCCCATCATCATCCAGGCCTGCGTGCCCGCGCTTCAGGCCGAGGACGCCGACGCCCTGCAAAACCGCATCCACGGACTGGAACACCGCATTTATCCCCAGGCCCTGCAATGGCTGGCCGAAAACCGTCTGAGTCTGGACGGCCGTCGCGTTCTCCTTGCCCCGGCCGACCGCGCTCTTGCCCCGGCCCCGGAACAGGCTTTCGTCTGGCCCCCGCTGGAAGCGGGATTTTAGAAACCGGGGCTCCGCCCCGGACCCCGCCGGGGGAAATAATTCCCCCCGGTCCCCCCTATCAGGGGGGCCGCGCCGACTTTGAACTCTGCGCCTCCTTTCTTTATTATGCCTTACTTTTGTTCAAAGTCGGCGCGGCCCCTTATACGGGTGCAGGGGCATTATGCCCCTGCCGGAGGGGCGCGGGGAGGCAGCGCCTCCCCGCTCGAATCAAGAGAGGCTTTCCATGTCGCAAGCGGTACGGATACAGGTGACGGACGAAGAAAAGCAATGGCTGTTCGCTCTGGTGCGCTCGACCGTCGAGCGTGGTCTGGCGGGGTTGCCGCCCCTGGCGGAGGGGGAATTGCCCGAAGCGCCCGAAGGCGCGTTGCGGGAACGTCTGGGGGCGTTTGTGACCCTGCGCCGCCAGGGCGAGTTACGCGGCTGCATAGGACTTATGCGGCCCATGCTGCCGCTGTATCAGACCGTGGCGGCCATGGCCCGGGCCGCAGCCTTTGAAGACCCGCGTTTCAGGCCGCTGGCGGCCGCGGAATGGCCCGAGGTGGATTTCGACATCTCCATCCTCGGCCCTACCTCGCCCTGCCCGGACATCGACCTCATCGAACTGGGCAGGCACGGCCTCATGCTGGAAGCGCGCGGCCGCACGGCGGTGTTTCTGCCCCAGGTGCCCGTGGAACAAGGCTGGAGCGTGAAAGGCACGCTGGAACAATTGTGCCGCAAGGCGTCCCTGCCCCCCGGCACCTGGCGGGATCGCACGGCCGTCATTTATTGGTACGAGGCCACGGTCATCCATCCATAAACAAACGCCCGGCACGGTCCGCGCCGAATTTTTCGTGTGAACGTACGGGCCCCACGTATCCCTTCAACCAAGGAAAAAAAATGAAACCCGGTTTGCGTCTGTTGCGTCTCTTGATGCTGTGCGGCGCGGTGGCCCTGGCGGCCCCCGCCTTCCCCACCCCGGCCGACGC
>ERZ894232.727-NODE-727-length-40364-cov-12.798779_pt1 | contig 40364 bp, 37 predicted proteins | sample MGYA00380296_ERZ894232 | MGnify/ENA primary metagenome ERZ894232 (study PRJEB32331, sample SAMN06328433) | human gut metagenome | biome: human gut microbiome; feature: stool | host: Homo sapiens | collected 2014-08-14 ...
GGCGTACGCGTGCGCGTCGACAACAGCTCCCTGCGCGTGCGCAGCGAGGACGGCTCGCGCCGGATACAGCTCAGCGGCATATCCGGTCGGGCCCGCCTGCCCGGCCTGTTCCGGGGCAGTGTGGACCTCGCCGTGCGCAAAAGCGCGTTGCGTCTGGCTCCCGCTCCCGAAATCACGCTCGACAACTTCACGCTCGGGGCTCATTCCCTGCGGGAAGACGAGCACGGCGAACTGCTCGGCTCGCTGACCGCGGCCGCCGAAGTGCAGATGGGCGCGCTGGACGCCGCGCTCGGTCGCCCCGTCAAGCCCGCCTACCGTTACTTTCCATTGCCCGCCCCCGCCCGGCTGAAGATCGGAGCGGACCTGGCCGTGGCGCCCGAGGAACGACGCGCCCGACTGACGGGACAGGCGACGCTTGACGCGGTTCTGCCCATGAACGGGCACGATACCCCGCTGCGGGTCACCCTGCCCTACCGCCTGGAGTCGCCCGACCGGGTGCGGGTGGAAGGCATGAGTCTCGACATCGACGGCGACCGCGCCGTGCTGACCGGTGAAATCACCGGACTGCGCGAGAGAGAGCCCGTCTTTGTCGGTCAGGCCGACGTGGCCCGCTTCAGCCTGAGCCGCTGGTTCGGTTTCGGGCACAAAATGACGGCCGGTCTTCAGCACGCCCTCAACGATATTTCCGGCAATCTGGATTTCGTGTTGACCCCGCGGGGCGTGCGCGTACCGCGCCTGGAAGCGCGTCTGCAAAACGTGAACGCCGTTCTGACGGGCAGCGGGGCGTGCGAAAACTTCCGCGAGCCCGACATCGTCATCGACGGGCACGTCGCCGACGTGGATCTCAATCCCATTTTTCCCGAACTGAACGGCGTCAAGCCGGACAAACCCGCGTTGCCGCCTCCGGCCGTGCCGCTGGAAGAGGACGGTCAACCGTCCAAGGTGGGGTATGACATTCACCTGACGGCGGACAAAGCGTCCGTGTGGAAGCTGGAGGCGGGCCGGGTGGATTGCCGCATCACCCCCGTGCCCCTCACCGCCGCGGACAAGGCGCGCGAGGCCGAGTTGCGTGAAGCGGCGCTTCAGGCCGGGGAAAAGCCCCCCGCTCCCTGGAAGAGCGCGGGGCATGGCGCGCTGCTGACTGTGAACGTGGGCGATGTATACGGCGGCAAAGGCGAGGCCGTGGTCCGCCTGGACGACGTCTACCGCGTGCAGGCCACCCTGAACGGCGTCTCGGCCCAGGCCCCGGTGACCCGCATGGCGGGCTACGCGGCCTTGGGCGGCACGCTCAAAGCCAAGGCCGACCTCAGCTTTTCCGGCTCCTCGGCGGCGGCCATGATGGCCAACCTGGCGGGCACGGTGGACGCCACTCTGACCAAAGGTTTTATCGGCTCCAAGTCCGGCGCCCGTATGCCCTATCGGACTTTGACCGTGAAGGCCGACGCCAAGGCCGCGCCTGTCGGTCCCCCTCCGGAAGGCGATCTGCCCGCGACCATGCCTTTCAGCGGAACCTGGCAGGCGTCGTTGGATACAAACGACTGGACCGTAAGCGGCAATTCCCGCGCCGCCATGACGTTCAGCCTTCGCAACGGCCTGCCTCTGTCCATGACGCCGCAAAGCGCCTCCCTGCGTTTGCGCCTGGACAAGACCGGGATAGGCAACGGCGGATGGCCCGAAGATGTGGTTCTGGACCTCAAGGGACGCTTGTCCTTCGATTTCAACGCGGGCACCCTGGCCTTGGCCGACCTGTCCGGCGGCCGGGCGGGTCTGGCCCTGGGCGGCTCGCTCCGAGTTTCCGACCTGTTCGGCACGCCGGTCACGGAAGGACGCATGTCCGTCGCTTCCGGCGCGCTGCGCGTCGCCGCGGCGGCCTTCGGTCTGTCGCTCCCGGCCACCCTCGACCCCGCCGCCTTCGGCACATTGAATGCGGAAGCCGACGTACGATACAGCGGCCATACCCTGACCCTGAAAAACATGAGCGGCGCGCTGGACAAAACCAGCCTGACCGGAAGCATGACCGGAGTCTTCGGGCAACGCCCCTTCTGGACCGTCAATATGCGCCTGGGCCGGGTGGACGGGGACGCGTACTGGCCCGCGCCCTCCAAAGGCCCCGCCACTCCCGTGCAGACGGAGTTTCTGCTGGGATACGACGCCGACATCCGCCTGAACGTGGAGCAATTCACCCTGTTCGCCACGCCGACGGTCAACCTCAGTCTGCCTCTGACCCTCAAACAAGGAATTCTGAATTCAGGCGTGTTCACCGGCAGCTTTCCCGGCGGAGGCGCCCTGAACGGCACCCTGCACGGCGAAACCAAGGCCGGAAAACGGGACTCGGCCGGACGGCCGCAGGATTCCGGTCAACTGGGGTTGCGCCTCCAGTTGCGGCTGAACAACGTGGCCATGCTGCCCCTGACCCGGGCGCGCGGCCAGGAGACGCTGCTGGCGGGGACCGGCACGGGCCAGTGTGACGTGCAGGCCACCCTGCGCACCTGGAACGACATCCCGGGCAAACTGGACGGCAACTGGTCCATCGCGGTGCGCGACGGCTACCTGATGAGCGCACGGGCCGCCGCCGAAGCCGCCGAACAAGCCCGAGGCGGGGACGGTTCCCCGTCGGGATTCGGCATGGAAAGCGGGCGACCCGACCCGACCACGGCGAACAAAACGCCGTTTCAGATTCTGTCCGCCTCGGGCTCGCTGCTGGGGGGAGTCATCCACAGCAACAACTTCCGCATGGAGGGCGTCATGCTGTCCGTCAAGGGCGGAGGCTCCATCAACCTCAACACCATGACCATAGCCGCCAAAGCCACGGCCACCCTGATGGGGGTGCCGGAAATGCCGGTGGAAATCTCCGGCAGCCTCAGCGATCCTCAGACGTCCTACAAGCTCATGGGGGCGTTGGCGGGCACCATAGGCAATATCGGCGGCACGGTGGTGGATATTGTGGGCGGAGTGCTCACCGCCCCCTTCCGCCTGTTCATGGGCAAAAAAAGTATTCAGTGACAACGCCGCCCGGTTTGGCGGGCGGCCCCGCAGGAACCCGTGCCCGTTGCCGGGCGACGCGAGGCTTACGGGCAATCAAGAGCAACGATAGGGAGCAAGGTCGCGCGAAGCGGGGCCTTATCCAGGCTGTCGCCATCCCTGGAGCATTTTGCTTTTGAGGTTACCCAACCAGCTCCAAAGAAGTCCAAACATACCTATTTATCATGTTGTTTCAGCACTTCATATCATTCACAAAAATCCCCTAGAATCCATAAAAACCGTTGGTAGTCTTTTGGTCGGTCTGAGCTGTCAATGATGGCCTTTCCCAAGGCCGGACAGTATAACCTCCGGCCTTGGGAAACTGAGAGGGATATTCCCTCCTGCTACCGGCATTCTCCTTGTAATTCCTTGTAGCAGAAGTTTTTTTTCAGGAACACGAGGCGCGGGAGAAGCGTCATGAGTATGGAGATATTATAATAAAGAAAGCCCTGGCCCTGTCGCAAGATTCAATTCCGAACAGGGCCACTTTTTTAGCCTGCACAATACAATCTCGATAAACTCAAAAATCTGTCAAGGAAAAAATATGGGGGCTATTTGTTCTGGCTGGACAATATCAGACATTGTTGGAGCACACTTTTATCCCTTACCGACAGCATAGCAAAAAGCTGTGATACACTTTGAAAATTCACTATGGGGGTTTCGTATGTTCAATATGGAAAATGAATTTATTTTGCGTCTCCAGTAAGTACTGAACATTATCCCCATCAGCAAGAGCGTATGAGGGAAGGGATGCAAGGAAGGACGTTACCCAAACCCATCAGACTTGGGCCGCGTACAACCGTATGGAGAGCATCAGATATTACCGCGCTTATGCGGAAACTTTGCCAGCAATCTGCACAGGAGAAAAACGGAAAAGAGCAGAAATACGATGCATAACCCATCTGCCCCATTCCCAGAAGACGGCGCGCCCAAGGCATGAACCTTGACCGCGCCGCTTTTGTTATAGCTCCTACGCCATTCCACCCCGCTTACAGCCAGTTTGATAGGTTACAGCCTAAAACAGTATCCGCTATGACCTGCTTTCACAACCTACTTCGCTGAAATCAATCACACTATCGCAAAACGTATCCCCTTTTACCCCTCCGTTCAATTTTTGGTATTTCGTTATTGACAACCTATACCCCTATAGGTTTAATATACCCATATGGGTATTTGATATAATCAAGGAGAAATCGGGCATGGGTATTATTCACAGGCTGGAAACACTGCTGGAGTGGGGCGGTATGCGACGGGACATCACATTTCTCGGCATTTCCGGCATCTCTTTAGTCGTCAGCTTTTTTGATCTGCATCCCTTCCCTTTTGACTCCGCATGGATAGCCATTATTCTTTGCGGCCTGCCCATCATCCTGGAGGCTGTTATCGGCCTAGTGACAGCTTTTGACATTAAGGCCGATGTACTGGTGTCGCTGGCACTTATCGCCTCAGTCATTATCGGGGAGAACTTCGCCGCCGGAGAGGTGGCCTTCATCATGCAGCTTGGCGCATTGCTAGAAGACCTCACAGTAGCCAAAGCACGGGCCGGCATTGAAAAATTGGTGCGCCTCACTCCACAGACGGCCCGTGTGGTGCAGGGACCGGGCGAAAGCATTATTCCTGCGGAGCAGGTGGCCGTGGGCGACATGCTTCGCGTCCTGCCGGGTGAAACAGTGCCTGTGGACGGCATTATTCGTGATGGACAGACCTCCGTCAATCAGGCCGTCATGACTGGTGAATCCCTGCCTGTGGACAAAACCGTGGGCGATGAGGTTGTCTCAGGCACGGTCAACCAGTTCGGGGCCTTCCTCATGGAAGCTACTCGTGTGGGCGAGGACAGTTCCATCCAGCGAATGGTGCGCCTCATTCGTTCGGCGGACGCCGGAAAAGCGAAAATTGTGCGCTTGGCCGACCGTTGGGCTACTTGGATTGTGGTCATCGCTTTGGTTTCTGCCGCCTTGACATGGTTTGTGACTAATGAAGTCATACGCGCCGTCACCATCCTTGTGGTTTTCTGCCCCTGTGCCTTAGTGCTCGCCACACCTACGGCCATCATGGCCGCCATCGGCAATGCCACGCGACATGGCTTTCTTATACGTGAAGGCGACGCGTTGGAACGACTGTCGCAGGTAGGCCGTTGCGCCTTCGACAAAACAGGTACCTTGACCCTAGGTACAGCGCATGTGGTGGCTGTAAAAACTCTCGCGGACGACCTTGCGGACGACGAACTGTACCGCCTTGTCGCCGGAGCCGAGCTGCTTTCGGAACATCCGCTTGGCAAGGCTGTCGTCATGTCGTTTAGGAAAACCAGGAACGCTGTACCGGAAAAAATTGAGGAGTTCCATATGATTCCGGGCAGAGGCGTCACGGCACGCGTGGACGGGCATATGGTCGTGGCTGGAAACCTGAAGTTATTACAGGAGCAGGAGCTTCCAGATGTGGAGATTCTGACGGATGTCGCTGGGCCATATCTTAAGGACGGCTGCACCGTCATTCATTGCGCCGTAGATGGTAAACCTGCCGGGTGCATCGCCCTTGCGGACACGCTACGGGAAGATAGCCCAAGCATGGTCGAACACTTACGTCGTCTGCAAGTGGCGACTGTGTTGCTCAGTGGCGACCACGAAAACGCCGCCCACCAGATTGCCAAACAGGCAGGGATTGATGCCGTGCGTGCCAACTGCCTGCCCGAAGACAAACTCGGCTATATTGAGGCAAGTCAGAAAGATGGCATCAAGGTATGCATGATCGGCGACGGCATCAACGACGCTCCCGCATTGAAAAAGGCCCATGTGAGCATCGCTATGGGCGGCGTAGGCAGCGACATCGCCGTAGACGCCGCCGACATTGCCCTTGTGCATGACGAAATTCGTGAGATTCCCCATCTTGTCGCTCTGGCGCGGCGCACCATGCTGACCATCAAATGCAACCTAGCGTTTTCTATGGGATTAAATTTTATCGCCATTATTCTTGCTATGACCGGGGTGCTCAATCCTGTAATCGGCGCGCTGGTGCACAATGCCGGGTCGATTGTTGTCATCATTAACTCTGCGCTACTACTTCACTGGCACAAGCAAGGTACAACCGTAAAAATGCAGTCCATTTAGAATAATCGACATATGGAGGTTTGTCATGGAAGTTAAATCTATTTTGGCTATCTTGGGATGCATTATCGTCGTATTCACTTTCTGGCGCTTTACCAAATGGATAAAGTCGCCGAGGATCACTGACGATAACATTTTCAAAAAGAAGTGGTGCTCTGCGACAGCCCCTCTATTTTCCGGCAAGGGGCTCCCCCCTTACGGATTATTTGCACTCACGCACAATTAGCGATAGAAAGTAAAAAACACCAGAGAGGAAGCTATGCGCCAATGTACGAATGCCAATGCCGCCAAATTGCACGCGCGCCTGAAAAAAATCGTTGGTCAGGTGCAGGCTGTGGATCGCATGATTGACGAGGATATCCCCTGCGAGGATGTGCTCTCACAAATTAACGCATGTAAGTCAGCCTTGCACCGCGTGGGGCAAATGGTGCTGGAAGGGCATATTCAGCATTGCGTGCGCGATGGCATCCAACACGGAGACGCCGACATCACCATTAAGAAATTTACGAAGGCAGTTGAACGCTTCGCCAACATGAAATAATGTGATGTCAGCGAAAAAACACAATGCATGTTCCGATACAAAACTTCAGGGAAATATGCCGCCATATAATGTGATTATATATATTGTTCATTTCCTTACGCAAAAAAATCTTTGTGGAACAATATTACTTTACTGAAATTCCTGAACCGGTAAAACGTCATAAGACTATCAGCCTTCGCTGATGTCTTCCTTCCGTATGCTCAACAAATTTCGTATATTCTGCCCACATATTATGCTCGCACCAGTCGGCATTTTTCCCGAACATAGACTTGTGCCTGGAGTTTCCCGGCAATAGTATAGATGCCCGCAAGTTCATCCTCGTTTTGACCAACTTCTTGACTTGTGTAGCAGCTTCTGTTGCCGCTCCATCCTGCTTACAGTTGCACACAACCGTAAGCGTTTTCCTAGTTCGCATTTTCTGCATCACTATCCCCATCATTTCAAATGACCACTTCGCTGAAACCATACAGGATGGTAGTTGTGTATTACAACTGCCATCCTGCCACGAAGACCCCATATCGTGCAGCGGCGAAATTGTAGGAATGTGAAGATTTCGCCTATAGTGCGGCAAAACTCTCGGAAAGGAGAAAAAGCCACAAAAAAAAGCGGGACAATACAAACCGGAACAAATCAGGCAAGCCCAAAAGCTGCTCCACGAGCTGCCGGTCAAGAACGACAAAAAACACGAGAGGAAGCGGCGGGAATACTGGAGAAGGATTTTCGCAAAGCCTTCAAAAAAGGCTACACCCCCAAGAAACTCAGTATGATGCTGAAAAATGCTGACATCATCATTCCCGCGTACCTCACGGAAAAATTTCTGAAAAAGGAAGACGAAGCCTCACCGCCTCAGAAAGAAATGACAAAGGCAGCGCCCGAAAACAATGCCCCCCTCCTCCACTCGCCCCTCTGACACCCGTCAGGAAGTATTGTAGGTGAAATGCTATCATGTATTACAGTAACGACAAAAGTATAAAAATACGACACGCTTGGATAAATTAAAAAAACAAAAACATTGCCATATGCTGAGGATGCATAACAGATGAATAAAATTTTCTGAGTTTTCTGCACAGGTTCATGAATATGCTTTGCAAGGCAAAAAACGGGCGAATCAGGTATACCTTTTGTTGCCGGTAATGGGTAAAAAAATAAAGGCTATCTTTAGGTTACCTGAAAAAAGAGTATGGAGATAGCGGCGGAATGCGGGCAATAAATTTGTGAGGTTAGTGTATGCCCAAATCCATACCTGTCACTTTTCCAGTTTTGATGCTGTCAGCAGTATTGGTAATTGAATGCCTTTGGGCACGAGAGGCTGCATCTAAGTCCGCTTCAGAAGCGCTTGTATACTCTGAATATGAATTTGATGTGCAGGAACTCTTTGCCCGGCGAAACGGAAACAACATCTATGGAGTGCTGTATCTACCTCGGGCTGTCTGGTCGAGCTTCTGGATACGCCGTCACGAATTCCGGTTATGGTTCCCATGATTCTTCGGGAAATCCATTACTATCTGCTCTGCGGCAATCAGGGCAGATGCCTGCGGCTGTTCAGCACCACCGGCACCCAGGCCAATCAGATAGCCGAGGCCATTTCCTGGTTGAGGGAACATTATGCAGATTCCATAAATATGGAAGAGTTGGCCCGGCGCGTGAACATGGCCTCCTCCACCTTCAACCGTCATTTCAGACAGGTAACCAGCCTGAGTCCGCTCCAGTTCCAGAAGCGCCTGCGCCTGTATGAGGCTGAACGCCTGATGTTGCAGGAAGGCAAGGATGCGGGAACAGCGGCGCTCATGGTCGGCTATGAAAGCGGTTCTCAGTTCAACAGGGAGTACAAGCGCCAGTTTGGCGCTCCTCCCCGCAGGGATGTGGCCCAGAAACGTTTCTGATGTCGCGGATTATCCTGACTGCCAGGCGGGAAGCTCGTTATCAAAGGCTTCCCGCTTTTTTTATTTATTCACCCGCAAGCGGTCGAATCAGGCAAAGAACAGCGCGGATTGAATATGGAACCCCCGTCATGGAATCCCTATGTTGTCATCAGACGAAGGGCCATAAAAAGAGAAGCGCATGACAAGGAGGATTTCGTGTTGTTGAAATCTTTGATCACTTTTCTTGGCATTTGTTTTACCGCAACAATCGGATCGGCAGGTATGGCGCACGCGCAAAGTTCATTGTCCGAATCGGTCCTGAATGCCAGACAGCAAAGCATTATCCCCATTGCGGCGTTCACGGCGAACGGCAATGTGGAAAAGCTGAAGGCAGCCCTTGCCGAAGCTCTGCAAAACGGCATGGCGGTCAACGAAATCAGGGAAATTCTTGTTCAGATGTACGTGAATTGTCCGATTTCAAAGCGGCTCCGCCGTCATTTCGCCTGAAAAGCATGTTTTTCAGGCTCATTCGGCGCGGGCGGCCGCTCCCGCGGCCGCATTCCGCACGAGCCGTTTTTGCGCCGACATGGCTTTTCAAAAACTCCATCAAATCCCAGGACAGAGACTTGATGAAAGCATATCCATAACTATGTATAATAAGTATAAAAAAATAAAAAACGAAGACTTCCTCCATATCGGCGTATTGACATTCCGGCCTGATTAGGGCAGACTGTTTTCATGAATACTTATTCGCACGACATCCTTTCCTCCCAGTGGTGGCGGCCCTTCCTCTAGGGCCGGGTTGTCGTTTTTTCCGCACACCATCAACCGCGGCCGGATCATCGGCTGCGGTTTTTTGTATCGTCTGATGGTCCGTCCAAGCAGGAGACCATCATGAACGCTTCTTCCGTCGACGCTCTTTCGACCCCCGTTTCCCCCGCCGCTTCCGTTGCCCGTTCCGCCGAAGCCGAAGGCTTTTTCGGTCCCTACGGCGGACAGTTTGTGCCCGATACGCTGAAAAACGTGCTGGACGAACTGGCCGAAGCCTATCTTCGCTACCGGGATGACCCGGCTTTCAATGCCGAACTGAACCATCTTTACACCCATTTCTGCGGTCGCCCCACGCCGGTGTTCCATTGCGCCAACCTGAGCCGACAGCTCGGCGGCGCGCATATTTACCTCAAGCGGGAAGACCTGAACCACCTCGGAGCGCACAAGATCAACAACACCCTGGGCCAGATGCTGCTGGCCAAACGCATGGGCAAAAAGCGGGTAGTGGCCGAAACCGGCGCGGGTCAGCACGGCGTGGCCACAGCCGCCACGGCCGCGCTGCTGGGCATGGGCTGCATTGTGTTCATGGGCGAAGAGGATATGCGTCGCCAGGAACTCAACGTGATCCGCATGCGCATGATGGGCGCGGAAGTGACTCCGGCCCTCAGCGGTCAGCGTACCCTCAAGGAGGCCGTGGACGAAGCCCTCGACGCCTTTGTCCGCGACCCCGACCTGTTCTACGTGCTCGGTTCCGCCGTGGGCCCTTACCCCTATCCCGGCATGGTGCGCCACTTCCAGTCGGTCATCGGAGTCGAGGCCCGGCGACAGATGCTGGAGGAAACGGGACGCCTGCCCGACGCGGCCATTGCCTGCGTGGGAGGCGGTTCCAACGCCATCGGCCTGTTTGCGGGCTTTGTGGACGATCCCGAGGTGGCCCTCGTCGGCGCGGAACCCGGCGGACGGGGCCCGGGATACGGCGATCATGCCGCCCCCCTGTCCCACGGAACGCCCGGCGTATTGCACGGCTTCCGTTCCTATCTGCTTCAGGACGCCCGGGGCGAGGCCGCGCCCGTGTACTCCATCTCGGCCGGACTCGACTACCCGGGGGTGGGGCCCGAGCACAGCTTCCTCAAAGACACGGGCCGCGCCTCCTACGTCACCGTGTCCGACTCCGAAGCTCTGGACGCCTTTTTTGCTCTATGCCGGACCGAGGGCATCGTACCCGCTTTGGAATCGTCCCACGCCCTGGCCCACGCCATGCGCATCGCTCCCGCCCTGCCTGAAGACAAGACGCTGCTCGTCTGCCTGTCCGGCCGCGGCGACAAAGACGTGGACCAGATCGCCCGTATGATGAAGGAAGGAAAAATCAAACAGGGTTAGGACATTTCAATCTCAATCACCCTACAAACTTGAACAAAAACTTGTGCGAGGGGAGAGGGAAACGCGAGGGGGAGGGGGCTTTTGAAAAGGCCCCCTCCCCCTCGCCTGATTTTTCAGCCTCGCCCGATTTTTTCAGCACTCCAGGCCGCGGGCGCGGCGGTCGGTCTTGAGGCGCTCGAGCACGGCCGACGTAACGCGCAGGCCGCCTTTGCCCCGGCCGAGCTCCACGCCGGGCTTGGCCTCGCCGTGGTAATCCGAACCGCCGGTGAGCAGCAGGCCGTGACGCTGCGCCAGCCCGACGCAGGCGCGCTCGTCGGCGGCGGAGTGCTCGCTGTGATAGGCTTCTATGGCGTTCAGCCCGTGGGGGACGAGGGACGCGACCAAGGCGTCCAGTTCTTCGGGCGCGCAGCGGATAAGACGAGGATGAGCCAGGGACACGGTGGCCCCGGCGGCGGCCAGCAGGGCCACGGCCGCGGCGGGTTCGGGCAATTCACGCGGCACATAGGCCGCTCCGCCCGAACCGAGATAGCGTTCAAAGGCTTCACGGGGAGTGGCGGTGACGCCCTGACGGCACAACAACGCGGCGAAATGCGGCCGCCCCACCACCCCGCCCGCCGCCAGTTCGCGGACGGCCTCGTAAGTGACGGGCAAGCCCAACGCAGCCAGCCGGTCCGCGATACGACGGTTGCGGGCAACGCGACGTTCGCGCACGGCGGCCAGCCCGGCCTGAACCGCCTCCAGGCGGGCGGGATCGCGGGGCAGCCACAAGCCCAGCACATGGACCTCGCCCCGGCCGAAACGGGTGCTGATTTCACAGCCGCGTATGACCTCCACGCCCAGGGAACGCCCGGCCGCCTCGGCCTCGTTCAACCCGGCCAGAGTATCGTGATCCGTAACGGCCACGGCGGCCAAACCCGATCCGGCCGCCCGTCGCACCAACCCGGCCGGACTGTCCGTTCCGTCCGAAGCCCTGGTGTGCGTATGTAAATCCACAAATATTTTCTTCATGTAGAATAACTAGGCAGAGCGTGAGCTTGTGTCAATCATGCCATTGACCTCACAGGGGAAACCGTTACTTCTGTACAGGCGGGGAGGGGGTCCGCCCCGCATAGCCCGCCCCCGTACCCGGAGAACATCATGATCTTGACCGTGCCGGCTCTTATGAACTGCCCGAACTGCGGCTATACCCTGAAAGTTATGGACGCGCATACCGGGTTGCTCTGTCCGCATTGCCGACTGGTGTACCCCATCCGGGACGAAGTGCCGTTTCTGGTTCGCGAAGAAGGCGTATCGCTTTCGGACTGGAAGCACGGCGCGCGCACACCGGCCTCCGAAGGCGGCCCAAACGCCAAGCGGCCCGCCTGGTAAGCGAAACGGGAGAATATCATGGCCGACTTCAGCATATTCAAGGATTTTCCCGCCTTCGCGGAACGAATGTACACCTCTGAAACCGAATTCTACCGCCGGGAGAGCATGCCCTTTCCGCCCATCAATCTGGGCGAGGATCACCGGGCCATCCATATCCGGGCGCTGATACCGGGCGTGGACAGGGCCAATCTGCATCTGACGCTCGGCGAACGCGCTTTGGTCATCGAAGGCGAGTTGCCGCCCCTGCCCGGACGCTATTACCGGCAGGAACGCTTCAGCGGTCCGTTCCGGCGCGTAGTGACGCTGACCGTGCCCGTGCAGCGCGACGCAGTGACCGCCCGCCTGAGCGACGGCATACTGGAAATGACGCTGCCCAAGCTGCCCACCGGTCGCTTGCTGTCCATTCACCCCCGATACTGAGCTCGACGGAGGCTGCATGCATCTGCGCGCATACGACAAGACGCACCGTCCCCGTGTCCGACCGGCCACGGACATTGTGGAACGACCGGACGGCATTTTCGTGCTGGTCAATCTGCCCGGCGTCGCCCGCGAGGATTTGACCGTGGAGGCGGACCACAGGCAGCTTTCCATTCGGGGCATATCCCGTTATGACCGCTCCGACCGCGCGCCCGGCGGCGAAGCCGTTCTCGCCCTGGAATTTGTGGAGGTGGAATACGAAATGCGGATCGCCCTGTCCTCGGCGCAGGACAGCGAAACCATTCGGGCTCATCTGAAAAACGGCGTCCTGTCGGTGCTGCTTCCCCGCCGCCGCGCCCACGGCCCCCACACCGTGCCGATCAACGTGGAAGAGGATTGATCCGGATTGGAACATTTTTGCTTTGAAATGCTCCGCGGAGTCGAGCACAGCGAAACTTGTCCATGCTCTCTTCATCCGCAACGACGAAAGCTCGCGCCGTGAACCGATATTATCTCAAAGTCGAACCGCTTTAGGACCGCCCGCAGCGACGGACCCCGCTTATGTCTCTCTTTCCCCGGCGCACCAGCGGAGGTCACACGCCCCCATATCAGCCCCCCTTTCGGCCGGGCCCTCTCGGGCGCGGCGCGATTTCTGTCGTCGGACAGGGGTGATACGACCTCCCTTTTACCATACGGCGTTCCGCCCGGGCGGAACGCCGCCCTCGGCCCCGCGGCGTCCGAAAAAAAAACGCGGCGGGGCCGTTTTACGGCTTGGAGCGTTTCGCTCTTGAAATGCTCTACGGAGTCGGACTTCCGCTCTCCTTATCCGTAGAGCATTTTGCTTTTGAAATTGTCCAATTTCAAAAGCGGCGCTGCCGTCATTTCGCCTGAAAAGCGTGGTTTTCAGGCTCTTTCGGCGCGGGCGGCCGCTCCCGCGGCCGCCGGAGCGGTTGCCCTTTTCAACAGCAAACCGCTCTAAGAGCGCAAAGCGGAGCTTGTCGCAAGCATGTAAAACGCCGCGCCCCCGAAAGGGCGCGGCGTCTACGGAACGACAACGCGCGCTTTTTACTGTCTTAAAGCGGCGGGCACCCAGTCCGACAAAGATTTGTCGCCGGGTTCGGCGCTCACCGTCAGGTTCAGGACCTGAGGCTGGAGCAGCAGGGTCAGGAAAGCCTGACTCAATGCCAGAGGCTGCTCCGGACGGCACTGGATGCGCACCGTGCCGGGCTTGTCCAGCATGATGTTCGCGGCCGCTTCCAGCATGGGTCCGAGTTCTCCGGCCTCCTCGCTCAACAGCGGCAACGCGGCCTTGTACACATCCCGCTCCTGCTCCACGGAAACCCCTTCATCCAAAGCGGCGACGGTCAGGGCCAGGGCTTCCAGCCCCTGATCCGCATACGTGGCGTCGGCGTCTTTCAAAAAAACATTCGCCATCAGACGATCCAAGGGCAACTTCAACACATCGCTCAGATTCTTGATATCCAATTCCAGAGAAATCTTGCCCTCGGCCCGGCCCAGATTCTGCACGCCCGCGCTCCATTCCACGCTGGAAGGTCGGCGCTCCGTCCGCAGCGAAAGCAGAATGGAGCCATCCACCAGAGGCCCGTCGGGCAGAAAGGCGGGACCGGCTTCCCGCCATCCGGGGGCCATATCGCTCCACGAACCGTGCAGACCGATCAGGTCCAGGCCGAACACCACGGGATCGGCCAGGGACAACTTATGCCGCACTTCGTCCACCAACAGGGGGGGCGTCCCTTCCTGCTCGGGCTGAAAGGCATAAGAGCGGAGAACAAGCTCCTTGTACGGCGTGGTCCCCCGGTAGGCGTCGACCCATTCCTTCAGGAACGCCTCCCCCTGCTTCAGCGCGGCGTCCCTCCCCTCGGATTCGGCCGCCTCCATCTTGCGGGTCAAAGCCGTCAAACGACTCACCGAAGCTGGAGGCGGCATCAGCAGATCGTGCAACTCGGCGCGTTCCACACTGCCGACGCCCAGTCCGGGCAATTCCATGCGGAACTGGTTCATGAACATGGAAAACGTACGCCCCGCGTCGCTCGAAGCGTCCCGCGAACCGGCGGGGCCCAGCAGGCCCCACATAGCCATGCTTGCGGTCAGGGGCTTCTGATCCGGCATGGTGACGCTTACCCGGTAATCCTTGTAGGCCATCATATCCATACGGTAGCGGTAGGCTTCGGCGAAAAAGGCTTCGCCCAAGGGGTCCTGTCGATGCAGGGCGGCCAGTTTGCCCAGGTTCTGATACCAACCTTCCATCCGTATTTCGGCTATGGTTCCCCGACTGGTCATGCTCGGGTCGACGACCTTTATGTCCACGTCGGAGGCCACCAGGCTGTCCGCCACCAGCGGCAGTTCGGAGCCGGACGCGTCGCTCAGGCAGGCCCGGTCAAAGCCTGTCACGGTAATATTTTCGACGGTCGCCGTACTGTGCCGGCCCGCCACATCCTGAGCATAGGCGACCCGGCCCAAGTTCAGCGTGTTGTCCAGCAGATTGTAGTCCACGCTGTCGGCCGTGGCCGAAAGCTCGGCCAGCACGGCGCGCACGGCCTGCTCGGTTTTCGATTCCAGAGTGCGAACGGCCAGCCAGCCGCCCCCCGCCGCCACGACAACCACGGCAAGAACGCCCGCGGCCCACGCGCCTTTTTTCATGCGCCACCTCCCCGTCATACGGAATTGCAAAGAAAAATCATCATGCCACGCCTGTTGCGCGGGCGCAAGGCGTCCCGGACGGTTCCGTCTTCGGAATCCACGGTTGCGCGCCCTCCGCCCTGCTCCGCCGCTTGACAGTCCCCCATACCCCACGTAAAAAAATAAAAAGGCGCCTTGTGGCTTAAAAGGGAATCCCGTGCAAACCGGGAGCGGACCCGCCGCCGTGAGCCCCTCGCGCTGCCCGTCCTGACGGGGAGCGGTCCTTTTCCATGCCACTGGCTTCCGGGCCGGGAAGGCGAAAACGGACGGGCGCAGCCGGAAAACCTGCCTGCCGCAACATATCCGCACCGGACAACGGGTTTTTGTCCGCGGTTTCGTTGCGGAATTCACGAGCCAAAAACGGCGCTCTTCCCAATCCGCGGGAAGAGCGCTTTTTGCTTGAGTCGCCGTTATTTCCGCCGCCGGAGCCGCCATGTCCCCGCCCCGCCCTTCCGCCCTCCCTCGGCCACGCCGGCCGGACCGCGCCCCCGTCGCCGTTCTGACGCTTCTGCTCATCCTGTGGTTGGCATCCGTGCCGCTGGCCTGTCTGTTCGGCCCGGTCCCCCTGGAGCCGGGCGACGTGCTCCACGCCTTGCTGGGCACGGGGGGAGACGCGGCGGGCCTGTCGGCCGAAGCCGCGCGCACCGTGGTCGTGGACATTCGCCTGGCCCGAACCGTGCTGGCCCTGCTGGTGGGCGGCAGCCTGGCCCTGGCGGGCGTGGCCATGCAGGGCGTGTTGCACAATCCTCTGGCCGAACCCTTTTTGCTGGGCGTGTCGTCCGGCGCGGCCTTGGGCGCGGGCCTGGTGCTGTGTTCCGGAACCCTGCTGGCGGCGGGCGGGCACTGGAGCACGGCGGAGGGCGCCATGCTGGGGTCCTTCCTGGCGCTGGGCCTGAGTCTGGCGCTGGGACGGGGCGGCGGCCGCGACCGCCTGATCCTGGCGGGCGTGGCGGTATCCACCATGTTCGGGGCCGGGGTATCCCTCCTTAAAGCTCTGGACGAGGAATCCGTTTCCGGCATCGTATTCTGGATAATGGGCAGCTTTCAGGGGCGGGGCTGGAACGACGTGCCCGTGGCCCTGATTCCCTCCCTTCTGGGGCTCGTCTTGCTTATCCCCTGCTGGCGGGCGCTCGACGTCCTGATTATGGGCGATCGGGACGCCGTCCACCTGGGCGTCGATGTACGCCGCGCGCGTCTGGCGATACTGCTGGGCGCGGGTTGTCTGACGGCGGGCGGGGTGGCCGTGTCGGGCATCATCGGCTTTGTGGGGTTGGTGGCTCCCCATATTCTGCGACGCCTTATCGGCCCCTGGCACGGCCCCCTGTTCGCGGCCGCATGGCTGGCCGGAGGCATCTTTCTGCTGTGGGCCGACGTGGCGGCCCGCTGTCTGCTGCCGCACGGCCTGGAATTGCCTGTCGGGGTGATCACATCCTTGGTGGGCGGCCCCTTTTTCGCCGTGGTGCTGCGCGCCGGAACCCGGTCCGGAGCGCGGCGATGAGCGGCGTTCTCGCGTGCGTCGGCCTGGACGCGGGATACGAAGGTCGCCGGGTGCTGAGCGGGTTGGACCTTTGCCTGCGCCCCGGTCAGTTGACGGCCGTCATCGGCCCTAACGGCGAAGGCAAAAGCACCTTGCTGCGCTGTTTGGGCGGCGCGTTGCGTCCCCTGGCCGGACGGGTGCTGCTGGACGGCGAACCTCTGGACGCCCTGAACGCCCGCGCCCGCGCCCGCCGGGTGGCCGTGCTGCCCCAGCGTCCGGGTACCGCCGAAGCCCTGACCCTGCCCGCCGAAGACGTGGTGCTGCTGGGCCGATATCCGCGTCTGAGCCGCTTCGGGCTGTTTACGGACGCGGATTACCGGGCCGCCCGCACAGCTCTGGAAGCCGTATCCGCTTTGCCCCTGGCGCGGCGTCCGCTGGGCGAACTGTCCGGGGGAGAACGCCAGCGCGTCTTTCTGGCCCGCGCTCTGGCTCAGGAAGCGGATATCCTGCTTTTGGACGAACCGGCCGACGCCCTGGACCCGGCCCATCAGGCCGCCCTGTTTACGCTGCTGACGGAGCTGGCTCGCTCCGGAGCCACCGTGGCGGCCGTGTTGCATGACGTCAATGCCGCCGTACTATACGGCGACCGGGTGGTAGCCCTGCGCGGCGGGCGGCCGCTGTTCGATCTGCCTCCGGCGGAACTCACCTCTCAGCATCTTGAGGCATTGTATGACACGCCTTTTCACACCATGCGCCACCCTGTGGTCCATCTTCCTCAGTTTTGTCCTGCCGTTCTGCCTGTCGGCGGCCGCCCCCGCTGAGGCCGCGCCCCTCCGCCTGACCGACGACACGGGCTGCGGCGTGGAATTGGAAGCCCCGGCCCGACGCGTGGTGGCCCTGTACGGAGCGTTCAACGATATCCTGCTGGATATGGACCTGGGCGACCGCCTGGCCGCCCGCACCCGGGCCGACATCCGACCCGAACTGGCCGCCCTGCCCGTCATCGGCACCCACATGCGCCCCAATCTGGAACTCATCGCGGCCTTGCAGCCCGATCTTATCCTTCAGTTCGAAGGCCGCCGGGAAGCCGAGGCTCAGGTGGCGCAACTACGGGCATTGGGGTTTCCCGTAGCGGTGTTCCGAGGCTCGTCCTTCCCCGATCTGTACCGGATTATCGCAGCCCTGGGCGTGCTCACCGGCGCCGAAGACAGGGCCGACGCCCTGATCGACTCGCTGCGCTCCCGTCTGAACGCCCTGGCCGAACGCCGGATCGGCGCTCTTCGCCCCCGCGTGTTCTTTGAAATACGTTCGCCCAACCTGCTGGCGGCAGGCGCAAACTCCACGGCCTCGGCCATCATCGAGGCCGCCGGAGGAGAAAATGCGGTGCGGGTGCCGGAACGCGTGGCGCGCCTGAATGAGGAAGAACTGATCCGCCTCGATCCCGAAGTCTATATCGTGCAGCAGGGCCCTATGAACGCCGCGCCGACGCCGCCCGCCGAACGTGATCATTACCGGAATCTGCGGGCCGTCCGCGAGGGGCATGTTCTGACCGTGGACGAAAGTCTGTTCTCCCGTCCCGCCCCGGGCATGGTCGAGGCGGCGGAAATGCTGGCCGACTTTTTCGATACGCTGTGACGCTGCGGGGGCCGCCCGGAAGGCCGCCTTTCCTTATCGGCGCGCGCCGGCAGGGAAATCGCGTCCGGAAGCGCCCCCCGGAAAGACGTTGGAGCGATTCTTCACGGAATCCGTCTTAGAGCGGATTCGCTTTGACTTTTTACAAAGTCAAAGCTGAAAGACACGCTCGCTTCGGCATGTAACAGCGCAAATAAATTGCGCTTATGCCTTCGCGGCGGCCGCCTGCTCGCGCAGTCGGCAGAGCATTTTCAATGTGAAAATGCTCTAATCGGACTCGGGCAAACCGTAGGCAGCCCTGATCTCGCGCTCCCGGAACCCCACCACCACGCGTCCGTCGGGCAACACCAGGGTAGGAAAAGAACCGCGCGGGTTACAGGCCCTTACCCTGCCCATCAGGGCCGCGCGCTCCGCCCCCTTGAACTCGTCCACGTACACCAGGTGGCAGGGAATATGATGCGCGTCCAAGAATTTTTTAAGCCGGACGCAATGACGGCAACTACGCAATGTATACATGACGGACTGCCCGTCCGCGCCGGGTTGCATCCCCAGGGCATACGCCTCCATCCGCGTCACGGGCGCGCCGGTTTCGCTCCCGGCCGCTCCGGCCCGCCGTCGGCGCCAGATGAATCCTCCCCCGGCCAGAACGGCCGCCGCCAGCACAGCGATCGCAACTTCCATTCCGCGCTCCTTACAGGCTCGACATTCGGCGGTCTTTCGGCCGCCGACGCGTTCCGTATGGTATTTTCTAGCGCACCGATTCCAAAAAGAACAGAAAAAATGCCCGTTCGCGTTTCGCTCCAACGGCACGCCCCGGGCAGCAGGACTTGAGGAGGAAGAATCCTTTTCTCCCGTATGCCATGATGTTTTTCCATCCCGCGCGGGAAGGGGCTTGCGCCCCTGCCCCGAACGACCTACGCGGACCGGCCGTTCCCGTTCCCCGCCACGGCGGAGCATATTCCGCAACCCGAATGCCCGGGTCCGGCCCGCGCGCCGGAAGCAAACGCCGCCCCGGCGGGACCGGGTTTATCGCTTATGCGTCCGACGTCAAGAATTATGCTTTCGGCTTCATTCCGTCCGCTCCGGCTCTTCGCTTATGTTTATTATAAGATAGCGTGTTGTGATGCTGCCGTAAGAAAACGATGCGAAGCTCATGGCCATTGCGGACATTTCTGGTCTACCCGTCGCCGCGGGCGCGGCTTTCGCCGCCCTCATGAGGTCAGGCTTGTCCGGGCTGCGCTCGATGTGAGATTGCCACGGTGCGACGTCCCCCCCCCGAATCCGTGAACCGGCGCAACCGAATGCCTGTCCGACATACCCGCAGGAGACCGTATAATGAAAAAACGCACGAAGGAAAAGGGACTCTCTTCGGATCTGCCTTTCGGCGAGGAAAGGGAAGGAGTGCTTTTTGCCTTTCCGGATTTTTACGATCCCTACCGCAGGGGCATTCACAAAATGGTGGAGCTTCCCGGCCCGATACTTTCTCTCCTGCGGGCGCGGCGCTTCCACCGGCTCATCCTGTTTTTGCTCCCTCACCTTGCTCCGGCCCCGGACCTGCTTGAGGCCGAAGCGCGGAACCTCGATCCCGATATGGAGATACGCACGGTGGACTGTTCCGACTGCGTGACGAGCGACTTGATCGAGTCCATGCGTCTTCTGCGGATCAGGCTGAAGGATATTCTGAAACAGCACAGGGATCTGCCCATGACGCTCTGCTGGGGGGGCGTCCATTATCCCGATGTCTATGTGGGACTGGCCGGGCTGCTGCTTTCCGGAGAACTTCCCGTGCGGCTCATCGTCGTCCGTTCCCCGGAGGTGGCGGATTCCGGCCTGCCGCGCTTTGCGGAGCTGAATTTCAGCGCGGGGATATTTTCCCGCGATATGCTGGATATTCCGCTGGCCTCCTCCGACAATGTGTCCGATAAAATATCGTTGCGTCGCCGGGCGGAGCAGTTCGGGATCATCGGCACTCATTCCATCATGCAGCGCGTGGTGGATGTCTGCCAGATACTCGCGCCTTCTCCTCTGCCCATGCTGCTGCTTGGCGAGACGGGCACGGGCAAGGGGTTGCTGGCCCGCTACATCCACGCGCTTTCGGGCAGGCCGCTGGACAAATTCACCAGCGTCAACTGCGCCGCGATCCCGGAAAGCCTGGCCGAAAGCGTGCTGTTCGGGCACAGAAGGGGGGCCTTTACCGGCGCCGTGACGGATCAGGAGGGCAAATTCGACGCGGCGGACGGAGGGACGCTCTTTCTCGATGAAATAGGCGAGCTGTCGATCCCCGCGCAGGCCAAGATTCTGCGGGCTGTCGAGGATGGAATTGTCGATCCCATAGGTTCCAGAAAAAGTCACAAGGTGAACGTCCGGCTGATTTGTGCCACGAACCGCAACATCGTCCGGCTTGTGAACGAAGGAAAGTTCAGGGCCGACCTGTATTATCGGCTGAACGTGGGCGAGGTGCATGTGCCCCCGCTGCGCAGAAGAAAGGAAGACATAGACCGTATCGTGCTGCACGTCGTTTCCCGCATCAACGCCTCTCTGCCGGTTCCGAAAATATTTACCCGCATGGCTCTCAAAATTCTTGAAGCCTACGACTGGCCGGGCAATATCCGGGAACTGGAAAACGTGCTGGAGCGCACGCTGCGTCTTTCCCCGAAAAATGTGATCGACGCCGAAGACGTGCTTTTCCCCGACGCGGAGAACGGCGTGCGAGACGCGGCCCTGAGTCGGTGGCGCCCCGGACTTCCTCTTGACGAATACCTTGGAAACCTGAGGCAGGAAGCGTTTCGTCACGCGCTGTCGCTGAGCGGCGGAAACCGGCGCGCCGCGGCCGGTCTGCTGGGCATTTCCCCGCAGGCTGTGGGCAAGTATCTCAAAACGCACCCTGATCTTGTGTAAACCTTGATTGTTTTTATGAAACCGCGGTTTATACAGACGCAACCGTTTTATATAAATAAAATTATTTTTTTATCATGCTCATAGGAACGAAACAGGTATGAACCTGAGTTGTCATAAAAAATATGCCTGACGAGAATACGTTGCGCATAATAACCGGATATAAACATCTTTTATAAAGGCGTGCCGTTTGGCACGCCTTTTGCCTTTCTTCCTCCGAAGAAAGACCCGCGGCATGGTGCCCGGTCTTGTCCGATCCCATCCACCGGAGGATATGCCATGAAGCGCAGTTATCTCGTTGCCGTCCTTTCGGCTCTGCTGGTCGCATCCGGGTTGTCCGGAACCTCTGCCCGCGCCGCGGATAAGCCCATCACACTGACCTTTACGGGCGTGTTCATGGACCAACATGCGGCAATCGCCGGGGGCATGAAACCCTGGGCGGAGGAGATCAACCGCCGCACCAACGGGCGCGTGGTCATCGAATACTACAATCCCAACACCATCTGCGCGGAGGCGGATATTTACGATTCCGTGCGTTCCGGGGTGGTAGATCTGGGTGTGGTCAATGTTTCGCGCAAGAAGGGCAAGCTGCCGCTGCTTGAAATTCTGGATCTTCCCTTCCTGTTCAACTCGGCGGAAAGCGGTTCCGTGGCGGCCTGGCGTCTGTGGAAGGAGTTCCCGGCCATGCAGAAAGAAACGGGCGACGTGCATCTGATCAGCCTGCATTGCGGCGCGCCTTCGCAGGTGCAGACCACCGGCGCTCCGGTGATGAACGATGCCGACATGGCAAAGCTGAAAATCGCCGCCTATGCCCCTTCCTATGCGGATATAGCCAAGGCTCTCGGCGCTTCGCCCGTGACTGTGGGGCCGACGGACATCTATCTTTCCATGCAGCGCGGCCAGACCGACGCCGTACTTGCGCCCTACGCCTACATGCGCAGCACGAAGATATATGAAGCGGCCAAACACAGCTATGAGGCCAATATCAACTGCGGCGGCATGTGCGTGGTCATGAACAAGCATTCCTGGGAGGCTCTTCCCGATGACGTGAAGAAGATATTCGACGAACTTTCCGGCGAATACTATGCGCGCATGGTCGGAAAGGCCATCGATCAGTCCTGTCGGGACGACCTGGAATTCATGAAAGCGGAAGGACAAACGGTGGACGTGGTCCCGGCTGATGTTCTGGAGGGCTGGAGAAAGAAGTGCGACGGAATCGTGCAGGAATGGATCGACGCCGTAGCCAAGCGCGGTCATGCCGACGGCGCCGAAATGGTGGCCCGCGCCCGCGTTCTGGACAGGGAAGCCGTGCAATAGCCGCTTTTCTTTTTCACCTGTAACAATTTGTGGAGCAAAAAATGGAAGTGAAAAACGCCATAGTCGTCATGTTCGACAGCCTGCAGTACAACTACCTGCACTGCAACGGCAATCCCTGGATCAAAACCCCGAATTTTGATCGTTTTGCGCGTGAATCCGTGGTGTTCGACAACTGCTACATCGAAGGCGTGCCCACGGTGCCCTGTCGCCGCGCCATGCATACCGGACGTTATACCCTGCCGGTAAAGGGCTGGTCCGCCCTGGACATGGACGACACCACCATCGCCGATTTGTGCTGGGGTACGGGGATCGACACGGCCATGGTTTTCGACGCCGCCCCCAACCGCCTGCCGAAGTTCGGCTATACCCGCGGCTTCGACAAGGTATATTTCCTGCATGGGCATGAAATCGATCATGAGTTTTATGCCAAAGACCCCCTCTATCATCTCAATCCGGAAGATTACAACGAGGAACACGCGCTGGAGGCCATGGACAAGCTGCTCGGCTGCAACATGCGCGACCCCACCCTCCAGGAAACCGCCTGCTATCTGCGTCAGCGTCAGTACTGGAAGTCGGAGGAGGATCAGAACTGTTACAAACTGATGCGCGAGGCCGTGAACTATCTTGAGCGCGTCGATCGCAATCATCCCTTCTATCTGTGGATAGACTGCTTCGATCCGCATGAGCCCTGGGATCCGCCCTCAGTCTACGACCCGGATATGAAATGCCCTTATGATCCCGATTTCAAGGGCAAGGATCAATTCCTGCCGATCATGGGCCCTGTGGAAGGCATCTACACCGAGGAAGAACTGCACCATGTGCGTATGCTCTACGCCGAAAAGGTCACCATGGTCGACCGTCAGTTCGGCTACCTTCTGGATCAGCTCCGCCGCCTCGGTCTGGAACGGGATACCCTGGTTCTTGTCGTGTCCGACCACGGCGAACCCATGGGCAACGGCAAGCACGGTCATGGCATCATGCGCAAGTGCCGCCCCTGGCCCTATGAGGAACTGGTGCACGCCGTCATGATGCTGCGCGCTCCCGGGCTGCCTGCGGGCAAGAGGATCAAGAGCTTTGTGCAAAGCGTGGATGTCGCGCCCACCGTGTGCGAGTGGCTGGGCATCGGCGTGCATCCCGACATGCAGGGCAAAAGCCTGCTGGCGCTCGCCAGAGGAGAAGTCGACAAGGTGCGCGATTTCGCCGTTGCCGGGTACTACCGCTACTCCTGGTCCATCATTACGGACGAATGGTCGTATATCCACTGGCTCAAGGACGATGAAAAAAGCGTGGCCGAATCCATGTTCGAAATTTACGGCAAGGGCACGCTGGCCAGTTCCTCCCACCTGGCGGACAACCCCCTGGCCAAGGCCGGGCCTCAGATGAACGCGGAACAGCGCAAGGCCAAGAACGCCGCGGCCACAGGCTACGGCGAAGGCGTCGCCGCCCTGGACGGCGAAGATCAGTGGACCTGCACGCCCGGCTCCATCGCCGAAGTTCCTGCCCGTGACGAACTCTACAGCCGCATCGACGACATCGATCAGTTGAACAACGTCGCATCCCGGCATCCCGAAGTGGCGGCGGAACTGCTCAAGAAGCTCCGCCTGTTCATGAGCGAGCTGCGCGCTTCGTGACGTCCGCTTCCGGAATGCCGTCATGAACCGAATATACCGAACATAGCCATCAGGGCCGTCCGTCCCGCGCGGGCAGGACGGGCGGCCCGACGATTTTCCCTTGATACGGGCCGAGCCCCCATACCCGGAGTGTCTATGCATCAATCCCTGCATCGCTGGGCTGAGGTTTCGGGAAAATGTTCCCTCTTCATAAACAAGAAGCTGTTTTTTCTTTCCTGTCTGTGCGCCGGTCTGATGGCCGTTCCGACCACCATCGACGTGATGGGTTCCCTGCTGTTTCACAAGGCGCTGACCTGCTCCACGGAACTGGTGGAATTTCTTCAGGTGGTGGTTCTGTTCGGCGGGCTGGGCTATGTGCATGACAAGCGCGCCCATGTCTATGTGGAAATGATCCTGGACAAAATGCCTGAAACGTGGCGTCCGGCCTTTCGCCTCGCCTTCATCGGAGCTGCCGCCGTGCTGTTCACGGTCATGGCCCGGCAGCTTTTTCTGACCGGCCTGGATCGCTTCTCCAGCGGTGAAGTGAGCTACGATCTCCACATACCGGAGTATATTTTCGTTCTGTTCGCCGCGCTCGGAACCCTGGCCGCCGTGGTCTCCTTTGTTGCCGACATCATCGGCGAACTTGCCTCTCTGCTTGAAAAGAAAGCCTTCAGGCCGCTGCTTTTCGGGATTGCCTTTCTGGCTGTCATCGTCAGCTCGCCGTGGTGGATATCCTCGCTTCCCTTCGCGGCGGACAAACTGCTGCTCGGGGCTTTCTGCATGGCGGCCATGCTCACGCTGCTGCTCGTCGGCATGCCCATCGGCGTGGCCATGCTGCTCATGGGCTTTGTCGGCCTTCTTGTCGCCTTTCCCACGCCCAGACCGGCCCTTGCCCTGCTGGGGTCCGCTCCCTATACCACGGGCGCGACCTATCTGTATTCCGTCGTGCCCATGTTCATCCTCATGGGCGAACTGGCCATGTATTCCGGCATCAGCCGCGATCTGTTCAACACGGCCAATATATGGCTGGGGCGCCTGCCCGGAGGGCTGGCCGTGGCCACGGTTTCCGGTTGCGCCGGCTTTGCCGCCGTGTCCGGCGACTCCATGGCCACCGCCGTCACCATGTCTTCCGTCGCGTTGCCGGAAATGCGCGCGAAAAAGTATGACCCCGGCTTCAGTTGCGCCACGCTTGCGGCGGGCGGCACGCTCGGCATTCTCATTCCGCCGAGCACCGGCTTCATTTTCTACTCTCTGGTGACGGAAGTTTCCATAGGCAAGCTGTTTGTGGCCGGTATTGTTCCCGGTCTGCTGCTTGCCGCGCTGTTCATTCTGGTGGTCCTCGTCTTCGCCGGCCGTTATCCGGAACTCGCGCCGCGAGGGCAGGTCTACAGCTGGCCGGAAAAGATGAAAAGCCTGGCGGGCGTGCTGCCCATGATCCTGCTCATTACGCTGGTGCTGGGCGGCATCCTGTTCGGTTTCTTCAGCCCGAATCAGGGCGGGGCCGTCGGGGCCGTGGGCACGCTCGTCTTTGCCATGTGCCGCAGGCGCATAAGCTGGGAAAACTTCAAGAAGGCCCTTGTTTCCACCGCTTTTGTCACTTCCAAGATGATGCTGATTCTGGTCGGAGTGGGCGTTCTCGGCAATTTCTTCGCCGCCACGCGCCTGCCTTTCGCCCTGGCGGAACTGGTTGCCGAACTCGGGGCCAGCCACTTCACCATGTTTGTGGCCATTGTCATCGCCTACATCGTGCTTGGCTGCATGATGAACGTGATCCCCATGGTGTTGCTCACCCTGCCGGCCATTTACCCCAGCGTCGAGGCCGTCGGCTTTGACGGCGTGTGGTTCGGCGTGGTCTGCGTGGTGCTCATGGAAATGGGCCAGATCACCCCTCCGGTGGGCATCAACGTGTTCGCCATCAGCTCGGCGGCCGAAGATGTGCCCATGGTCAGAATCTTCCGCCATATCGTTCCCTATTTTCTGGCCATGATGGCGCTGGTATTTCTCCTCTATCTTTTCCCCGAACTGGCCACGTGGTTGCCCGGTCTGCTCTTCTGAGGCCCTTTTCGGGGGAGAGGCGACATCCCGCCTTTCCCGGATTCCCTCCGTCCTATTTGTATAACCTTGACAGCTCTTTTTTCCGGCGCGTGAGGTGAGCTTCATGTCTCTACGTCTCCCCCGGCGGGCTTTGCTGCCCGTGCTCTTTCTCCTCTATGCTCTCAATTTCACGGATCGTTCGGCCCTCGGCGTGCTGGGCGGCGCGATTCAGGCCGACATGGGGCTTTCCGACGCAGGCATGGGCCTGATCCACTCCGCTCTGCTGATCTCCCTGCCGTTGCTCATTCTGCCCGCCGCGGCCCTGAACGACATCGTGGGCAGGCGTCGCATGCTCTCCCTCGCGGCCGCGCTGTGGAGCGGCGCAACGGCCCTGGCAGGCGGCGCCGCAGGCTTTGTTTCCTTTGGGACGGCGCGTTTTCTGGCCGGCGTGAACGAGGCGTTCACGGGCGCGGGGGCAAGTTCCTGGCTCGCCGCCATGTATCCGCCCTCTCGCCGGGGCAAGGTTCTGGGGCTTTTTTTCATGTGTCTTCCCGCGGGAATGGCGCTGGGAACCTTTGCGGGAAGCCTGTCGTTCGATTTGACGGGGTCCTGGCGTCCGTGCTTTTACCTGCTCGCGGCCTGCGGCCTGCTGACAGCCGTGCTTGTGCCCCTTCTGCCCGACGCGCAACCCCGGGTCAGGCCCGGGGCCTATGCCGCCGACATCGCGCTGGTGCTGCGTTCCCGCACGCTGCTGCTCACGGGACTGGGGGCGGCCATGTACAACATTATTCTTTATTCCTATCAGGCCTGGACGCCGACGCTGCTGGCCCGAGCCTATGGAGGGCAAGCCGAAGGGACGACAGGCCCGGCTTTTGCCGTCATGTTGCTGGCCGGCGCGGCCGGAGCCTGGGCCGGCGGCCTGCTTGCGGACAGATGGCAGAGCAGGCGCAGAGACGGCAGGGTGTTCGCGGCCATGTCCGCCGTGCTGCTCACGGCTCTTTCCAAGATGGTCTTTTACCTCTGCGCGGGGCGCGTCGGCTATGGATCGGCCTGCCTTGTCGGCGTGGTGGACGGGACGCTCTCCATCCTGCCCATGGCCGTTCTTTTCAGCATCGTGCAGGACGTTGCGCCGGAAGCATATCGCAGTCTGTCCGTCGGCGTCATGGGAACAATAAGTTTTCTGGCCGGGGGCGCTTGGGGGCCGCTCCTGACCGGAATGCTTTCCGCCGCGCTCGGCGAAGGGGCGGCAGGTATGGGGGCGGCGCTTGCTCTGAGCGCGCTCGCGGCCCTGCCCGCGTGTGTCTTTCTGTATTGCGCGCGAGCCTCCTATGTGGCCGACCGTCTGGCCGCAACACGCCGTTCATCCTCATCATCGGGAGAATAATCATGTCCGTGGAAAATTTGACCAGGTTGGATTCCTCTTCGTTTGACGATTTTATCCGCAACCATGAAGGCATCGTTCTCTTTCACAAAAAGCTCTGCCCGCATTGCAAAGTCATGGAGGCGGAGCTCGGAAAGGTCGCGGCGCAGATTGCCATGTCGCTTGCCGCTGTGGATTCTGAAGAAGAACCAGCCCTTATGGAAAAAGTGGGCGCGGAAAGAGTTCCCACCCTGGCGCTGATCCGGGGCGGGGAGCTTCGCGCCGTCTTCACGGGAATCAAGAATCCCCGCGAAGTCATTGCCTGGTATCAGGCCGACCGGGAGCGCGCGTCATGAAAACATACGATCTTGTCGTCGTCGGAGGCGGCGTCTGCGGTATGACGGCCGCAATTTACGCCTCCAGGGCTAATCTTTCCACCTGCATCCTGGAGAAGGATACCTGCGGAGGGCTGGTGAACCGGACGCATACGGTGGAAAACTTTCCTTCGCGCAAAAGCATTCACGGCATGGAGCTCATGGAGCTCTGCCGCGAGCAGGTCGAGGCCCTCGGCGTGAGCGTGGAGGAAGTGGAAGACGTGGAACGGGTGGATTTTTCCGGCGCGGAAAAACGTCTGTTCACATCCTCCGGGGAGGAATACGGGGCGAGGGCCGTTATCGTGGCCACCGGACGCAAGCCCCGTCCTCTGCCGGTACAGACCTCGTTCGAGCGCGTGCATTATTGCTCCGTCTGCGACGGCGCTCCTTACAGGAACAAGGACGTCATCGTCGTCGGGGGCGGCAACAGCGGTTTTGACGAATCGCTGTATTTGATTGGTCTCGGCGTGAACCATGTGCATATTGTCGAGGCGTTTCCGAGCTGCATCGCGGCGGCCTCCACCCAGGACAGGGCCAGAGAGAGCGGAAAAATCAGCGTTTCCGTATCCACGGAAATTGTGTCCGTGGATACTCTGCCGGACGGCAGGGGACGGGTTTTGCTGAAGCATACGGCCTCAGGCGAGGAGCATGCCGAGGATACGGACGGCATTTTCTGTTTCATCGGGCAGAGCCCCAACACCGGCCCCTTTGAAGGAGCGCTTGAGATGGTTGACGGCTATATCCGGGTGAATGCGGATATGGAGACGGGGATTCCCGGCGTATATGCGGCCGGGGATGTGACCGTCAAGAAATGGCGTCAGATCACCACGGCAATGGGCGACGCCACCATAGCGGCCCTTCAGGCGGAAAAATATCTGCGCGCCGTGCAATGACCGCAGAAGGTCCTTATCGGAGGAAGGAACGGTGCGCAAGCATATCGATATCGCCATATGGGACAGCGAGGCGGAACGTCTGCACGCGATAGAGCGCAACCTGCGCCTGGCCATGCGCAATCTGGGTCTGAGCGGCGGCATTTCCTGTCAGTCCGAGCCTCCGCTCCTGGGGCGCATGGGGCTGACCGGCCGCGTTCCCGTGCTGGAGATCGACGGGCTGTACTGGTCACGCGGACAGGGCAGGGAATTTTCTCCTCAAGAGTGCGAGGAGCTTCTTGCCCGGATCATGCGGGAAGAGATTCCGAAACCGGATCAACTTTAGAGCATTCTGCTTTTGAAATTGTTCCATTTCAAAAGCGGCGCTGCCGTCATTTCGCCTGAAAAGCGTGGTTTTCAGGCCGCCGGAGCGCTTGCCGTTTTCAGCAGCAAAGCGCTCCAGACCTGAACGGCGGGGACCGGAAAGACACCGGGACGGCTTCGGCCCCGTGCCGGTGTCCTCTCCGTGTCTGCCCGTTTCGGGAGCGGAAGAGGCATGGGAACTTCCGCCTCGTCGCGCGGAAAAAGCATGGAGGAAAGGCGCATGAACGTACTTGATGAAACAGGGCACACGCCGCTTGTGCGGCTTGAGCGTCTTTCCGCCAAGCTGGGCGCGCATATATGGCTCAAGGACGAGACGCGCAACCCGACGGGTTCCGTCAAGGACAGGGTGGCGTGCCACTGTGTCCGCATGGCGAAGGAACGTGGCGACATCACTGGAAAAAAAGCCGTCGTCGAGGCATGTTCCGGCACGTTGGGCGTCAGCCTTGCCATGACCTGCGCCGTGCTGGGGTATCATCTGTATGTGGTCATGAGTACGGACATTCCCCGCGCCCAGCTTGCTCAGATCGAACGATACGGGGCGGTCATGTATCCCGTCGCGCCGGAAGCGGGCATGACTGAGGCCGTGCGCAGGGCCCGTCTGGAGCATGAGGACAACTGGCATTCATGGTATTTCAACCAGTTTGAGAACCCTGACTGTGTGGCGCTTCACAAAACGACGACAGGGCCGGAAATCGCGGCCGATATGGAACGGAAAGGCGTGCGCGTTGCCGCCTTTATCGACGCGGTTGCCAGCGGCGCGACCATAAGCGGCGTGGGAGCCTGCCTGAAGGAACGCGATCCCTCCGTGTTCATCCGGGCCGTGGAACCGGCGGAAAGCCCGGTTCTTTCAGGAGGAAGCTCCGGCAGACACGGCATACCCGGAGTGGGGTTCGGCTTTGTGCCCGCAAACTTTCACCGTGAGGTCGTGGACGATATTTATAAAGTTGAGACGAAGAGCGCGATCAGAGAAGCCAGACGACTCATGCGCATGGAAGGACCGGCCTGCGGCATAAGCACGGGAGCGAACCTCGCGGCGGCCATAGAACTTGCGCGTCGGCCGGAGTTCAGGGGAAAACATATCGTCGTCCTGGGCAGGGATGCCGCGCTGCCTTTTCTGACTACGCCGCTGTTCAGCCGGGACTGATGCAGATACGGGCAATCCGAGGCGTTGTGTTTCAAAAAACAGGAGCCGTAAGGCGGAAATGGGCATGAACGATCGAAACCTGGCGCAACGGGTAGGCGCGGCTATTGCCGCTCGCCGCAAGCAGCGGGGCTATACTCAGTCCCAACTGGCGGAACGTCTGAGCATCAGCCAGGAAGCTCTTTCCCGTATGGAAAAAGGCATCATTTCCCCCAAATTTTCACGCCTGGAGGACCTGGCCGACGCCCTTGGCTGCACCGTGGCCGAATTGTTCCACGCCTCTTCGGATACGACGCGGGCCCGCGGCATGACCCTGGCCGACATCATCCGCCCCCTGAGCCCGAAAAGTCAGGATGCCGTCGTCGATCTGATATCTCTTATGGTCCAGACTTTTGAAATTCAGTACCGATATGGAATTTTCGATCAACATGCGTCCGCCGACAGGAAGCTCGAGCGAAGCGACGGCCCGCCCCCGCGTTTCCCTGCGGCCGACATGCGCCCCCCTTTCCGCTTCGTCGGGACGAGCGGCCTGTGGCGGCGTTCCACGCATTTTCGCCGGCCCGGGTTGAAGCGCGAAAAGCTGCTGACAGTGGGAGCATTGCCCGTTATAGTCCGGACCGGACCTCGCCATGCCCGAAATCCTGAATCCCGAAACTTTCCTGGCCCGGCGCGACGCCGGGTGGCCCGTGCTGGACGCCCGTTCGCCCTCCGAGTACGCACGGGGCCATATTGCCGGAGCCCTCAACCTGCCCGTGCTGAATGACGAGGAGCGCGCCGCCGTGGGCACGGCCCATGCCCGCAGCGGAACGGAAGGGGCCGTGCATCTGGCCCTCAGGCTGGCGGGCCCCCAACTGGCCTCCAAACTGGCCCGAGCCCGCGTTCTGATCAGGGAAGGCGCGGGCGTTCCCTCTTCCGATGCCGGCCGTCGAAAATCATCCGGCAAAGATGTCCTCATCCATTGCTGGCGGGGCGGCATGCGCAGCCGCGCGCTGGCCTGGTTGCTGGAAACCGGAGGCTATACGGTCCACGTGCTGGAGGGGGGCTACAAGGCGTACCGGGCCTGGGCGCGGGCCTGCCTGGCCCGACCCGTTCCGGTGTTGGTGCTCGGGGGCATGACCGGCAGCGGCAAAACAGCCATGCTGACCGAACTGGCCCGCCTGGGAGCGCAGGTCATCGATCTGGAAGGCCTGGCCGGACACCGGGGGTCGGCCTTCGGCGGCGTGGGCCTGGGAGGGCAGCCCGGCAACGAATGCGTGGAAAACGCCCTGGCCGAGCGGTGGAGAACACTGTCTCCCGACCGTCCCGTATGGCTGGAGGACGAAGACCGACGTATCGGCTCCGTCTCTCTGTGCGGCGAATTTTTCGAACACATCCGCACCGGGCCCCTGGTCCTGGTGGACGTGCCCTTCGCGGCGCGGGTGGAACGCCTGGTGCGCATGTACACCGGCCCCGACCGCCGCGATGCGCTCGTCGCCTGCGTCGAGCGCCTGCGCAGGCGCCTGGGCGACGAAGCGGCCCGACGTTGCGTGGCCGATATCCGCGCCGATCGTTACCAAGAAGCCGTGACGGTTCTCTTGAGCTATTACGACACCCTGTATGCCCGCCAGATAGACAAGCACGCCAGGCCGCTCGTCCGGCGCATCACGCTGAATGCCGACGACCCCGCTTCGGCCGCGCGCCTGCTGCTGGAAACGGAACAAATCCGGCAAGAGGCGGCCGGGGGCGTGTCGACAGGAACGTCCGAACAGCCCCCCGCCGCATGACGGGGCCCGGCATGGGAATGCGGCGCTATTTCAGCAGGTCTTCGACATTGCCGAGCACAAAATGCACGGTCGCCGCTTCCGGCTTTTTTTCTTTTATAATGTTATACGCGCGTTCCGCCCGAGCTCCCCTGCGGCAATAAATCAACAGGGGACGGTCCGCGGGCACTTCGGCCAGACGGCCTTCCAGTTCCTCCACCGGAATATTCACCGAACCTTCCAGATGCCCCTGGGCATACTCGCCGGGCGTCCGCACATCGAGGACCACCAACTCGGGCGTGGCGGCCCTGTACTCCAGCGCGGCCTTGGGCGACATTTTGAAGCTGTCCTCGGCCGCGGCCGGAGCCGCTCCGCCCATCCACAACATGGCCGCCAAGGTCAGAACGACGGTCAGTCCGGACCATAGAAAACGAAAATTACGCATGACTCATCTCCTTAGAGCAGGTTGAGTTCAAGACGGTACATAGCGCAAGACGCGCTGTTCCGGCCCGCAAGCTTTACAGGCAAGGAAGGCGGGTCGGCCCCCGACCTCCCGTCCATGCCGCCCTCCCTGAGCGCCGACGGCGTGAGCGTGGCGAACATGGAGCGAGGAGCGGGAACGCGGCCGGGATTTGCCCGCCGCACATGGTCACGAACGACGAGCGGAAGCATGTCGAGGGATGGCGGCGCGCAAGGTCCGCATCGCCGCCGTCTGTATCCGTACGCCTCGCAAGCCCGGCTACGGCTGTGATCCTGCGGCCCCCTCTCCGGGCAGCGACGCTCGCGCCTCCGGCGCGTTGACCTTATTTTTTTCGCCAAAGCTCAATAAAATACCGGGACAGAGCCCCAATAAAAAACGCGGTCGGACTATCCGTCCCGCTCTGTTGTATGTAGGAGACGATCCGCCAAAAGGCAAGCCGGGCCCGGCAGCGGAAACGCGCTCCCCGGACGACCGGACAAGGACGCGCCGGGCCGACCGAAAAAAGCCGCTGCCCGTGCCGTTCCGTTTTTCCCCCATTGCCATGCGACTTTTTTTCGCCTAGACTAATCCGGTTCACGGGAAACACCTTATGCGGCGCGTCTTTTTTCGGGCGCGGCAAGGCGTTTCCGCTTGCCTCGGTCCCGCGTCCCTCCAAATGCCGCGGGGTACGGGCCTGTTATCCAATCACCTCAACCAGCACGAGGCATCGGGATGGAGGAGAGGAACCACACTACCGCACCGGACACGACACAATCATGTCGGTGTTGCGGTTGGGGCGCGTTTGTCGTGGGCCTGGTCGTGGCCCTGATTTTGGGATGGTGGGTACTGCCCAATTTGATGAAAGTGGAAAAGAAGCAACCCATCGCCTTCAACCACGTCCTGCACGTGCAGGATCAGGGTATGACTTGCGAACAGTGTCACTTCCTGCGTGAAGACGGCACCTTCAGCGGCCTGCCTACCACGGCGGCCTGTGCCGAATGCCATTCCGAAGTGTTGGGCTCCGATCCCGAAGAAGCCCTGTTCGTCCAGAATTACGTGCAGACGGGCCGGGAAATCCAGGGCGAGTGGCTGGTTTATCAGAAGCAGCCCGACAACGTGTTTTTCAGCCATGCGGCTCACCTGGGCGACCTCGATACGGCCGCGTCGACCGCCGAGGTCTGTTCCCGGTGTCACCTCGACGTTTCCGCCATGACCACGCCGCCGGTCTACAAGGAAAACAGGCTTTCCGGCTATTCCCAGAACACGATGCTCATGTGGGACTGCGAACGCTGCCACGCCGAAACCAAGCTTCGCGATCCTCAGACCCACGCCAGCAACGCCTGTTTTGTCTGTCATAAGTAAGGCCCAAGCGAGGAAGTCATGAACAGACGAGGATTTCTGAAATTTGCCGCCGGCGGGACCGTGGGCCTCGTGGCGTCTCCGATTATCTGGAATACGCTTTACGACGCCGTCTATTGGACGCAGAACTGGGGCTGGATTCCGCGCCTCAAAAAAGGCGCCAACGAGTACCTGCCCACCATCAGCAAGCTCTGTCCCTCGGGCACGGGCATCCGGGTCCGCCTGGTGGGCGGCCGCCCCGTGCGCGCCCTGGGCAACCCCGACAACCCCATGAGCCAGGGCGCGCTGACCGCGCTGGCCGCCGCCGAAACGCAGCTTCAGGTCAGCCCCGCCCGCCTCAAGAGCCCGCTCAAGCGTTCTCCCGACGGCGCGTATGTAGCCATTTCGTGGGAAGAAGCCGAAGCGCTGCTCAAGGCCAAAACTCTCGAAGCCAAAGGGGCCACGGCCTGTATTTCGGGCGACCCCACCAGCAGCGTCAACGAGGTGTTCACCGGCCTGATGAACGCCACGGGCTCCACCGAATTCTACTTCATGCCCGGCGAGGAGCTTCCCGCCCTCAAGGCGTGGTCGCTCATGGGCGGCCAGGGCCGTCTGGGCTACGACATCGAGCACAGCGACTTCATCCTGTCCATCGGGGCCAATTTCCTGGAAAGCTGGGGCACCGTGGCGCGCAACCGCCGGGCCTATCGCGCCGGGCGGCCCGCCGGGCAGGACCCTGCTCTCAAGGTGGCCTACGCCGGACCGGTGCAGAACAACACCGCCGCCGGGGCCGACTGGTGGCTGCCCATCCGGCCCGACACCGAAATGGCTCTGGCCCTGGGCGTGGCCCATCTGCTGATCAAAAAGGGCAAGACGCCGTTTGCGGCGGGCATGCCCGCCTTCGCGGCCCTGGTCGAAAGCTACACCCCCGCCGCGGTGGCGAAGCTGACGGGCGTGGACGCCCGGCGGCTCGAAGCCGTGGTCGACGCCCTGCTGTCGGCTGAAAAGCCGCTGGTCGTCGCCGGTTCGCCCCTGGGCGCGGGCGGCGCGGCCGGACCGATTATGGCGGCCATCGCCGTCAATATGCTGTTGGGCCGCGTGGGCCGGGAAGGCAATCTTGTCGATCTGCCCTTCCCCTCTCCGGTGGTGAACGGCGCCTCCAACATGCGCACCCTGCTTACGCGCGATCTGGCGGCCTGGACCAAGGCCGTGGCGGCCGGAACCAAACCCGCCCCCAAAATGTTGATGGTGTACGACGCCAACCCTCTCTACGCTCTGCCGCCCGACTCGGGCATGTCCGAAGTGCTGGACAAAACGCCCTTCAAGGTGGCTTTGGCCAGCTTCATGAGCGAAACCTGCGCCCGTTGCGACTTGGTGTTGCCCGCCGCCATGGGGCTGGAGCGCTTTGACGACGCCTACACCCCCTACGGTTCGGGTCGGATCAACTACAGCGTGGCCGCCCCGGTGGTGGAACCGTTTTACGAGGCCCGGCCCGTGGGCGAACTGATGATCGCCCTGGCCCAGGAATTGGGCGTGGATCTGGGCGTGGAGGACATGCCCTCGCTGCTGAACAAAAAAGCCATGTCTCTGGGCGCGGACTTCAAGGCCATGACCGAATCGGGCGATGTGTTCATGGACGGCCGTCAGGCTCCGTTTGCGGTGCCCGTGTTCAACGCCGGCGCTCTTCAGGCCGCGGCCGGGCTCATCCCCTCCGACGCTTCGACCCGGCTCGCTCCTGTGGTGGTGCTCGGCATGGGCACCCCGCAGACGGCCATTCCGCCTTTCGCTACCAAGATCATCACCGATTACCAGTTGAAGGGCATGGACAGCGTGGCCCAAATCAACGGCGCCACGGCCGCCAAACTGGGCGTGAAATCGGGCGATCGGCTGAAACTGCAAAACGGCGCCGCGACGGTCACCGTCCTGGTGGACGTGTTCGAAGGCGTGCAGACGGACGCCGTGGCCCTGTGCGCGGGGCTCGGCCATACGGCCTTTGACGAATTCAGTCGCGGCAAGGGCATCAACATCATGACGCTGACCGGCGTGACGCAGGAGCCCGGCACCGGCCTTTCGGTGTGGGGCGGCGCGCAGTTGGCCAAGGCGTAGGGGGCGCGACATGTCCGAAATTATGGATTTCCGCATCAAATGGGGCATGGTCATCGACCTGGACAAATGCACGGGCTGCGGCGCGTGCATGGTGGCCTGCCAAGCCGAAAACAACATCGCTCCCCAGGTGGACGCCAGCAACAAACTGCGCTCTCTGAACTGGTTGGTGGTGTACCGTCTGTCCAACGGCAAGCCTTTTCCCGACCATGAGGTGGCCTACCTGCCCCGGCCCTGCATGCAGTGCGGCAAACCTTCGTGCGTGAGCGTGTGCCCGGTCATCGCCACCGACAAACGCGAGGAAGGCGGCATCGTCAGCCAGATTCCGCCCCGCTGCATCGGCTGCCGGTACTGTATGGCTTCGTGTCCCTACCATGCCCGTTACTTCAACTGGTACGACCCCAAGTGGCCCGGCGACCTGGACCGCACCCTCACCCCCGACGTGTCCACCCGGCCGCGCGGCGTGGTGGAAAAATGCTCCTTCTGCCACCACCGTTGGATGAAAGCCAAGGACGAAGCCATCGCCAACGGACGGGACCCCTGGGATCTGCCCGACGGCGCGTACGTCACGGCCTGCACCGACGCCTGCCCCAACGGGGCCATCACCTTCGGGGACCTCAAAAACCCGAAGCACAAGGTGCACGAGCTGATCCAAAGCCCCTACGCGTTCCGTCTGTTGGAACGCCTGGGCACCGATCCGCAGGTGTATTACCTGAGCCGGCGGGAATGGGTACGCCGCGAGGGCGACAACTATCTTGAACACGAACCGACTGTCGGTACCAAGAAGGGGTAGGTTATGGATTACAGCAAACCTCTGGACGCGGCCCTGTTTCCGGAAGGCTGCCAGCGCTGCTCCCTGACCAAGTTCATGCTGTGGCTCGGGGTGCTGACCCTGCTGCTTCTGTTCGGTCTGTATGCGGCCGTGCGGGTGCTGGGCTGGGGCCTGGGCGAAACGGGCATGGACGACTACTTCGGGTTCGGCCTGTGGATCACCTTCGACCTCGCGGTCATCGCCCTGGGCGCCGGGGCCTTTTTCACCGGCCTGCTGCGCTATATTCTCAACATCGACGAGCTGAAGAACATCGTCAACCTGGCGGCGGTCATCGGCTTTCTGTGTTATACCGGGGCCATGCTCATCCTGGTGCTCGACATCGGTCAGCCCATCCGTTGCTGGTTCGGCTACTGGTATGCCAACGTGCATTCCATGCTGACGGAAGTCATTTTCTGCATCACCTGTTACTGCATCGTGCTCATTATTGAATACGTGCCGCTGGTGCTGGAAAACCGTCAGCTCGCCAAGTCGCGCTTCATCAGCGCTCTGGCTCATAACTTCCACCTGCTCATGCCCCTGTTCGCGGGCATGGGAGCCTTTCTGTCCACCTTCCACCAGGGGTCGCTGGGCGGCATGTACGGCGTGCTGTTCGCCCGCCCCTACGCCTTCCGCGAGGGTTTCTTCATCTGGCCCTGGACTTTCTTCCTGTTCATTCTGTCCGCTGTCAGCGCTGGCCCCATGTTCACCGTGCTGGTGTGCACGCTGATGGAAAAAATGTCGGGTCGCCGCCTCGTCACCTGGGAAGTCAAGCAGCTTATGGGGAAAATCGGCGGCGTCATGCTGGTGGTATACACCGTGTTCAAGCTGCTTGACACATGGTTCTGGGCCACCGGTCTTCTGCCCCGCGAAGGTCTGACCTTCGATCAGATGTTCTACGGCATCATCTACGGCAAATGGCTGATGTGGGCCGAGCTGCTGTTCATCGTGGTGCCCGCCGTCTGCCTCATCCTGCCCCCGCTGCGGCGCAACCCGGTCATCTTCTACACCATGCTGATCCTCACCTGCGTCAGCATCACCCTGAACCGCTACCTGATGACGGTGCAGACCTTGGCCGTGCCGGTCATGCCCTTTGACTCGTGGTATACCTATATACCCAACTGGGCCGAATGGGGCGCCTGCATTCTGGTATTCGCCTACGCGGCCATCGTCCTTTCGTTGTCCTACCGCTACCTGCCCATTTTCCCGCAGGAAGCGCGACTGAATGAAAAAGGCTAGCTTTTCGAAGTTCCAGCTATCCCGCGCGGGGGAAACGCCATGCGTTTCCCCCGCTTTCGTTTTGCTGCACGCTCCACTTGGTGCCGCTCGCGGTTACCTGGCCGCCGAACCGCCCCATTCTTGACACTCCGCATTATTTACCTCAAAACTAGGCATTGCCGTCGTCCTGTGCGCATGACGGTCATCAATCGTGTACCGGCGCACAAGCGCCACATTTTTCCACACGGGCTTTTCATGCAGGTCAATTATTTCGACATCGCCGTTCTGGTCATTCTGCTGGCCTTCGGCATCCGGGGCGGCGCGCGCGGCTTTGTGGCCGAAATGGCCGGTCTGGTGGGACTGATCGTGGGCCTGACCGTTGCCCGTTCGGGAGCGTCGCGCTTCGCCGAAACCCTGTCGCAGTATATCTCGCCCGGCGCGGCCCCGCTGGTGGCGTTCGTTCTGCTGGTGGCGGCGGGGATGCTGGCGGTGGGCCTGGTCGCCCGCGTGCTCCAGCGCGTGTTGGAAATCGCCTTTGCGGGCTGGCTTGACCATTTGCTCGGCGTGGGCGCGGGCTTGCTCAAAGCTTGCCTGCTGTGCGCCGTACTGGCCTATCTGGCCGTCATGCTGGTCCCTCAGTTTCCCGTCGTGGCCCAGGCTCAGACCATCCCTCCTTTGCTGGATTTCGTGCGCTGGGCGGTGGGTTCGCTGAACGTGAGCATTCCCATGCCCGTCTGACGGGCCTTGTCTTGTTATCCTTTTCCGCGTCCGGGCGCCCGCCTGCCCTTTCATCCCGTCGCCCCGCCCTTGGAAAAAGCTTTTGACAAAGCTCCGACGCGATGAAATTCTGCATCGATCCGTGTCGCCCGGGGATGCCGTCCGTCGGACGCCGCGAAATGCGGATTCCCCTGGAACATGCCATTTAAACACTTTTGACGACCAACCGGAGCAGCCCAGCCATGAACGACGCTCAACAAGCTCTGAGTCATATCCAGACCGTCATCGATAAACTGTTGGACCCCGCCGGAGGGTGCCCCTGGGACAAAGCGCAGACCCCCCTGTCCCTGTGTGAGTACCTCATCGAGGAATGCCACGAACTGGTGGACGCCATCCGTTCCGGCAAACCCGGCCACGTCTGTGACGAAATGGGCGATCTGCTCTTTTTGCTCATTTTTACAGCCCATCGCTATGCCGGTGAGGGAGCGTTCACCCTGGCCGACGCCCTGGAGGCAGGAGCGGCCAAAATGACCCGCCGCCACCCCCATGTGTTCGGCGACGCCAGCTTCGCCAATCTGACCGAATTCACCAAAGCCTGGGCCGAAATCAAAAAAGCCGAGAAGGCAGCCGCCGGAGAACAGGAATGCGGGGCGTTCGCTTCGGTGCCCACCGGCCTGCCCCCTCTGACCAAAGCCTATCGCCTGCACGCCAAAGCCGCCCAGGCCGGTTTCACCTGGGACGACGACGAGGAGGTGGAGCGCCAGGTCGAGGCCGAATGGCTGGAGCTGCTCGATGCCCGCGCCTCGGGCGATCCGGCCGCGCAGGAGCACGAACTGGGCGATATGATCTTTTCCCTGGTGGAGCTGGGCCGCCGTATGGAAATCAAGGCCGCCCACGCCACGGACATGGCGGCCAATCGCTTCCGCGCCCGTTTCCGGGCCATGGAAAAACTGGCCGAAGAGCGGGGCCTGGATTTTTCAGCCCTCAGCCTGGACGAAAAAGATGAATTGTGGAACGCGGTCAAAGCCGCCGCCCCCCAACACGCCGAACCGGCGCGCGCGGCCGCACCTTTCGTACAGCCTCGCGATCCCGCGCCCGAGGATGATGAATCCGGAAATAACGAATTCAACGGGAAAGGACGTTAGCGTTCCCCGGCTCGGACCTGACGAGGATTCCGCTTTGAAGCTCCGTTTGTTCCGCGTGTTCCGGGGTGCCCGGCGCCTTGTTCCGCTGCTTGCCCTGCTCCCGGTCCTTGCGTTTGTTCCGACGGCCCGCGCCGCGTCCGACACCGTTCACGCCGGCTATCGTTCTCTGGTCGGTTGGCTGCCCGGGCCCGACATCCGTCTCGACGTGGCCGTGTGGTATCCCACGCAGAGCCGTCCCACCACCATCAAGGCCGGGTCATGGACTTTTTCGGCCGCCCGGAACGCTCCTCCCCTGCCCGGTCTCTGGCCGTTGCTGGTGCTGTCGCCCGACTCGTCGGGCTCGCGCTTCGCTCACCACGATCTGGCCGCCTCGTTGGCCCGTCGGGGCTTTATCGTGGCTGTGCCCACCCACGACGGCGACAATGCCGACGACATGCGTTTTTTATATACGGATCGCCACCTGCCCACCCGCACCCGGCAATTGAGCGCCACCCTCGATCTGGTGCTTCGGGACCCACAGCTCGGCTCCACGCTGGACAAGCGCAGGATAGGCCTGGTGGGGTTCGGGGGGGGGAGCAG
>ERZ894232.735-NODE-735-length-40071-cov-18.809826_pt1 | contig 40071 bp, 36 predicted proteins | sample MGYA00380296_ERZ894232 | MGnify/ENA primary metagenome ERZ894232 (study PRJEB32331, sample SAMN06328433) | human gut metagenome | biome: human gut microbiome; feature: stool | host: Homo sapiens | collected 2014-08-14 ...
TTAGAGTAAATTCCACCGCATAAGCGGACGGTGGAATTTAAAATTTCATTTTGGGAGCTGTTTAAAAACAGAGTGCACTCTTGCAATATAAATCATCATCTGCTAAAATTTATCTTAATGAATCATAAGGAGGACTCTAAAATGAGCAAAATTGATGAAATCAGAAGCGCTATGGTCGCTGCAATGAAGGCAGGAGACAAAGAACGAAAAGCCGCACTTTCCTTTCTGCTCTCCTCTCTGAAGAATAAAGCTATCGACAAACGTGCCGACCTGACAGAAGAGGAAGAAGGACAGGTAATCTTAAAAGAAATCAAACAGTTAAAAGAAACAATTGATATGACACCTGAAGATCGTACAGATCTGATTGAAGAGGCTCAGAAGCGTCTTGCTGTTCTTGAAGAATATGCACCAAAGATGATGAGCGAAGATGAGATCAAAGCAGTGATCACATCCGTTCTTGCAGATCTTGGTATCGATGCTCCTACAGCAAAGGATAAAGGTAAGATCATGAAAGAACTCATGCCGAAAGTAAAAGGCAAAGCTGATGGTAAAGAAGTCAATCAGATTCTTGCCGGCATGATGAAATAAATACAGATTCCAAAATAAAGACGTAGCAAAGAGGGTGTCGCACTAAACGACACCCTCTTACTTTTTGTTAATTATTTCATTTTTTCTGCTTATTTTGTTATCTGTTTTCCCACTTATGATAAATCGCCTCAAGTGCATCTACCGCACCATCAATTCCAAGAAGACTTGTATTCAGCAGGATTGCATTCGCATCAATACTTCCCCACTTACGGTCTGTTCTACCTTCATAATACAGGCGTCTCTCTCTGTCAATCTTCTTAATCTTATCTACAGCCTCTTTCTCGGAAAGCTTATAGATATCCATGATTCGATTGATTCTATCATCCTTATAAGCATAGATAAATGTATTCACAACATTTGAATAATCCCCAAGAACATAATCTGCGCAGCGTCCCACAAAGATTCCCGGTCCGCGTTCCGCCAGCTTGCGGATGATTGCTGACTGTGCGTCAAAAAGTTGATCACTTAACGGTTTCTCCACTTCCGGACTGAGCATAAATGTAGTATAATCACCCATTCCAATATAATAGCTTGATAACACATTTCCAAGTCTCGTCTCATCTACTCTTCCGGCATCTTCGTTCGAAATTCCAAGATCTCTTGCTGCCATTCGAATCAGATTGTGATCGTAAAGAGGAATGTTCAGTCTCTCTGCCAGTCTGTTTCCTACTTCATGACCGCCACTTCCGAACTGTCTTCCAATTGTAATAATTGTGTGATCCATCATAAGCAAGTCCTCCTTTTTCTGATAATTCTATTCTATCACTCTTTGAATTAAGAAAAAAGACTTTCTTCCTGTTTTCCGCTAACAATTTTGTAATACTGTTTCGAAGTCACCATGTAGACAATGATATAGAATAATGCAAATACTAAATAGGAGCACACTGTCACCAGAATCAGGAATTTTCTGTCAGAAAAAGCAAGCAGATGCACCATTTTTTCTATCATTGGAAATGCAAATGCCGTATGAATTCCGGCAGCCACAAGAGGCAAGAAGAATACTGTCATTACCTGAGAATTGATCGTCTGACGCACTTCTTTCTGTGTCATCCCCACTTTCATCAGAATCTGGAATCTGTCCTGATCCTCATAGCCTTCTGTAATCTGTTTATAATAAATGATCAGCACCATTCCAAGAATGAATACGACTCCAAGAAGGATTCCAAGGAAGAACAGACCGCCGTACAAAGCCTGGTAATCAGCTCTTGATGCGGCTCTGCTGTCTGTAGAAGCTCCAAAAAACAGGGTATCTGATTCCTGTTCAGCCAATGCATTGATTTTCTTGTCAATCTCGTTTTGAATCTGGATCTGCTCTTCATCTCCACAGGACAGATCAAAATTGTAGTACCATTTCTCATAAGAACCATTGGCACCGTAAACGGAAACATTTCCTTCTTCCAAAGCTTTTATATCTTCCAGTCCGGAAACCACCAGATAGAAGCTGCTGTTCATATTTGCCATATTATTTCCATTTGAAATCATTTTATCCAAATGTCCTTTAATCCTCCATGTCCCGGAATTCTCCACCGTGATCTGATCATAGGGGAAATCGGAATCTTTCGCATACAGATACGCTTCCCCGGGAGCAAGCTCCAGATTCGTCCCCATGATCCGATTATACGCTTCCAGCGGTAGGACATAGATCATTTTTAAATGATCAAATGTATTCACTCCATTGACTCCCGGAGCATTCTCCGGATTAAAATAGATTTCATTTTTTGAAACAATTCCACTGACTGTAAGCATCCGGTAATTCTCCGGATTCTCCGCGGTCTGGTTATGTTCTTTTAAAACCTTCTGTACAAGCTCTATAATCTGTCCATTCTGATTCTCTTTCATTTCTTCCGTCTGCTCCGGTTTCGTGTACATATCAATCTGGACAGATTTCGGATATCGAAGATTCAAGCCATGTTCCATACTCAGATACAGGCTGGTTGTAGAAGATACCATAACCAGAACCATTGTGGACAGAATACAAATAGACGCTAATCCTGCCCCATTTCGTTTCATACGGTAAATCATGGATGAAAGTGAAATAAAATGATTTGTTTTATAATAATATCCTTTCTTTTTCTGCATTATTTTACAAAATGTGACCGAGCCGGCAATAAATAACAGATACGTTGCAAGGATTACCAGCACGACGGCAACCATAAACCAGATCATCGCTACAAGCGGATCTTTGATTGTCAGGGATAAATAATAAGCCACACCAAGCAGAAGCAACCCGAGTACTGCAAAGATCCAGTTTGCCTTCGGAGGTTTCTCTCCTGTCTTTTCACTTTTTAAAAGTTCTACAGGTTTTAACCGATAGACGGACACGATCATCCGAAGCATGATTAATGCAAAAATGACCAGGAATAACAGTGCCGTAGCCACAAGTGCCGGAACACTGATTTTCATAGAAAGTCCGGCATTACTTCCAAGTATCTTCGCTGCCAGAAGTTCCCCCAATTTAGAAAACAGGATTCCTCCCACGATTCCTCCCGCAATCGTCAGAACACTGATGATCAGATTCTCAAGAACCATGATTTTTACAAGGTCAATTTTTCCCATTCCAAGGATGTGATACAACCCAAACTCTCTCTGTCGTCTGCGGATCAGAAATGAATTTGTGTAATACAGAAGGATCAGCGAAAAGATTGAGATCACACCAGAACCAAATCCAAGGATCATCTGCATAGTATCCCCACCTTTGATCTTGGCATACTGCGGACTCACTGCAAGATAATCGATCAGATAGAACATCATAACCATACAGATACAAGTGATCAGATAAGGAAGATACAGCTTCTTATTTTTCTTAATTCCATTAACGGAAAGTTTCAGATAAAGTCCACTTTTCATTGTCTCTCACCACCTGTCGCAAGCATTGTCAGTGTCGCTGAGATATTCTGATAGAACTGTTCATCTGTCTGTTCGCCTTTATATACCTGGTGGAAAACTTCTCCGTCTTTAATAAATAACACTCTCCCGGCCTTGCTCGCTGCTTTGACAGAATGTGTTACCATAAGGATCGTCTGTCCCGATTGATTGATCCGCTCAAATACCCCGAGCAATTCATCCGTTGATTTCGAATCGAGTGCCCCGGTCGGCTCATCCGCCAGGATCAGTCTCGGATCTGTGATCAGCGCTCTTGCCACTGCTGCACGCTGCTTCTGTCCTCCTGACACCTCATAGGGATACTTCTCCAGAAGTCCTGCAATTCCAAGTTCTTTCACGATTGGCATCATCCTGACATTCATTTTCCTGTAATCAACTCCCTGCAGTACCAATGGCAGTAAGATATTGTCCTTTAGATTAAATGTATCCAAAAGATTGAAATCCTGAAATACAAACCCAAGATGATCTCTCCTGAACTTGGACAGATCCTTCTCACGGATTGCTGATAACGGTTTTCCATCCAGATAAACTTCCCCTTCAGTTTGTTTATCCAATGCTGCCAGCATGTTCAGTAATGTCGTCTTCCCCGAGCCACTCTCTCCCATGATTGCTACATATTCGCCCTCTTCTACTGAGAATGTCACCTTAGAGAGTGCCTGTACCTGATTACCGCCAAAACGGGGACGGTATATTTTTTTCAAATTTTCTACTTCCAAAACTGTCATTTCTTACGACCTCCTCTTCTTTCTTTCAACATCCTCAGTATAACAATACAGCCAGAATGCCAACATTGATTTCTGTGACATTCCAGCTGTCTGATGTGACAATTTTGTCACTTGCTTCTCTCTGTGTGATTTAGTGGTTTACTCTGTTCTCAACGGATACTCTGCCAGATCTATTGTAAAACTGCTGCCTTCCCCCAGCTTCGACACTACCGTGATCTGATGCCCAAGTTTCTTTGCCGCCATCTGACTCAGATACAGACCGATTCCCGTTGATTTCCGTTCCATTCTTCCATTATATCCCGTATATCCTTTTTCAAAGATTCTCGGCAGATCTTCCGGTGCAATTCCCATTCCGGTATCTGTAACCGTCAGTTTCTTTTCTTCACTGACAATAATCGTCACCGTTCCTTTCAGTGTATATTTCACCGCATTGGACAACAGCTGTTCAATGATAAACGAAAGCCATTTCTCATCCGTCAAAACAATCTGATCTGTCCCTTCATAGATCAGACGGATTCTCCTTCGAATAAACTGTCCTGCATATTTACGGATCGATTTTCTTACAATTTCATCCAAAGGATACTGTGCGATTACCAGATCCTTCGTGCCACTGTCAAGACGCACATACCCAAGTGCCATCTCCACATACTGCTCCACCCGGAACAGTTCAGCTTTCAGATTCTGATTCGTCTCGGTATCTTCCTGCTGGAGTAATACATTCATCACAGCAATCGGTGCCTTGATCTGATGCACCCAGGTTGCATAATAGTCCTCCATGTCCTGACCGGACTTCTCCCATCTGGCATGTTCTTTTCTTTGCTGTTGTTCTTCTTTTCTGATCAGCTCCTGATATCCTGACTCAATCCCATCTTGTGCGATTGGAAGTGAATCCTCATAAGGTCCTTCTCCTTGCAGCAAATGTTCCAGCTTCTGCCCGGTTTTCTTATACCGCAAATATCCACAGAGAAGAAAAAGTAATCCAAATGCCAGACACAACACTGTCGGATAAACCGCTGCCTTCAGATTAATCTCTTCCAGCACAAAAATCAGAAAAAAGATTCCCGCACACAGCAAACTCCACAGAAGCACAAAACGGATTCTTTTCAAATATTGTAAAAACATTTTTACTCCTTCTCGATGATATATCCACCGCCGACTTTCGTCTTGATAAAGCCTTCCATTCCCGCCTTTTCCAGCTTTTTCCGAAGTCTTCCGACATTGACTGTCAATGTATTCTCTTCGATATAATTGTCTGTCTCCCACAGCTTTGTCATCAGCGTGTCTCTGCTGACCACGCGTCCTTTATTCTCCATCAATGTCTGCAAGATACGAAATTCATTCTTTGTCAACTCAATCTTTTCTCCATTATAGGTCATTGTTGTATCATAGAGGTTCAGGATTGCTCCTCTATGTTCCAGCATCGGTACTTTTCCTGATAGATCATATGTTCTCCTCAGCAGAGCCTGAATCTTCGCTGTCAGTACACTTAAGTCAAACGGTTTTGCCACAAAGTCATCTCCGCCCATATTCATCGCCATGATAATATTCATATTATCCGCTGCTGAAGAGATAAAGATCACCGGCACGCTCGATATCTTACGGATCTCGCTGCACCAGTGGTATCCATTATAAAAAGGAAGCGTGATATCCAAAAGCACCAGATGTGGACCATACTCTGCAAATGTCTCAAGAACCTTTGCAAAATCTTCCACATAACGTGCTTCATTTCCCCACGCTTCCATCTCTTTTTTAATTGCCCCTGCCATCACAAGGTCATCTTCTATGATTAGAATCTTATACATTCTGCGGATTCCCCTTTCGCTCTTATCCACTACTATATATCATAGTATACAAGTATTTCAAGAGCACACGGTCATACCGTATCCGGCGAGATAACCCGCTGGATATGGATTGCAAGAAATCCGATTTCTTCTTTTGCGACCGGCTGTTTCAGCTGTCTGGACATATAATCACACACTCTCTTCGCCGCCTCTCCGGTCCTTGGGTAATTCTGAAAAATGAAATCATTAAAGTCTGCATTCGTCCCTTCGCCTTTACGGGTTCTCAGAATCATATAATACATATGGCTCATCAGACGTGTACACCCAAGTGAGCCGCTCTCCAGCTTCTGATCGAATTCCTGTTCAATCATGGCAATCCCTTCATTTACAATCCTGGTCGCATCCAGCGTCTGGGATACTGCCTCATCAGAAAGGCCTGCATGGATATGTAGCGTAATGAATCCGACTTCATCCTCTGAGATTTCATATCCTGTCAGCTGCTGTATAATTTCCCGCCCTTTCAGAGCCACTTGATACTCCTCTCCAAACAACACACGGATATCCGGTGTAAATGGATTCGGAAGCTGGCGGTTCTCCTTCGCTCTCTTCGCTGCAAGCGCAATATGATCTGCCAACGGAAGCAGCATCTCATGATTGATCTTCTGAAACACGTTCTCTGCTTCTTCAATGATCTTTCCTGTTGCCTCAATAAACTCCGGGCGGATTCCATTGACCGTTTTCAGAACAGACTCCTGCTTCCTTCTTGTGACAAGAGAATATACTTTGGCTCCGGGAAGTTTCTCGATCTGTTCTGTAGGTTTCTTTCCAAATCCCACACCGTTTCCGAGAAGGATCATCTCCTTCCCTGTCTCAACATGATATACAAGAATCCCATTATTATTCAGAACTTTAATGACTCGATACATCCCCCCGGAGCCTCTCTTTCTTTCTCTTAATTCAAGCTTACGATTTCTGCTGTCTTCTCAAGCTTCTCTACTTTTCCGCTCTTAGACATTCTGATCTCTTCACCTTCCTGAAGACTTGTAAATACAACCATACATTCATCGGATTTTGCATGCTCTTGGATATATTTTATATCAAAACCTATCAGTTTGTCACCCTTTTTTACTCGATCTCCGTCTTTTACAAAAGTTTCGAATCCTTTTCCATCCAGATTTACAGTATCTACGCCAATGTGAAGCAGATATTCGGTTCCGTCATCGCTAGTCAGACCAACTGCATGTTTTGATGGGAAGATAAAAGATACAGTTGCATCTTCCGGCGCATAAGCCATTCCCTCTTCCGGGCGAACCAGATAACCGTCTCCCATCATTTTCCCTGCAAATGCTTCGTCACACGCTTCTTCGATCGGTGCTACTACTCCTGTGAATGGAGAGCAAAGCTCTTTCTTTACAGTTCCGGCTGCAACAGTTTTGTTCTCATCTTTCTTCGCTTCATCTTTTGTTTCTGCACATTTATTCGTTTCTTCTGCGCTGTTTTCGTTTTCTTCCGGAAGATATTCCACATTCGGAGCTTTCTCCAGATAATCTTCCAGATTGGATTTAATCACAGAAACAGCCGGTCCGTAGATTACCTGGATTCCCTGTCCTTTTCTTACGATTCCGGATGGGGATGTCATTCTTAAGACATCTTCATTTACCAGTTCCGGCTTTACTACCGTACAACGAAGTCTTGTCGCACAGCAGTCTACATCAGAAATGTTTTTCTTTCCACCAAGTCCTCTTGTGATCAGTGCGCTCTTCTGATCTTCCGGTGTCATTTCATTTTCAGAATCTGCATCATTTCCATCTACTTTTGCTTTATAATCAGCTTTTGTATACAGCTTCGTTTCCGCATCATCATCTTCTCTTCCCGGTGTCTTCAGATTCAGCTTCAGAATCAAAGTACGGAAGATGATATAATATAAGAAGAAATAAATAATTCCAACCGGGATGATTCTGATCCAGCTTGTCTTAGCATTTCCCTGAAGGATACCGAAAAGGAACAGATCAATAAATCCACCAGAAAATGTAAGTCCTACTGCAATATTTAACATATGTGCGATCATATAAGCAGATCCGGCAAGGATCACCTGTACCGCAAAAAGAATCGGTGCTACAAACAGGAATGAGAACTCCAGTGGCTCTGTGATTCCGGTCATCATACATGCAAGTGCTGCTGAAAGCAGAAGTCCGCCTGCCTGTTTCTTCTTCTCCGGTTTTGCACACTGATACATTGCAAGTGCCGCACCCGGAAGACCAAAGATCATGAAAATAAATTCACCGGAAAAATATCTTGTCGCATCCGCACTGAAATGTACTGTGGATGGATCTGCAAGCTGCGCAAAGAAGATGTTCTGACCGCCCTGTACCAGCTGTCCCGCAACTTCCATTGTTCCTCCAACCGCTGTCTGCCAGAATGGAAGATAGAATACATGGTGAAGTCCAAATGGAATCAACGCTCTCTTAATAATACCAAAGATCAATGTTCCAATATAACCTGTTCCTGTTACAAGTCCGCCAAGTGCATAGATTCCATTCTGAACGGTTGGCCATACAAAATAGAGTACGATTCCGACAGCCACATAAGTCAATGTTGAAATAATCGGAACAAATCTTGATCCACTGAAGAATGACAGTGCATTCGGAAGCTGGATTTTGTAAAACTTATTATGAAGTGCTGCTACTCCAAGTCCAACGATAATACCGCCAAATACACCCATCTGTAATGTCTGGATTCCGCAGACACTTGTCACAGTTCCTTCCAGAACTCCGGCTCCAAGTGTTCCGTCTGCAAGAAGATCTCCACGGATCAGAAGCATGGCATTCATTGTTGCATTCATTACAAAGAAAGAGATCATTGCCGCAAGTGCCGCAACTTCCTTCTCTTTCTTCGCCATACCGATTGCTACACCGACAGCAAAAATGATCGGCAGGTTATCAAAAATAATACTTCCCGCTTTGCTCATAATTGTGAGCAGGGAATTCAGAATTGTCCCCTCGCCTAAAATTGCCTGAAGATGATATGTCTCAATCATCGTTGCATTTGTAAATGAACTTCCTACTCCAAGCAGAAGTCCTGCTACCGGAAGAATTGCGATTGGAAGCATAAAACTTCTTCCGATTCTCTGCAATACTCCAAAAATCTTGTCTTTCATCTGTAATCCTCCTCGTATCATTTCTTATAGAGTTGACGCATCCCATAGTTTCTTGTGCTGGCACAGTTCTGCAACTTACTTATCCTATACTATAATGCGCAAAAAAGGCATAAACTAATCCTCAATAACCAAGTCCACCTTATCTAGTGAACTTATTAAGGATAGTTTATGCCTGCTTTACCAGTAACACTCTATCGTGCGCTTTTCTCTTTTAACCACGTATAGTATAACCATACTCACTTCCAACAGTCAATCTGTAATATTCAACAATATTTATCCTGTTTTTTTGTTGAATATGTTACTTAGTGATTATTTTAGTAAATTAAAGTTTTTCTTTTGATTTAAATTATTTTCTCTTCATTTTACGCTTCTGGCTTTTGCTTATTTGCTTTTGTAATATCCAGACGTACATTCACACCAAATGGATTGATTGCAACTCCCTTTGCATCCGGGATCAGTATCTCCGGAATCTTATCCGCCGGGATTGCTGCTGTCTTCATCTTCTTGCCCTGTGCAAATCTGGTAAATTCTATCATATCTGTAAAGATCGGCTGATACAGACTTCCGTCCGGCTGTCTCAGAAGTGGAACCTGATTATCTTCCTGAACTCCTACGATAAAGGTTCCTTTCTTATAATGCGCCATCATCTCTTCCTGAAGTTCCTTCACATTCTCCGGCATCTCCGGTCCGATACTGCGGTGCATCTCCTGCATCAGATACATTGCTGTCAGATGAAGCTCCGGATTCTCGATCAGTTTCTTTCCTTCAGGCAGTTCTTCCTTATTCTTACGAACTACAAGATGTTCCAGCTGAATCCTGATCTCCTCCTCTGTACCAACATTCACTGCCAGTGCATTCACGCCCATTGTATACAGGTTTGTAAAAAATCCAAGTCTGGCATTCTTTTCAATCTTGGCAATTCCTACATGATAACGATCTTCTGCAAGCGTCTTTGCCTTTTCCTTTGCAGACTCTTCCTGATAATAAACCAGAACCTCGTCATCAAATGTCTCTTCATCACAGAGGACAAACGGCATCTTCGTCACACCTGACATGATCACATAAATCTCTTCGAGATTTCGCAGATTCACCAATGCCTGCTTCATCTCTGTACTGACAATTACTTTATTCTCATCCATCTCTTTGTTTTCCTTTCTGGTTGCTTTTCTTTATATTAATGTGAGTGTCAAAAGTAAATTTTGCCACTCACTGATGTAACCGGATTGCTCCATTGCTATGCAATTCCCGCAATCCTCATAAAATGAGGTATAAATATGATACACCCTATGATCACAGCCATGATTGCCGTAAAAAGCACTGCACCAGCTGCCGTATCCTTCGCGATCTTAGCAAGTGGCTTTCTCTCTTCTGTCACAAGATCGACAACAGCTTCCACTGCCGTATTCACAAGTTCCAGTGAGATCACCATTCCAAAAAGGAGAAGACAAATACACCATTCCATTGGTGTTAATCCTACAAAGGTTCCAACTGCTGTTACAAGAATCACTGCAAGGCAATGAATCTTCATATTCCTCTCTTTTGAAATCCCTGTCCAGATTCCTTCAAAGGCATAGCCAAAGCTTTTGAATAAAGGCTGTTTTCGATTCTTCATTCGTATTCTCCTTTCGGATTCGTATCATAAGATCAAGCAACAAATCTAATATCTATGATACCACATCTGGCTCCTTATCAAAAGAGGTATTTTCCTATTATTATCAAAAGAATACTCGGATTTCGAAGCTCATATCCTTTTCACTTATTTACAAGCTTCAACCATACTCTTTACATATTCTGCAACATACGGCACGCAGTCTTTTCCGTATTTCTCACACAACTTAACGATTGCACTTCCAACGATCGCACCGTCTGCGCTCTGACACATCTTCGCCGCCTGCTCCGGAGTGGAGATTCCGAATCCGACCGCACATGGAATATCTTTTTCCTCTTTTACGAGCTTCACCATTGCTCCGATATCCGTCGTGATCGCAGATCTTGTTCCTGTTACACCAAGTGAGGAAACACAATATACGAATCCCGATGCTTCTTTTGCAATCATCCGGATTCGGTCATGAGAAGTCGGTGCAATCAATGAGATCAGATCGATTCCGTACTTTTTGCACACGGTGTCAAATTCTTCTTTCTCTTCAAATGGAACATCCGGAAGAATCAGACTATCCATTCCGACATTTTTCGCTTTCTCAAGAAATCTTTCTGTTCCGTAAGAGAACACAACATTTGCATATGTCATAAAAACAAGCGGAATCTGTGTATTTTGACGGATTTCTTTTACCATATCGAAGATCTTATCTGTAGTCACGCCTCCTGTCAGCGCACGCAGATTTGCTCCCTGTATAACTGGTCCTTCTGCTGTCGGATCGGAAAATGGGATTCCAAGCTCGATCAACGCCGCCCCTGCTTTCTCCATCTCATAGACGATCTGTTTTGTTGTCTCAAGATCCGGGTCACCACATGTGACAAATGGTATAAATGCTTTCTTCCCTTTAAATGCTTCCTGTATTCTACTCATGAAGATCCTCCCCTCTGTAACGTGCGATTGCTGCACAGTCCTTATCTCCGCGTCCTGAAATATTAATTACGATAATCTGGTCTTTTCCCATTGTCGGCGCAAGTTTTCTTGCATATGCAACTGCATGTGCACTCTCGATCGCCGGAATGATTCCTTCTAATTTAGAAAGGTACTCAAATGCATCGACTGCCTCATCATCTGTGATTGCTACATATTCTGCTCTTCCCTTATCATGAAGATCTGCATGCTCCGGTCCGATTCCCGGATAATCAAGTCCGGCTGAGATTGAGTAAACCGGTGCGATCTGTCCGTACTCATCCTGACAGAAATAAGATTTCATTCCGTGGAAGATTCCAAGCTTACCGGTCGCGATCGTTGCAGCTGTCTCTGCTGTATTCACACCACGTCCGGCCGCCTCGCATCCGATCAGGCGCACGCCTTCATCTTCAATGAAATTATAAAATGCACCGATCGCATTGGATCCACCGCCGACACAGGCAAGCACTGCATCCGGGAGTTTTCCTTCTTTTTCAAGGATCTGCTCCTTGATCTCTTTAGATATAACTGCCTGAAAATCACGCACGATCTGCGGAAATGGATGCGGTCCCATACAGGATCCGAGTACATAATGTGTGTCATCAATTCTTCTTGTCCACTCACGCATCGTCTCCGAAACAGCATCCTTTAAAGTACCAGTTCCACTTGTAACCGCGTGTACCTGTGCTCCGAGAAGACGCATTCTGTATACATTTAATGCCTGACGCTCTGTATCTTCTTTTCCCATGAAAACTTCACATTCCATTCCCATCAGAGCTGCTGCTGTCGCTGTTGCAACCCCATGCTGTCCTGCACCGGTCTCAGCGATCACTCTTGTCTTTCCCATCTTCTTTGCAAGAAGAACCTGACCTAACACGTTGTTGATCTTATGGGCACCTGTGTGATTGAGATCTTCTCGTTTCAGATAAATTTTCGCCCCGCCAAGATCTTCTGTCATACGTGCTGCATAGTATAAAAGAGACGGTCTGCCTGCATATTCATTTAATAATGTATTCAGTTCGTCATTAAATTCTTTGTCATTTTTATAGTAGTTGTACGCCTTTTCCAATTCGATCACTGCATTCATCAGTGTCTCCGGAATGTACTGTCCACCATGGATTCCGTATCTTCCTTTTGTCATGGTTGTCTCTCCTTCTTTCTTGTTTCTATTGTTTTTGTAAATTTATTCATTCACTTGTATATTATTTTATTTTCCGAAAAATATTTACTGCTTTCAAAATTTCTCACAGTTTTCACAGCTTGAAGAATTTTCTCACGATCTTTCTTTCCATCTATCTCCACTGCACTGCTCAGGTCAATTCCCCAAGGGTGTATTCGCTGTATTGCCTCCGGTATGTTCTCCGAATTCAGTCCTCCTGCGAGGAAATACGGCCGCTTTGTCCATCCTTCCAAAAGACTCCAATCAAATGTCTCGCCGGTTCCGCCTTTTCCATGATCGAGAAGAATCAGATTTGCACTGCTCGCTGCCGCCGCATCAAGATCTTTTTTCTCCTGAATCGAAAATGCTTTCATCACCGGATGGTCTGTCAGACTTTTCAACTTTTTTATATATGCCTCATCTTCCTGCCCGTGAATCTGAGCGATCTGAATGGTTCCTTCATTTAATAATTGTGCGACCTCGCCGCAGTCTTTATTGACAAATACTCCGACCGGGCAAATCTGCGATTCAAGATTTTGAACCAGTTCACGAACTTTCGAAATGGATACATTTCTCCGGCTCTTTGGCACATCGATGATAAATCCGCAATAATCCGGTTTTGCCTCATTTATATAAGTAATATCTTCCGGGCGGCTTAATCCGCAGATCTTAATCTTGGGCATGTTCATTTTTTCTTGTCTCATACTATATCTTCCGCTAATTCATATCTAGCTGCCTTCCTGTCTGCTGCTTCAACTCCATCAGTGCTGCTTTCCGATCAGATTTTCTCATCAGAAGTTCTCCGATCAGTACCGCATCGGTTCCATTTTCATAAAGTGCTTTCATATCTTCCACTCCGCGGATACCGCTCTCAGATACGAAAACTGCTTCCGAACTGACCATTTCTCTTAGCCGAATGCTATTCTTGATATCCACTGTGAAATCTTTCAGATTCCGGTTATTTACACCGATAATCTTTGCACCGATCTTCTGTGCTCTTAAGATTTCTTCTTCGTTATGTGTTTCTACCAAAGCAGATAGTCCGAGTTCGTCTGCCAGCTGATGATACGCTTTTAACCTGCCATCTTCTAATACCGAACAGATCAGAAGTACTGCCGAGGCTCCCATTGCTTTTGCCTGATAGATCATATATTCATCACAGGTGAAATCTTTTCTGAGTACCGGAATGGATACATTTTGCACGATTTCTTTCAGATACTCATCACTGCCCCGGAACCAAAACGGTTCTGTCAGACAGGAGATTGCTGCTGCGCCGCCTGCTTCATAGTCCCTGGCGATCTCAACATATGGAAAATCCGGTGCGATTAATCCTTTGGAAGGAGACGCTTTTTTTGCTTCGCAGATAAAAGACAATCCTTCTGCCCGAAGTGCCTGTTCAAATACTGGGATTTGATCTTTAATTCCTTTTTCTTCCGCCTGTCTTCGGACCTCTTCTAATGGAACTATTTTCTTTTCTTCTTCGATCCGCTCTTTCGTGCGCTCGGTAATTTTCTCGAGTATATTCATACTATTTGTTCCTCTTTTTCTTTCAAGTTGCTTCTTCCATTCTCCCCTGCATAGCCGGGGATCAAACTTTTTATTTATTACTTTCTTCTTTGAACTGCTCCAGCTTCTTCAGTGCAAGTCCTTCGTCAATGATCTGTTCCGCTTTTCTTACACCTGCTTCAATTGAATCTGCTTTTCCTGCAAGATAGATTGCTGCTCCTGCATTCAGGCAAACTGCATTTCTCTTTGCTCCCAGCTCTTTTCCGGAAATGATATCCAATGTGATCTGTGCGTTTTCCTGAGGTGTTCCTCCTGTCAGTACACCTTTTTCGCATCTCTCATAACCAAACTGCTCCGGTGTGATCTCATAGCTTGTAAATGTTCCGTCTTTAATCTCACAGACTGTAGTCGGTGCACACATGGAAATCTCATCTAACTTATCCTGTCCGTAAACGACCATTCCGCGGACAACTCCGAGATTCGCCATGACTCTTGCAAGTGGCTCTACCAGACTTTCATCATAAACTCCCATCAGTTCCATGTTCGCTCCTGCCGGATTAGACAGTGGCCCAAGAATATTGAATACGGTACGGATACCAAGTTCTTTACGGATCGGTCCGACATATTTCATCGCAATATGATAATTCTGTGCAAATAAGAAACAGATCTGAATGTCTTTGAGAAGCTGTGTGCTGCGCTCCGGTGCGACATCGATCTTCACTCCAAGTGCTTCAAGTACATCTGCCGCACCGGACTTAGAAGATGCTGCACGGTTACCATGCTTTGCGACCGGGATTCCTGCTGCCGCAATCACAAGGGAGGATGTTGTTGAAATGTTAAATGAATTTGCTCCGTCTCCCCCTGTTCCTACGATTTCCAGCACATCCATGTCATGCAAAAGCTTGATGCAGTGTGCACGCATTCCCGCTGCTGATGCTGTGATCTCATCGATTGTCTCACCTTTCATGGAAAGTGCTGTCAGATATGCTGACTTCTGAACATCCGATGCCTTTCCTTCCATAATCTCATTCATTACTTCTTCTGCTTCTGTATAGATGAGATTTTCTTTCTTTGATAATTTTATAATTGCTTCTTTTATCATTTCTTAATTCTCCTTCAATACTTTTGCATAGTTAATAAAATTCTCTATCATCTGAAGTCCCTGTGGTGTCATCACAGATTCCGGATGAAACTGTAACCCAAAGATCGGATATTCTCTGTGTTCCATCGCCATGATCTCGTTATCTTCGCTTCGCGCTGTCACAACCAGTTCTTCCGGTAGTGTCTCTTCCTTTACTGCAAGCGAATGATATCTTGCCACCTGGATTGGAAATGTCAGATTCTGAAACAGGAGACTGTCTGTCTTTACATCTTTCAGCTTTGAAGTCTTCCCATGCATCAGCTGTCCGGCGTGACCTACGGTTGCTCCGAATGCTTCCGCCATCGCCTGATGTCCGAGACAAACGCCGAGCATTGGAATCTTTCCTTTCAGCTTCTGAATTGCTTCGATACAGATTCCGGCATCAGAAGGTTTTCCCGGCCCCGGTGAGATTACAAGCGCCTCCGGTGCAAGTTCCAGAATCTTTTCCGGTGTGATTTGATCATTTCGAATGACCTTTACTTTTGAATCAATCTGATCTTTTTGCATGTCACCTCTTTTTGATTCTACTCCTGCGATAAACTGATACAGGTTATATGTAAAGCTGTCATAATTATCAAGTAATAGTATCATTCCAATCCTCCTTTCGCAGTTTCCACAGCCTGAAGTACTGCCCCTGCCTTATTTAAACACTCCTGAAATTCATTTTCCGGGATACTGTCTGCTACGATTCCGGCTCCTGACTGTACACGAATGTATCCATTTTTCTTATAAGCAAGACGGATGGAAATGCATGTATCTACATTTCCTGCAAAATCGAGATAGCCGACTGCCCCTCCGTAGATGCCTCTCTTCTCCTGTTCAAGTTCTGCGATAATCTCACATGCGCGGATCTTCGGTGCTCCGGAAAGCGTTCCTGCCGGGAGAATCGCATCTACTACGTCCAGTGCATCCTTATCTTTCCGAATCTTGCCTGTTACTGTGGAACCAATATGCATTACATGGGAATATCTCTGGATTTCCATATATTTATCAACTTGAACTGTTCCCGGCTGGCTGATCTTGCCGACATCATTTCGCCCAAGATCTACAAGCATGTTGTGCTCTGCAAGCTCTTTCTCGTCTGCAAGTAGCTCTTTCTCCAATTCCTGATCTTCCTCTTCGGTCACTCCTCGCTTCCTTGTACCAGCAAGAGGAAAAGTGCACACCTGTCCGTTTTCTAGCTTCGCCAACGTTTCCGGTGAAGCCCCTGCCACTTCAATATCATCACTTGAAAAGTAGAACATATACGGAGATGGATTCGAGGTTCGAAGCACCCGGTAGGTATCAAAAAGACTTCCTTTTGCCTTCGCTGTCAGCGGATTGGATAACACGACCTGGAAAATATCACCTTCATAAATGTATTCCTTAGCTTTCTCAACCATCTTGCAATAATCTTCTTTATCCACTCCCGGATAGAACGCTTCTTCTAAAACCAGTGGTCGAAAATCTGCCTGCGCCCCGCTTCGGATCAATCGTTCCATCTCTTCTAATTCCTGCTTCGCATTCGTATAATTTTCTTCCAGATCACCTTCCAGTTTCACGCCTGTGATCAGGATCAGCTTCTGTCTGTAATTGTCAAATACGATGACACGGTCAAATAACATCAAGTCCGCATCCCGGAAATCTCTTACTGCCGTTTTTGCTGCTGTCTTTCCTGTAGTCTCATTCTTCTCTTCCAGGACTGGCTTTAATGTCGGTTCTGCATATTTGATATAATCATAAGAAAAATATCCGACAAGCCCTCCGGTAAATGGAGGAAGCCCCGGAACAACCGGACTTTTATATGCTTCGAGAATCTCTCTTAGAGCCTTTCCCGGATGGTCGGTTAAAACTTCCCGTCTGGTCATATCCTCATCTTCATGCCCTTCGCTGATGATCACACGCCCATCGGTACAGGTGATCTCCATCGTCGGTGCATATCCAAGGAAGGAATATCTTCCCCACTGCTGTCTGTCCTCCGCACTTTCCAGCAGATAGCAATGCTTGCTTGCCGCCCGCAGCGTCCGCATCACACTGATCGGCGTAAATGCATCTGCATACAGCTCTTTGCTGATCGGAACTCGCTTGTATCTGCCTTGTTCAGCGTAGGATCTGATTTGTTCTAATGTCTTGTCCATGTGTATTCCTCCTTGAAGTTATGCTGCAAAATGAATTTCTCTTTTATCCCGATAGGAAATATATGTTTATGGTAGAAAAAAAGTCCCTGACAGAATATTCCTATTCTGTCAAGGACGGTAAATCTAAATCTTTTCCGCGGTGCCACCTTGATTCACGGGTACACTCCCATGCGCTCTGTAAGATACTAACATATCTCCGGCAACTGACGTATGCCTTCACGTCACAGAGTACTCGGATTCTCAAATCCTTTGACTGTGCCCTCAGCGGTCCATTTGGCAACCTGCATCTCGATCCGGCTCTCAGCTTCCCGGACTCTCTGTGCGCGCATAATTACTTTGATCTCCGCTTCATCGGTTTAAAGCGTTATTCCATTTGCTAGGAGTTTATCACTTTAAAGCGATAGTGTCAATGCACTATTTTAATCTTTTTCGCGAAATTGTTAAAAATTTTCTCAATTTTCTTGTCTTTATTTTCTTTTTCTCTTCCATGCAAATCCGCCAACTCCTGCTCCGAGTGAGGAGAATGCAAGTCCTAATAAGCCAAGAACATTTGCCGGATCACCTGTCTTTGCGGCTTTTGATCCACTTGTTCCTTTGGAAGCTGATCCATCCGTAGTTGTTCCTGCCTTCTTTGTAACAGTCGGAGTTGCACTTCCATTCTGACTTCCCGCCTGGTTTCCATTCTTTACAAGTGCTTTGATTGCTGTATTTAACGCATCTGTTGCTTTATCAACTTTTTCCTGGCTTTCTTTTGCATTTAATGCGCTCTTAGCGTCTGTCAGTGCACTCTGCAATGCCTTCCAGCTGTCAACTGTGTAATCAGCTTCTTTCAGAGCTGCCGCATCACTGATTACTTTCTCAAGGGAAGAAGTATCAACTGCTGCCGGCTCTTCTTTCTTAACAAGTGCTTCAACAGCTGCGTTGAGGTGGCTTACTGCCTCGTCTACAGTTGCCTGAGTTTTTGGATTTTTCAATTCATCTTTTGCTTCCTGAAGTTCCATCTGCATAGATGCCCAGCTTTCCGCTGTGTATTCAGCTTCTTTCAGGGCTTCTGCTTTTGCAATAGCTGCCTCAAGCTCTGTTGTTGTGATTGTTTTATCCTCAGATTCTTTTACAATGTTCTCCTCTGTTGCCTGGAATTTGTATGTCACGTCATTATATCCAAGTGCTGTCAGTGTAATGGTCCAATATCCTGTTCCATCCGTTCCTTCCGGAAGTGTACAACGAAGAGAATCTGTCAGTCCAAGCTGGATTCCCATTGCTTTGTGCATCCAGTTATCTGCTGCAAATTTTGTTCCATAAGTAGCTTTTGCATTTGTATATGTACTGTCATTTCCATAGTAAGTCCATGTAACAGTCTGGAGATTTGATCCAAGATCACCATAATTTCCTGTCAGATCAACTCTTAAGAATTCTCCATAAGATCCACTTGCTTCTTTTACTGTCAGCCCTGCTTCCTCTGCTGTTGGTGCTGTCTTGAGTGCCTGATCTTTGATTCCGGACTCTGATCCATTATTCACTCTTGCAGAGAAACTGAAAGATCCTTCCTCATTCTTTGTTGCTGTTTTCAGACCGTTTGTATTCTCTGTTACATTGGCAACCAGTCCTGTATAGCTTACCAGATTCTTTTCTGAATATCCTCCTGCAAGTTCACTTCCGTTTTCGATCACACGATAGCTTGCTTTCAGTGCATCCAGATCAGATGTTTTTACTTTCACCGGCACATATTTCAGTCCGAGCACATCATACTCTGTCATCTTTGTTGTTGCACCGGATTCTTCTGTGATCTCTCCTCTGTTAAATGTAATCTTGCTTCCGTCTGTCAGAACTGCAGTAGTTCCATCTGTCCAGTACTCTACTGCATACTCTTTTCCATTTTCCGCCTTGATTACTGCGTTGCACTGGAAAGAACCTCTGTGAAGTCCATGATTTACGGTAGCTCTTGTTACAGTATCGAATGCACCCTTGTCAGACTCTCCTTTTGAATCCTTTGCATCTGAAGAAGATGTATCTCCTGCTGCCTGCACATTTTCAGCAGCCCAGTACTCTGCCCAGCTAAGTCCTACATATGCGTAAGTATACTCACTCTCCTGTGATAAAGTATAAGTGAATTCGTAATCCTTTGCATAGCCTGTTGCCTTTACTGAGATCTTAAATCCATGTCCATTTTCTGCATCCTTAAATGGAGCCGCAGTCGTATCAATTGTTCCATCTTCTTTGATGATCTTCACTGCACGTTTTCCTGTTGCCGCATACTCTGTTCCGTCAACTGTTACGGATTTGATCTTCTTTACATAAGAAGTTACATCCTCTGCTGCATATCCTTCTGCCGCTACAAGTGCTGCACTTTCATTGTTAAATACAACTGGTACAGCTTCTTTTGTTAATTCAAAATCTGTCGTAAGATCCGCATATTTTCCGGATTTATCAGATACTTTCAGAGTATATTTGCCTATCTCAGCGCCTTTTGTCTTATAGGTAAGTGCTCCGTCTTTTACCTGAACATCCTCAAGACCTTCAACTGTATATTCTGCCTGATAATCGTCAGGAAGGCCTTCTACAGTTACATTTACTTTTCCACTTTCAACATCTGCATTCTCTGCTGCGATAGTTCCATTGAATTTAACCGGCACATACTGATCTGCATCGATCTCATAGATTCCATTATCTGTGTAATATGTGATTTTATTGATTGTCTGACCCATCATCTTTTCATAATTTTTTGAGTCCAGTGTGTTTCCATGAGATGTTGTCACAAATCCTGTACTCCATGCCAGTTCTTTCTTTTTCCAGATATTTTCAAGATGACGAAGTCCGTAGTTGTCTCCTTCTTTTGTGCTGATCACAACTCCATATACTGTATTAACTGTTTTTGGAAGTCCATTTACATCTAATTCATAATCTCCATACTTTGTGTCTGTTGTGAAATCAATTGATGCATCACTCAACTTCTGTGCAGTCGCACCTTTCACTTCACTAAAGCTGAGTGAACCATCTGCATTTACTGTTGCTTCCTTATAATAGGAAGGAGTCTCACTTAAAATATAGTAAGAATAGCTTGCGCTCTCGAATAACGCATCTTTTCCATTATATTCTGTTGTTGTCTCTTTTCCTTTCATATTCACTGTAATAGAAAGCTTGCTGTCATCTGTGATCTGTGTATAGTTTTTCAGTACAGATGCGTCACTGATCTTAACCGGATATGTAATACCTGTAATATCTGTTCCATCGCTGTTCACATGATAAGAACCAGCTGCAAGTGTTGATCTTGTTTTCGCTTTTGTAGCGGAGGATACACTGTCTGCTCCTGCTACCTGATCAGCTGCATAAAATTCAGAATATGGAATATTCATCAACACATACGTTTCTTTCGCAACTTCTGCCTTTTTCAATGCCTTCACTGCTGCATTCAACTCATCTGCCGCTGTGTCCACTGCACTCTGGGATTCCTTTGCTTTCAGAGCCGCCTTCGCTGCATTTAATTTTGTCTGCATTGCACTCCAGCTGTCTGCTGTATAATCAGATTCTGTCAGTTTCTCAGCCGCTGCGATTGCTGACTCCAACTTTGCTGTGTCAATGGTAACTGTCTCCCCAGCTACCGGAGCTGACTGGATTGCTTCAAGTGCAGCTTTTTTAATTGCATCAGAAGTACGTGTTGCACCGGAAACTGTATCCCAGCTGTTAATTGTATCTTCTGTAGCAGCCTGTCCTTCAAGCTTTGTTTTAAATCCTTTTGATTTGGAATATGCTTTATTGAGATATTTTGCATTTCCTTCGTCATATCCTTCTTTCGGTGTAACTGTAATCTCAGAGAATTTTCCATCCTCTACTTTCAAGCTTACTTCTACATCATATTCTTCCCACTCATCGTCACTGTCATCTTCTGTTCTGGTTACATGAGCCGTCTTTGTATAAGTTCCATCCTTCGCAGTCTGACTTCCTGTTGCCGCAAAGATGGTTGACGGGCAAAGTCCTACTACCATAGACATTGCCACTGCCATGGACATTGCCTTTACTTTCATTTCTTTGTTTTTCATAGAAACCTCCTTTTTAACTAAAATAGTTACATACAGATCCTGCCTGTCGCAGTTCTGCTTTCCTGCTTCCGCATGGAATATATTATCAAGTTAGCTTTCGCTAACCTATAATCAAAAAGTATATATCTATACTGTCCTTACAGCTTCTTTCTTCACAACCGGTAAAATCTTTCCTGCGACAATTCCAATCACGAACCCTGTCACTGTTCCTGCCACAAGAAGAACCGGCAGATAATAAATCAGTTTCAGATTCTCCACCACTGCCATCGCAACAAGAATCTGTCCTATATTATGAAAGACGCCGCCAGTGATACTTACTCCTACAATGGAAATTCCATCCATCTTCTTTACAAGTACCATGGCAAGAAGGCTGACAACCGCCCCTGCCAGACTGTAAATAATCGACATTCCATTTCCAAAAAGAAATCCTGTCAGAAGCACACGCAGTACAGATACCGCCAGTACTTCCGGAATTTCCAGAAAATAAAGACCTGTTACAGTGACCAGATTAGCCACTCCAAGCTTCATCCCCGGCACTCCAAAATTAATTGGGATCAGGCTTTCCACATAACTAAAAATCATTGCCAACGCAACAAGCATTGCCATATTCGCAAGTTTTTTATTTCTATTCATACATTCTCCTTTACAGTCGAACAATTGATTTATTTAGAAATTGTATCCGGTAGATGTTCCTTTTCATTTTGAGAATCATCAGAATTCTCAACCTCTTCTATTTCCACAACCAGCTTGTGAGGCAGGCAGACAATTGTCTGTGACCGGTTATTGATCTTCCCCTGCTCTTCGCAATATCCATCCGGACAGTCAGCCTCTTCCATATAAGCTTTTCCATCCTCAATCCGGACACGGTTGTAAAAATTCCCTTCCTGCACTTCGATCACCTGATCTTCATCCAAAGAATATCTTCCGTAAACTTCACCATCTACCTTAATCACAACCTGTTTTTCCTGATTTTCTTTTTGTCCGCTTTCCTTTGCCTGTACATACTGCATCAGATTCATCACAAGAAACAGTACACATGCCGCAAAGAGGATTCCGCCTCCTAAAAACAGATCTTTTTTCTTCATCTATTACACTCCTGCCCAAATCATAATTACAAGTAACAGAATTGCCCGAAAAATCGTAAACCAGAATTCATTTCCCTTCAGACCTTTGATTCCTGTATGGATATGCTTCTTTGGACAGGTATCAATACATTTCTGGCATTGGAAACAATCTCCCTCGACTTTGAGTGATCCGTCTTCCGGGAGTCCGATCCCGGATGGACATTTCTTCGTGCATCCACTACAGCCCTTGATACAATTTTCTCTGTCACGGTGCAATGCAAAGAACGGAAGCACCGGAAGTAATGAGAATACTGCTCCCATCGGACACAGATTCCGACAGAAAAATCTTTCTTCCAGACACATTCCTACAATGATAAGAAGTAGTAATGTCACTCCCGGCAAATATCCCTGCAAATGGAAATTTCCTGCATGCAGCATAGAAAAAACATCCCACGGGCTTGTCCCTTTTGCCTTTCCGTATACTCCCGCAAAACAAAGTACTGCGATTACGGTCAACACCAGATATTTCAAATAGCTTAACTTCTCTGTGATCTTTTCTGAAAGCAACACCGGCTTTTTCTTTCTCTTCTTAAAACACCAGATATAAAATGCATGAATTCCATCTCCAAGACTTCCGAATGCACACGCGAATCCACAGAAGAATCTTCCGAAAAGAATCGTATACGCACAAAGAACTATAAGCACCGTTACAAAAGAGGTCAGCCCGATTGCCTCGCCTGCTCCTATCTGTGTGAAAATGTATTTCACGCCGGCAAATGCCGCTGTATACACAGATGGCAGAAACAGAAAATAGAGAATCTGAATCAAGGCACGAAGCCAAGTATGCAATTTTTTAATTTCTTTTGCTTTTAAATTATGTACATTCAACTTCTTCAAACTACTTTACCGCCTGTTCTAATGCCTGTTCTGCTGCATTTTTAATTCCTGTCGAACTGAACGTTGCGCCGCTGATCGTATCAACTTCTGCACTCTGCGCCTCTATGATCTTTGGAATGATATCTTCCGCCATTGCAAGATATGCACTGTCTTCCTTCTCGGCGGAAGTCACTTCTACCGCTTCGATCTTTCCATCTTTTACAGTAACTTCTACCGCAACCGTTCCGCCAAATCCATCCGCTTCTCCGGTATAGGTTCCATCCTTGTATCCTGCTCCATCTCCTGAATCACTCCCTGACTCAGAATCACTGCCGGCACCAGATGACTGTACCTCCAACTGTGCATTCAGTTTTGCGATTTCCTCATCCTTCGCACGGACATCCAACACTTCATTATATCTGAAAAGGACACCGACGATTGCCAGCAGACTAAACAGTCTTACGATAAACTCTTTCATCCTACTGCGCCTCCGTCTCTTCTGGTCTTAAAGCCATTTCCAGTGCCTTTTTGCATCCGTCAATAATCGCATTCGAAGAACAGGTTGCTCTGGATACCGTATCAATTTCTTCTGGCATTCCTTTGGTAATAATCTGGGAAACGACACCTTTTTTGCTTGAAGTTCCATTTGCCGCCTTCTTGATATAGCTGTCATTCGCTACATCCCCATCTCCTGACACGTCAGTAATGGATACAATTTTGTCATTTCGTATTGTCACCTTCATAGAAAGCTGATACTCTGTAAAATCTTCATCCTCATCCGGCTTACATGGTACACTCACCTCATAAGTTCCATCGATGTATTTTGTCTTCACTTCTTCCTCTTGATCTGACTTCTTTTTCTCAAGCTGTGCAACTGCAAGGTTCAGATTCTCCACCGCTTTGTCAACAGCCTGCTGTTCCACTGTTTCATTCGCAGCTGTTTCCAACAGCTCTTTTGCATCATTCAGTCGGAGACTCAGAACCGCCCAGCTACTCTGCGTATACTCCTCCATCACAAGTGCTTCTGCTGACTTGACTGCATTTTCCAGTTCCGTTGTATCTGTTTTCTCTTCAATGGATTCTCCATTCGTTACTTTCTCCGCCTGTTTCAAAGCATTCTTTATTGCTCCGAGAAGTCCCTTAGAACTATAAGTTGCACCAGATACAGTATCTACATCTGTATTCTGATTTTTAAGCACATTTTTCACTACATCCATTGCGCGGTTAAAAAATGCTTCATCATCTGATGTCTCTGTGACTAAAATTGCTTTGATCGTATGTTCCTGGATCACCACAGCTACCGATACATCTCCACTGTATCCTTCCGCTGTTCCATAATAGATTCCTTCTTTGTATGGAACTGTTCCGGTTGTGGATGTACTCTGATCCTGACTGGAAGAACTGTTCGAGCTATTCGTTTCAGATGAATCCGAAGTCGCTCCATTTCCACTCACTGCCGCCTGACTTAATGCATCTCTTACTGCCTGGATGATTCCAACCGAACTGTACGTTGCTCCAGACACGGTATCTACATTGGTGCTCTGACTACTGATGATCGCATTGATCAGTGCAGAGGCTTTGGAAATGTATTCGCTTCCATCTTGATTCTCCATAATCTGGATGTCTGTGATCTTTCCGCCACTGATCTCAACCTTTACTTTCAGTGTTCCACCAAATCCAGTCCCTGTTCCGTAATAAGTTCCGTCCTTATATGCTGCCGGGTCTTCCACTGTTGCGACAGAATTAGAACTTCCTGCTGCCGCGCCGCCACCAGACTGTGACTGTCCTGTTGTTCCGCTGTCTTTTTCTCCTGTCAGTGCATTCTTCACCGCACTGATGATCCCCCGTGAACTATAGGTTGCCCCTGAAACAGTATCGACTTCCAATGTCTGTCCTTCGATGATCTTATCGATCACCGCCTGTGCACGTTTGAAAAATGCTGCATCGTCAGATGAACTCAGAATATCGATTGCAACGATCTGTTTGTCTTTGATTTGAACCGCAACCGTGATCTCTCCTGCATAACCTGTTCCAGTTCCCTTATAAACACCATCTGTCAGATCAAAAGAACCTTTTGTCACCTGTACCTGCTCTTCCTCTGCTTTTTCCGTTTCATCCTTCACGGTTTCTGACTGCTCCTGCGCTGCATAAACCGGTGGCTGATATCCACTCAGGGTGCCTGCTACACAGGATGCCACAACTGCTACCGAAAGTACCGGTGCAAATGGTTTCAGCTTCTTTCCTGTTTCTTTTAAATCCATTTTTCCACCAAAATCTACTCTGTCTTACACTTTTCTATCGGATGATCTCAACTGTTCTCTCCGTTGAAAAATCATTTTCCAGCCCTTCTGTTACATATAGCGTCCCCTCATCACTCATAAGGATTGCATCAAACTCATCTTTATGTTCTCTCCAGAAATCTGCCGCTTTCTCTTCTCCCATAATAAAAAGTGAAGTTGAAAGTCCATCTGCCAGTGTTCCATCCGTACTTACAATTGTTACAGATACAAGTCCGCTTTCTGCCGGGTATCCGGTCTTTGGGTCAATGATGTGATGATACGTCACACCATCCTGTTCAAAATACCGTTCGTATCCCCCCGAAGTAATAACAGCCTTGTCCTGAACACTCAGAATTCCCAGATAATCTTCTGTGTCATCGGGACTCTGCACTGCAATCTTCCATTTCGTTCCATCCGTCTTTGTTCCGAGTGCCTGCACATTTCCGCCAAGATTCACTAACCCACTTGTGATTCCATTGTCTTTGTAAATGTCCATAATTCTGGATGAGGTATATCCTTTTGCAATTCCTCCGAGATCGATTTTCATTCCTTCTACACCGAAAGATATCTTTCTCGTTTCTTTGTCATAAGAAATATTTCCCGCAACAGTGAGTGGAAGAAGCTGATCCAATGTCTCCTGTGACGGAACCTGGAAGTTCTGTGTTGGGAATCCCCATGCTTCCATCACCGGATAAATCGCAATATCAAACGCCCCATCTGTCTCCTGATAAAGTTCCAATGCGCGTTCCGTCAGATAACCTGCATCTTCGGAAAGCTCTCCACTTCCATCTACATTCAGTTTTGCGATCTCGCTGTCTGCATCTCCTGTCGATAAAAGTGCGTCCAGACGCTCAATCTCTGCCTGTGACGCATCAACGGCTGCCTCTGCATTTTCTCCATATGCAGTCACTGTCATATAGGTATCCATTGCAAAAACATCTCTGGATGCTTCTTGAATATCCTCCGACTGATTCTGTGCACTTTCTGACGATGTTTCGGATTTATCTGCTGTCTTACTGTCTGTCTTCTGTCCGCATCCGACCAACAGAGCCGATGCACAAAGACAGACTGCAAGTAAACATTTTATATTTTTTAATTTCATGTAATCGCTCCTGGTTATACTTTTCTAACTCGTGTTAGTTAAACTAACTCCGTAAGTATACAGGATGTCTATTATCCAGTCAATTGGATTTTTATTATTTGAGAACTTTTCTCATTTATCTGTTTTAAACTTATATTTTTTCTCATGAACAAAGAATGTGCCTCGGCACATTCTTGCGCCTGCGGCGTTGCTAAGCGCCAGTGGCGCTTGTTTAGCAAGGACCGAAGTGGAAACGTAGACCGCTTGCGACACCTACCTTGTACGCCGCAGTGCGCATCCTGAGCGGAGCGTTTTTTATATATTAGGAAAGGACTTTCCTAATATATAAAAAAGAGAGACGAAAATTTCATCTCTCTTTTCCTTTGCTTTATATTCTTTTTTTACTTTCTCGAGAAAATATGTTTCACAAATACATAGATCATAATCACCACTGCCATCAGATATCCGAACGCACCAAGTGCCGGGATTCCCATAAACTTCGGTGTCATATCCGTTGTACAGATAATACTTGAACTGATCAGAAGTGCCATGACCCACAGACCCATAACAATATTCCTTACAAGTCGTCTTAAAAGAAATGCCAGATCCTTTGATACACGCAGATCCAGGTTTACTTTTGACTGCCCTTTCATGAATTCATCCATTAAGTCCGTTGTCATGGATGGAAGGTCAATCATCTTCCGCACAGATTTCAAAAGGCTTCTTCCTGTGTTCTTCAATTCCTTCTTAAAGTTAAAATTGTGAAGAAAATTCGCAGCAAGTCTTGCTCTGGCAATCTCCACCATATTGATATCCGGTGCGATATTGGCAAGTACACCTTCCATATGCGTAAGTCCTCTGGCAAGCATCGTCAGTCCATGTGGCATCATGATCTTATTTTCTTTCATGACTTCCATCAGATCCGTCATGACCTCTGCCACATTAATCTTGCCCATATCGGTACTTCCGTATTTCAAAAGCAATCCTTCAATATCTTCGTAAAGTTTTCTCTGCTCCGGTCGTTCTTTGAATTCGCCCAGTCCGAGAACCGCCTTTAGGATCAGACCAACATCATTCAGTGCAACGCCTTCGATCGCAAGCGTGATCATCTCACGGTCATGCTCTGTCAGTCGTCCCATCATACCCATATCAATCCAGACAATCTTTCCATCACGGATCTTTACATTTCCGGAATGCGGATCAGCGTGGAAGAAACCATCATCCATTACCTGTTTGATATAGTTGTCTACCAGTTTGCTTCCGATTTCTTTCAGGTCATAGCCATCTTCGAGCAGCTTATCCTTCTCATCAATACCGCAACCATCAATATATTCCATCACCAGCACATGAACGGTCGTATACTGCTGATACAGAACCGGTGTCTGAACAAAATTGACATCTTTATTTCTTCTGGCAAATTCTTCGATATTCGATGCTTCGGTCAGGAAATTCATCTCATCTCTTGTCACTGACCAGAGTTCGTCAAGCACAAGATCAAAATCAGCCATTCCTTTCAGACTGATCGGTGGCATCAGCTTGATTGCTTTACGGATAAAATCAATATCCCGCGCCATCATTTCATAAATGCCTTTTCTCTGGATCTTAACGACAACCTCTTCTCCTGACTTTAAGACTGCTCTATGTACCTGCGCAATTGATGCAGAACCGATTGGCGTCTCTTCAATCGATGCAAATACCTTCTTCCAGGAACGCCCATAAGACTCATCAATTACAGACACTGCCTCCTCGAAAGGCATCGGTCTTGCATCCGTGCATAATTCCATCAATTCATCACAATATGCCTTCGGAAGAATGTCCGAATGAAGTGCCATAATCTGTCCGATCTTCACAAAAGTCGGACCAAGATCCTCCATAATCAAACGAAGTTTTTTCGGACTGATGCCATGTGTGATGTTATGTTTTCGAAGTACAGAAATAATCTCTCTAAATCTTGAATTATTCGTTCCCTTTTCTTTCTCACTCATATCTGTATTCTCCCGCTGTCTCAGTGACACATTTCTCTTTTTTCCTGTATTCCTTGCTGATAGTCCTAAAATAATAGTCACTCTTTTCTTTCTTGAGAAAGCAGAAAAGCCGCTTTTCGGCAGCTTCTCTGATATTTTTACTCTTCTTTTGTATCTTCCTCAACTACTTCTGCATCTTCCACTGTATCTTCTGCATCTACCTCTTCTGCTTCCGAATCTACAGTTGACTCTTTCGCCTTGATCTGAGCCTTCAGTGCTTCTAACTGCTCCGGTGTCATCTTGTCAAGAAGTTCGCTCAACTCTTCCGGGGTAGTGACTTTGACTTTCACATTCACATTGTTCTTTACTGTCTGCTTCAGATTATGCTTGAGTTCCTCATTCAGAACCTTGCCCTGCTCCACTGTAAGTTCGCCTTTTTTTACCATATCATCAAGAACGTCTTTTGACTTCTCTGCAGTTGTAGCAACCGCTCCGATTCCAGCCAGTATTACCTTCTTTAAGTTGTCTGTTAATTTTTCCATAATGCCTGTCTCCTTCCGTAATTGTTCTGTCTCGCATCACCTGTGGAGATGAGAGTCATCACATATATGATATTTAGATTCTACAACTTTCTCATCATTTCGTCTAGTATTCCAGCCCATTTTCTGTACTTGTTTCACAATAATTTAATAGGTTCTTTATAAATTTCAATACTTTTTCACAAATAAATGCCTGAAATGTTACATTTTTAACTATTTGTAACTTTTCTTTTCTATTTCTGATTGTTAAAATAAAAACATAAAGTAACGGGAATGAATTTCCCGAAAATCTGTTTTTAAAAAAGGAGATCGAAAATCATGGCAAACAGAATTATGTTAAATGAAACATCTTATCATGGAGCAGGCGCAATCAAAGAGATCGCTACAGAAGCAAAAGCAAGAGCATTTAAGAAAGCTTTTGTATGTTCTGATCCGGATCTGATCAAATTCGGAGTTACAAAGAAAGTAACAGATATTCTTGATGAAAATGGACTTGCTTATGAGATTTATTCTGATATCAAAGCAAACCCAACAATCGAAAATGTACAGCACGGAGTAGAAGCATTCAAGAAAGCTGAAGCAGATTACATCGTTGCAATCGGTGGTGGTTCTTCTATGGATACTTCCAAAGCAATCGGTATCATCATCGCAAACCCGGAATTTGAAGATGTAAGAAGCCTTGAAGGTGTTGCACCGACAACAAAACCTTGTGTTCCGATCATCGCAGTTCCAACAACAGCCGGAACAGCTGCTGAGGTTACAATCAACTAAGTTATCACAGATGTTGAAAGAAAGAGAAAATTCGTTTGTGTTGACCCACATGACATGCCGGTTATCGCAGTTGTTGACCCGGATATGATGTCCTCTATGCCAAAGGGACTTACAGCTTCCACAGGTATGGATGCCCTGACACATGCAATTGAAGGATATACAACAAAAGCTGCTTGGGAAATGACAGATATGTTCCATATCAAAGCAATCGAAATCATTGGAAAATCTTTAAGAAGTGCTGTTGCAAATGAAAAAGAAGGCCGTGAAGGAATGGCTCTTGGACAGTATATCGCAGGAATGGGATTCTCTAATGTAGGTCTTGGAATCGCTCATTCTATGGCTCATACCCTTGGTGCTGTATACGATACTCCACATGGTGTTGCATGTGCTATGATGCTTCCAATCGTTATGGAATACAATGCAGATTGTACAGGTGAGAAATACCGTGAAATCGCAAGAGCACTGGGCGTTAAAGGTGTTGACGACATGTCTGTTGAAGAATACAGAAAAGCTGCTGTTGATGCTGTTCAGAAACTTTCTGTTGACGTTGGAATCCCGACAAAACTGGAAGCTCTGAAGGAAGAAGATCTGCAGTTCCTCGCTGAGTCTGCTCACGCTGATGCTTGTGCACCGGGTAACCCGAAAGATGCAAGTGTAGAGGATCTGAAAGAGCTCTTTAGAAAGCTTATGTAAATTGATTTCTGATACACGGACGAAAATTCTGAAATGTGATAAGCTGTGATTCCTTCAAAGGATGACGCATCGAATCTAGCTCAGGGTTACGTGTACTGATAATTCTAGGAAAAACTTAAGATTACTAAATACAAAGAAAGGTTTGGAAAACTCACTGCCGCTCAGACAGTTTCCAAACCTTTCTTTAACGTAACCTTAAGTTTTTCAAGTATTATCAAGCACACTCCACATTCACCATCTTCGATGCGTCATCCTTCTTCGGAGATTCACTTTATCCCACATTTCCGAATTTTCTGTGTATAGAAATAGATTTACGGAACGTGCAACGATTTGGAAGGATTCGCACGAATTTTTCTGTGGACAGAAATAGATTTACAGCAATCCACGTTCTTTGAAGACGTCTCTTAGTTCAGCGGGCATGGATTCGGAGAGGAATCTAGCCAGGGTTTCAGGGGTGGCTTTGTGATTGCCGAGAACCCATTGGACCGTCATGTAGATGGAGCCTTGGCAGTACATTTCTAACTGAAAGCGAATCTTGTCGGACATCTTTTTCCCGGTGTTTCCTTCGATACGATCGGTATAAAATTGTGTGATCAGTTCAAAGTCGTGATCACGCAAACAGTTCTGGTCGTCATTTTTAAATGCCGCACGAAAGAAAAGTGTTTCTTTCTGAATGTATTGAAATTTATTTACAAGACTTTCATAGACTGTTTGTCCCTCTCCCATATGTTCAAAGGATTCAATCAGTATCTTGTCAAAATACCAGTTGATCAAATCGTATTTATCCTGAAAATTCCGGTAAAAGGTCTGACGCGTCACTCCGCATTCTTCTGTGATCTCTTTCACAGTGATCTTCTCGACCGGAGCTTTTTTCATGCATTCTTTCATTGCCTCTGCCAACCGGTATTTTACTTTTTCTCCTGACTTGTATGTTTCTGCCATAACTTTTTCCTTTCCACTCCAAGCAGTTCAAGCAGTTCTTCATGCGGGTATTCTTCGTCTTCCTGGTAAATATCCACATAATTCATTGCAGCGCCTCCATCTACGAATGCAGGAAACAGGAAACCACATTCCGGTTCGCCCGGTTCATATTCTCCGCTTAGTGGACAGATCACGCATAAAATGTATTCATACATTCGTTCTGATTCTCCCTGACGTATATGATCCAGCCCCTTCGCCGGAATGTCATATCTGTCATGAAAAACATAGATTGCATAATCTTCATCTGCCTGATAATGTTCCCCGATAATCTCATAAAATGTCTCCATCAGAGCATCATTTTTCAAACCACAGGCACGCATCCCCATCAGAAGCTTCCACATACTGTCCGGATTTCTTTGATCATCAGAAAACTTATATTCCTTCAGATTTTTATTTGTTTTCGCAAACGGCACTTTCTTCGCAAGCGCCAGATTTTTCTCCTGTTCTACAGGATTTAATTTCAGGAAACTGGTGTTAAATGTTCCATCTATAAATCCGTCTATATCCATATATCCCCCGGCGATCCGAGTGATCGATGTCCGTTTCACTGTCATTCGTCTGGTCAGCGCCAGCATATCTTCTCGATTGATCATAATCTTTTCCCTCCGGCTCTCTGTTTATCCCTGCAAATCTCTGCATATCTCGACAGCTTTCTGTTCGTCTCAAACATCTTCCGCCTGTCTACATCAGAGATTCCTCTGTCTTATCCGCTCTGTCAATCCTCGAAGCATTAACGGTTCCACGCCGCTACTTTTTTCTTCCTCTTCTTCCTCTTTTTTCTCCGCCTGCATGATCACATCACGAACCTTCTGCATTCTCTCGTCAAGAGCTGAGCTGATCTGTGCACAGTCCATCATCTCTTCTGCCAGATACTTACTCTGATCTTCCGGAATACTCTTTTTATAGCGAAGCTTATGCTCCAGGCTCGCCCAGAAATCCATCGCGATCGTACGAAGCTGCACTTCAACTGTGATCATCTTTTTTCCTTCTTTTAAGAAAATCGGAGTCTTCACGATCAGATGAAGACTTCTGTAACCACTTGGCTTTGGATTTGCAATGTAGTCTTTTTTTTGAATTAAAATTACATCGTCCTGATCAAGGAAGCATTTCGCAAGTTTATAAATGTCATCCTGAAAAGCGCAGATCACACGCACACCGGCAATATCCTGAATATTTTCTTCGATTGCATCAATCGTCAATGGAATGTTTTTACGACGAATCTTCTTCAGCAGACTTTCCATAGATTTTACACGCGTCTTAATACTCTCAATCGGGTTGCGGTCATACTCCAGCGAATACTGTTCGCTCAGCACCTTAAATTTCGTCTCAACTTCCATGATCGCACACTGATAATAAGCCATCATCGTATTGACAGGCTTTAAATTCTCCTGTACAAAGTCAATAAATTCATCTGAAAGAAGACTGTTTCTTACAAAGTCCTCTCTTCTTTTCTCGATTCGTTCTTCTAATTCTCGTCTACCCATTTGTTTCTTTCATCTCTCTTTTCTTGCTTTTTATAAGATTGACCTGATCAGATACTTCCATTCTGCCAGATATTCTCTAAGCATATTGTTTGGCAGATACAATGGATTCGAGCCCGCAGCAATTGCTTTCGCTGACTTTAATCCCTCACCTTTTGTAATCTGCATTGCCCGAAACATATGGAAATCATTTGTGATAATTCCCACACTTGCTCCGTCTTTCATATATTTTTTACTATATTTTATATTCTGCTCTGTTGTTTTCGATTCGTCTTCCAGAATCAAACGGTCTTTCTCAATTCCGACCGCTTCCATATAATCAGCCATCGCCTGCGCTTCCGTACATGGCTCGTTATACCCCTGTCCACCTGACACAATACAGATTGTCTCCGGATTCTTCTCCAGATAATCGATCGCTGTGTTCAGTCGATGCTTCAGCACCTTACTCGGTCCATCTGCTCTCACCTGTGCACCAAGCACTATGATGTAGTCCAGATTTTCATCTGCCTTCGCATGCATCTGACTGATAATGCATCCTTCGATAATCACAAAGGAAACTACAAATACAAGCAGTATTCCCCTTAATATCCACAACATCCACATCGGAAGTCTTGCCCATCCATCCAGAAATGTAATCGCTGCGCATCCTCCAAGCAATGCAGCCAATACAAACCAGATCAGGAAGAATCCCGTCCCAGATCCATTTCCGCTCATCCAGAATCCATAACAGGCAAATAACACTGCAAATAAAATACATATTATAACTGCTGTCATTTTTCGCTTTGTTCTCACTTTCCACTTTCTCCAAGAATCAGTCGAAGCAGTGTCCTATCAAGCATGATTGTCCGGTTCCATGGATTCAGAATGATACCTTCAATCTCATTCTCCTGTACAGCAGACTGGAATAATGGTTCGATTGCTGTCAAAAATGTAGACATCACACTATCAGAACCTTTTAATTCTTCCTCAAAACTTGTAAATGCACTCCACCACTTCTTTCCATCAGCTGTCTTCACTGCCTGTATCTTTAATTGTTCTGACACAGAAGGCTCTACCGCAAGAATCAATTGTCCTTCTTCTTTCATTCGTCTACGGATCATTGTCAACGCATGTGCTAAAAGTTCCTGAGATGGTTCCTGCTGGAGTGCAGAAATTGCTTCCTCAATCTTCTCGTTTCCTTTCAGTCCTTCATCTTTTGTATCGTTATTCTGCATCTTCATCCTTGCTGCTCCTTGTAAGTTTTTCTATTTTTATTCAAGTCGAACATCCGTGAGACTTGGCGCGTGATTCTGGTCAGCGAAGCTGACATATTCCTATCAGAATCACTGCGCATCCTCGCGGAGCGTTTATCTCAGTCGGAGATTGGACTCCCACTGAGACAAATTTGCTATTACTCACCACCTGAAGAGGTGGGAGTCTTCTCGACTGAGATAAATCATCTCATTATTTCATATCTGATATCATCTAAGTATATCATAAAAAAAGAGAATAATGTGATATTTTAAATTTGTTTCACACTATTCTCTCTTTTTTAATTTTCCTCAATATGACTTTGGATTCTTCCCATTTATCTAAGACACAAGTTCCTGCATCAGCTCATGTACACTCATCATCTGATTGATCCGTCCGACATTGCTTCCGCAGAACACAAGTCCATTTTCCACATCACCTTTTACGGCATCGATCAACGCTTTCGTGATACAATACGGAACTTTTACCGGATTACATTTCGCTAAGCAATTATAACATTTCTTTATAGGCTCTTTTTCTTTCTCAACACGCTCGATCAATGCGTTGCGGATGGCTCTTCCCGGCATTCCGACCGGACTTTGGATAATCTGAACATCCTCTTCTTTTGCATTGATATAGGCCAGCTTATAGGACTCTGACGCATCACATTCTTCTGTTGCCACGAACCTGCTCGCAATCTGGACTCCGTCTGCTCCAAGTTCAAATGCGTGCTCTATATCCGTCTTATCAAAGATTCCGCCCGCTACGATCACAGGAATCTTCTTCTCGTATCGCTTTTCATACTCTTCCTTACAGGCAATGATCTGACGGATCTCCTCATCATAATCCATTGTGTCAATCTCATTTAACTGTTCTCTTGAAAAACCGAGATGCCCTCCGGCTTTCGGTCCCTCAACAACAAGGAAATCTGCTGTTCTGTCATACTTATGCGCCCACATTTTCAAGATCAGCTGCGCAGCTCTTTTAGAAGAAACGATTGGCGCGATCTTCGTTCTGCAAGTCTCGCTGACCAGCTCCGGCAGATTCATCGGAAGTCCGGCACCACTGATGATCACATCTGCACCTGCTGCCACGGCCTCTTTCACATGCTCCGCATAATGCTTCAGTGCAACCATAATATTTACACCGACAAGACCATTTCCCTGCGCGAGTTCCTTTGCTCGCTTGATGTGCTTGTGGATTGCTCTGTTGTTACATGCAGCCTGATCCTTCTCAAACCCTTCTTCATCATAACCAATCTGCGCTGTCGAAATAATTCCAACTCCGCCTTCTTTCGCCACTGCTCCTGCAAGGGAACTTCTGCTGACACCTACTCCCATGCCGCCCTGGATGATCGGGAGCTTCGCAGTCAGATCACCTATTTTTAATTGTTTGTTTATACTCATTTTCGATTCTCCTGTATTTTATTTTGAATTTCAAACTATTTTAAGTATAAACTATTTTGTAGAAATGTCAAGGAATATTGATTCTACGGATTAATCCGCAGATTAAAAACCCCCGTTTTGATAGGCTCTTGCGATAACATATGATGGTTCATAAAATGCACTAGTAACTTCCTTCCTGCGCCTGCGTCACTCCCAGGCGGATTCCCGATTCCATTTGCTCCGGTTCTAACAGGCAATGATCCATTCGTTGACTTTGCTTCTCAATTTTTCAATTCTTGGGTAACGGTATGCCTCTCTTCTTTGACTTGCTTTGCAGTTTTGCGCTTCTCGGGTAACGATACGCTAGGAACTAACTGTAAAAACAAAAAGCAAGTCAACAAATGCAACCAAAACAGTTCTCTTGGAATTGCAAAATCATAAAAATAGAATCTCCCCTCATATCTGCCGGAACCAATTAGATTCCATTAGGTATGAGGGGAGATTCTATTTTTTAATCAAGTGCCAATGTTTTGGGTTTTATTGTTACAAATTGGCAATTCTTGATTCATGCGAAAAACTTAATTCAAATAATGGATCAATCTACAACAATCAGGCGTCCTTCAACTTCACGGCAAAGATGCGGTGTAACCATCATATATTCTTCTACAATATCTCGACTTGATGTGGCCAGTACACGAGGAAGTGCATTTTTTTTCGTTTCTTCCAGTGAAATATCCATAAAATCAGAGATATTCATAAAGTGATATTTTGAAAGAGCAATAGAATATAACTGATGCTCTTCAATAGGCTGGTCATTGAGACTAAGTTTCCGGAAAACCTGTTCTTTACGCGACCATATAATCTGCATACCGTGGGAGAACTGATAGAACTCCGTATGTTCTCCAAGAAAGGCTTCTTCGCGCAGGATAAAACGTAGCATATGTTCTAACTGTGCTCCGGTTACTTTCAGCATATAGACAGCTTCATCATATGGCAGGCATTCTACCAGGCTGTGATAATGTACGACAGGTCCCAATTCATAACTTCTGACTTCACCGGAACCGAGAAGCATCAGATCAATTCCAAGGCTGTCTTTCAGAATATCTGCGATCAGGTTACCAAGAGCTGTTTCCTGATTGCGGAGTGGATGCGTCAGACATTTGGTGAATCTTGTTACAATACGATCATACTTCTTGTCAGTTTCCCGCTTATACTGTGTTATAAATTGTTCCATAGTTTCGTCTTTTAGCGCAGTATCGTTGTTGATCGGAATCAACTGCCAGGTAAATGTATCGATTGCATTAAGATCAGTATCTACCATAATATCAAAGCGTCCGATCTGATCTGTGCCTGTACCGGCTTGCACGATATAGATATTATTAACAAGTGCAGGTTCTTCCAGAAACGTGTGTGAATGCCCACCGATGATTACATCCACACCCCAGGCTGGATCCAGTAAAGCTGCAAGCTTTTTATCTTCCTCGAATCCGATGTGTGTCAAAAGTACTGTGAAATCAATATCAATGGCATTGTAAGCATTGCATATATTGCCTACTTCCTGTGCTGCTTCGCTGATATCCACAAAGGAACCAATCAGTTCTTCTGCTTTTGTCTGTGCAAGTACATCCTCTGTTATTATTCCAATAAAAAGTATCTTCATGCCATCTATTTCAGCAATATAGTGAGGCTGAAACAGTCGCTTATGATTAGAGCGGATATGGAAGTTGGCATTGATAATCGGGAAGTTTGCACATTTCTCCAGAAACAGCAAATGCGCCAGACCATAATCAACCTCGTGGTTACCAATCGTTGCCACATCAGGCCCAAGTAGATTCATAATACCGATGGTTGATACGCCCTTGTACTCGGAATCGATAACAGAACCACGGAACATATCACCGGCAATAGCATAAAGCACATTCTTTTCCTGATTACGCACCATGTTCACATATCCTGAGAGAAGAGATACACCACCTACCAGCTTTTCATCAATCTGTTCTGCCAGAAAATCTCCGTGCATGTCGTTTGAATGAAGAATTATTAATTCCTTCAAGTTTTTCATAAATACCACCTCACTTAAAACAGTTCGTTCTTCGTGATGGTAAATTCTTGTAAAGTGTGTCCCCACGCACCCTACAAATAATATTGTAGTATTTTATTGTATTTTAACATGCTTATGTGACAAAGGCAATGGATGGTGTAGCGGGTTACAAATTTGTTGACTTTTCTCAGGTAACAGTTCCCCTATCTTCATTGACCTACATAGAATTATTGCCAATCTAGTCATCAAACATCACCAACTATCTTCCAAATACTCCCCCAGCTGTCGATACCTCCGACTCCTCTGACTGCTCCGTATACGCATAAAACTGTTCTTCTTGCTGGTGGTAATTCCTCATGATGCAAAGCATTTTCAATTTCAGATGCTGTATAAGGAAGGCATGAAAAAGCAAATTCCCGGTCTGAATTCCTGCATTGTCGCACATATAATACCACGGTATCTGATCCGGATAGTGACAGGTGCGTACCGAATTAATATTATTTCTGAGCATACATGCGATATCTGCTCGCATATCTTCTAATCCAATGCATCTTCCTGTTTTTGGATTCCACTCATGACGGTTTACTCCTGTAATAACCAGGCGTTTTCCATTTAAATAAATAATCTTATCAATAATCTCAATTCTTCCGAAACCAATATCGTAAGGAATTACTTCTACTAAACTTCCATCTTCTGCTTTAAGTTCTACATACGCATGATATAAATAAGGATCATGATTATCCCACAGTCTAACAGTTTCTAAATCAATACAGATTGTACCCTCTAAGTGGTCATTTTCTTTCTTTAACTGCACGGATTTTTCTGCTAACAGATTTTGCGGCACATATCGTCTGAAAACCGTCGAAAAGTTACCAACACACCGTCCTCGGGGAAGATTAGATTTCCAACTTATTTATATTGCCTCAGGAAAAGGAGAATTTTATTTTCATGGTAAGAAAGAAATTGTAAATGCCGGAAATATGGTGATCTACCGCCCCAAAGAAGAGCAACGCTACTACTATTATGGTGTAGACCAAACTGAAGTTTACTGGGTTCATTTTACTGGGAATAATATAACGAATATTTTGAGACAGCATGGTATTTCTGATGATATGCATATAATTTATACCGGTACTTCTCTTGAATATAAACGAATTTTTACATCTATTATAAATGAATTACGTTTTTGCAAAAGTGAGTACGAAGAACTTTGTGTTTATTATTTAATGGAACTCTTAATTCTGACGCACCGGCTTTCTAGTGAAAAGCCACGAAATACTTCTTTTAATATATCGGAAATTTCTCGAGCGATCGGATATGAAAACCCACTATATTTTAGCCGTATTTTCAAGAAACAAAGCGGGCTTTCCCCGTCTGAATATAGAAAAAAATATCAAATAATAATGTGAAACTAAATCGCTTTCTAAAAAAAGAACCCAGAATTGTTATTCAAAACAATTGTCGGTTCTTTTTTCTGTATAGATTTCCTGTTTTTGCAGTTCTCGGGCAACAATATCCTCTCTCTTCGTTGACTTGAACACTCTCACCATGCTTTAACAATGGAATATAATTCCCTTTCTGCTTTAAAATCAAAGAATCCTTTCGATTCTGCATATTTTATGTCTAAAAGAAAAGTATCTGTTGAGGATAAGACATATGCTGTAAATCTATATCTGGATGGAAAAGAAAGCCAACGGCGAATTGCCGATATGTTTGATGTAAGTCTCGCATCTGTCCAACAATGGATTCGAAACTATGAATCTATGGGAGCAAATGCATTCACATTGAAAGGGAATAAAAAATATTCCAAAGAATTGAAACAACAAGCAGTCTTAGATTATTTAGCAGGCCATGGTTCTCAAAATGATATTTGCAAAAAATGCGGGATCCGTTCAAAAGGTAAGTTACAAACTTGGATAAAGAAGTATAATGGTCATGTAGAATTAAAATCTTCTGGAACAGGAGGAAGCATTGTCATGACCAAAGGAAGAAAAACCACTTTTGAAGAACGGGTTGAAATAGTACAGTA
>ERZ894232.746-NODE-746-length-39553-cov-14.612689_pt1 | contig 39553 bp, 23 predicted proteins | sample MGYA00380296_ERZ894232 | MGnify/ENA primary metagenome ERZ894232 (study PRJEB32331, sample SAMN06328433) | human gut metagenome | biome: human gut microbiome; feature: stool | host: Homo sapiens | collected 2014-08-14 ...
TCATTATGAATGAAAAAAGGATAAATTTGTAGTTACCCAAAAATTAAGCGCTTACCAAAAGGAGGACATCTATGGAACCAATGGAAGACGCATCTACCATGGAACGCATGATGATGCAGCGAGCGAAAAAGACGAGAACACCCATAAACGGAAGCTTGGAATTACTGCCTCTTTGTAATATGAATTGTGATATGTGTTATGTACGTCTTAGCAAAGAGGAGATGGAAGCGCAGGGGCGACTCCGCACGTTGCAGGAATGGCTGGAAATTGCAGGACAGATGCAGAAATCCGGTGTATTATTTTTGCTTCTTACCGGAGGCGAACCGCTTCTTTATCCGAATTTTAAAGAACTGTATTTGAAACTGCAGGATATGGGAATGATTTTGACTGTTAATACCAATGGAACTCTGATAAATGAGGAGATGGCAGAGTTTTTTGGCAGGAATAAACCGCGAAGAATCAACGTCACATTATATGGTTCTGACGAGGAAGCATACAGGAATCTGTGCCATTATCCCGGAGGGTTTGCAAAGGTAATACAGGGAATCCGGCTGCTGAAAGAGCAGGGAATCGATGTAAAAATCGGCGGAAGTCTTACAAAAGCAAATCAAAATGATGTAGACAGGCTGATTGACATTGGTGGAGAATTGGATGTCCCGGTACGTATCAATACCTATATGATGCCTGCAGTGAGGGAGCGCAACAAACCTTATAATCTGCAGTCACGGCTTGAACCGAAGGAAGCTGCCAAAGCCAGAATACAGGCGCTGCGGGGAGAGATGGGTGAAGAACTGTTTGCTCAGTATATAGAGCAATCCTTATTTCAGGTGGAAAATATTGTATGTGAAGAAACGCCGGGACGTATGTCATGTATGGCAGGTAAATGCTCCTTTACCATTAACTGGCAGGGAGAAATGCGTCCCTGTGTCACTATGAGTGAACCGGCAATGTCTGTCTTTGAGGTTGGATTTGACGCTGCATGGAAGTACATCATGGAAGAAACGGATAAAATTCTGCTCAGCAGTAAGTGCAGTGCCTGTAAACTTCGTCCTTTATGTCGTACCTGTGCGGCAAGTGCGTGGTTGGAAACAGGGGATTATGAAGGTGTACCGGATTATATGTGTCAATACGCCGGGGAAACATTGCGGCTTTTGCAGGAGATAGCATGGGAAAAAAGAGAGGAAAAATAAAGTTGGATAAACGATTTCAGATAGGAGATTTTTGTTTTCGATTGAAGTGTTCGGACGAAGTTATTCCTCCGCCTAATTTTATGTTATTTGAAGCAGGGGAAAATCAGGAATATACGTATACATACGAAATTGTGGTTACAGATATTCTTCCGGAACCACAGGGAAGACTTACCGCCAAACGTCAGGATTTAAAAGTGTATGAGACGGAAACCGGCGAGGAACGTTTTATAGGGATTAAAGGGAAGGAAGGCTTCTATGCGTGTTACAGGGAGACAGGCGATAATCGGGCGGAAGTATGGCTTGCAAAGGACCGGATAGAAGGTCTTCATATTGACCCAGTCTTCACATCTTTGCTGGCTTTAGAGCGACACATGATACAAAGAAATCAAATAGTGCTGCATTGTGCATATATGGAATATCAGGAAAAAGCAATTTTATTTTCGGCGCCGTCAGAGACAGGAAAGACCACGCAGGCAAATTTGTGGGAAAAGTATAGAGGAAGCCGCACGGTGAACGGAGATCGTTCCCTTCTCGGCAAAATCGACGGAACATGGATGGCGCAGGGCTGGCCTGTGTGCGGCACATCGGAAGTCTGTCATAACGAGAATATCCCTGTTCATGCCATTGTCATGCTTTCTCAGGCGAAGGAGAATCAGGTGAGAAAAATCAGCGGACGAGAAGCGTTTATGCTGCTGTACAGTCAGATTACGGTGAACCGATGGAATCGGGAAGCCAGTACCCTTACCATGGATCTTCTGATGGATTTGCTGAATCAGGTTCCGGTATATCATCTTGGGTGTACCATTTCAGAGGAAGCAGTGAAATGTCTGGAACAGGCATTGGAGATAAATTAGAAGCAGGAGAGGAAAATTTCATGGAAGCGAATGATAAGAGTAACGAAACCGGTCGGGAAGCGGGTTTTCAATCTTTGGATATATTAATCAGAAGGTGGAAGGACGGAACATTTTCAGAGATTATTGATGACTGGAAGTGGATTTTCAGTTATAGCGCCAAATATAAAGGAGCAATTATTTTCTATACGCTGCTGGGTGTTTTCAGCACCTCCATGGGGCTGGTCAGCAGTGTGGCAGGCAAATATATGATTGATATCATTACCGGATATGATACCAGCAGGCTGTGGATTGTAATTGTAATTATGCTGGGCAGTACCATATTTAGTCTTGTGTTCAGCAATGTGATTAATCGAATTTCCACGAAATTAAGTATTTATATTAATAATGACATTCAGGCAGATATTTTTGACAAGATTGTGGATGCAGACTGGCTGGCAATCAACAAATATTCCAATGGGGATGTTTTGAACCGGTTTAATGGAGATATTGGTACGGTGAGCAGTAACGCCATCAGTTGGCTGCCTACTATTATTATTGCAATATATAATTTTGCCGCGACATTTTTTGTGATTTGGCATTATGATGTAATCATGGCGCTGATTGCGTTTTCCAGTGCGCCGTTTATGCTCCTGATGTCAAGAGTGCTGATTAAAAAGCAGAGAGATTATAATCGAAAAGTAAGAGAGATGAGCAGTAATCTTATGACGTTTGAGGTGGAGACCTTTTATAATTTTGATACGATTAAATCATTTGGAGTGGCACCTCATTATAGCAGGAAGATGCGCTGGTGGCAGGAGAAGTTTAAGGATATCAGCTTGAAATATAATATGTTTTCCATTAAGACAAATATTTTAATGACATTGCTGGGAACGGCAGTACAGTTTTTGGCTTTTGGATATTGTCTGTTTCGTCTGTGGACGCATGATATTTCTTACGGAACGATGACACTGTTTTTGCAGCAGAGAAGTAATCTATCAGGTTCTTTTAACCGCCTGGTATCGATTATTCCGGATTTTTTGAACAGCTCGGTATCGGCGCATCGTATTCGTGAATTAGTGGAATTGCCAAAGGAAGTCCATATTTCTGCCAGTAGCGAACTAGATGCTTTTGCAGGGGATGGATTTGAAATCCGTATGAAGGACGTGGATTTTTCTTATGTTGAGGGAAAACGTGTGATTACACAGTCCGCTTTTAAAGCCTGTCCGGGAGAAATCGTGGCGTTGGTAGGGCCGTCCGGCGAAGGGAAAACTACTATGATTCGTCTGATTCTCGGGCTGATTCATCCTGAGGAAGGAAAGACATATCTGCAGGCATCAAACGGAAAACAAGTGGAAATGAATGCGGAGACAAGGCATTTGTTTGCCTATGTACCTCAGGGGAATACGATTCTTTCGGGAACGCTGGCAGAGAACATGAGAATTGTGAAAGAAGATGCTACGGATGAGGAGATTATAGAGGCAATGAAGGTTGCCTGTGCCTGGGAATTTGTGGAAAAACTTCCGGATGGAATCAACAGTTCTGTCGGAGAGAGAGGCAGGGGACTGTCAGAGGGACAGGCTCAGCGTATTGCCATTGCAAGAGCAGTGCTCAGAGATGCGCCGATTTTACTTTTAGATGAAGCTACATCTGCGTTAGATGTGACAACGGAGAGACAGGTACTTCGGAATATTATCCGACAGCATCCTAATAAAACATGTATTGTGACGACGCATCGTCCAAGTGTACTGAATATGTGTCAGAGAGTTTACAGGGTAATGGAGACGAAGGTAACGGAACTTAGCGAAAAAGAATCTGCTAAGATGGCTATGGATTTTTAAAGGATGGGGTTATGGAAGCAAGAGTAATCGGAACAAGGGAATATGTTTCAACGTTGAAGAAGCTGACAGAAGAAGGGAAAGAGGTTTCTCTTTTGATTTCGGGCAGCAGTATGTCACCGTTTTTGATTCATAACAGGGACAGAATTTTGTTTAAGAAACCGGACAGAGAACTGAAGGTCGGCGATATGGTCTTTTTTCAGCGCAGAACCGGACAGTATGTGATGCACAGAATCCGGAAAGTGAAACCGGAAGGGTATTATATTGTGGGTGATGCGCAATGGGAAATCGAAGGACCGGTAACAGACGACCAGATTTTTGCAGTCGTTACGAAAGTATGGAGAAAGGATCGCTGGCTGAAACCCGGGGATTTTTGGTGGGAGTTTTTTGAACATATATGGATTTATATGATTCCTTTCAGGAGAAGTATTTGTAAATTGTATGCTTTTGGAAGCAAACTCTTGAAAAAGAAATTGTAGATATGCTATAATCAAACATTATGATTAACAGAGGATAAGAGAATGATTGATATACATACACATATTCTTCCGGGCATAGATGATGGGGCAAGGGATATTTATGATACGCTGGATATGGCTCAGATGGCAGCGGACAGCGGTGTGACAGCCATTGTGGCTACGCCTCATTGCAATATTCCGGAATTGTTTGATAATTATTTAGATGCAGAATATGTAAAGGTTTTTCGGGACGCACAGGAAGCAATTCGCAGGGAAAAGATTCCGGTGCAGCTATTGGCAGGAATGGAAGTGTTTTCCACCTATGATCTTCCGGACCTTCTGACGGATAAGAAAGTCATGACATTGAATGGAAGCCGTTATCTGCTGACGGAATTTGCCTTTGATGAAGACTGGGAGTATGCGCAGGATATATTGGAACGGGTATGTAAGATGAAGGTTGTTCCTCTTGTTGCGCATGCGGAAAGATATGAATTTGTGCAGGATAATCCGCAGATTATTTATGAATGGCGTGAAAAAGGATATTTGATTCAGGTGAATAAGAATAGTTTTCAGGGAGGATTCGGAAGACATGCAGAGCGGACAGCCTATGAGCTTCTGGACCATAATCTTATATCTGTAATTGCCAGTGATGCCCATGGGGCAGAGCGAAGAACAACCTATATGAAGGATGTGTATGAAATGTTGGAAGAAGACTATTCGGAGAGGGTGCTGCGTGTACTTTTTGAGGAGAATCCCAGAAGAATCTGTGAGAACAGGCCTACACTGCGTTTTCATCCGGAACCTTTCAAATAAAATGAAGTCTGATACAAGGAGAAAGACAGATGAAAAAAGTTAGAACAATCGTAATTATGTTTTTTTTAGCGTCCTGTGCCATTTTCAGTATGTATATTTTTAAGACGCATATGGTAGAGGATAATACGCCCCCGGAAATCAGTTGTGATTCAGATGAAATTTCTGTGAGTGTGAACGCGGAGGATGCGGAGATTTTGCAGGGAGTAACAGCGGTAGATAATAGAGACGGGGATATCACAGATTCTGTGACAATTTCTTCTATGTCCCATTTTATTTCAAAAGGGCGCAGAACGGTCACGTATATCGTATTTGATAAGGCAAATCAGGCTGGAAGTATTCAGCGTACACTTACCTATACAGATTATACATCACCGAAAATTCATCTGATAAAACCTTTGAGATATACGCCTAGCGAGGCGGATAAAGCGAATTTGTTAGAATATATGACGGCAGAGGACTGTCTGGACGGAGATATCACAAATCAGATAAGGACTACATTAAGTGATTCTTATTATAGCTTGGAGCCAGGAGAATATGAATTGATGATACAAGTCAGCAATAGTGCCGGTGATGTATGTGCGGTTCCTGTAAATGTAGAAATCGTTGACAGTTCTGACAGGGAAGAAAACAATAAGAGTTATCCTATGCTGTCAGAATATATCGTTTATACTGGTGTAAATCAGGAGCTAGATTTGGATTCCTATCTTTCAGGCATTATTCAAGGAACAAACGAGTATACGTTTGAAAAAGATGAAAAATACCTTGAAATTACCAAAGAAGATATTACAGTTACATCCCATGTGGACTATTCTAAAGAAGGAGTATATACAGTGGAGTATACTTATGAAGGTAAAGAAGCACCTGCGGCGGTTACAAAACTATATGTGGTTGTAGAGGAGTAAAATCATGAATAAGGACAGAGAAACAATTCAGGAATTTGAGAAAATAAAAATTGATCCCTTCACCTTGACAAGGGATATTTTGAAGAACTGGTGGGTGATTCTGGTGGGTGCTGTGTCTGCTGCACTTTTGACTTATGTGCTTGTAAATGTACGATATGTTCCGCAATATTCAACATCTACTACGTTTGCGGTAGCTTCAAAGGGTGATTCAAATGCATTAAATAATTTGAGTTCTGCAAACACAATGGCAAAAACTTTTGAAAAGATTATTCAAAGTAATGTTATGAAAAAAATAGTCAGTGAGAAATTGGGAATAGATGAAATTGAGAGTAATAAGATTACAACAGAAGTTTTGGAAGGAACAAATATGTTGATTCTTACTGTAACAGAGGACTCTCCCAAAGAAGCGATTGATATGATTCGTGTAATTATGGATCATTATTCGGAAGTTTCTTTTTATTCTGTTGGAAATACCGTTATGGATGTCTTGCAGGAACCAACTGTGCCGGTCAGCCCGGATAATCCTTTGGATGCCAGGGGAGCAATGAAAAAAGGCGGTATAGTGGGAGCACTCCTTTTGATTCTCCTTATCGGATTTTTGTCTTATATGAACGATACGATAAAACAAGAAGATGATATTGAAAGGAAACTGGACGCAAGAAATCTAGGAACAATTTTTTATGAGCGTAAACATAAATCTTTGTGGGAGATAATTCGCCGAAAAAAAAAGAAAGCGTTACTGGTGAATAATCCTATGTCCGGATTTTCTTTTGTAGAAGCTTATAAGAAACTGGCGACTACAGTGGAATATCAGATGAGAAAGAAAAATCAAAAAGTTCTTGTGGTGACAAGTGTATCGGAGAATGAAGGAAAATCAACGGTGGCTGCAAACCTGGCGATTACTCTCGCAGAGCAATCTAAGAATGTATTGTTGATTGACGGAGATTTAAGACGTCCTTCTCAGTTCTTAATTTTTGATGTTCACCCGAAGAAGGAATCTGAATTTGGAGAGTATTTGAGAGGGAAAGACAATACCGGAAATATTATTCACAAAAGTGAGGTACCTGGATTATGTCTGGTTTTGGGAAGAAATTGTTATTCTTCCTCGACGGAAATGCTGCGTTCTAATAAACTTAGCAAGTTAATAGACATCAGCAGGAAAAATGTCGATTATGTAATTATTGATTCTCCTCCGGCAGGTTTAATGGGAGATGCAGAAGCTTTGGCAGAATATGCAGATGCAGTGTTGGTTGTTGCGAAACAGAATTATATTTTGGCAGAAGATATTAATGATGTATTGGATTCATTCAGGGAACATCATTCAGATGTCCTTGGAGTTGTCCTGAATGGTGCCAGATCATTTTCTTCTCTGTCGGTTGTTGGACATTATGGGCGATATGGCAGATATGGAAAATATAATAATTATGGTAAACGGTAAGAAGAGAAGGAATGCATAAAGATGAGTGAATATAATGAAAGTTACAGTACCAGGTTGGATGAACCTGAAAAAATCGATTTGAAAAAGTTTTTGCCTGATATTCGTCGCGGAATTAAAAAATTGTGGTGGGTGGTAATAGGGCTTGCAGTATTATTTGCATTTCAGTCCTATTTTTCTGTGAGTTCTTCTTATCAACCAGAATATGTGGCTGAAGCTACTATGTCAGTAAAAACTACGGGAAATGCGGGAAGTTATATTAATGCACAGACAGCACAGCAGCTGGAAAAGGTGTTTCCATACATTTTAACCAGCGGTGTTCTGCAAGACGTAATTGCAGAGGATATGGGATTGGACGCTGTACCGGGAACTATCAGTGCTTCAGCAGAAGAGGGAACCAATCTTTTTACATTGTCAGTCACTGCAAGTGACCCTCAGGTGGCATACGACTTATTACAGTCAGTAATTAAAAATTATCCGCAGGTTGCGGAATTTGTAATTGGGAAAACTCAATTGGAAATTTTGGATGAAACAGGGATACCAGAAGACACACAAAAGGAGCAGGTTATTAGAGGCTCTTATAAAAGAGGTGCTTTAAAAGGAGCGCTTCTGGGGCTACTCTTGATGTGTATTTATATACTGACAAGACATACAGTAAAGTCCAGAAAAGAGCTTAGGAGATATATAAATTTAGAGGATTTTGGCAGTCTTCCCTATGTTCGTGCGAAAAAGAGGAGAAAAGATAAGTTTTTCAGTTCGCTCAGTCTTATGAATGGGCGTGTGCCTCAGGTATATTTGGAGGCGATTCGTAAAGTATGTATTAAAGTTACGAAGGAGATGGAACAGAAAAAGTATAAAACACTTCTTGTTACCAGTTCTGTTTCAGGCGAAGGAAAAACAACTTTGGCAGTTAATTTGGCTATTACAGCTGCAAAAAGAGGGCAGAATGTAATTTTAGTAGACTGTGACATCAGAAATCCATCGGTTGCAGGTGCAATGAATGATAAAGGGAAATATCCTGGATTGAGTGCAGTTCTCCGTGGGAAAAAAGAACTGGAAAGTGCTTTGACTACAGTAAAAATGGAGAATGGTTCTCTTAGAATTTTGTATGGTGGGAAACCAAATGATAAGAACTCCAGCTTACTGGGGACAAAAGCTATGGCGGAATTGATAGAGAACTTGAAAGAGAAGGCAGATATTGTCATTTTGGACACAGCGCCATCAGATATTTTGGCAGATGCAGCAGCTCTTGCAAAATTTGTAGATGCAGCTTGTTATGTGGTAAAACAGGATTATACGAGAATTCGTGAAATTCGAGCTGGCGTTCAGTTTCTTGCTATGAGCGGAGTGGATATTTTGGGTTACATTTTTAACGGAGATACAAGTGTAAGAAGCAGGGGCTATGGTTATAATTATGGTTATAAACGTTATGGTGGCTACGGCTATTATCACAAACCAAAGCGGAAACAATCAAAAGATAAGTATGGACGAGTGATTAAAGAATAAAAACACTGAAAATCCCACCTAGCCCTTGACAAATTCGGAGGATACTAAGTATAATAAATCTATGTGAAAAACTGTGATGGAGAGAGTATTTGACTGTCGAAAGTTTCAGCGAGTCAGGGATGGTGGAAGCCTGATATAAGTAGCGGTGAAAGAAAATCACTCCGGAGTTGCTATCTGAATAAAGTAGGAGATGCCGGGTTTCCTCCGTTAAAGGGAGCGCATATAAAAGTGATAATACTTTGTATGTTGTAAGAGGTGGTATAACGAAAGTAAATTCTACTCTCGTCCTGTTGCAGGACGGGAGTTTTTTATTGCATAGGACACAATTCCCTGTGAAATAAAAACTCTTTTCATACATGCAAAGAAATTCAAGAGAGGAGAATATAAATGTATCAAAAAGTCACTACAGATTTAAACTTTGTAGAACGCGAGAAAAATGTCGAGAAATTCTGGAAAGATAACGATATTTTCAAAAAGAGTATGGAACAGAAAAAAGAGGGAGAAACCTATACTTTCTATGATGGTCCTCCTACAGCGAATGGTAAACCTCATATCGGACACGTACTGACTCGTGTTATCAAGGATATGATTCCAAGATATCGCACAATGAAAGGAAAAATGGTTCCACGTAAAGCCGGTTGGGATACACATGGTCTTCCTGTAGAACTGGAAGTAGAAAAGCTGTTAGGCCTTGATGGAAAAGAGCAGATTGAAGAATATGGATTAATTCCATTTATTGATAAATGTAAGGAAAGTGTTTGGAAATACAAAGGAATGTGGGAAGATTTCTCTTCTACCGTAGGTTTCTGGGCTGATATGGATAATCCTTATGTTACTTATGATGACAATTATATTGAGTCTGAATGGTGGGCATTAAAAGAAATCTGGAACAAAGGACTTCTTTATAAAGGATTTAAGATTGTTCCTTACTGTCCTCGCTGCGGAACTCCGCTGTCTGCACAGGAAGTGGCACAGGGCTATAAGGACGTAAAAGAACGTTCCGCTGTTGCACGCTTCAAGGTAGTAGGCGAAGACGCTTATATTCTGGCATGGACAACAACACCTTGGACACTTCCGTCTAACGTTGCCCTTTGTGTAAATCCTGATGAGCAGTATGTGAAAGTAAAAGCAGTAGACGGCTATACTTATTATATGGCAGAGGCACTTCTGGATACGGTTCTCGGTTCTTTGGAAAGAGAAGAAGGCACACCGGCTTATGAGGTTTTGGAAACTTATGTTGGAAAAGACTTGGAATATAAGGAATACGAACCATTATATAATTTTAAGAAGCTGAATAAAAAAGCGTATTATGTAGTATGCGACAGTTATGTAACTTTAACAGACGGTACAGGTGTTGTTCATATTGCGCCTGCATTCGGTGAAGACGACAGTAAAGTAGGTAGAAAATATGACCTGCCATTCCTTCAGCTTGTAGATGAAAAGGGTGAAATGACAGAGGAAACAAAGTGGGCAGGAACTTTCTGCAAAAAAGCAGATCCGGAAGTATTAAAAGACTTAGATGAAAGAGGCTTATTGTTCTCAGCACCGAAATTCGAGCATAGCTACCCACACTGCTGGAGATGTGATACTCCTCTGATTTACTATGCAAGAGAGTCCTGGTTCATTAAGATGACTGCAGTAAAAGATGACTTAATCCGCAACAATAATACCATCAACTGGATACCGGAAAGCATTGGAAAAGGCCGTTTCGGAGACTGGCTGGAAAACGTTCAGGACTGGGGTATCAGCCGTAACCGTTATTGGGGTACACCGTTAAACGTATGGGAATGTGAATGTGGACATCAGCATTCTATCGGAAGCAGACAGGAGCTCTATGAAATGAGCGGAAATGAAGCTGCTAAGACAGTTGAGCTGCACAGACCATATATTGACGAAATCACAATCACCTGTCCAAAATGTGGAAAACCAATGCACAGAGTACCGGAAGTAATTGACTGCTGGTTTGACTCAGGAGCAATGCCATTTGCACAGCATCATTATCCATTTGAAAATAAAGACTTATTTGAACAGCAGTTCCCGGCTGACTTTATTTCAGAGGCAGTAGACCAGACTCGTGGATGGTTCTATTCTCTTCTGGCAGAGTCCACTCTGTTGTTTAACAAAGCGCCATATAAGAACGTTATTGTTCTGGGACATGTACAGGATGAAAACGGACAGAAGATGAGTAAATCCAAAGGAAATGCCGTAGACCCGTTTGAAGCGCTGGAAAAATACGGTGCAGATGCAATCCGCTGGTACTTCTATGTCAACAGTGCGCCATGGCTGCCAAACCGTTTCCACGGAAAAGCAGTGCAGGAAGGACAGCGTAAATTCATGGGTACACTGTGGAATACTTATGCGTTCTTTGTACTGTATGCAAATATTGACGAATTTGATGCAACAAAATATACATTAGAATACGATAAACTCCCTGTAATGGATAAATGGTTGTTATCAAAATTAAATACCGTAGTGAAAGCCGTAGATGAAAATCTGGAAAATTACAGAATTCCGGAAACAGCAAGAGCGCTTCAGGAATTTGTAGACGATATGAGTAACTGGTATGTAAGAAGAAGCCGTGAACGTTTCTGGGCAAAGGGCATGGAGCAGGATAAGATTAACGCTTACATGACTCTGTACACAGCATTGGTGACCATCTCCAAAGCAGCAGCGCCAATGGTTCCGTTCATGACAGAAGACATTTATCAGAACTTAGTAAGAAGCCTTGATAAAAATGCACCGGAAAGTATTCATTTGTGCGACTTCCCGGAAGTAAAAGAAGAGTGGATTGATAAAGAATTAGAGCAGAACATGGATAATCTGCTGAAAGCGGTTGTTATGGGACGTGCTTGCAGAAATACAGCAAACATTAAGAACCGTCAGCCAATCGGCAAGATGTTCGTAAAAGCTCCGTTTGAATTATCTGAATTCTATAAAGAAATCATTGCAGACGAGCTGAATGTGAAGGAAGTGGTATTCACAGACGATGTAAGAGAATTTACATCTTATAGTTTTAAACCACAGCTTAAGACAGTTGGACCGAAGTACGGAAAATTCTTAGGCGGTATTAAAGAAACACTTTCTAAGCTTGACGGAAACAAAGCAATGGATGAATTAAAAGAAAAAGGCGCTCTTACTTTTGAAGTAAACGGACAAGAAATCGTTCTCACAGAAGATGACCTTTTAATTGATATGGCACAGATGGAAGGATATGTTTCCGAAGCAGATAATGACGTAACTGTTGTACTGGATACAAACCTTACACCGGAGCTTATTGAAGAGGGATTTGTTCGTGAAATTATCAGCAAAATCCAGACTATGCGTAAGGAAGCAGGATTTGAGGTTATGGACAAAATCCAGATTTCTCTTGCAGACAATCAGGTGATTGAAGGAATTTTCCGTGTGCACGAAAAAGAAATCAAATCAGAGGTTCTTGCAGAAAATGTGGTATATAATGAACTGAGTGGTTATACAAAAGAATGGAAGATTAACTCCGAAAATGTAAAATTAGGTGTAGAAAAGCTTTCATAAGAGTTGGGGAGGAAAAAGGGAATGTTAGACAATCATTTTAAAAAAGAGGAATTCAAAAAAAGCGTTAAAGAAAATGTAAAAATGCTTTACAGAAAAACAATAGAAGAAGCAACCCAGGAACAAGTTTTTCAGGCGGTTTCTCTTGCTGTAAAGGACGTAATTATTGACAACTGGCTCTTGACACAGAAACAGTATGAGAAGGACGACCCGAAGATTGTTTATTACCTGTCCATGGAGTTTCTCATGGGCAGAGCCCTTGGAAATAACTTAATCAATTTATGTGCTTATGATGAAGTAAAAGAAGCTTTGGACGAGCTTGGATTTGACTTAAATGTAATTGAAGACCAGGAGCCGGACCCGGCTCTTGGAAACGGTGGCTTGGGAAGACTGGCTGCCTGCTTCTTAGACTCTCTGGCAACATTAGGATACTGTGCTTATGGCTGTGGTATTCGTTATCATTACGGACTGTTCAAACAGAAAATTGAAGACGGATATCAGGTAGAAGTGCCTGATAACTGGCTGAAAAACGGATATCCGTTTGAGCTTCGCCGTCCGGAATATGCCAAAGAAGTAAAATTCGGTGGTTACGTAAAAGTGGAATACGACCCTGCAACAGGCAGAAATCATTTTATTCAGGAAGGTTACCAGTCTGTACTGGCAGTACCTTATGATATGCCAATCGTAGGATATAACAATAATGTTGTAAACACACTGCGCATCTGGGATGCAGAAGCAATCAATGACTTCCGTCTGGATTTATTTGATAAAGGCGAATATCATAAAGCAGTAGAGCAGGAAAACCTTGCAAAGAACATTGTAGAAGTTCTTTATCCAAACGATAATCATTATGCGGGAAAAGAGCTGCGTTTAAAACAGCAGTATTTCTTTATTTCTGCAAGTATCCAGGAAGCAATCGAGAAGTTTAAGAAGACACACAGCGATTTGCATGATTTGCCAAAGAAAGTGGCTTTCCAGTTAAACGATACTCATCCGACTATGACAGTAGCAGAGCTTATGCGTATTTTAGTGGATGAAGAAAACTTAGAATGGGAAGACGCATGGAATATTACAACACAGACTTGTGCTTATACAAACCATACCATTATGTCAGAAGCATTGGAAAAATGGCCGATTGAGCTGTTCTCCAGACTGCTTCCGAGAATTTATCAGATTATCGAAGAAATTAACCGCAGATTTTTACTGGAAATCCAGCAGAAATATCCGGGAAATCAGGAAAAAATCCGCAAAATGGCAATTATTTATGACGGACAGGTAAAAATGGCTCACCTGGCTATTGCCGGAGGTCATTCTGTAAACGGTGTTGCCAGACTGCATACGGAAATCTTGAAAAAACAGGAATTAAAAGATTTCTACGAAATGTATCCTGACAAATTTAACAACAAAACAAATGGTATTACTCAGAGACGTTTCCTGTTACACGGAAACCCACTGCTGGCATCCTGGGTGACAGAGCATATCGGAGACGGATGGATTACTGACTTATCACAGCTTTCCAAATTGAAAGTATATGCAGATGATAAAAAGGCACAGCAGGAATTCATGAATATTAAATACCAGAATAAGGTACGTCTGGCAAAATATATTCTGGAGCATAACGGAATTGAAGTAAATCCCAATTCTATCTTTGATGTTCAGGTAAAACGTCTTCATGAATACAAACGTCAGTTAATGAATATTCTGCATGTTATGTATCTGTACAACAAGATTAAAGAACATCCGGAAATGCCGTTCTATCCAAGAACTTTCATCTTTGGAGCAAAGGCAGCAGCAGGTTACAGACGTGCAAAACAGACCATTAAGCTGATTAATGCAGTGGCAGATGTGATTAACAATGATAAATCTATTGACGGAAAGATTAAAGTTATTTTTATTGAAAACTACCGTGTATCCAATGCGGAAATGATTTTTGCGGCAGCAGATGTATCTGAGCAGATTTCCACTGCAAGTAAAGAAGCTTCCGGAACAGGAAACATGAAATTTATGTTAAACGGTGCGCCTACAATCGGTACCATGGACGGTGCAAACGTGGAAATCGTGGAAGAAGTAGGAGCAGAAAATGCCTTTATCTTCGGTTTATCTTCTGATGAAGTTATTAACTACGAAAATAACGGCGGTTATGACCCAATGCAGTATTTCAACAATGACCCGGACATCAGAAACGTACTGATGCAGCTTGTTAACGGAACATATTCTAACGGAGATTTCAATATGTTCAGAGAAATCTATGATTCTCTGCTGAATACAAACAGCAGTGACAGAGCGGATACTTACTTTATTCTGGCTGATTTCAAATCTTATGCAGCAGCACAGGAAAAAGTAGAGGAAGCTTATAGAGACGAAGAAAGATGGGCAAAGATGGCGCTCTTGAATACTGCTTGTGCAGGTAAATTTACATCTGACAGAACTATTCAGCAGTATGTGGATGAAATCTGGCATCTGGATAAAGTTGTAATTGGAAAATAATAAATAAAAGTTTTGAATATGAGGAGCTGTTACTTTAAGCATATAGATATTTCTGAAGAATGTTTAAAGCGACAGCTCCGACATTTTTATAAAAATGAGGGGGATAAGATAGTGAAAAAATCATTACTGCCGGCATTAAGCTTGCTGATGATAAGTTCTTTGCTGGGAGGTTGTATACCTGCAAAAACAGAAGAAACAATTCAGAGTGATAAGAATACAGTTGAAGAAGAAAAATTAAACGAGGAAGTGTTACAGGGGAAGTCTGTGGAACATGAAACAGAAAACGAGCCTGCTACCAATTCTATGGAACAAAATGATGAAGAAAGTCATGCGGAAAACAAAGGGGAAGAAGATGTTGTTAGACAGGAGAAAATAGTAGAAGGCTATGTTTTAGAGGCAGAAGGAAATACAATTACTGTGGATTTAGAAAATCCGGAGGGGAGAAATTATCCAGAAGAAGGTCTTGACTGTGGAGTAGAATTTGATATTGCAAATGCAGAAAAAGAGGTTATTCCGACTTCAGGTTATTCAGAAAACAGAGAATGTAAAATTAAAACAGGGGTAACGGTTTCGATTACTTATTATGAGGAAAATGGGAAAAATATTGTAACAAAAATTTCTACTGATAATGATGAGAAAGAAATGATTGTATATATTTCTTCCGGAGAAATAGAGGAAATTACAGAAGAAGCAATAAAAGTCCATGTTCGTGAAGGAGATTATAGCGGAGAAAGCTTAGTATTTGATACATCGGAGACTTCAATACCGGAGGAAGCAAGTGTGAATTCTACGGTAACGGTTACATATTATTTAAAAGAAAATACATATTATGCACTTTCTTTTATTTGCAGTGATTTGTAGAGTTTTACAGAAATGTCAGATTTATTTAGATAGAAAAATTTTTTGGGGATATTCTTTACAAACAAAAAAAGATGGAATATAATAAGGATAAAGGAACAACCGCCTATGAAGTGGTTGACCAGTATACAGAAACGTAGAAACGCCACCTGAACTCGCCAAAGTTGTAGGGTGGTTTTTCTACGCTTTAAATCATTAGTGACATATCAAATAGATGAATGTCAGTAGTGATAAAATGAACATTCCGAAAGCCATCATATCTTTGAAATCAAAATGTTTCATTAGCACCACCCCCATTCTATGTATTATAAAATGAAGGTCAGCCACCCTATAAAACGATTGTTCCTAGAAATTATTGTATCAGTTTTTATAGTATTTTACAATTAGATTTCTGAAGAATAGGGAAAGTTCTTGAGCGAAGCATAAAACTGCCGTAGAAAATGCAGTCAGGTCATTGTTGTATATGTTTTTTCTGGAGAAATAGAGGAAATTACAGAAGAAGCAATAAAAGTCCATGTTCGTGAAGGCGATAATAAAAGAAAATAACAGAATATTGAAAAAATAATACTAAAAAATACATAATCTATAAATAGTAACAGAAAAATTCAAATATTGTATTTATAAAGCAAAGGAGGAATGGTAACTTATAGGAATAAGAATGGAGAACTTTTGAAAGAAGGAGGAAGTATGAAGACAGGTAAAAGAAAAAATCAAAAGTACATAAGTGCAATGTTAATTGCAGCTATGAGTGTGGGAAATGTGACGGGAGTCTTGGCAGAGCCTGTAAATGTTGTTGCCGTGAATGAAGAACAGGAGCGTGAGGTTTTGGAAACAGCCGTGCCCACAGAAAACAAGGAGATTTCTATTGCCAGAGGTGAAAGCTTGCAACTGGACAAACCGGAGGGCTTCTCCGAGAATGTTACATGGAGTGCAAAATTTTTAAAGAAGGATGGGACTTTCTTACGAAATGCAGGATATTCTAAAATTAAAAGAGAATTAAAAGAGGGGGAAACGGACGGAACACGCAAGGCAGGAGATGCAAGTGCGGAACATTTATTGAAGATTGAAGCGGATGAAAACGGAAACGCAGTGATTACAGGAGAGAATAAGGGCAATGCCGTAGTGGTGGCACAGGATGACCAAGGAAAAACAGCACAGTGGAAGGTAGAAATTTTATATCAGTCTCCTTCAAAACTGCCCTCTGCAACGGCAGAAGATTACGGAAAAATTCGTCAGGCATGGAAAGAGTCTTTAATTGGCAAAGATTTAGTATCAGAAGAAGGCGGAGCGGAAGTCTTAGAAGAAATCAATCAGGAGGCAGAAGCGCTTTGGAACGCTTATGTTTATAAGGGACAGGAAGAATGTGGCGGTATTCCTTGGGCAGAGGATGAGGGAGCAAAAGGCAATAAGAATATTCCTTATGAAGATGATGCAGTGGAATTTCGTGTTTCTTTTAAAAAGGTGCTTTCTATGTGTAAAGCTTACGCAGCAGAAGGCGGAGCTCTCTATCAAAATCAGGATATGCTAAAGGATATTACCAATATTTTAGATTTCCTGTGCGGCTCTTGTTATACGGCAAAAAGCCAGACGGATAACTGGTGGACATGGGAAATTGGTATTCCCAAGGATTTAATTCCTGCTTTAATATTGATTTATGACGGACTGACAGAAGAACAGGTTATGGCGTACACAGAAACACTTTACTTTTTCCAGCCTGATCCGTTCCATGAAGGCGTTATCAATACGGCAAGCACCCATGGGCAGGGATATCGTGAGGCGCAGGGAGCGAATATTATCGACTGTTCCACAACGGCAGTGGGACTGGGAGCATTGAGAGAAGATAATGAGCTGGTGTATTTGGGGATGCTGGCGTCTTCCCAGACCTTTGTTATTCAAAATGTAGAAGACAGCGCTCAAATTGCAGCGAACGGATATAACAGCGGTTTTTATCCGGACGGTTCTTATCTCGACCATATAAAAGTGCCGTATTTAGGCGCTTATGGGATTGAGTTTATGAAGGGTGGCGCTAAAATTCCGTCTCTCCTTGCTGGAACACCCTGGAAATATCCGGAACAGGTTCAGGACAATCTGGAAAGCTATATTGTGGAAGGCTTTGGAAACGGCATGTATAAGGGAATGATGCTGGATTGTCTAAAAGGGCGTTCTGTATCCAGACCAGCAAGCAGCAATCAGGCAGCAGGACGTGAGGCAATGATGATTATTCTGCAAATTGTAGACTCCTTTAGCCAAGAGGCAAAAGAGACAACGCTTTCTGCGCTGAAAGCTTGGCTGGAAGAAGATGAAGGATTTATTGACAGTCTTGTTGGTGCGGAAAATATGGCAATTAAAAAGAAAGCCAAGGAAATTTTGGAAGATACCTCCATCCAAAGTAACATAGCGCCGGTACATAAATCTTATCCCCTTATGGACCGTGTAGTTCACAGAACAGAAGACTATCTTTTTGCATTGTCTATGTATTCGGAACGTATTCAGAACACAGAAATTATGAATGATGAAAATCGTTTTGGATGGCATCAGAATAACGGGATGACCTATATTTATGATGAGGACAACCAGTATACAGAGAATTATTGGAATACAGTAAATCCGTTAAGACTGCCAGGAACGACCGTGGTTCCGGTAAATATCGGTACAGGGAAACCGGATGGCTCAGGTTTTGCACAGGGCGGAGATTTCTGTTCCAAGGAGAGCTGGGTAGGAGGAACTTCCATAGGAAATTATGGCGTCAGCGGTATGTCATTTTCAGGAGAAACGCAGGGAATTGCAGGAGATGCACCGGTTTCTTATGCGCCGGATTTAAAAGGCAAGAAGTCATGGTTTATGTTTGATGACGAAATGGTCTGCCTTGGAGCAGGAATTACCAATAAAAATATGGAACTTCCGGTGGAAACTACCATTGAGAATAAGAAGTTAAGAAAAGACGGAAGCAATCAGCTTCTTGTCAACGGAGAAAAAACAGAAATACCTGTGAAAGAAGCGAATGTAAAAGAGTTGGTTGAACGTACAGCAGATGTATCAGGCACAAGCTTTGAACAGGTAAATTGGGCACATTTAGAAGGCAATCAGTCTGTGGGAACAGGATATTATTTCCCTGAAGAAAATACAGAAATTCAGGTTCGCAGAGGTCAAACCACAGGCAGTTGGAAGGATGTAGGAACTTTTGAGGGGGAAAGCACAGAGAATTATCTGGAAATGTGGGTAGACCACGGACAGAACCCGGAAAACGCATCTTACAGTTATGTATTGCTTCCCGAAACAAGTGCAGAAGAAACAGAAAATTACGCACAAGCACCTAAGGTAACCATACTGGAAAACAGCAGTGAGGTTCAGGCAGTGCGCCATGAGACATTAAAAATCACAGGCATAAATTTCTGGCAAGAGCAGGGAGGAAGTATAGACGGAATAACAAGTGATAAGGCTGCGTCTGTTATGCTTCAGGAAACGGAGCAGGGAACAGTGAAAGTTTCTGTTTCCGACCCCACAATGAAAAATAAAGGAAATATTCAGCTTACACTTGAAGAAGAAATAGCAGACTGTGTTCAGTTGGATGAAAATGTTACTTGTGAAAAAACAGAAAAAGGAGCAGTTTTGACCTTTTCTATGGCAGGAACAAACGGGGCAGCTTCCATGGCAGAGCTTCAGCTTGTGCCGCCTGTAACACCGCAGCCGGAAGAACCGGAGACACCTCAGAAGCCGGAAAATCCGGAAGAACCAAGTACACCGGAAATTCAGGAAATTGATATGCTGGTAAATAAAGAGCATGGTGTCAAATTAACGGGAGAAGGCTTAACATCAGATATGCAGTTATCTGTGGAAAAGCTGGATAAAAAACATGCAGATGTGAAGCTTATGGAAAAGGAAATTTCCAAGAAACAGCAGCTTGACAATCCTCTTGAAATTCAGCTTTTAAAAGACGGAAAAGAAATTGCCCTTCCTCATAAGGCAGAGCTTCAGCTTCCTATATCGGAAAAATATAACGGCAAAGAAGTTGTGGTACTTTCCTGTGACAATGAAAAAGTAAAAAAATTAAAAGGAAAGGTGAAAGACGGATTTGTATCCGTAGAAGTAGAGTCTTTAAACAGCTTTGGTACGGTATTGGAGAAAGCGGTTTCTTCCGGTGTGGATAAAGTCAAAACAGGAGATGAAACACCGTTTGCAATGCTGTCTGTGATGTTTGTAGTCGGAGGAACGCTGTTTGTTGTATTAAAAAGGAAGAAAAAGGCTTGATATTCTTTTTTGAATTGTGTACTATAAAGGAGTGTAAACTGCATATCCATGATGGTCGTTGGAGCTTGCTCCAAGGTTAAAAGGGAAATCGGTGCAAATCCGATACAGTCACCTCTACTGTAATGCTTTTCGGCTAAGTCAGAAAATCTGCCATCAGAGAAATAGATTTCCGGGTTGAGGGAGTTTTATTTGTGTAGAAAAAGATGTGCAGGATAAAATTTCATAGTGAAGATAGATAAGGTTTCTTTACCGGTGTGTAAAGAGACCTTTTTTTGTTTCATAGGAAATTGCGCCCTATGAAACAAAAAATGCTCTGTAAGAAAAAATATGTAAAGGAGAAAGAAAATGAAAAAAAGAAGAAATGCAAACCGTGTTCTCAGTCTGCTTCTGGTAATGGCGTTGCTTATTACCGGAATGCCTGTATCGGTACATGCCACAGGCGATATGGAACCCCCGGTTGTAGAAGCAGGAGAAATTTTAAGTGGGATGGGGCAGGAAGATGAAATTTCTGAAACAGAAATTCCCACAGTTATTGAAGCAGGAACGACGTATACTCTGACAGAGGACATTGTGTTTGAACAGGGACAAAATTTTGAGAGTATTGCAGGAACTTTAGATGGAAACGGACACACGATTACTCTTGCAGATAAGCCATTGGCAAACGAGGTAACAGGGACTATTCAGAACCTTGGAGTAACCAGCGAAAATGTGATTGCAAGTGACAAAACTTTTGGAAGTATGGCAGTTACTTTAAGCGGAACTATTCAAAATTGTTATTCCACAGCGAAATTAAAATTAAGTGGATTAGATGATGCAGGCGGTCTTGTAGGAATATTTCAGTCAGGTGCAATTAAGAATTCTTACTTTGGAGGAAGTATTGAGGCCATGATGGCAGGCGGTCTTATTGGAATTCGCCAGACAGATGACAGTATTTTATCTAACAGTTATTATGCGAAGGATAAAATTCCGGGGGCTTACGGTCCTATATCTATGGGAAAATTTCCGGAAAATGCAAGTGATTGTGTAAAAACCTTAGAGGAATTAAAGGCTGGAGCAGCATTATTAAATAAGGATATTCCCGACACAGGATTTACATGGATTTCTCCGGCAGACGGCAGTAATAGCGGACTTCCTGTTTTGACACAGCAGGGAGAGATACCAAATCCGGAACAGCCGGATAAAACAGCGCTTCAAAATGCTGTAAATGAAGGTAAGAAGCTGGAGCAAGACAAATATACAGAAGAAAGCTGGAGAGGATTTGCAGAAGCATTAAATACAGCAGAGCAGATTTTAGAAAAAACGGATGTAAAACAGACAGAAATTGACGAGGCGTTAAAAGCTTTAAATCAGGCAAAAGAACAGTTGGAGAAGAAAAAGGTTACAGAACCGGTTGCACCTCCGACAGATGAAAGTCAGATTGTGCATATCAAAAACCAGTCTGATTTGGAAAAAATAGATACGGCACAGACAGGTACTTATTATGTACTGGACAATGATATTACGTTAGACGGAATGTATATGTCTTTCGTTGAATTTAACGGAATTCTGGATGGAAACGGACATACCATTACCCTTGATGATGCTACATGGCTGTTTCAGAATGTAGGAGAAGAAGGTGTTCTTCAGAATATTCATTTCACAGGAACTTTAGCTTCATGGGCAGAAAGCGGACCGGCAGGTTATGATTTAAAAGGTGCGATTATCAACTGCTATACGGATGTAAAGGGCGATGCTGCCTGTGGATTTGCAAAGAGACTTTCCGGCGGAAACCTGATTAACAGCTATTCTGTCAGCGAAGGAAAAAAAGGTACTTTATTTAAGGAATACAAAGCAGGAACACTGATAAATTCTTATTGGTGTGAAAGTATGAAAAATCCTGTGGATTTTTCCGCAGATGCGTTAGTGAATTCTTCTGCAAAAACAGAAGAAGATATGAAGACAAAAGAGTTTGTGCAGCTTCTAAACGACAATAAGGGCGAATTTGGCGTTACATGGGGACAGAGCAGCGCCGGATATCCGTATTTTGGAGAAAATCAGGAATATAATCCTGACAAACCAAATTTGCCGGAAAATAAATACGAAGTAGAATTTACTTTTGCAGACGGTGTGAAAGAAACTATTGAAAATCAAACCTTATATGTATCACCGGATGAAGTAGGAGCTTTTAATTTAGCCGGAACGTTCCAATTAAAAGATGTACCGTCTACCAGTAAAATCTCTTGGAACATGACAGAAGTAAAGCCGGAAGGCTGTTTATTAATCGGAGCAGATGAAGGAGGTCTTCGTGTAGACGGAGAAGGTTCTGCTATTGTATCTGCCACAGAGATAAAAGAAGACTCCTCCACAGAAACGGTTGCTTGGATAAAAGTAATTGCCAAAGCGCAGGTGATGGAAGAAATCAAACTCTTTATTGACGGACAGGATGTGACCAACGGTAAAATCAAAGTGGCAGGCTCTGAATGGAAAAACATTCAGGTACAGGTAAAATATCAGGGAAGTGAAGAATTTGTACCGGTACATAGTTCTCGTTTTACTTATGCGCCAAGTGATGAAAAGCTGATTTATAACTTGAATTCATCCAGCGAATTTAAGTTCAACAAACCGGGAACAGCGTCTATGACAGTGACCGCAAAGGCAAACCCTGAAATAAAAGCAGAGGTAGAAGCAACTTCTTCTTATGTACCTGTTGAAAGTGTGAAGCCGGCCATTTCGGGAGAAAAAGAAATTCATTCCAGAAATGCCAATGATCCTGACAATTATGCGTTTTTGCCGGATTACAGCGGTGTGATTGTATCACCGGAAAATGCCAGCTATGCAAGTAACTGGACAGTAACCAGCAGCAATCCGTCTGTTGCCGACTATGTAGACAGTATGGTGAAGGGATATGTGCCATATAAAGCGGGTACAGTCACTTATACGGCAAAAATCGAACAGACAAATCCTGAGACAAAGAAAACAAGCGTAGTAAGCGGAACTTCAGAGGTTACTTATAAGTATAAAAATCCGTTGACAAAGATAACGATAGATGAAAGCAACCTCCAGATGGAAAACTTCACAGAACAGCTTCTTGACTTGACTTTTGAGGGAGAGCTTTCCAAGGATGGCTGGAGTGTTACAGATCCACAGTTGGAATGGTCTTATGATAAAGCGGGAATTGTAAAGGTTGTCCGTAAAGAGCAGGGATATTGGAAAAAAGGAAATCCGGAATGGGATAATGCACCGGATAAAGGTTCTTTTCTTACCAGTGATAAGTATTATGTGCAGTCTTTAAAAGAAGGTACTGTAACGGTAACAGGAACTCCGATAGACAAGACAAATAAAGTAGAGCCTATAAAATTCACCGTTACTGTGTCAGGCGGGGAAACACCGCAGGTAGATATTGATGCGTTGATAAACAAAGGATTGCAGGGGGCAAAAGAGCAATTTGCATCCAAATATCCAGAAGAAAATTATCAGTATAACAACAACGACTGGATTGTGTATGCACGTCTTCGTGCAGGAGAAACCATTTCACAGGAAAAATTAGATGCTTATTATCAGTCTGTGGCAGACACAGTGAAAAAATGGAGTAAAAAGCAAAAACCCACAGATATGGAGCGTGTGGCATTGTCCTTGTTAATTATGAACAAAGACATTACGGATGTAGACGGTGTAAATCTGGTAGAAATGATTTATAATCATCCGAGCTTAGATATGGGTGCAAATGAGCTGGCATGGGCGCTGCTGGTAACGGATGCAAAAGGAATGGAAATTCCCACAGATGCAAAATGGAACAGAGAGAGTATCATAACTGCACTTTTGAAATTCCAGAATGAAGAAAACGGCGGTTTCGGACTTGTGGATAATCAGACTGTCAGTGTGGATATGACAGCTATGTGCTTGCAGGCGCTGGCTCCGTACAGAAATACAAATGTAAAAGTTCATCAGGCAGTGGAAGCAGGATTAGAATATTTGAAGAATTCTATGTCTGACTCTTATGACTTTGGAACGTCTGAAAGTACAGCGCAGGTATTGCTTACTTTGACGATTTTAGGCATCGACCCTTTAAATTCCGATTTTGGAACTCCTTATAGTAATATGATTACCTGTCTTATGGACAACTATTATTGTGAAACAGAAAAAGGAAATGGTTTCTGCCACGATAAAAGTAATAAAAAGTTAAATGAAATGTCCGGTGTTCAGGTATTTCAGGCATTTACAGCTTATACACAGGCAAAAGCAGGAGAAAAGACTTACTGGGATTTAACAGAAGAAAATCAAAAAACAGAAGTAGAAGAAGTTATTCAGCTTATTGAAAACCTTCCGGCGATAAAAGATTTAACATTGGAAGATGCAGAAGTTGTGCTTTCCATTCAGGCGTTGTATGAAAGCCTTACAGAAGATGAACAGCAGCTTGTACATAATGCAGAGAAGTTACAGAAAGCTATTGAACGCATTGAGGAATTAAAAACGCTGGGTGAAGAAGTCGGTAAAGTTACTTTAACGATTATGGACGGCTTAAAGAAGGAAGAAAAACTGTTGTCCCTTCTGGAAGAAAACGAAATAAAGGGTATGATGCTTCAGACACAGGCAACGATTTATCAGACGGACTCTATGATGAGCGTAATTGAACGTGCCTGCAAGGAAAATGGCTTTAGTATTTCTATTCGAAACGGAGAATATATTGAAGAAATTGACGGACTTGGCGAATTTGACCGTGGACCGGGCAGCGGCTGGGTAGGTACTTTAAATGACGAATTTACAAAAACCGGTTTTGCGGATTTTACAGTAGAAAACGGCAAGTTAAAAGATAAGGACGTAATTACAGTAGAATATACGGAAAATCTGGGAAAAGACGTAACAGAAAATGCCGAATTATCTACACTGGGAATTACAGACGGTAAATTGTCACCGGAATATGCAAGAGATACTTATGAATATACGCTTTCAGTGGGAGCAAAGGTAAAAGAAATTACATTAAATCCGAAATCTTATAATCGCTATGCGGAAACAGTAATAAAGTCAGCAGATAAGGTTTATGAAAGCGGACAGGCTATTCCTGTGGAAGACGGAACAAAAATTGAAATTGTTTCTAAAAAAACAGTAAGAGGAGAAGACATCAAAACGTATCTTCTTACCATAGAGCAGAAAAAGACTTCGCAGCCTGAGCCACAACCGGAACCAAATCCTGAGCCAAATCCAAATCCGGATGAGCAGAAAGAAATTACATTGGTAAATAAAAAGTATGGAGTTTCTTTGAAAGGAAAAGGTCTTGAGCAGGATATGGAGCTTTTGGTAACACCTCTTGATAAAGACAGTGAAGCAGTGGAAGCAATGAGAAAGGAAATTCCTTCTGCAAAATCTGTATTTCGTTTGTATGATGTTGTTATCCGACAGAATGGAAAGAACTTAGAGCTTCCTAAGGAAGCAGTGCTGTCTATTCCGGTAGGAGAAAAATATAACGGACAGCAGCTTACCGTACTGCATTACATAAACGGAAAAGTAGAAAAGCTGAATGGTAAGAGTGCAGACGATATGGTATCTGTTTCTGTAAAAAGTCTTGGAGGATTTGGAGTAGTGGTAGATACACCTTCAAATTCACAGGGGAATAATCAGAGCGGAAATCAGAACAATGGCACAAACAGTAGTACAAACAGTGGCATAAAAACAGGAGATGAGGCACAGCTCATGCTCTGGATGTGCATCGGTGTTGTATCCTTAGGAACAATAACAGCTTTGTACAGAAGAAAGAAAAATATAAAATAAAGAGACAAGAAACTGCCGTAGAAAATACAGTCAGGTCATTGTATCTGAGGTATATTTCTGCGGCAGTTTTTATTTCACAGGCAAGTATCACCCATGAATGTCGAAAACTACCTATATCATTAAAAATAGGGCAGGGTTACAATAGTTATAAAATAAGGGATAGTATAAGCTTTTATAAAAAATAGGAGACAGAAATGGGAAAAGGTTTTTATTTAACGCACGAGGCAAAAAGCTGGGAACAGGGACTTCCTGTGGGAAATGGAAGACAGGGAGCAGTGCTTTTGGGCGGAGTGCAGCAGGAACAGATTGTTTTAAATGAAGAAAGTCTGTGGTACGGAGGAAAAAGAGAGCGAGCCGTAGAGGCGGGCAGGGAAAAGCTGGAAAAGGTGAGAGAGCTTTTAGAAAAAGGAGAAGCAGGAGTGAAAATCTGCTTTGACAACTGCGAAACAGTAAGAGAGATTTTTTCTTCTGTCAAATATCAGGTCACTGCCCTGCGGATGAAAACAGATAAAGAACAGGGCATGAGCTTTTTCTTAGGGTTAAACCGCAGACCGTTTGAAGAAAATGCCGAAGCAGGCGACAGAGAAATTTCTTTAAACGGACACAGCGGAGACGGAGTGTGTTATAATGTAAGGTGCAGAGTGGGGAAAACCGATGGAAGAGTCTGTATAGAAGGTGGATATCTTCTTGTAGAAAACGCCTCTTATGTGGAAATTTTCTTTTGCGTGCGTACAGATTATGAAGGTGAAAAATCTTTAGGTGCGTGCGGCAGGCTTTTACAAGAAGCAGCAAAAGCGGGATTTGAGGAAATTAAGAAGGCGCACATTGAGGAGTATGGAAAGCTCTACAACAGCATGAAGCTGGAGATAGAAGGGGAAGAGGAGCTGGAAAAAACTCCGGCGGATGAGCTTTTAAAACGCTGTGAAGAACCAAAGGTTCAGGGCTATTTAACTTGGCTTATGTTTTCCTACGCCAGATATCTTCTTATTAGCAGTTCCTATGGCTGTGCGCTGCCTGCAAATCTTCAGGGAATATGGAATGGAAGCTTTACTCCTCCGTGGGAAAGCGGATATACCATCAATATTAACCTCCAGATGAATTACTGGATGGCGGACAAAGCAGGATTGGGCGTATGCTATGAGCCGTTCTTCAACTTGATAGAGAAAATGCTTCCAAATGGGCGAAAAACAGCCAAAAAAGTGTATGCTTGCAGAGGATTTGTAGCGCATCACAATACAAATTTGTGGGGAGATACAGATATTACAGGGCTGTGGCTTCCTGCATTTCTCTGGCCTATGGGTGGCGCATGGATGGCAAACCAGCTTTATCATCACAGTGAGTTTGAGGAAAATCCGAAGGAAATCAGGGAGCGTGTGCTGCCTGTTATGAAAGAATGTATTTTATTTTTCTATGACTATCTTTATCGGAAATCTGATAAAATGTGGATAAGAGGCCCTACGGTATCACCGGAAAATACCTATCGCCTTTTAGATGGTCAGGAAGCCAGTGTGGCTATGGGCGTTGCCATGGACCATCAGATTATTCGTGAGCTTGCGGAGAATTATCTGGAAGGATGCAGAAGATATAATACAGGTTCGCCGGAATATGAGACAGAAAAAATGGCGCAGGAGATATTAGAACATTTGCCGCCTACCAAGATTGGGAAGTCTGGCAGGATTTTGGAATGGCAGGAGGAATACGAGGAAGTAGAAAAGGGACACCGTCATATTTCTCATTTATATGGGCTGCATCCGGGAAGAGAAATTTCAGAGGATACGCCTGCGCTTTTCGAGGCGGCGAAAAGAACTCTGGAATATCGTTTGGAGCACGGAGGCGGTCATACGGGCTGGAGTAAAGCGTGGATTATGTGCTTTTATGCCCGCTTAAAGGACAAGAAAAAATTTGATGAGCAGATGAGACAATTTCTTGCAAACAGTGTGGATGAAAACCTGTGGGATATTCATCCCCCGTTTCAGATTGACGGAAATTTCGGAATGGCAGAGGCAGTATTGGAAGCATTGGCATCCCGAAGGGGTGATGTGGTAGAGCTTCTTCGGATTATTCCTGAGGGAATGGAGACAGGGATGGTGACAGGTCTGTGTCTGGAAGGAAGGCTGAAGGTGGATTTCGCATGGAAATGTGGAAAACTTACAAAAATTTCTCTTTCTTCGGGGAAAACTCAAACCATAGAGCTGCGTTATTGTGGGATACGAAGGAGCGTTACTCTTTTAGAAAACAGCAGATTAGAGCTAGAAGGAGTGGAAAATTATGAATAAAAAAGAATATTTTGAAAGACAGAAAAACAGATATCAAAAGGGCGAGTTGGAATGGTGTGCAAAGGCGGCGAGAGAATATCGCTCGGAAAACACCGACCAGATTATGCGTATTGCAGATGAGGCTGTGCGCTTAGAGTTTATTTTTGACTTACCCTGGGACATGGAGCGTACCTACGAAAAGGAGACGTTTACATATCCCATTAACTGGACGTATATGCCCACAGATGATCCGGAGTTTATTTATCAGATGAACCGTCATCGTTATTTTATCTGTCTGGGACAGGCTTATGCCATGACAGGAGAGGAAAAGTATGCCAAAGCCTTTGTAGATATGATAACAGACTGGATTACAGGCGTACCTCTGACAGAGGAGAGTAAAAAGGTTACATGGAGAGAAATTGAGGCAGGTATTCGTGGGGAAAACTGGACAAAGAGCATCTTATATTTTGAAAACAGTCCGCTGATTGATGACGCTTTTATGGAAATGTTTACAAAAAGCTTAGAGGAACATGGAGAATATCTCCTTCATGCCAGAAGGGGCTTTCAGATTTCCAGCAACTGGGGTGTTATTGAAAACCACGGTTTGCTGTTTATCGGTCTGGCGCTTAATCAGGAGGAATATGTGGAAACGGCTTTAAAGCGTCTGGAGCAGGAAGGGCAAATTCAGGTATTTTCAGACGGCGTACATTGGGAGCAGTCCTGTATGTATCACAATGAAGTTCTGCACTGCTTTTTAGAGAGCGTTCATATTTTACAGGTATGGGAAAGGGAAATTCCCGAAAAGCTTTTAGAAGTTACCCGCCGTATGGCAATGGCAAATGTGGCATGGAAAAAACCGGATGACTGTCAGCCTCTTACCGGAGACAGTGACGAAACTTGTCTGGAGGATATGCTGGCTGCTTCTGCTATTATTCTGGCAAAGGAAGGCTGTCAGGAGGCAGAGGCTTTAAAGGGCTGTGCAGGAGAATATCCGGACTATGAGAGTATCTGGGATTTACGTCAAAAAGGAGCAGATATTTACGACAACATCAATGGACAGACGCCGAAGCAGAAGAATTTTATGCTGGAGGAAAGTGGAAATTATTATGTGCGAAGTAGTTGGGAGCGTGACGGAGAATATCTTCACTTCCGAAACGGCTGCCTGGGCGGAGGACACGGACATAATGACAAGCTGCATCTTGATGTGGTCAGCGAAGGCGAGGACGTACTGGTGGATGCAGGAAGATATCAGTATACTTATCACGAAGAAAACAGGATTTGGCTGAAAAGCGCTTATGCACACAACACGATTTTAGTAGACGGACAGGACTTTATGGAATATACAGACGCATGGGGCAGCCAAAACGCTGTGCCTGAGCTTCGATTTGCACCAAAGGAAAAGAACGGATATCTGGTATTGGAGGGTGCACATACAGGATATCTGCAAGGGGGAGCGCAGGTGCTTCTGAATAGAAAAATAGTCGTATTAGAACCGGGGGTTTATGTGATTGCAGATATGGCGTATACAGGGGAAACACATACATATAGCAGAATTTTCCACTTCAATAATCAGGGACAGCTTGTTTACGAAGACAACAGAATTGTATATAATGGAGAGAAAGCAAAAATGGAACTGGTATTTCCTCAGAAAGACACATCCGTTAAAAAGGTTGAGAGCAAGCTTTCCCGCCATTACAATCTGTGTGAGAAAAACGAAAGTATCTGGGCAGATAGAAAGGGAGAAGGAACAACAGCCATGCTTGCGGTGCTGGCAGGCAGACAGAAGCAGAAGGCAGAGGTGTGTATGCAGCAGGTTTATAATCCTGTACGGGATTGTATGCTGGATGAGAAACAGGCGCAGGGCTTGTATATCCGCACAGATAATCACGAATATCAGTTGATATTCCGATACCGTGATTTGACAGGGCCGCAGGATTTACTTCAGGTGGAGGAGTGTCTGGGAATAGGAAGCCTGTTAATCTGTGCAGATAAAGGAGATACCATTAGTTTCGCATAATATACAGAGGGTGAAAATATGTACAGACTAATGATAGTAGAAGATGAGCAGGCAATCGCACAGGGTATTGCAAACAGCCTGCCGTGGGAAGAGTGGGGCTTTCAGATAAGCAGAGTTTGTTCAAACGGAGAAGAAGCTCTGGAAGCCATCGCTGTGGAATGTCCGGACTTGGTGCTTTCCGATATCCGTATGCCGAAGATGGACGGGCTTGAGCTAATGAAGCGGCTGAATAAAGAATATCCCCATATCAGAATTGTAATTTTAAGCGGTTACAATGATTTTGAATATCTTCAGACTGCAATTCAGAACGGAGTAAGTGAATACTTATTAAAACCTACGGATATTGATGAATTTGAGGAAGTATTCCGCAAAATGAAAAAGAAGCTGGATGAGGATGTAGAGCGCCGACTTTCTGACGAAGAAGCCAGACAGTTAAGAGAGCAGAAAAGATGTAATGCCTTAATCAAAGGATACGGCTACAACGAAGATGAAATGGAGTAGCTTTTTGAAGGAGAATGTCGTTTCAGCGTTATGTTCTTTTATCTGGAAGACAGTCAGAAAAAGGACAGGAATGTCAATTATCACCTGATGGTACAGGTGTTAAAGGCTTTGCGGGAATATCAACATTTAGATGACATTTCAGGAAAATTTTTTTTGAACTACGAGGAAAGGCTGACAGGAATTTTAATGCTTCCGCCTGATGAAAAAGAGGAAACCTTACGGGAAAAAACAGAGAAATTACTGCAATATGTAAAAGAAAGTACGGGGATTTGCTTGTCCGTGGGCATCAGCAGCTTTTGTGTGGATTATCAGATGCTGCCCCAGTGCTATGAGCAGGCAAAGTGCTGTGTCAGTCAGAAAATCTTTAAAGAGAAAAAAGATTTGATTATGTATTATGATGAAATTCGAGAAGCGGATTTTGATTATTATACCATTTCCTTTGACGATGCAAAGATTATGGAATATATCTTAAAGCAGGAAAAGGAAAAACTGATGGAAGCCTTGGACAGCACCTTTTCTGTTTTTTACGACAGGGTGATTTCCGATTATGGCTATATTAACCGTCTGTGTCTGGAATTGCTGTTTCACATTTCCAGAAAGCTTCTGCGATGCAGTGTGCAGATGGAAAAGGTTATGAAAGAGCAGGGATGCAGATATTCGGATATTTATAAAAAGGATACGTTGAAGGAAAAAAGAGATTTTCTGTATCTGGTGCTGTCAGAGTCTTCCAAAGCCTGCAAAGAGATGAGGGGAGAGAATAAGAAGCGCAGCAGTCTGGCATCTGCTATTCGGGAAATCGTAGATTTGGAATTTACCTCCAATAAAATTTCTCTGGAATATATTGCGGGAAAGGTGCATAAAAATACTGCCTATATTTCCAAAATCTTTAAAAGTGAATTTGAATGTAACTTTAGTGAATATGTAACACAAAAGCGAGTGGAGAAGAGCAAGGAGCTTTTGTCTGCCCCATCCCTGAAAATCTATGAGATTGCGGAAGCTCTTGGCTGGGCAGACGTATCAAATTACATTAAAGTGTTTAAAAAGAGCTGTGGCATGAGCCCCAATGAATACAGAAACTTTGTAGAAGGTGCGAGGTCAGGAAGGGAATGAAAAAGAAAAAAACAGGAGCGTTAAAGCGGAAAATGCTCTTTGGCATGCTGCTGATTTTAATTCCGGTGCTGGGCGTGGTGACTCTTTTATTCTGGCAGACAAGGTCTGCTTTAAAAGAGGAGTATATTCGCACTGCCCATCATGATTTAAGAGAAGTGAGCCGAAATGTTGATGAGAAGGTAGATGAAGTGTATGCTATGTCCGATGTGTATGCAGGGACAGATGAGTTCGAGGATTATGCGGAAACCATTTACAGCAAAAGGAGCAGTTCTTATAAAAAAGGAGCGATTGTCCGTATTCATGAGCAGATATTAGAGCCATTGGACAGGCTAAACCGCCGTGAAAAGCTCAGCGCCATGTATACTTGGAGAGGGGAGCTTTTAAATTTCAGAGACCCTAATCAGGACACAGAGGAAACAAAGCATGAGCTGGAAAAAATGCAGGTAAATGATCCGGCAAATTTGATGCGGTTTATCTGGTATCCCGTAAGGGAGAACTTTTTGCTCAGCGATATGCCTGAGGATATTCATGAAAAAATGGCAGTTTTTGCTTCCAGACGTGTGTTCTCCCGTGAACATAACCGTTATGAATATGTGCAGATTTTTGCTCTTGATGAAGGTGTTTTTTACGATTTATATAAGGATAAAGCAAAGGCATTAAGAGGAGAAATTTATATTATAGACAGGGAAGGAAACGTTATTTCCAGCAGTGACGAAGAAACTTTAAAGGCAGGGAAAATTCCGCAGGTTTTATTCGAAAAAGTACAGGAGAGCGAGAAAAACTTTTTTGAGATTAAGAAAAGAGGAAAGAGCTATCTGGTGGATATAGAGAAGTCTGACATCAATGACTGGAGAACGATTATGGTCGTTCCCGAGACGCAGGTAACGGCTTCTGTGGATACTCTGTATTTGAAATTCTTCCTTATTCTTTTGGTGTCTATGGGTATCAGCGCCCTGCTGATTGTCTATCTTTACAGAAGTTTTATGGAGCCCATTAACAAGCTGAATATTTCCATGAAAGAGGTTTATAACGGAAACTTAAATGCTTATGTAGAATTAAAGGAACATCCAAGGAAAAATGAAATCTATGACATGATGGTTTACTATAATTCTATGTTAAAACGGATTAACACGCATATTATCGAAGGATTAAAGGCAGACAGGAAAAAGAAGGAGCTGGAGCTGGAGGTGCTGATGAGCCAGATAAATCCTCATTTCCTGTATAATACTTTGGAAAATATTGTGTGGAAATCCAATGAAGCCCGCCGTCCGGACATTGGAAGAATGGCGGCAAGTCTTGGCAGAATGTATCGTTTGTCTATAAGCGGAGGACAGGTGATTGTGCCTATGGAGCATGAAATAGAGCATTTGATGGCGTATGTAAAAATTCAGAAAAACCGTTATGGAGACAGTGTGGAGTTTGAATTACAGACGGACATGACGCAGGTTCATGAGCTGTATTCTCTGAAAATTCTTCTTCAGCCGATTGTGGAAAATTCTTTCTTATATGGAACAGAAGGCTTGGAAAGACCGATGACCGTTCGCCTTTCTATCCGTAAAAGAGACGGATGGGTATGGATAAGAGTCATAGATAACGGCTGCGGAATGGAAAAAGAGCGTTTGGAGCAGGTACGCAGCCAGATTAAAGAGGGAAGAAAAAACACAGGGGAAAAAGCGTTGAGAAGTACGGGAATTGGACTTCACAGTGCGCAGATGCGTATTCGTCTTTACTTTGGAATTGAGGATGCCGTGTCCATATACAGCAAAAAGGGCATGGGAACGCTGGTCGTTGTAAAAATTCCTGTGATTACCAAAGAGGACGTAGACGAGAACGGAAATTTAAAAGAAAAACAAAAATAACCAATGGATATAAAAAACCACCTATATAAATTCTAAGCTTCACAAGATAAAATAAAGATATCAGAAAAGAAGTGAGAGGTGGAATTTTATGAAAAAGAATTCAGCAGTAAAAGTGAAAACCTCCGTAGCACAAAAGAAGGAAAACAGAAGTGGATGGATGTTTATTATACCATATCTGATTTTCTTTACAGTGTTTACAGCCGTGAATTGTTTGATACGGTAAAATCCCTTCAGCCGGATTGTATTGTAAGTGGAAGAATAGGAAATGATTTAGGAGAATATATGACAACCAGCGACAACTTCCTTCCACGTCTTTCCTATGAAGGAGACTGGGAGCTTCCCGCTACCTTAAACGACACATGGGGGTATAAAATAGGAGACGAAAACTTTAAAAGTCCGGATGAGGTTATCCGTCTGCTCTTAAAAGTAGTAAGCAGAGGGGGAAATTATTTGCTGAATATCGGTCCTGACGGAACAGGAGCAGTGCCAAAGGGAAGTCTGGACGTTTTAAATGAAGTGGGTAAATACGTAAAGGAAAACGGCGAAGGGATTTTCGGAACAAAGGCAATGCCATATTACCCTTATGAGCTGGACTGGGCAGAGCTTACCAGAAAGGAGCATAAGCTCTATGTGCACGTATTGAAGAAAAGAGAATATATTGAGCTTCCAAACATTGCCAATTATTCTGTAAGTGCTAAAGTTTTAAAGAATGACAGAGCTTTAGAACCGCAAAATACGTTAAACTGTGAGGAAATATCTACGATTGTCATTCATTTGCCAAAAGATTTATGGAAAGAAACCAATTACTGTGTGGAGATTACTCTTCAGGAAGAAGGCTTGGAGTTCTTGTCTTTGTAAGCTTGAAGAAATGCTTCTTGCTCCTTGTCTGAAAGCTCTTTGTCAAAGCTTGTCTTTGCCATGGGGAGGCAAAGGATACAAAGAGTAAAAAGAATAAGGAGAAGGAATAATAAAAAAAGCATAAAAACACCTCCGATACATAAAAATACTTTTCAATCTTAACAATAGGATATGTAAATAAAGGGAAAATATGTGAAAAACATCTCTGGAATTATAAAAAAAAGCGTGATAAAATAAAAAATCGTGAAATAAGAATGAAGAAGGAAAGGGGAAGAAGGATGACAAATGACATGACATCGGGAAGTCCCATAAAGCTGATTATCAGATTTATGATTCCAATGTGTTTAGGAAATATTTTTCAGCAGTTTTATAATATTGCGGACTCCATTATTGCAGGACAGTTTTTGGGCGTAGATGCTCTTGCAGCTATTGGAAGTACCGGTTCTTTAATCTTTTTGGTTACAGGCTGGTTAAACGGGCTTACCAGTGGATTTTCTATATGGGTTGCCCAATGGTTTGGAGCCGGAAAGCTGGATAGAATGAGACATTATATCGCTATGTCCGTCTACATCTGTGTGGGCTTTGTTGTAGTGATGACAGGAGGGCTTTTAATTGCCAATGAGCCGATTTTGCGCCTGATGAATTCACCGGAGCATCTTATGGGAGATATCAGCAGCTATATGGCAATTATTTACGCCGGTCTGGCAGTTACCTGTGCTTACAATGCCCTTGCCGGTGTGCTAAGAGCGTTGGGAGACAGTAAGTCACCCTTGTATTTTTTGATTATATCTGCGGTGATTAATGTAGTGCTTGACATTGTATTTATTGTGGTGTTCCACATGGGTGTGGAAGGCTGCGGTTATGCTACGGTAATTGCACAGGGAATATCTGCGTTTTTGTGTTTCCTGTATATTCTTAAAAAATTCGATGTTTTGAAGTTAAAAAAGGAAGATTTTCATTTTTCCATGAGCACAATCAACAAGCTACTTGGACTTGGAATTCCCATGGCATTACAATTTTCCATTACTGCTATCGGAACCATTATTGTGCAGGGAGCTATTAACGTATACGGTGCAGTGAGCATGGCGGGATTTTCCGCAGCAGGAAAAATTCAGAATATCATTTGTACCGTATTCGTGTCCTTTGGCGCTACCATTGCTACTTATGTAGGGCAGAACCGTGGCGCAGGCAAGATGGACAGAGTGAGAAAGGGTGTATATCTCACACAGGCAATGATTTTAGTTACCAGCTTGATTATGATGGTGCTGGTTCATTTCTTTGGAGAGTATCTGATGTTGATTTTCGTGAAAGCATCGGAGACAGAAGTATTGAAGACAGCGGGAATTTACTTTAATACGGTGGTGTGGGCATACCCATTTCTGGGAAGTATTTTCCTTTACCGAAACGCATTGCAGGGTATGGGATATGGACTTGTTCCTATGATGGGAGGCGTGTTTGAGTTGGTTGCCAGAGCCGGAATTGTTTTTCTGGTAGCGGGAAATACCAGCTTTGCAGGAGTATGTATGGCAGATCCGGCGGCATGGATTGCAGCGCTGATACCACTGATACCATATTATTTCTGGATTATGAAGAAAAAAGAAAACAGATAGAGAAAAAGTCAGAAAGTCATGATGCTGTGGGGAGCGGTATTGTGGCTTTTTTTGTTGTATCTTATGCAGATGCACTCAAACAAGGCTTTCAAAACATCACTATACTCGAAAAACTGCGAAAATAGGACTAATCATTTGCTGTTGGAATACTGAGTGTGTATCTGAGAAGATAGCCATACGTTAATGTAAGAAATAAAGCTGCAAGGAATTAAAGAGGGAGCTGTAAGAGATATTAAGTTGATGATTGCGGATTTTAAAGTATGTTATTTGATGAAATGCAGATATTGATTGGTGTTTTGTAAATGGAGAATAAGAATAGGAGAATGGATGTGTTAGAGGTAGAATATTGAGTATGTAGCTAATAGTTTACTCCTTTTGCAATTAAAAAGTCAATGAACATTCTGTGAAGAAATTATAAAAGATGATTATCATAAGGAAAAAGTCTGGAAACCTTGTTTTTTCTTTGCTATACTGTATGTTATAGAATTCCTCTGCAAAGTGGAGGAAAAAATATGAATACATTATTAAAGGATCTTACAATCAAGAATAATTTTATGTTTGCGGCAGTAATGTCAGATGAGGAAAACTGTAAAGGCTTTTTAGAACGTGTCCTTCCCATAAAAGTCGATCATGTGGAAATTAGTACAGAGAAAAGTATTGTTTATCACCCAGAGTATAAAGGTGTGCGACTAGATGTTTATGCAAAGGATGGGAATAATACACGCTATAACGTGGAAATGCAGGTGCTGAAGCAGCCGGCATTGGGGCGCAGATGTCGTTATTATCAAAGTCATATGGATATGGATCTTTTGGTGAAAGGTTGCACCTATGCAGAACTTCCGGACAGCTATGTGATTTTTCTCTGCGATTTTGATCCTTTTGGTGAAGGAAAATATCGTTATACGTTTCGAGTGGCGTGTAGGGAAGCAGAAAATGTTCTTTTAAAGGATGGGCGCTATATTGTGTTTCTAAATACTTGCGGAGAGAATGAAGAAGATGTACCGAAAGAATTGGTTTCTTTTTTGAAATTTGTACATGCAGACTTAAAAGAAAGTCAGAAGGACTTTCAAGATGATTATGTAAAACAAGTGCAGAAATCAGTCACCCATATCAGAAAGAGCAGGGAAATGGAGGAAAGATTTATGCTGTTGGAACTATTGATGGAAGATGAGCGCAGAGAGGGAAGAAAAGAGGGGGCAGAAGAAGGCCAGTTAAAAATGGCAAAGGAGATGCTTGAGATGGCTTTAAGCAGACTGGGACAACTGCCGAGCAGCCTTTTGGAAACTCTGCATCAGCAGCAGGATATAGACAAAATTAAATCTTGGATGCAGACAGCATTAGCGGCTCAATCATTGGATGAATTCATTTCTAAAATGTAATATTCAGAAGTAAAATCAAGTCAAAAACACCTGCAAATCCTCAGGATTTATGAGGTTTGCAGGTAATCAAAACATTTCAAAACCATTTCAGGTAAAATTTCAAAAAAAGCAGAGGAATTCTATTTTAAAAAGCCTTTTAAATAAGCTCAAAAAAAATTTGAAAAAAATTAAAAAAAGTGCTTGCATTTTTAAAAACAATGATATATAATACATTTTGTTGTGAGGCACAACACAAAACATTGGGCTATCGCCAAACGGTAAGGCAACGGACTCTGACTCCGTCATTTCAAGGTTCGAATCCTTGTAGCCCAGCTTTCAATCCCAGACAATATGTCTGGGATATTTTTTATTTCATAGGAAGTCGCTTCCTATGAAATAAAAAATGTTCCACATAAAAAATAGGGGGATAATCATTATGAAGTATTCTTTTGACAGCAGAATTCGTTTTAGTGAGACAGGGGAGAATAAATGCCTTACCTTAAATGGAATTATCAATTATTTTCAGGATTGCAGTACATTCCAGTCAGAGGATATCGGCGTTGGTATGAAGTTTCTGGAAGAAAGACAACAGGTCTGGGTACTTTCTGCATGGCAGATTGTGGTGGAACGTTATCCAAAGCTCTGCGAAAAAGTTACCGTATCTACATGGCCTTATGAGTTTAAGCATTTTCTGGGAAAAAGAAATTTTGCCATGGAAGATGAAAACGGCAATAAAGTAGCTTATGCCAATGCTTTATGGACGCTTCTGGATTTGAATACAGGGCATCCGGTAAATGTAGACGAAACACAGATGAAGGCTTATGTGTTAGACGAAAAGCTGGATATGGAATATGCCCCCAGAAAGATAAGAATGCCAAAGGATTACAAAGAATTTCCTTCATTTCAGGTGAAAGCACATCACCTGGACACCAATCATCATGTAAATAACGGACAATATGTGCTTATGGCGCAGGAATATATTTCCGCAGACTTTACAGTGAAGCAAATGCGTGCAGAATATAAAAGTCAGGCGGTTTTAGACAGTGTGGTAATACCGAAGGTGCATGAAGACGAAGAAAACAGAGTTTATACAGTGAGCTTGGACAGCCCTTCTGGGGAAACTTATGCGATTGTGGAGTTTCGGTAGATAAATTTATTGTGAAAAGAAAAGTTCTATGATATGCTTGAGACGCAGTAATCAGTTAGAGTTTCATATAGAGGAGAATTTATGATAGAATTAGGGAAAAAACAGGAGTTGACAGTTGCAAAACTGGTTGATTTCGGTGTTTATTTAGGTGAAACAGAAAATGAGGGAGAGAAAGAAACCGTTCTTTTGCCCAAAAAGCAGGTTCCGGAAGGAACAAAGAAAGGTGATAAGCTTTCTGTATTTATTTATAAGGACTCATCAGACCGTCTGATTGCCACTGTGAGAGAACCCAAAATTACTTTAGGAGAAATTGCAGTGCTTCGTGTGGCGCAGGTGACGAGAATAGGAGCATTTTTGGACTGGGGCTTGGAAAAAGACCTTTTCCTTCCATATAAACAGCAGACCAAGAAGCTTCATGAAAACGAAGAAGTTCTGGTTGCATTATATATTGACAAAAGCAACCGTCTTTGTGCGACCATGAAGGTATACCATTATTTGAGAACAGACTCTCCTTATGGAGAAGGAGACACGGTAACTGGTCTTGTCTATGAAATCAGCGATAATTTCGGTGTTTTTGTAGCAGTAGATGATAAATATTCTGCCATGATACCAAGACAGGAAGCGCAGGGCAATTATAAACCGGGAGATGAACTGACTTGTCGTGTGACAGCTGTGCGTGAGGACGGGAAGCTGACGCTTAGCGCCAAGAAAAAAGCATATATGCAGATTTATGAAGACGCAGAAAGTGTGTATGAAATCATTCAGGAGTTTGACGGAGAGCTGCCTTTTGACGATAAGGCAGACCCGAAGATTATTCAAAGAGAGTTCGGACTCAGTAAAAATGCTTTTAAGCGTGCAGTGGGGCATCTGTTAAAAGAGAATAAAATCGAAATAAAAAATGGGAAAATTTCTATACGGTAAGACTTTTCCAAGAGAAAAGATTATGGTATAATGTTTGCACGATGTGCAAACCAAGCCGATAAAATCGGCTTGCCGCCAC
>ERZ894232.747-NODE-747-length-39543-cov-11.430966_pt1 | contig 39543 bp, 28 predicted proteins | sample MGYA00380296_ERZ894232 | MGnify/ENA primary metagenome ERZ894232 (study PRJEB32331, sample SAMN06328433) | human gut metagenome | biome: human gut microbiome; feature: stool | host: Homo sapiens | collected 2014-08-14 ...
ACACGCGGTTGACCTTGCGGCCCTTCATGGTCTGGTAGCGCGGGATCACGTCCTTCGCGTAACCGGTCAGCAGGTGGCCGTAGTGCGGCAGGCCGTTCGCGAACGGCGGGCCGTCGAAGAACACGAACTCGTTCTGGCTATGGTCGCCGGAAGGGTTGCGTTCAACGGACTTGTTGAAGGTGTCGTCCTTGTCCCAATACTTCAGGACGGTTTCCTCCATGTTGGGGAAACTCGGGTTCGGCGCGACGCTGGCGGTCTCGCCGCCCTCGTTCGCCTTGGGATACACGTGGGAATTGGTGGTTTCGCTCACCATTGCTCTCCTCGATGTCGCATTGCACTGGTCCTACGGGAGCTGGCTATAGCGAACCATTCACGGGAAGAACAGGGATTGAGACGGCCGTTCGCCACACCGGCGGCATATATGCGCCGGCGATGTCCTCGCGGCCGGAACCCTTGTTCCACCCGGAACGGCCGTCATGGCCATTCCCGCCTACGAGGACGATGATCGGCGGCATGCCCTCAGGCTGCCGACCGCCACCGCGGTACCACCTCGCTTGTCGCTCGCATCCGGCCATCCTAAGACGGCGAAAACTCGCGACCGCTTGTGTTCGGCTGTGACGGGCCGATCCCGTCGGTTCTACTCAGCTTCGTGCCGTCGACGTTCGATCGACCGTCATGAAGCTTTTCTTCCGAAGACTCCCCGCTGATAACGGATCATCGCCTTGACTTCGGTGCATATCCTAGCACGGTGTGTGGCCGACGGAACCGGGGTGTCCGCGAACGCCGTCGGCTCGCGGCCAGGCAATCATGCGAGGCCCGAAATCCGACCATCATGCCGGATGTACGCCGACGCTCAATCGCGCACGATGCTGCCGACGATCCCCGAGACAATGGACATGATGAGAGAGCCGAGCACCGCCCACCAGAACCCGTGCACCCGCACGCCAACACCGAACAGACTGATTGCCAACCATGAGGCGAGCCGCATGAACAGCCAGTTGATGACCAGATACAGCAGCCCGAACGTGAGAATCGAAAACGGCAGCGCGATCAGCTGCGTCACCGGCTTGATCGAGGCGTTGATCAGCGCCATGAACAGCGCGAACACTGCGATTCCCAAAATCGGAGGCTGCCCCACCGCGGTCATGCCGGGCAGAAGCACCACCATCACCGCGGCCGCAACCGTCAGCACCAGCCATCGTATCAGAAAATCCTTCATGGCATCCATCTTATGCCATCCAGGCCGTCACCGATCAGTTGCGATGTGCCGGTTCGGTGCATTCATCATATGTCGGGCACGATCATCGAGAACAATTGCGCTTAAGGGCACAATCGCCACCTAAAGACCCAGACCACCCTCAGTCGGCTCCGCCGACAGCTCCCGCCAGCAGGAGCCAGCATGCAACTCCAATACGACGTCAGGGCGGAAATCGTCGATTACGTTCCGCGGATTCTTCGGCTACCATGCAAACAGGAGGACGACGATGACTACAAAGGAAACGGCGGCGGCGACCACGACGAAGCAGGCGGCCGCCCGGCAACGGGCGTTCGCGCAACTGGACGCGACCTTCCGCTCAGGAGTCACCCGGCCACTGCGCTGGCGAAAGGCGCAACTCGACGCGATGGCCCGAATGCTGAGGCAGAATGCCACCGTCATCGCCCGTGCGGTACGCGCCGACCTGGGCAAACCCGCCGCGGAGACCGCGCTGATGGAAATCGGGCTGGTGCTCGATGAGATTCGCTTCATCAAGCCACGCCTCGGCAGGTGGGCGGCGCGGCATCCCAAGCCGATGCATTACCTGCTGCAACCCGCAGTCGGCTGGACAGTCGCCGAGCCGAAAGGCGTGGCGCTCATCATCTCGCCGTGGAACTATCCGGTGCTGCTCAGTTTCGAGCCTATGGCGGACGCGATCGCCGCAGGCAATTGCGTGTGCATGAAACCATCGGAGCTGTCTCCGCACACCAGCGGCGTGATGGCGGACCTCATCGCACGGTACATGGACCCGCAGGCGTTCCGCGTGGTTCAGGGAGGACCGCAGGAGACGACAAAGCTGCTGGAGCAGCCGTTCAATCACATCTTCTACACCGGCGGAGGAAAAGTCGGTTCAATAGTCATGGCCGCCGCCGCGAAGCATCTCACACCGGTCACTTTGGAGCTCGGAGGCAAGTCGCCGGTGTTCGTCGACCGTACCGCGAACCTCGACGTCGCCGCGCGGCGCATTGCCTGGGGGCGGTTCATCAACGCCGGGCAGACCTGCGTGGCACCCGACTATGTGCTCGCAACGTCCGATGTCATCGAGCCGCTGGCAGGAAAGATCGCCGAGGCCGTCACGCGGTTCTTCGGCTCAGACCTGCAACATTCCGACAGTTTCGGACGCATCATCAACACCCGGCATTTCGACCGGCTGACTGCGCTGCTGCCCGATCCGAAGAGCCCCGCCAACGGACGCACGGTATGCGGGAGCAATACCAGACGCGATGACCTCTACATCGCACCGACCGTGCTATTGGGCGTCAAATCCGATGCGCCGGTGATGCAGGAGGAGATATTCGGCCCGATTCTGCCCATTTTGGAAGTCGCCGACGCGAAGGCCGCAGTGGAATTCATCAACGCCCGGCCACGCCCGCTGGCGGCCTACGCGTTCACGGGCAGCAAGAGGGTACGGCGGATGTTCGAGCGCGAAGTCAGTTGCGGAGCGCTGGGATTCAACCTGCCGCTTGGCCATCTGATCTCCAGTCGGCTGCCGTTCGGCGGCGTGGGAGCTTCGGGCATGGGCTCATATCACGGCAAGGCCGGGTTCCTGGAGTTCAGTCATGTCAAGACCGTGGTCGGCAAGCCCGCGGTGCCGGATACGCTTTCGCTGGTGTATCCGCCGTATGACGGCTTGAAGAAGATACTGATTTCGGCGGTCAGTCATACGCCGAGAGTGCGGTAGCGGGACACGGCGCACCTCCCGCTGGCAGGAGGTGACGCGCAGCGCCAGTGGGTGGTGACCACCCCCAGTCGGCTCGGCCGACAGCCCCGCCAGCGGGGGCGTTACAGTGCTCCAGTCGTCTCCGCCGACAGCCCTTCGGGCCCTGCAATTATGGACGGGCTAAGCATGACTGTTCCGCTGGCTCACTGTCGTTCGCTCTTCGCCTACAAACAGCACCGCTGTTTGCTTGACGGCTCAGCCCGTCAACGGGGGCATAATGTAAAAGCCCCTCGCGATGAGGGGCTTTATCGATGAGTAGGACTTGTTACTTGGCTTCGTTGGTGGTGAGCATGGCCTTGGTGACCTGTTGGTAGAGATCCTCGTAGCCGCCGGGCGTGGAGGCGGGCAGCACGACGGTCTTGGTGTTGTTCGACTCGGACAGCGAGCGCATCACATCAAGGTACTGGTTGAACAGCACGACGTTGTTGACGTCGTTGATGTCCATGCCCACGGCCTGCAGGCTCTTGATCTGGTCGACGATGCCGTTTGCGATCTCACGACGGTAGTTGGCCTGGCCCTCACCCTGGAGTCGGGTCTTCTCGGCGTCCGCAGCGGCCTGCGTCTCGATCTGGATGCGCTGCGCCTCGGCACGCTGGCGGGTGGCCTCCTTCTCACGCTGCGCGGCGTTGATGGAGTCCATCGCGCTCTTGACCTGCGGGCTCGGGTCAATGGCGGTGATCAGCGTCTTGACGACGGTGAAGCCGAAGCGCGCCATCTCGGCGCCGACCGTCTTCTGCACGTCGAAGGCGACGTCGTCCTTGCGGGCGAAGGCGTCATCGAGGCTGAGCGCCGGGATCGCGGAACGCAGCGCGTCCTCCATGTAGCTCCTGAGCTGTCCGGCGGGATCGCGCAGCTCATAGTATGCGGTGGCGACGTTCTCAGGATTGACACGGAACTGCGTCGAAGCGACGACCGTGACGAACACGTTGTCGAGCGTCTTGGTTTCCAGCTGCACGTTCAGCTGGGAGACTCGCATGTTCGTCTTCGTCGAGATGCGGTCGACGAACGGGATCTTGGCGTGGATGCCGGCGAACTGGACCTTATTGTATTTGCCGAACCGTTCGATGATGTATGCCTGCTGTTGCGGCACGATGAAAATCGAGGCGCACAGCACGGCGAGGACGATGACGACGATGACGCCCAATATGATCAGAACATCCATCATTCCCATCAGAACACCCATCATTCCTCCTTGCCTGGTGTTGCCGCACCCTACCTCGGGCGCGATGTCTATTCCATCCTATCTGAAAACGACGGGCTTTCAGTGAAAGCTCACATAGAATTCAAGAGTTGTTCGCCGTGTGGCCCTTCTTCGTCTCACCGTACGGGACGGCGGCATGCCCACGTCTACTCCCCGTATGCGCCGGCTATGGCCCGGTCAAGGTCGGCCATCAGGTCTCCCGCGTCCTCAAGACCGATGGACAGACGAATCAGATCGTCGCTCACACCAGCGGCCTTGCGATACGATTCCGGCACCTCGCGGTGAGTGATGTTCGCGGGGTCGACGATCAGCGACCTTGCGTCGCCGATATTTGGCACGTATGAGAACAGCTTCACGCCGTCGAGGATGCGACGCACACGGTCCGCGCCGCCTTCCACCTTGAACGAGAGGATCTGGCCGACGCCTCGGGGGAAGTATTTCCCGGCGAGCGCATGATACGGCGAGTCCGGCAACCCTGAATAATTCACCGACACGACATGCGGCGTGTGTTCGAGGTGCCCGGCGATGGCCGTCGCCGTTTCGACCTGGCGGGCGACCCGCTGCGGCAGCGTCTCCAGTCCGATCAGCTGCAGGTATGCGTTGAACGGGCTTTGCACGGCACCGAACGTGCGCAGGTATTTGACGCGGATGCGCCTGATGAACGCTTCGGAGCCAAACGCCCCGGAGAAGCTGCGCCGGTTGCCGTCGATGTCGGCGATGACCTGCTCAGGCCGCGTGAATTGCAGGAAACGGCCGTTCGCCCAGTCGAACCGTCCGGCGTCGACGATCACGCCGCCGATGGCGTTGCCATGCCCGGTGATGCCCTTGGTGGTCGAATGCACAACGATGTCGGCGCCGAATTCGATCGGGCGCAGCAGGTACGGCGTCGGCACGGTGTTGTCGAGAATCAGCGCCAGCCCGTGCCGGTGCGCCAGATCGGCCAGCGGACGGATATCGGTGATGGCGGTGTTCGGGTTGGCGACCGTCTCGGCGAAGATGGCACGGGTCGCGGGACCGATCAGAGACTCGATCTCATGCAGGTCGTTGATGTCCTTGACGAAATCAGCGTGGATGCCGAACTGCGGCAGGAAGTCGCCGAGCGCATCGACTGACGCCCCATACAGGTTCGTCGGCGCGATGATGCGGCCACCGCCCTCCCCCGCGCACATCAGCGCGTATGACACCGCGGCCATGCCCGACGACACCGCCACCGCGCCGACGCCACCCTCCAGGGCGGCAAGCCGGCGTTCGAGCGCATCGACGGTCGGATTGGCGACTCTGGAATACTCGAACCCGGATATCTCACCGGCGGCCAGATCACGGCCACGAGCGGCGTTCTCCAAATCGAAGGCGGCGGAGGCGTAGATGGGCACGCTGACCGCATCGTCGTTGCGGTTCGCATTATACCCGCCATGAACCGCAAGCGTGCTGAAATCAGTCATTTCCAAATCCCTTTCATCCGCATGACCGCCAAAACAACGAACACCGACCGCCATATTTCTTCAAGACACGACAGTGCGGGCGTCATCGCCATGAACGTCGACGCCCGCACGGCCCGCACCGCATGATAGGCACGGTACGCGACCCTATGCGGCCACTTCCGTCGTCAGCCGGTCGAGCACCTGACCGCTTACGCCGTCGATGCCCAGCGCCTCGAACGCCTTGTCGAAGCCCTGCCCCAAATCCTCGATCAGGTCGGACACGTCCTCGATGCCCACCGACAGACGCACCAGCTCGTCGGTGATGCCCACCTTGAGACGCTCCTCGCGAGGCAGCTCGAAATGCGTCATGCGGCATGGCAGCTCGGCGAGGCTTTCCACCGCGCCCAGACTGACGGCGAGATGGAACACGTGCAGGTTGTCGAGCACGATGGACGGGTCGACCCCCGGCACCACTTCGAAGGACAGCACGCCGCCGAACCCCTTGAGTCCATTCTCGGCGAGCAGACGGTTGCGGTCGCCATACACGCCCGGGTAATGCACGGCCCGAACGAGCGGATGCGCCAGCAGGTATTCCGCCACGGCCTGCGCGTTGCGCTGCTGACACTCCATGCGCAGCGCCAACGTCTGGATGCCACGGCGCACGTCGTTGCATTCGGTCGGGGCGAGCACGCCGCCGAACCGGTTCTGCGCGAAGTAGATGCCATTGCCGACCTCATCGTCCAACACCACCACAAGGCCGGCGTTCACCTCGGAATGGCCTGCCAGGTATTTGGTGGCCGAATGGATGACGATATCCGCGCCCAAATCGAGCGGCTGCTGCAGGTACGGGGTGACGAACGTGTTGTCGACGATGGACAGCGCGCCGTATCGGTGCGCGATGGCCGAGATGCGGTTGACGTTGCTGATCTGCAGCAGCGGGTTGGTCAGCGTCTCGAAATATACGGCGCTGGCCGCGCGGCCGCCTCTGTCGCGCCCGCTGATCGCGGCGTCGAGCGCCTCGTAGTCGGCGGTGTCGACGCTGTCGAACTCCAGCCCGCGCTCGGCGAAGTACTCGTTGAACAGCGAATACGTGCCGCCGTAGATGTTCTTGCCGACCACGATGCGGTCCCCGGGTTTGAAGATGGACAGCACCGCGTGAATCGCGGCGAGTCCGGACGCGAACGCGAAGCCGCGAGTCCCGTGCTCCAGCTGGGCGATCTGCTTTTCCAGAAAGTCGCGGGTCGGGTTGCCGCTGCGCGCATAATCCCAGCGGGGCATGGCGTTGACCGATTCGACAGCGTATGTGGATGAGTTGTAGATGGGCGGGTTGACGGCTCCGGTGTTGTTGTCGTTGACCGGCAATCCGTGGACCAGCTGAGTGTTGAACCTCGTCATGAGCACCCCCTGCGGTTTTTTCTTGGCGAGTTTCCCGATGAACCCCGCGTGACCCTTATGAAGGTAGTCAGCGGCCGGCAGCCTCGCAACCCGGACGGCATACACATTATTTATAGGATGCTCAAAACCCTTGCAGACACTGGATTTTCACGACTTGCACGGCATCTTTGACGACCGGCAAGAGCCATTTGCGACACGCACGGAATATTCTGGCGGCAACCAAGGCGCGATAAGGGCGACATGGCTTCGCGCAGAAACCAACGCCACGACCCATCGGCCATCGTGATGTTCGTCACATCCGGGCCCTGTAGGGCATTTGGCCTCACCCCGGCAGCGGAATCGGGCGATATGCTGGAGTGACGCCGGCGGGATCCACGCGCCGGAGGGACCCAAGCAAAGGAGCTCGCCCATGACCACCGTAGCCATCGTCGGATGCACTCACGCGGGAACGTTCGCCGCCACATCCATCCTCAAGCAGCATCCCGACTGGACGATCCACGTATTCGAACGCAACGACTCGCTGTCGTTCCTTTCCTGCGGCATCGCGCTATGGGTCGGCGACCACGTGTCCGATCCGAAGCGCATGTTCTATTCGTCGCCGAAGGCCCTCGCCGAAGCCGGCGCCACGATGCACATGCGCCACGACGTGCTCGATGTGGATGTCGCCGGCAAGGTGTTGCGCGCCCGTGACATGAACACCGGGGAAGTCGGCGAATACCGATACGACAAGCTGGTGATCACCACCGGTTCCGCGCCCGTGGTGCCGCCGATCGACGGGCTGGACGAGGCGCTCGAATCGGGACGCGTGCTGCTGTGCAAGAACTGGGACCATGCGATGGCGATCAAGGAGCGTGCGGGCAGCGCGAAATCGGCCGTCGTGATCGGCGCGGGGTACATCGGCGCGGAGATCGCCGAGCAGTTCAGCGAAATCGGCGTGAAGACCACGCTGGTGGATGCGCTGGACCGCGTGCTGGCGAACAATTTCGACGCGACCATCACCGATGACGTGGAGCAGGCGTTCGACGAGCATGGCGTGACCCTGGCGCTCGGCCAGAAGGTGACGGCGTTCCGGCCGGCGGCCGGCAGCGACGGGATCGAGGGCTCCGGCGTGACCGTGGTCACCGAGAAGGGCGAGTACACGGCCGATATGGCGATCCTGGGCGCCGGATTCCGCCCGAACACCGCGTTGTTCGCGGATCAGCTGCGTATGCTGAAGAACGGGGCGATCGTCATCGACGACTACATGCGCGCCTCATTGCCGGACAACACGGTGCTCGACGACGTGTTCGCGGCGGGCGACAGCGCCACGGTCCGATACAACCCGACCGGCGCGGACGATTACATCCCGCTCGCCACCAATGCGGTGCGGCAGGGGCTGCTCATCGGCGAGAACATCGTCGCCGCGACGAAGCGGTATCCCGGCACGCAGGCCACCAGCGCAGTGCAGTTGTACGATCTGGCGATGTCCGCCACGGGACTCACCGCCGGCGGCGCGAAACGCCGAGGCATCGCCGCGAAATCGACGACGATCACGCAGGATTACCGCCCCGATTTCATGCTCACCACCACGCCGGTGACGACCACGCTGGTGTGGAGCCCGGTCACCCGACGCATCCTGGGTGCGCAGTTCCTGTCGAAGCATGACATCTCGCAAGCGGCGAACGTCGTGTCCGTGGCCATTCAGGCGGGGTTCACGATCGATCAGCTCGCCGGCGCCGACCTGTTCTTCCAGCCGAACTTCAGCCAGCCGATCAATTTCGTCGGAGCCGTGGCCATTCAGGCAGTGGCCGAAAGCTGACCCCAATCGTTGACTCGCGCTCAACGCGGACGCGAAAGCCCCGATCATTGGGAAACGGCCATTCCGGTTCTCGTATCCGCGGCTAATGCGAGCGCACGATTCGCATCAGCCGCGTGACCTGTTCGGCGGTGCGGGCCACGTTCGCACGGGCGTCGCGCAGCAGCTCATCGAGGCTCGCGGCACCCGGCGCGGCACCGAAGACCGCATCGATGCCGCGCCCGTGCAGACACTCGATGCCGTCGCCGACGCGGCCGGCGATGGCAATCACCGGTTTGCCGTGCCGCTTCGCCACGGAGGCGACCCCGACCGGCGTCTTGCCGAACATGGTCTGCGCGTCAATCGAACCTTCGCCGGTGAACACGATGTCCGCCCATTGCGCGGCGGCATCCAGCCCGGACTGCTCGATCACCAAGTCGATGCCCGGGCGAAAATCGGCGTGCAGCACGGCGAGCAGCGCCATGCCGATGCCGCCCGCCGCCCCGGCTCCGGGATGATCGGCGATGGGCGTGCGGGTACGGTGGTCAGGACGGGAACGGTGGCCAGGAGACGATGATTCAGCCACGGCCGCTTCGACTTTTCCGCCATCGCCATTCCGTTCGGCGGGCACCTGTTCAGCGAGCGCACGTTCGATGACCGACGAGACGTGCCGCAGGGCGCCGTCCAACAGCGTCACGTCTTCGCGACTCGCGCCCTTCTGCGGGCCGAACACCGCGCTGGCGCCCTCGGGGCCGGTCAGCGGATTGGTCACATCGCAGGCGGCGATGACATGCACGTCGCCAAGCCGTCTGTCCAGGCCGCTCAGGTCAACGCGCTCCACTTCGGCGAGCGCCGCCCCGCCCGGCCGCACGTCACGCCCGTCATGGTCAAGCAGCCGCACCCCCAACGCCTGCAGGAGACCGCAGCCCGCGTCGTTGGTGGCGCTGCCGCCGAGCCCGACGATGATCGTCTCGGCGCCGGCGTCGAGCGCGGCCCGGATCAGTTCGCCCGTGCCGTATGACGTCGTGGCCTTCGGGTCGCGTTCGGATGGGCGCAGCAGCGCCAGTCCGCTGGCGGCGGCGGTCTCCACGACCGCGGTGCGGCCGTCGCCGAGCAGCGCGAACCCGGCCTGCACCGGGCGTCCGAGGGGATCGTGCGCGCCGGCCGTCAGCATCGTGCCGCCGGTGGCGTCGGCCAGCGCCCGCGCGGTTCCCTCTCCCCCGTCAGCCATGGGCAGGCATCGTATTTCGGCGTCGGGGTCGCCGCGGCGGATGCCTTCGGCCATGACCCGTGCCGCCTCGGCGGCGGTCAGGCTCTCCTTGAAGGAATCAGGCGCACATAGGTATCGCATCGCCGGATCACGCCTGCTATTCGGTGCGCAGCGCGGTGGCCGGGTCCTGCTTGGCGGCCTTGCGCGACGGAATCAGGCCGCCGATAAGGGTGAGCACCATGCTGAGCACCACCAGGATCACCGCTCCGGCCACCGGCAGCGCGGCGTTCACGTCGTTGGTGCCGATGAAATGGTGCAGCACCTGGTTGCCTGGTATGAGCAGCAGCAGCGTCACGCCTATGCCGATCAGGCCGGCGCACAGGCCGATGAGTCCGGTCTCCGCGTTGAACACCTGCGACACATTGCGCTTCGAGGCGCCCATCGCGCGCAGGATGCCGATCTCCTTGGTGCGTTCCAGCACCGAGATGTACGTGATGATGCCGATCATGATCGACGACACCACCAGCGACACGGACACGAACGCGATCAGCACATAGGAGATCACGTTGATGATCGTCGTCACCGAGCTCATCATCAGGCCGACGTAATCGGTGTAGACGATCTTGTCGGCCTTGGGCACGGTCTTGTTGTAGTCGGTGATGGCCTTGGACACGTGGTCCTTGTCCTCGAAGCTGTCGGTGTAGATGTTGATCGTCGAGGGCGCATCCCGGCTCACCACGCCGAACGCGGCGAGGTTGTCGTCATACGTGCCGGTCGAGACGTACTGGTCGTAGATCTTGACCAGCACGTCCTGCGAAGCGGTGGCGATGTACTGGTCGAAGCTGTCGGCGAGCTGCTGCTCGCTCATCGCCGCCATCCGCTGCCCGCCCGCGGCTGACTGCCCGGCCTGCCCGGGCTGAGCCGACTGCGCTGACTGCGACTGCATCACGGCCTTGGCCATGTTCGCCTTGTCGCTCACGCCGAGCGAGGCCACATAGGTCTTGGCATCAGCGGCCTTCGCCGCGTCGTCCAACGGCGAGAACGCCAGGCCGTTGAGCACGTCGCGGGTCTTGTCCTTCTCCTGGTCGGTGACGATGGCGCTGGAGTTCGCATGGTCGATCAGCTCGTCGGTCAGTGCGCGGGTGTAGCCGATTCCGGTGGCCAGCGGCGTGGCGGAGGCGTCCTTGATCGGCTTGACCACGCCCACGATCTTCAGCTGCTCCGCCGAGTCGAAGCGCTCTGCGATGGCGTCCGCGTCGTCGCCGATGTACGTGTAGTCGCCGTTCGCGTCCTTCACGTACTGGTCTGCGGCGGGTATCATGGCCAGCTTCTGCCCCATCGCCGTCGCGTAGTCGATCTTGCCGGTGGGTGTCTTGACCGTCTCGCCGTCGTTGAGCTTGTTCATCATGTCGGTGTAGTCGCTGGCCTTGAGCAGGCCCAGCTCATACAGCGTGGTGAGCGGTACCTTGTTGTCGTCGTCAAGCACGAGCACGACCTGGTCCTTGCCGGTCGGCCATGCGCCCTTGACCACGCGGTAGTTGTCGGTGATGACCTTGCTGATGAGCTGATCGTCCTTCGCCCCCGGCATGATTTCATGGAACGAGTCGGGCGACGCGCTCGTGTCGGTCTTGCCGGTCAGCACCGTCATCTGCATGCTCGTCATGTCGGACATGCTCGACGACTGGCCCATCGAGCTCATCCGCGCAGCGTTCGATGTCGAATCGGACTTGGCACCGATGGTGACGCCGTTCGCGGTGACCAGCGTGCCGTCGGGATCGTGGCTGAACACGGAGAACTTCACGTCGTACGTGTATTGGATGCCGGTTTCGCCGACATATTGGCGAACCTCGCTGTTGGGGTCGTCCAGATACTTCTTGAAATCGGCGAGGTTGTTCTTCGTGATGCTGCTCGTCAGGCTGGAGGCCTGCTTGATGCTGCGGTCGTCCGGGTAGATGCCGTCGTTCTTCGCCGATTTGCCTCCGGTCTCCTTGCCGCCCGCCTGGGCGCCCATGATGCTGGTCATGTCGAAGGTCTGCGAGTCGATGGTGATCGGATAGGCGGTCATCGTGTCGCGCTGGATGCTGTCGATGTACGCGTTAACGCCGGTGGAAACCGACAGGATCAGGGCGATGCCGATGATGCCGATAGACCCGGCAAACGAGGTGAGCAGCGTACGGCCCTTCTTGGTCCTCAGATTGTTGAAGCTCAGCGCGATGGACGTGGCGAGCGACATCGAGGCCTTGCCCAGCCTCTTGTGTACGGGTGCCTCGGACGCGCCCTCCTCGACCTCGTACGGGTCGGAATCGCTGCGGATCACGCCGTCGCGCAGCTGGACGGTTCTGGTGGCGTACTGCTCGGCGAGCTCGGGATTATGTGTGACCATGACCACCAGACGGTCCTTCGCCACCTCCTTGAGCAGGTTCATGATCTGCACGGACGTGTCGGAGTCGAGCGCTCCGGTCGGCTCGTCGGCCAGCACGATGTCCGGGTCGTTGACCAGGGCGCGGGCGATGGCGACGCGCTGCATCTGCCCGCCGGACAGCTGGTTCGGCTTCTTGTTGATGTGGTCGCCCAGCCCGACCTGTTCGAGGGCCTTGCGGGCACGCTCCCGCCGTTCGGTACGGGATACGCCGGAGATCGTCAGCGCGAGCTCCACGTTCGACAGAATCGTCTGGTGCGGAATCAGGTTGTAGCTTTGGAACACGAAGCCGATCGTGTGGTTGCGGTACGAATTCCAGTCACGGTTCTTGTACCGTTTGGTGGAGACCCCGTTGATGATCAGGTCGCCGCTGTCGTACCGGTCCAGGCCGCCGATGATGTTGAGCAGCGTGGTCTTGCCGGAACCCGACGGGCCCAATATCGCCACGAATTCGCTGTCGCGCAGGTTCAGGCTGACGTCATCCAACGCCTTCTGCACAAAATCGCCGGTCTTGTATTGCTTGGAAATCGACTTGATCTGCAGCACGATGCTCCCCTTATTACCCATGGGTGGTTCGTCGTATGTCTCCATGATTTGCGGTATGACACCACTGTATCCGACCCGTTCCCCCAGCGCCTCGTGATTCACCGCAAGCATGGGGAATAAAACCGACAACAAACGACTTTGCGTCGCTTTGACATGACGGAACCGTGACGGCCCTCGCGCGTCAAGTGTGTGTATCAAGCATGCTTTGCGTTTTTTTAGCGCCCCCCTCAGCAGTTTTCCCATACAGTCGAAACCATGACAGGACTCACTACATCTGAAGTCGAAGAACGCCGCGCGCGAGGCGAGGGCGAAACCGGGGCGCGAAGCGTCACCAAATCGACAGGCGCGATACTGCGCGAGAACATCTGCACGCTGTTCAACGCACTGAACTTCGCTATAGCGATACTGCTGTTCGCGGTCGGCGCGTACTCCAACATGCTGTTCATCGCGATCATCATCCTCAACATCGTCATCGGCATCGCGCAGGAATTCAAGGCGAAGAAACTCGTCGACGAGCTGACGATCCTCAACCAGCCGCACGCGGTGGTGCTGCGCGACGGCAAGGAGACGACCATCGAGGCCGGCGACATCGTCAAGGACGATGTCATGGTGCTGGATTCCGGCAAGCAGATCTGCAACGACGCCGTGGTCATCGACGGCCGTCTGGAAGTCAACGAATCGCTGCTGACCGGCGAAAGCGACTCCATCGACAAGACCGCCGGCAGCGAGCTGTATTCCGGCAGCTCGGTGATTTCCGGCCGCGCGTACGCCCGTGTGACGCACGTCGGCGACGAGAACTACACGAATTCGCTGATCAACGAGGTGCGCCAGGAGAAGCGCGTGCACTCCGAGCTGCTGGATTCGATGCGCAAGGTCACCCGGTTCACCAGCTTCCTGATCATCCCGCTGGGCGTGCTGCTGTTCGTCGAGGCGATGTTCCTGCGGCACTCCGGCACGTACGACGCCGTGGTGTCGTCCGCCGCGGCGCTGCTCGGCATGCTGCCGAAGGGACTGGTGCTGCTGATCTCCGTGTCGCTGGCCACCGGCGTGATCCGCCTCGCGAAGGCCAAGATCCTCGTGCAGAACATCTATTCGCTGGAGACGCTGGCGCATGTGGACGTGCTGTGCCTCGACAAGACCGGCACGCTGACGGACGGCAACATGAGCGTGGACCGGATCGTGCCGCTCGGCGAGCGCGGTGCCGCCGAGGATTCCGACGCGCTGCTGCGCGCCTACCTGGACGCCAGCGAGGACAACAACGTGACCATCGCGGCGCTGCGCGCCCATTTCGGTGCCGACGGCTCCACCGCCGATGCCGGGCAGCCCGCGGCACCCGCCGGCGACGGCCGTTTCGCCGCGCAGGCCATCATCCCGTTCTCGTCGAAGCGCAAATGGGGTGCCATCACGATGCGCGCAACAGCTGGTGCGGCAGACGCGCCTCGCCACACGCAGGAGGGCGAGTCGGCCGCGGCGGCGACCGGAACCGTGTTCCTGGGCGCCCCGGAGCGCATCCTTGGCGTGAACCTGCCCGATGAGGCGGCCGCGCTGATGGGTCAGGGACTGCGTCTGATCGCCGTCGGATACCTGCCCGGCGCGTGGACGGACGAGGAGCGTCTGCCGGATGCGCTGCAGCCGATGTTCCTGATCGCGCTGCGCGACAACATCCGCCCGCGGGCCAAGGAGACGCTGGCGTACTTCCGCGACCAGGGCGTCGACGTGAAGGTCATCTCCGGCGACCATCCCGACACCGTCGCCGCCGTCGCCCGGCAGGCCGGCCTGGAGCGTTGGCGTGACGTCATCGACATGACCTCGGTGCCGGCGGACGCCCCGGATTCCACGTTCGACGACGTCGCCGGCCGATACACGGTGTTCTCTCGCGTCACCCCCAAGCAGAAGCGCCAGCTGGTGCAGGCGATGCAGCGGGCCGGGCATCAGGTCGCGATGACCGGCGACGGCGTGAATGACCTGCTCGCCCTGCGCGAGGCCGACTGCTCGATCGCCATCGCCTCCGGGTCGGACGCCGCGCGCCAGATCTCGCAGGTCGTGCTGCTCGACTCCGATTTCACCTACCTGCCGCAGGTGGTGCTGGAGGGCCGCAAGGTCGTCAACAACGTGACCCGCACGGCCGCCGTGTTCTTCATCAAGACGATCTACTCGGTGCTGGTGTCGTTCTTCTGCCTGGCTTTGAACGTCCCGTTCCCGTTCATTCCGATCCAGATCACGCTTGTCGATGCCTGCATCGAGGCGTGGCCGTCGTTCCTGACGATATTCGAATCGGACACGCGACGCATCCGCGGCCGGTTCCTGCCCACTGCGCTCGGCAAGGCGGCGCCGTTCGCGATCGCCGTCACCGGCATGATCATCGCATTCAGCCTCATCGCTCCGTTCGGCGAGACGCAGAACCGCACGGTCATGTTCGCGCTGCTGATCGCCGCGTCGATGGTCGCCGTGATCAAGAGCTGCGTGCCGTTCACGAAGATCCGCGTGTTCGTCTGCGTGACGATGGTGCTGGGCGCCCCGTTCGCGCTGCTCATCCTGCCGCACCTGTTCGAGGTGGTCGCGATGACCGGCCCGATGCGGGCATGGTTCGCGGTGGCGTTCGTGGTGATGACGGCCGTCACCGCCGCGATCATCGCGGCGCAGCGGGCATGGCTGCGGTCCCGGCGCTGACCGGCGAGCGATTCCCCGTGATACCGGCGTGGCTTGGCATCAGATGCGTCTGGACTTTCGGCGGGAGCGGCAGCAGTCGTGTTGTCCACAGGGACGATAGACAGTATGCGGTTTCATTGTTTTTCCGTGAATCCCCGCAGGAGCTGTGTCGCCGAACGGCCGCAGCGGCGGTCTGGCAGCGGCAGCCGAGATCGGCCGGATCCCGTAATAATGCAGCTTGCGCAGCACGTGTGCATAGGCCTCGTCCAGCGTCCTGCGCTGCTCCTCGATGGCGGCGCGCCGGTCCTCAAGCAGCGCGACGATGTCGTCGATATGCTCCGGCTCGTCGGCCTCGAACGCGAAGAACCGCTTGAGGTCCTCGATGGACATGTCGGCGACCTCGCGGATTGTGTATCGTTCCATGCTCGACATCGTAGTCGCGAGGATGACACGCCGGACGCACTTGCACTCAAGCCAACTTGAAGCGTGACAATGGAGACATCGGACCGATCGACGACACCTGGAGGCACCCATGTTCGACCCCACCGGCACCTACGCGCCCGCCACGACGCGCTACGACACCATGCTGTACAAGCGCTGCGGCGCCAGCGGCCTGAAGCTCCCGGCCATATCGCTGGGCTTCTGGCACAACTTCGGCGACATCACGCCCTACGACCAGATGAAGGCCCTGGTGCTCACCGCATTCGACCACGGCATCACGCACTTCGACCTGGCCAACAACTACGGCCCCGAACCCGGCGCCGCGGAGAAGAACGCGGGACGGCTGATCCGGCAATACCTCGCCGCCCACCGCGACGAACTGGTCATCAGCACCAAGGCCGGCTACGAGATGTGGTCGGGCCCGTACGGCGATTGGGGCAGCCGCAAATACCTGCTCGCCTCACTCGACCAGAGCCTGGAACGCCTGGGACTCGACTACGTCGACATCTTCTACCATCACCGTCCGGACCCCGAGACCCCTCTGGAGGAAACGATGGGCGCGCTCGCCCAGGCCGTCGCCAGCGGCAAGGCGCTCTATGTGGGCCTGTCGAACTACGACGGGCCACAGCTGGAGCGGGCGGCGACGATCCTCGATGAACTGCACGTGCCGTTCATCATCAACCAGAACAAATACAACATCTTCGACCGCACCGTCGAGCGCAACGGGCTCAAGGACACCGCCAAGCACCTGGGCAAGGGTCTCATCACGTTCTGCCCGCTCGCGCAGGGTCTGCTGACCGACCGGTATCTCAACGGCATCCCCGCGGATTCGCGCGTGGCGCACGATCCGCGCTTCCTGCACGCCGACGACGTGACGCGCGTCCACGGCCAGATCATGGCCCTGAACGAGATCGCCAAGCAGCGCGGGCAGACGCTCGCCGAGATGTCGCTCGCCTGGCTGCTGCACGACGACGCCGTGACCAGCGTGCTCGCCGGCGCATCCAAGCCGCAGCAAATCATCGACAACATCGGGGCGCTGAAGAACACGGACTTCAGCGACGAGGAGCTGAAAGCCATCGACGAGATCTCCATGCAGTGACGAATACCGCTGGAAGTCGCATACGGAAACGGCTCCCAGGGTACCGGAAGGAAACGTACCGGCATATATTCATGCCAATCACAGCACAGCTTCCAGGATGGTGGAGTGATATGGAGGTTGTCGGCAAGAGCCGGCGAGGTCACTCAAGGTAACCCCACAATTGAAACCCCCTTCTCTCCTCTCCTTCTCACCCGGCCCTTTTGGGCCGGGTTTCCTTTTCTTCGGAGCCTGCGACACCGGAAAGCCGACGACGGCGAATCGTATCGCAATGGTGATGTACAGTAGTGAGTTCGCCACGACCATTACGAGGCGGCTTCATGCCGCCGGGAGGAGACACCGATGCTGCCCGACGGGACACTGCCCAACGATTATGTCGTACTGGATCTGGAAACCACCGGTGTCAACTGGTATCGGGACACCATCATCGAGTTCGGAGCGGTGAAGGTCGTCGACCGCAAGCCCGTCGACACCTATCAGCAGTTGGTCAATCCGATGCGCAACCTCAATCCGTTCATCACGCAGCTGACCGGCATCACGCCGGACATGCTCGAACCGGCACCGACGCTGGACACCGTGCTGCCCGACTTCCTGCGCTGGTGCGGCGACGACGCGATGATCGGGCACAACATCATGCAGTTCGACATCAAGTTCATCGACCTGGCGGCGCAGCGCATCCTGCACCATGCGGTGCCGAACCGCATCATCGATACGTTGCAGATGAGCCGGAGCATGTACCCGCAGTACAACCGACACCGGCTGGTCGACCTGATCCAGCGTTTCGACATCGCCGACGTCGAGGAGCACCGCGCGCTGTCGGACGCCGAGCAGACACAGATGTGCTTCGAATACATGCGCGACGAGCAGCGTCGCAGAGACTGCTGAGAGCGGAGCGAGCTGACTGATGGCATTGGGCGTTGGCGCGCGGTCTCTGACGCCGCCCGCCAACGCTCAATGCCATCGGCGCAGTTTTCCGCTTCCGTCAGCGTTGATTCAGGGGGATGTAGGCGCGCTCCACCTCGCCGGTGTACACCTGACGCGGACGACCGATCTTCGTGTTCGGGTCGGCGAGCATCTCGCGGTACTGGGCGATCCATCCGGGGATGCGGCCAAGCGCGAACAGCGTCGTGAACATCGCCGGATCGAAACCGATCGCGCGGTATATCAGGCCGGTGTAGAAGTCGACATTCGGATACAAGTGACGTGACACGAAATACTCGTCGTTGAGCGCGATGTCCTCAAGCTCGACCGCGACGTCGAACAGGGCGCGCTCGTCGGCGGGAAGCTTGCGGGTGTCCTCACGCGCGATGATCTTCTCCAGATACAGGCGCGCGATCGCGGCACGCGGATCATACGACTTGTACACGCGATGCCCCAGGCCTGAGATGCGATGCCCCTCGGCCTTCGCGTCCTCCACGAACTGGCGGACGGACTTGCCGGAGTCGCGGATCGCCTTCAACTGACGCAACACGGCCTCGTTCGCGCCGCCATGCAACGGCCCGGACAGCGCGTTGATGCCGGCGGAGATCGCCGCATACAGGTTCGCGTGGGCGGAGCCGGCGATGCGGACCACCGACGTGGAGCAATTCTGCTCATGGTCGGCATGGATGATGAGCAGACGGCCGAGCGCGTGCACGTACAGCGGGTCGGAATCGAACCGCTCGTATGGCACGGCGAAGCACATGCGCAGGAAATCGTCGACGTAGCCGCGGGCGAGGTCCGGGTAGAGCATCGGCTCATCGCGGCGGCGCCGGAAAATGTAGCTGACCACCGTGCGCGCCTTCGCCATGATGATCTTCGCGGCCTCATCCAGCTGGTCGGAGTCGGTGATGTCGGTGGTGTCGGGGTAGAACGCCGCAAGCGCGTTCACCGCCGCAGCGAGCACGCTCATCGGATGGGCGGCACGGGGGAACGAGCCCATGAACGTGCGGAAATCCTCGCCCACCATGGTCTTGTGGTTGATGTCGCTGCAAAACCGGTCGTATTCCGCCTGCGTCGGCAGGTCGCCGTGTCGCAGCAGCCACGCGACCTCAAGGAAATCGGAATGCTCGCACAGCTGCTCGATGGGGTAGCCCCGGTAGCGCAGGATCGACCGATTGCCGTCTATGAACGTGATCTTCGATTCGCACTGCGCCGTGGTCAGGAAGCCGGGATCAAGCGTGACCCAGCCGTCGTTGCGCAGCTTGGAGACCACAATGCCATCCGGGCCGGCCGAAGCCTTGACGACCGGCAGCGTGTACTGATTCGAATCCACATGAAGTTCAGCTGTCGCCATGCACGCTCCTTAATCCCTTGATTGAGTCGTTCGAATTGTCAAGTCGTCGAAATTATCGAATTCGTCGTCCCGGTGCCTTGTATTGGACACACTATATTGCGTGCATGTTTCCACCAAAAACGCCGCTCCAGCACGTGGACATCATCACATGCCAAAGCGGCGACGGCATCGCCCGATACAGGCCGTGGGCGATGGACGACCGGTTGCCGGTCAGTCGCGGGTGGTCAGGATGACCGGACCGTTCTCGGTGATGGCGATCGTGTGCTCGCTGTGGGCGCCACGCGACCCGTCCTCGGAACGCAGCGTCCAGCCGTCCTTGGGGTCCTGGTAGATCTCGTCGGTGGTCTTGAGGAACCACGGTTCGATGGCGATGACCAGACCCGGGCGCAGGCGGTAGCCGTGGCCGGCCTTGCCGTCGTTGGCGACGTGCGGGTCTCCGTGCATGATGTGGCCGACGCCATGGCCGCCGAATTCCAAGTTGATCGGGTAGCCGTACGAACGGGCGATGTCGCCGATGGTGGAGGACACGTCGCCCAGACGGTTGCCCGGACGGGCCGCGTCAATGCCGGCGGCGAGCGCCTCCTCGGTGCACTTGATGAGCTTGAGGTCGCTCGGGTCGGGGTCGTTGCCGACCACGAAGCTGATGGCGGAGTCGCCGACCCAGCCGTTGACGCTGATGGCCAGATCAAGGCTGACAAGGTCCCCGTCCTTGAGGTTGTAGTCGAACGGGATGCCATGCAGCACTGCGTCGTTGACCGACGTGCAGATGTAGTGTGCGAACGGGCCGGTGCCGAAGTCCGGCGCATAATCCACGTAGCACGATTCGGCGCCCTTGCGGTCGACGATCTTCTTGTGCACGTACTCGTCGATCTCCAGCAGGTTGGTGCCGACCTTCGTCATGGCCTTGAGTTCCTTGAGAATCTCGCCGACGAAACGACCGGCCGGCTTCATCTCCTCGATTTCCTTAGCGGTTTTCAGTTCGATCATGCAACCCAGCCTACTGTGCGGGGGTTACTTACGCCTCGGACGGCCGAACTTGAACGCGCGGACCATCGAGGAAACACCCATGACGATCAGCGCACATCCGCAGAAAATCACCAGGAACAGCATCGACGAGACCGGCGAGACCAGTACGACGAGACCGGCGATAATCGAGATGATCGCGTACAGCACCGCCCAGCCGGAGCTCGGCAGGCGCCATGATTCGGCGAGCGCCATCACGCCTTCCATCATCCAGCCGAGGCCAACCACCATCGTGATGAACACTGCGAGCGCCTGTCCGGACAGGGCCGCGTTCTTCAGCATGAGTACGCCGCCGACCGACAGCATTATGCCGATGAGGATGTCCAGGATGCGCCATCCGGCCGGCAGTCCCAATGTGACGATGGCGCTGACGATGCGGATCACGCCGGAGACCACGAAGTAGATGCCGAGTGCGACGGCCGCGACGCCGAGCGTCTTGCCGGGCCAGATCAGCAGCGCGACGCCGAGCACGATCGCCGCGACGCCGATGATGCCGTACAGGCCGCGGATCGCGTTCTTCGCCTTCTGCGGCAGCATCTCCTCGATCAGCCGGAACGGGCTGAAGTCCTCCCAGCCGCCCTGCCCTTGCTGCTGGCCGGGCTGCTGTTGGCCGAACGGCGGCTGGTAGGCGTAGGGCTGGCCGTACGGGCGGCCTGGCTGGTCGGATGCGGTGCCTGGCTGCGTCTGGTATTGGCCGGATGCGGTGCCGTCCTGCGGCGCTCCCCCGTACGGGTATTGCTGGCCCGCAGGCTGGCCTTGAGGCGCGTAGGCTCCGTATTCCGGCTCTCCGGCACGGCCGGCCTGTTCGTTCCCGCCGGGCTGTCCGCCGTCACCGCGCCCGCTGTCGCCATGTCCGTCGCTGTGCGGGAAAGGCCCGCCATCGTATGTGCTCATCATGACTCCTTCACCATTCATACGGCCTGCCGTCAACCGTGTGCGGGCATCCGAAGCGGGCCACTTCGATATCGTCACCGTCACCACCATATTCTAGACAAGTTGTCTAATTCATGCCATCAACACAATCCGCCGTTCCGTCCAATACCTTGCGTGTCGTTCGCTATGGGAAAAAACGGGCCGCGGAAGGTCAGAAGGAACGTCACCGAACCCGGATAGTATGAGACCATGACCACAGATTTGACGTCCGGCCTCGATACGGCCGCTTTTTCCTCTGTTATCAAACCATCCGACGATCTGTTCCGTTTCGTCAACGGCCCTTGGATCGACACGTACCGACTGCCTGACGACAAGGCGCGCTACGGTTCCTTCGACAAGCTCGCGGAAGACGCCGAGAGCCAGATCCGCGACATCCTGGAGGACGAGGACTGCCCCGCAGCCAAGTCGCAGGCGCTGTACCGCTCGTTCATGGACACCGACGCCATCGAGGCGGCCGGTGCCACGCCGATCAGGCCCGCCCTCGACGCCATCGACCACGCCGCCGACAAGGCGGCGCTGACCCGCACCATCGGAGCCCTCAAGCCCATCGACATGGGGCCGGACGTCTTCGACATCGCCGTATTCGGCGACCCCAAGAACCCCGACACGAACGTCGTGCACCTCGAACAGTCCGGCATCGGCCTGCCCGACGAAGCCTACTACCGCGAGGACCACTACGCCCCGATCCGCGAAGCCTACGTCGACATGGTCGCCAAGCAGCTGCGTCTGGCCGGCTACGGCGATGAGGAGACCACCCGCGCACAGGCGGACCGCTTCCTCGATGTCGAGACCCGCATCGCCGCGAACCACTGGGACAACGTCGCCACGCGCGACTCGCAGAAGACCTACAACCCGACCGATTTCGTCACGCTGAGCGACGAATTGGCCCACTTCAACATCGCGGCGTGGGCCGACGCCTGGCAGGGCGCCTACGACGCCACGCCGGCGGCGAAGACCCAGCCGGTGGACCTGACGGCCGCGCTGCAGCACACCATCGTCCACGAGCCCAGCTTCCTCAAGGGCTTCGACGCCTTCTGGAACAACGCTGACCTTGACGACCTCAAGCTGTGGGCCCGCGTGCACGTCATCATCGGCACCGCGAGCCTGCTCAGCCACGACTACGACGTCGCCAACTTCGACTTCTACGGCAAAGTGCTGTCCGGCACCACCCAGCAGCGCGACCGCTGGCGTCGCGGTGTCTCCCTGGTCAACGGCGTTTGCGGCGAGGACGTCGGCCGCGAATACGTCAAGCGTCACTTCCCCGAAAGCTCCAAGCAGCGTATGGGGCAGCTGGTCGACAACCTGATCGACGCCTACCGCGTGTCGATCACCAACAGCGACTGGCTCGGCGAGGAGACCAAGGCCAAGGCGCTGGAGAAGCTGTCGAAGTTCACGCCGATGATCGGCTACACCGAGCGTTGGCGCGACTACACCGCGTTCGACGTTCATGCCGACGCCGGCCTGGTGGCGAACATGCAGGCCGCGGCGCTCTACGAGTGGGGCTTCCAGCTGTCCAAGGCCGGCAAGCCGGTCGACAAGGGCGAGTGGCTGATGAACCCGCAGACCGTGAACGCCTACTACGAGCCGAGCATGAACGTCATCGTGTTCCCTGCGGCCATTCTGCAGCCTCCTTTCTTCAATCCGGATGCCGAGGACGCCGCGAACTACGGCGGCATCGGCGCGGTGATCGGCCACGAGATCGGCCACGGCTTCGACGACCAGGGCGCACAGTACGACGGTGACGGCGTGCTCAACGACTGGTGGACGACCGACGACAAGGCCAACTTCGAGAAGCGCACAAAGGCGCTCATCGAGCAGTACAATGCCTTCGTGCCTACGCAACTGGCCGAGAAGTACGCCGACGAGCCGAACAAGGCGCCGCACGTCAACGGAGCGCTGACCATCGGCGAGAACATCGGCGACCTCGGCGGCGTGAACATCGCGCTGAAGGCCTACGCGTTCGCGCTCGACGAGGCCGCGGGACGCGACAAGGACGGCTCCGCGAAGGCTATCGAGGAGTCACTGTCCGCGGCCCCGGTGATGGACGGATGGACCGGCCTGCAGCGTTTCTTCCTGAGCTACGCCTCGATCTGGCGCTCGAAGAACCGTGACGAGCTCGCCGAGAAATACCTGCAGATCGACCCGCACTCCCCCGCCGAATGCCGCACGAACGGCATCGTGCGCAACGTGGACCTGTTCTACCGTGCGTTTGATGTGACTCCTGACAGCGCCATGTGGCTCGACCCCGATAAGCGCGTACGCATCTGGTAATCCGTTGCCGGCAGGCAGGCTGAACCGCGCCTACCTGCCGGCAGATCATCAGAATTCGGCTTCTCCCGCCGGCCGCATGTCCTCGGTCGTCGACTCATCGAGCGGCGATTCGGCGAATCCCGAACCGAACTCCTGCGCCTGTGAGGTCTCCTGCGTCTGTGAGGTCTGCGGATTATCGGTCGGGGTTTCTTCGCCCAGATTATCGAACGTCACCGGCGTTGGATGCACCGGGTGCGCATCCGCCTGCTGTCCCGCGCCCGCCGTTGCCGTGCCGCCGCCCGGCGATGGCGGCAGGCCGGGATTCGCCGGCGTGCCGTTCCCCTGCGCCGGGGCGTCACGATCCGATTTCTGGAACTTCTTCAGTTCCGACACCCCGTAATTGATGTCGTGGCCGATATTGGTGGCCTCCACAACGATGCGGGAGCGCCTCTCATCGTTCTGGGTCGTCCATTCCTCCGTGCTGAGCACACCGGTCACGATCGCCGCCTCCCCCACGTGCAATGACATGCGAGCGTTGGACGCGAGCGTCCTGAACGCCTTCACGGTAATCCATGTGGTCGGCAGGTTGCGCCATTCACCGGTTCCGCCATCCCGGTACCGCCGCGTGCTGCCCATCCGAAACGAGCATCCCTCGACTCCCCCGCTGCGCCCGAACGGCACCGGCATCGATCCGACGAACCCGGTGATGGTCACCGTCCCCTGTTGTATGGCCATGTCGGACTCCTTTCCTTCCCTGTACTGACGTTGGACCGCCGATCCCCCTTCGGCGGTGTACTCACTATCGCAGATTTCCCGCCGGCATCACATGGTTTTCGGACAATGTGGTCGAAGGCTACCCCTTTGGCGTGTTGTGGACAGCATGTGGATAGAAAACCGGTTATCCACAATCACGCCGTCAATGCCCGGCTCATTCATGACCGGCTATGCTGGGTTCGGTATCGCAGACGAACAGCAAGGAGAATTCATGGGCAAACCGCCATGGATGCGACAGACCCGTGTCACCGCCGACGGGGAAACCGAATTCCACGACACCGGCTTCCCCACCAGTTTCCTGTCCATATTCATCGGCCTGAGTATGCCGAGGAATCCCCGCAAAGCGTTCTCGATGCACCGGGCCGTATGGTGGACGGTCGCCTGGCTGGCACTGTTCGCGGCGTTCACCGCCATACAGGCATGGTATACATTCCAGACCCGTGACAGCGCGCGGATGGGGGAATGGTATCTGCACATGTTCGGCATCACCCTGGCGGGCGACTGGTGGCCGATCGCGGTTCTGCCCGTGCTGTTTGGCCCCGGGGGCGTCGTGTTATGGATATTGGGCGGCGTCTTCAACAATCGGCCCTGGATCGTCGCCATCGCCAATGTTCTCGTCCTGCAATTCATCATCAGCGCATTGGGCGCTTCCATCGGACACTTCGCCATGTTTCTGACGTTCGGTCCGCATGTGCCGGGACTGACCGATTCGACCACCGGCCGCGCAGCAGAGCAGCTGTATGTCTCCAGCTCACCGCAGACATGGATTCCCGGTCTCATCACCGCCGGCATCGCCCTGACGCTTGCCGTAATCATGGCCGCTGTCACTGGGGCGAGCAGCGCAAGGCAGAACGGCACGGCGATGAATCGTCTGCGCATCATCGCGTACGTCTTATCCTGCCTGGGATTCGTCGCATTGCTCATAGCAATCTGCATAGTGCTTGCATTTCTGCGCAACAAGCAGACCAACATCCTGCTGGCGGTATTGGCGTTCCTGACGCTGATCGCATGGATTCCCGGAGAAATGAAGTCGATACGCCGCTGCGTCGCGGAACAACGTGATGCTTCATGGCAGTGCGTCGCGGGCAGCTTCCTGGCATTGGACCTGATATTCGTGCCGATGCTAGCCGCCACCGCCCTCACCTCATGGTGACAGACATGCGCCAGTCGGGCCCCCATCCTGCGAAAGTCCCATCCGAGCATGCGTAAACGGGACTTTCGCTGGGTGAAGAAGGAATAAAACGCAGAAGTGGGGGGTCTTTCGCATGAAAGACCCCCCACTTCGAGCGATCAGGAGAAGCAGCCGGACTACTTGCCGAGCAGCGTGTCCAGACGCGACGCCAGCGTCTGCGCAGCGTCGGCGACCGGCACGGCGACGGAATCGGAGCTGTCACGGTTGCGGATCTCGATTGTTCCGTTATTCACGGTGTCACGGCCGGCGACTGCAATCAGCGGCACGCCGATCAGCTCGGCGTCCTTGAACTTGACGCCCGGGGAGACCTTCTTGCGGTCGTCGTAGATGACCTCGATGCCGCGCTCCTCCAGTTCTGCGACCAGCTTCTCGGCCGCGTCGAACGCCGCCGCATCCTTGCCGGTGGCGACGACGTGCACCTGGGCGGGCGCGATGACGGCCGGCCATGCCAGACCGCGCTCGTCATGATGCGTCTCAGCGATGCAGGCGAGCACGCGGGAGACACCGATGCCGTAGCAGCCCATCCACACGGGCACAGTCTTGCCGTTCTGGTCGAGCACCTTGAGGTCAAGCGCCTTGGAGTACTTGAGGCCAAGCTGGAACACCTGGCCAATCTCCACGCCGCGCTCGAAGCTCAGCGGGCCGGAACCATCCGGGCTCATGTCGCCATGACGCACCTCGACCGCCTCGACAGTGCCGTCGGCCTTGAAATCACGGCCGTACACGGCGTGGAAGCGGTGCTTGCCCGCCTCGTCGCCGCCGATGATCCACTCAGTGCCCTCAGCCACGTGCGCGTCGATGAAGAAGCGCACCGGTTCGGCGACGCCCGCGGCCTCGCCCTGCTTGCCGAAGACCATCGGCCCCATGTAGCCGGCCACCATCTCGGGATGGGCCTTGAGATCGTCCTCGGTGGATTCCTCCAGCTCGGCGGGCGCGAACTGCGCCTCAAGACGCTTCATATCGACCTGACGGTCACCGGGCAGCGCCACGGCGATGACCTCGCGCCACGGCCCCTCATGATCATCGTCCTCGGGGTGCAGCACAGTCACGGCCACGGTCTTCAACGTGTCGGCGGCAGTCCATTCGCGGCCGTCCTCACGCGGGTACAGACGGTTGGCGGTGGCGACCAGATCCTCGATGGTCTTGGAATCCGGGGTTTCACGGCTTTCCATCGCGGGCACGGCGGAGCTGTCCACGGCCGGCAGCTCTGGGGTGGTCAGCGCCTCGACGTTCCACGCCTTGCCGGAGGGCGCCAGCGCGAACGTGTCCTCGCCAATCGCCATGGGAGCCAGGAACTCCTCGGACGCGGAACCACCCATCGGGCCGGACATCGCGAACACGGGCACGTACTTCAGGTCGAGACGCTGGAAGATGCGCTCGTAGGCGCCGCGCTCGTCGTAGTACGCCTTCTTCATGCCCTCCTCGTCGATGGTGAACGAGTAAGCGTCCTTCATGATGAACTCGCGGCCGCGGATCAGGCCCGCGCGCGGGCGGAACTCGTCGCGGTACTTGGTCTGGATCTGGTAGAGCGTGACTGGCAGGTCCTTGTACGAGGAGTACATATCCTTGACCAGCAGCGTGAACATTTCCTCATGCGTGGGGGCGAGCAGGTAGTCGGCCTCGTGACGGTCCTTCAGACGGAACAGGTTCTCGCCGTATTCCTCCCAGCGGTGGGTGGCCTCATACGGCTCGCGCGGCAGCAGCGCCGGGAAGTGGACCTCCTGGGCGCCGATGCCGTCGATCTCCTCGCGGACGATGGCCTCGATCTTGTTGAGGACCTTCAGACCCAGCGGCAGCCAGGTCCAGATACCGGGAGCCGCCTTGCGCACATAGCCGGCGCGCAGCAGCAGTTTCGCCGAATCGGTGTCGGCGTCGGCGGGATCCTCGCGCAGCGTGCGCAGGAACATGGTGGACATTCGAAGTGCTTTGGAACTCATGGGTTCCAAGGTATTCGCGTTCGGGGACATTGCGGGCCCGGTTCAGTTCGGCAAACCCGCAGTATTGAAAAAGGCCACCCACCCGGAGCTCACCGAGCGAGCGGCCTTCGTATTGGCCTCGCAGCCGTGCCGCGCTTATCGCGTCATCCGGCGCAGCCGTTCGAGGGTAATGCCGGCCGCCAGCATGGCCATCGCCAGGACGGTCACCAGCGACATGTCGATACCGGTATGGGCCAGCGAATCGGCCGCGGACGTCTTGCCCCCGGCAACTACGCCCGTGTTCGCGCCCGGCTTGGCGGAAGACGAGCCACCCGACGTGCCACCCGGCACGGTACCGGGCTTGTTCTGCTCATTGCCGCCCGGCGCGGTGCTGTTCGGTCTGGGCTGCGTGACGATAGCACTGCGGGCGGTTCATCAGAAAGGCCGTCAACCGTTGCGCGCATGGTCCCTGTACGCCTCTTTCTCTTTGCCCGTGTCGCTGATTGCTGTGCGACCTGCCGATGCTGTCGAGATACATGTCCGAAGCCGTCAGCGTGGCTGTCTTCACTATGCTCGCGGGATCCGCCTGTCTTATCGGCCCGGGCAATATGTCGCCGAGCGCATCATCGTCGTCTTCATCAGCGCTTTGAGCCTTACCGTCATCGCGATCGCCGATTTCAGCAATCGCATGGTTGAGAAAAACCTCGTGGCGATTGCCGCATATGTGCTGCTGCCGGCATTGGCCGCCACCGCATGGCTGCGTACATGCCATCCGATGGCCGACAGCGCGACCCGCAACCTGCGCTGGATATTCGGTGCCGCCGCGCGCTACGAGGCAAGCCTCGAATCGGTGCAATCGCTCGGAAAACGCATCTCACAGCTGCGCTAGCGCACCGCTACCCGGCGAAAGTCCCATCAGCACCATCTCAAATGGGACTTTCGCGGGATTGATGTCTTCCTCCGCCCAATAGCAGTCCCATATCCGAAAGCAGCCACCGCTAGAACAGCTCGGCTTGTTCGAATTCGCCAGCAGGCTCGTCCTCGTGAGGCGTTTGCGGCCGGAACGCAGCCACGCCCTCGTTGCCCAGCCGCGCGCTGGCGGCCTGTGACCCGCCGCGCAAATCGCCGTCGAGCATCACCGCATCCGCTGAAACCGCGAACATGCGCTCGTTGACGCCGGCAAGATACAATCCGCCCATGCGTTCCACACGCGAAAGCGCCACGTATCCCATACCGGGCGCAAACGTGCGGCTCAGATCCATCACCGCCCGGTCGAGGGTCATCCCCTGCGACTTGTGGATGGTGATCGCCCATGCGCATCGCAACGGCACCTGCGCCACGGACGCCATCACCGTGTCGCCGTCCATCATCTCCCACGTGGCCTGCTTCATCGTGACGATGTTGCCGTTCTCGAATTCGACGATGGGCCAGCCGCCCTTGCTCTCGTTGGCGAAGCCGCGCACGGTACCGAGCGAACCGTTGACATACTGGTGGTCGGCGTCGTTGCGCAGCGCCATGACGGCGGCACCGGTCTTGAGCACGAGGCACTCCGGCGCCAGCATGTTGCGCTTGAGCCGTTCGACCAGATGGGCCGGCCCCATCTGCTTGGCATGGAACTCGTGCGGCTCCTTGTCTATCCGCGCAAGCCTGGAATCGTTGAGGTTATCGGCCTGCCGGTTGACGGGGAACAGGTGGACCGCCACCTCGCCCGGCTTCGGTGTCACACCGAGCCGCGTGACGAGCGCGTCACGGTCATCCTGATCCACGCATCCGGCGCGGATGTCGGTGAGCACGTGCAGCAGCCGGCCGTCGTCCTGACGATGCTGCTCGGTCAGATAGCAGATGACCGGCGCGAGTTCGCCCCACACCAGCGATTCGGTGACGAATCCTTCCGGATTGAGTCCGGCCTTCGCGTACCGTTCACGGGACGCCACGAAATCCGGGCCGGGCGGCAGCACGTCGCGGTCGCGCCCGGACACGGAGACCGGCGGCAGCTGGAAGAAGTCGCCGGACAGTACCACTTGCAATCCGCCGAACGGCCGAGGATCATGCCGCACTTCACGGCACACCTGATCGACCATGTCGAACAGCCAAGCGTGCATCATCGACACCTCGTCGATGATGAGCACGTCGGCCGCCTGTATCTTGCGCCGACGACGGGTCTTGATGGTCTTCAGCAGATTTGGCGTCAGCACGTTGGCGAGTCCGACGCCGCTCCACGAGTGGATGGTCTGGCCGTCGATATGCGTGGCGGCGATGCCCGTTGACGCGGTGACGGCCACGTTCGCGCTGTCTGCGCGCACCTGCCGGATGAACTCGTTCAGCACGTACGTCTTTCCTGCGCCGGGCGCACCTGTCAGGAACACGTTCGCGCCGGCGTTCAGAATCGCGAGCGCCTCAGACTGCCGCATATGCCCTCCTTAAGCTCATGCATCACGCACGATCTGCGCGCCCTGGCGTATGACATCGCTCGCCTGCGGGCTCAGACCAGCCGGCGGACCACCTGCAGCACGCCGTGCTCGGTGTTGGCCGGCGCGATGTACCGCGCCGCGCGTTTCAGATCCGGATGCGCGTTGGCCATGGCGAACGACCATTCGCCGGCGTCGAGCATCTGCAAATCGTTGAGATAGTCGCCGAACACCGCCGTCTGCGCGGGCGTGACGCCGAGATGCCGCTGCAGCGCGACGACACCCTGCCGCTTGTCGGTTCCGGGATTCATGATATCGACCCAGTGCGCTCCGGATACCACCACCTGATGGGTGCGTTCCACATCGCCCAGCAGGTTCGCGGCCATGCCTTGCGCGTCGCCGAAATCGAAGATCGCCAGTTTCAGCACGGTTTCGTCCTCGGTCTCCAGCACCTCGTGCAGGTCGTCCACGATGCGCAGCGCCTTGTAGTATTTGGAGCATTCCTCGACGAACGGCCTGTCCTGCCGCTGGATGTACGCCGTGTTCAGACCGCATACCACAAGTCCGATGTCATGCGAGCCCGACGCCACCGCGGCGTCCACCAGATCGATCAGCGTACGCGTGATATCCCAGCTCACCCCGTGCACGTCGATGACGTTGTCGTCGGCGACCACGACGTTGCCGTTCTCCGCGATATACGACATAGCGCCGTCGACGCGGTCCGCGAACATGGAGCGCAGCGTGGCGAGCTGGCGGCCGGAAGCCGGCACGAACTCGACACCCTTGGCGTGCAGCTCGTCGAGCAGCGGCCAGAAGTCATCGGGGATGTTGCTGTCGCCGTCCAGCAGCGTGCCATCCATGTCCGCCACGATCAGGCGGATGTCGCGCGGCTTGTCGCAGATGGCGGTCCAATCGTTCGCGGTCATGGTGTCGTTCCTCTCAGTCGTGTGCGTGACGTTTTCTGTTTTTCGAGACCGGCCGTCTACTTATTCAGCAGGCTGGTGGCGACGATCTGGTCGGCGATGGCCTTCGACTCGGCCTCGTTCGGCCCGGGAGCCGGCGCCATGAACGCCTGACGGTAGTAGCGAAGCTCGTCCAGCGACTCGATGATGTCGGCGAGGGCGCGGTGCCCGCCGTTCTTGGCGGGGCGGTTCTCATACACCGCGGGGTACCAGCGGCGCGCGAGCTCCTTCAGCGTGCTCACGTCCACGCTGCGGTAGTGCAGATGGCTCATGAGACCCGGCATGTAATGGTCGAGGAATTTCTTGTCGGAGCCGATGGTGTTGCCCGCGAGCAGCGGCCTGACTCCGTCCGGCGTGAACCGCAGCACGTATTCGGTGACCTTGCGTTCCGCCTCTTCGAGGCTCAGGCCGTGCTCCCATTCGTTGATGAGCCCGGAACGGGTGTGCATGGCGCGCACGAAGTCGTTCATGTGCGCGACGGCGGCGTCGGACGGCTTGATGACGTAGTCCACGCCTTCGTCCAACACGTTGAGGTCGAAATCGGTAGGCACCACTGACACCTCGACGAGCTCGTCGCCACCGAAGATGTCAAGTCCCGTCATCTCGCAATCAATCCAGATCAGGCGCGAATCCTTCGCGCTGTACGTTTCCGCATCATGGCTGTCGACCATCGCAAGCCGCCTTTCCTGCTGTGTTTCCTAGGGAACGTTACAGGCTATAGCAGACCGGGGACGCGCCGTCAGGCCAGCGGGAAAGAGAGCAGCATCGTAGTGCCGGACGGGGACGAGGACTCCACCGCGACCGAGCCCCCATACCGGTTCGCCACGTCACGGGCGAGCGCGAGGTCGAGCCCGTACCCTTGGCGCGCGGTGCCGTCATCGTCCCGGGGAAACGGGACGGATATAATCTTGGGCATTCGGGACGCGGCCGGCCGCGCGCCATTACGGCAGCGCAGGAACGGCAGCGGTACATGCATACGGCCAGGAGGACTACATGGCAGAGGAAACGCAATCTATCACGACGCGGCACGACGCCGAGACCGACCCGGCACTGTGGTGGCGGCAAGCCGTGGTCTACCAGGTCTACCCGCGCAGCTTCCAGGACACCACCGGCTCCGGTCTGGGCGACATCAATGGCATCACCGGGCGGATCCCCTATCTGCGGCAGCTGGGCGTCGACGCGATCTGGCTGTCGCCCTTCTACCCGAGCGAACTCGCGGACGGCGGCTACGACGTGGCCGACTACCGTGACGTGGATCCGAAGCTCGGCTCGATGGACGACTTCGACCGGCTGGCCGCCGCCGCGCATGCGGCAGACATCAAAGTGGTGGTGGACATCGTGCCCAACCACAGCTCCCACCTGCACCCCTGGTTCCGTCAGGCGCTGGCGGGCGGCCCCGGCTCCCCCGCGCGCGACCGGTACATCTTCCGCGACGGCAAGGGCCCGAACGGCGACGAGCCGCCGACCCGCTGGCAGAACCATTTCGGAGGTCCGGCATGGACGCGCGTGGACGACGGCCAATGGTACCTGCACATGTTCACCAAGGAGCAGCCTGACTGGAACTGGAGGAACCCGGACGTGCGCGCCGATTTCCTTGAGACGCTGCGTTTCTGGTGCGATCACGGCGTGGACGGGTTCCGCATCGATGTGGCGCACGGGCTCGCCAAGGACCTCGACCGCGACGACCTCGACGACTACGTGGTGATGAGCACGAACGACATGCCCGCGGACGGATCCCACCCAGTGCTCGACCGCGACAAGGTGCACGACATCTACCGTGAGTGGCGCCGCGAGGTGTTCAACCGCTACGATCCCCCGCGCTTCGCGGTCGCCGAGGCATGGGTCCGGCCGGAACGCCAGTACCTGTACGCGTCACCGGATGAACTGGGGCAGGTGTTCAACTTCGAGTTCGCCAAGGCGGATTGGACCTTCGACGCGATGAGCAAAGCCATCGACGAGGGGCTGGCGTGCGCCGAGAGGTCGGGCTCGACGTCCACCTGGGTGATGAGCAACCATGATGTACCGCGCCACGCCACGCGTTACGCGCTGCCGCAAGTGCCGACCGGCGAATACCATCAGATCGCCAACGACTGGCTGCTGCGTGACGGCACCACCTATATCGAGGATCGCCAGGCCGGCGCATTGCGGGCACGCGCCGCACTGATGCTCGAAATGGCGCTGCCCGGCTCGGCCTACGTGTATCAGGGCGAGGAGCTGGGCCTGTTCGAGGTGGCGGATATTCCATGGGACCGCATCGAGGATCCCTCCGGCCTGCGCACCTCGCGGGCGCAGTCCACCAAGGGCCGTGACGGCTGCCGCGTGCCGCTGCCCTGGGTCGCGTCCGACGTGCCCGAGACGTACACGTCCGACAAGAGGCACGTCCATGCCGGCTCGTTCGGGTTCTCCCCTGCCGTCAGTGACGCCGAACCACACCTCCCGCAGCCCGCGTGGTTCAAGGATTTCGCCATGGACATCCAGGACGCCGACGACGGCTCCATGCTGAACTTCTATCGTCGCGTGCTGCGGCTGCGTCACGAGATGCAGACTCCGGACACCAGTTGCACGTTGCTTCCCGAGAACCGTCCGAGCGGCATGCGCGACGGCGCCGACGGCCAGCCCGGCGGCGTGATCGCCTACCGTCGTGCCAACGGTTGGGCGAATCTGACGAATTTCGGCGCCACACCGGTTTCGCTGCCCAACGGCGAGGTGCTGCTCTCGTCCGCGCCGCTCACCGATGACGGCCGGCTGCCGCAGGATACGTCCGTCTGGATGCGACTGCGGTAGGCCTGCCCGCGCCCGCCACGACGCGGGCGGCGGAGCCGATTCGACGCGGCCGGGCCTATATGCAAGATGGCGGGCTCCCCTCGCAAATCGTGAGGGGAGCCCGCCATCATATTCATATGAGCCGAATCCTATGAACCGATCGGCATCGGCCTATCAGTTGTGGAAGCCGGTGTAGTTCGGCGCTTCGGTGGTCATCACGATGTCGTGCGGATGCGACTCGCGCAGGCCGGCGTCGGTGATGCGAATGAAGCGGCCCTTCTCCTGCAGCTCGGCGATGTTGTGCGCGCCCACATAGAACATGGACTGGTGCAGGCCGCCGATCAGCTGGTACAGCACGGCGTTCAGCGGCCCGCGGTACGGCACCTCGCCCTCGACGCCTTCCGGAACGACCTTGTCGTTGGAGGTGACGTCGGCCTGGAAGTAACGGTCCTTGGAGTAGGACTTCTTGCCGCGCGGGGCCATGGCACCCAGCGAGCCCATGCCGCGGTACAGCTTGTACTGCTTGCCGTGCAGCAGGACCTTCTCGCCCGGAGCCTCCTCGCAGCCGGCCAGCGTGCCGCCGAGCATGACGGTGTTGGCACCGGCGACGAGCGCCTTGGCGATGTCTCCGGAGTAGTGGATGCCACCGTCGGCGATGCACGGCACGCCGGCGGCCTTGCAGGCCTGGGCGGCGTCATAGACGGCGGTGAGCTGCGGGACGCCGACACCGGCGACCACGCGGGTGGTGCAGATGGAGCCGGGGCCGACACCGATCTTGACGGCGTCGACGCCCGCGTCGATCATGGCCTGGGCGCCGGAACGGGTGGCGATGTTGCCGCCGATGACCTGCACGCCGCGGAAGGCGGGGTCGCGCTTGATGCGGCTGATCATGTCGAGCGCCAGACGGGCCTCGCCGTTGGCGGTGTCGACGACGAGCACATCGACGCCGGCCTCCATCAGAGCGGAGGCGCGCTGCCAGGCGTCGCCGAGGAAGCCGATGCCGGCGGCCACGCGCAGACGTCCCTGCTCGTCCTTGGTGGCATCCGGGTACTGCTCGGTCTTGACGAAGTCCTTGACGGTAATCAGGCCGGCGAGCTTGCCGTTGTCGTCGATCAGCGGCAGCTTCTCGACCTTGTGCTGGGCGAGCAGACGGTGGGCGTCATCCTTGGAGATGTTCGCCGGACCAGTGATGAGGTTCTCCTTGGTCATCACGTCCTTGACCTTGAGGTGGTCGTAGTCTTCGGACGGGATGAAGCGCATGTCGCGGTTGGTGATGATGCCGACGAGGCGGTTCTCCTCGTCAACGACCGGCAGGCCGGAGATGTGGAACTTGCCGCACAGCTTGTCGAGGTCGGCGAGCGTGACGTCCGGGTTGACGGTCAGCGGGTCGGTGATCATACCGGACTCGGAGCGCTTGACCACATCGACCTGGGCCGCCTGGTCGTCGATCGACAGGTTGCGGTGCAGCACGCCGATACCGCCGTTGCGGGCCATGGCGATGGCCATCTCGGATTCGGTGACGGTATCCATCGCCGCGGAGATCGTCGGAACCTTCATGGTGATCTCACGGGTCAGATGGGTGGTGGTGTCGACTTCGGAGGGAATCACGTCCGTCTCGTTCGGCAGCAGCAGCACATCGTCATACGCGAGGCCCAGCTTGGAGAAAATCGGGGGGACAGGAGCATAGGATTGCATATTCGCTTCAGAATTTGTAGCCATGTATTCACTATATGAGCGTAATGCGACGAATGCGACACGAACATGGTCTCGACCATCATCATCGGCAGGTCACGGGCGCCGTTTTTTCCCGTCACCGCTTTCGTCAAACGAATGACGTGCCCGTCGCCGCGCGGATGCATACGACTGGTTCTCCGCGGCAATCTCCGGCAGGCGACGCTTCAGATACGGGTACATCGTCGCCACCGTCAGCAACACCACGGCGATGACGAAGCCGATGAGCACATAATGGACCTTGAAGAACAACGTCATGATCGAGCCGACCGCGATCAGAGCCGCCCACCCCCACAGAATCAGCACCGCTCCCTGCACGGTGTGGCCGATGCGCAGCATGCGGTGATGCAGATGCATACGGTCCGGGTGCATCGGCGACTGCCCGTGGCTGAGTCGGCGCACGATCGCCAGACACATGTCCAGCACTGGCAGGAACAGCACCAGAATCGGCAGCAGGATCGGCATGAACACCGGCAGGTACACGCTGGCATGAATCGACGCCGGATCCAGACGGCCGGTCATCACGATTGACGCGCAGGTGATGAGATACCCGAGCAGCATCGAGCCGGAGTCGCCCATGAACAGCTTGGCCGGATGCCAGTTGTGCAGGATGAACCCGATGCAGATGCCGACCATCGCCACGTCGATCAGCGTCGCCATCGAGGCGTAGGACGGCGAATTGCGCGCGATGATGTAGGAGTACGCGGCGAACGCGACGCCGCCGATGGCGACGATGCCCGCCGCGAGGCCGTCCAGGCCGTCGACGAAATTGACCGCGTTGATCGACGCGACGATCAGTATCGCGGTGATCGTCACCGAGATACTGGGGCTGGCGGTGATCAGGGAGCCGAGCGGCAGCGATATGATCTGCAGGCCGCCCCACGCCACGAACACCGAGATCAGCAGCTGCCCGGCCATCTTCAGCATCCAGTCCAGATCCCACAGGTCGTCGGCCATGCCCAGCAGGCATATCAGCACCGCGCCGGCGAGGATCACCCACTCCTGGTTGTTGTTCTCGAACAGTCCGGTCGTGAATGCGATGCGACTGGAGTAGATCATTGCGAACGCGAATCCGATCAGCATGCCCAGTCCGCCCATGCGCGGCGTCGGGATGGTGTGCACGTCGCGCGCACGAACCTCTCCGACCGCGCCGATATGGATGGCGACATGGCGAATCAGCGGCGTGACCAGCCAGGTGACGCCGCCTGCGATGGCGGCGATCAGCAGATATATCCTCATGCGCCCAGACCACCACCGTTCATGTGCACGGCCTTGCGCACGACGGGCTGAGGGATGACACCCTCTCGCAGGATGACGATGCCGTCGCGCTCATGAGGGTCGGCGGCGACCACCGTGCTGGCGACATGGCCTTGCGTCGGCCCGCCGTCAAGATACAGCTGCACATCGTCGCCGAACGCCTGCACAGCCTCTTCGACCGTCTGCGCGCTTTCGTCGCCGGAACGGTTCGCGCTCGACGCGGCAAGAGGACCGAGCTCATTCAATATGCGCAGGGTCAAGGCCGAATTCGGCACGCGGATGCCCTGCGTACGCCTGCCCTGCGGGGTGGCACTGACCGTGGCGAGCGTGCAGTCCTCGCGGGCCACCGCGATCGGCGAGAACGCACCAGGCAGGAACTGCGCGGCCAGCCGGTTCAGCGGCGACGGCAAGTCGAGCCCGAGCCCGTCCAACTGGTCGACGGATGCCAGCAGCACCTGCAGCGCTTTGAAGCGCGGGCGGCTCTTGACCTGATAGATGCGGTCGATTGCGGCCTCGTTGCGCGGGTCGCAGGCCACGCCATACACCGTGTCGGTGGGAATGACCACCAAGCCTCCGCCTGCGATGACCGACGCCGCCTCGGCGAGGGATTCCTCATTCACCTTGCGAACCGCACTCATCAGACCTCCCGTATCGCGTATCACGCCCATCGCGGCGGTCACATGCCGCCACGCGTATCCGAATACCGCTATCCAAGTATTATGGCACGTCCTGCCACACCGATGGTAGGCCGGTGCATGGCCCGACGCCACGGGTTCGCTCTCCCCCGCGTCGCGCGGGCCGGCCTGGACACGGCTTCCCATTGCACCATTGCGCCACGACTTGGCGCTGGCCGGCGCCGGCGACGACGGGCCTCATGTGACGGTACGGCGGAGAGACACGACCGTATCCGCCCGAAATCCCGCTGACCCCGAGCTCTCCGCTATGCGAGAGCGCGCAGGCGACTTGTGCACCCGGTTCAACGCGCTGCCTCGGGGAGACCATGCCGGCCGAGCCGCGGTACTGGACGAGCTGCTGCCGCCGATGCATCCGATCCGGTTCCAGGACCGCAACGTGCGGCGTGCGGCTGACGGGTCGTATTACGACTACGAGTATGGCAAGCCGATCGTGATCGGGTCGAACTGCTGGTTCGGCGGCAATGTGACGGTGGTCGGCGGCGTGACGATCGGCGAGGGCTGCGTGATCGGCGCCGGCTCGGCCCGGCCACGGCATCAGATCCTGGGTCAGGATCTGACCGCGAACAGGTACCGGGGCCGGCCGGTCCAGTCGTCGCCGGTATGAGCCTGGCCGAACCCGTTGGCCTGTGCGAAGGAGACCATCCGCGGCCCCTGAGAGATGTCATGCTCCATCACCAGCACGCCGCCGGGGCGCAGCAATCCCGCCGCTCGCATCACGATCCGCTCCGGTATCAGCGTGCCGTCGGCGGAGCCGCCATACAGCGCCGCCTTCGGATCATGGTCGCGCACTTCGGGCTGTTCGGGGATCTGCGCTTCGGGGATGTACGGCGGATTCGTGACCACCATGTCGATGGTGCCGTCAAACTGGGTCAGCGTCGTGCCGCTGGTGGCGTCGCCGAGCTCGAGATGATAATTATCGGCGGCCAGCGGGTCGAGACGTGATATCCTCCGCCAGTTGCGCATCGTCCAGTCATAGGTGCGCGGCACCTTCTCGACCGCCCACACCTGCGCGCCGCGCACCTCGGTGACCAGGGACAGTCCGATGGCGCCGCTGCCCGCGCACAAATCCACGATACGCGGGGTGGACAGCCGTTCGCGCGTGAGCCAGTCGATGCCGGCCTGCACCACGGTCTCGGTTTCCGGGCGCGGGATGAACACGCCCGGACCGACTTCCAGATCGAGGTAGCGGAACGGGGCATGGCCTGTGATGTACTGCAACGGTTCACGTGCGGCCCGCCGAGCGATCATGGCGTGGAATCGGGCGAGCGCCGTGGTGACGGCATCGCCCACAGTGTCGGAGCTGTCGGAGCTCGCGGCGCCGGCATCCGGGGCATCAAAACTCGCATGCTCGTGCGGCAGGCCGTCCAGAGGCTCCCCCATCAACATCGCCTTGTCTATGTCGCGCAGGTCGCGGCCGCACGCCTCGGCGAGCAACAACTTGGCATCATGCTCGGGCGTGTCGATGTCGGCGTCATGCAGCGTCCGCGCCGCGGAGCGTATCACGTCTGTCACGTCATGGATGGATTCGGATGTCATGGTGTCCTTCCGCTCGTTGGTGGCTCATCGTCTCAGGGCGTTCATATCACGGCGTTTCGCACCGGGGCGTCTGCCGGCATATTCGCCGTTGCGTCGCTAAGTGCGCGCCGAAACGAAGTACGCGCGCACATAGCGACGCAAACCACGGATTTTCCGTTCCTAAGTGCGCGCACTTGTCGTTTCGGCGCGCACTTAGCGACGCAGAGACATCAATGGGGGTGCGATTCCCCAGGGAACCATCACTCTGACCCCGCCGATGGCCGGTCACTGCTGGTTGGCGAGCCGCTCGGCCTCGTCGGCTTGGATGTCGGAGTCGATCACGGCCTGCAGGTCGCCGTCGAGCACGGCGTCGAGGTTGTACGCCTTGTAGTTGGTGCGGTGGTCGACGATGCGGTTCTCCGGGAAGTTGTAGGTGCGGATGCGCTCGGAACGGTCGAGCGAACGCACCTGCGAGTGGCGCATATCGGCGGCCTCGGCGGCCTCCTGCTCATGCTTCATGGCGAGCAGGCGCGATTTCAGGACCCGCAACGCGGCGGCGCGGTTCTGGATCTGCGACTTCTCATCCTGCATGCTCACCACGATGCCAGTGGGGATGTGCGTCATGCGCACGGCGGAGTACGTGGTGTTCACGGACTGTCCGCCGGGACCGGAGCTCATGAAGATGTCGATTTTCAGGTCCTTCGGATCGATCTCGATCTCGT
>ERZ894232.782-NODE-782-length-38223-cov-16.825194_pt1 | contig 38223 bp, 23 predicted proteins | sample MGYA00380296_ERZ894232 | MGnify/ENA primary metagenome ERZ894232 (study PRJEB32331, sample SAMN06328433) | human gut metagenome | biome: human gut microbiome; feature: stool | host: Homo sapiens | collected 2014-08-14 ...
GGATAGCTATAGAAGGACTGGAATAAAGCGGAAAAACTCAGACGTTACCCCCCCTTGCCTCGCGCTGAGCCTCTTTGTTCGCTGCCCGCCTGTTCCAACAAAAGCTTCGCTTTCGGAACAGGCGGGCGCACACATCCATCCCCGCATGGGGGGCGGCATGAAGTCAGGCCAAGGGTGTTACCCTTCGTGCGTCCCCCGGCCCGCCGTCGGAGGGATTGCCGGGGTGCGGGCACGACCTGAGAAAAATCGCGCTCCCGGTCGGGTTATACGGCGGGAAGGGTGTCGGCATGACGTGGGGCTTGGGCGTGCCCCTCCAGGCCGCCCGCGCCGCTTTTTCTTCTCTTCCCCGCCCGGAGGGCGCAGGGGATAGAGATGGAACAAGCACGGATAAAAGAAATTTCGGAAGCTTTGGTTATGGAGTTTTGTTGTCAATTGCACAGAATATATTCAAAGCCCGCCAGGCTGGACGCAGGGGCGTTTCGGTGAACATTAAATATGTTTTTCAATAAAAAAATATACAATAACAGTATGTTGATGGTGGCTTCTCTCGGCGGGATTTGATGCTGTCCGCATAACGAGCCCGCAAGCGCGGTATGAACGGCTTGCGTCGGAGAGAAATATAACTTGACTTTTTTGAACAATTGCACAAAAATAAGAATGTGATCGCGGGCATTCAGTCGCCGATGAACAGGGGGCGCACGGATAGACCCGCCCGAAGGGAGAGCTTTTCACCCATGAAGGAGTTGTTGATGAAACAGGAAATTCTGATTGTCCGGCCCGTGCAGGTATTGCGGGGATACAGGAATATTGCCGCCGCCTTGCGCACCTCGGAGGAAAAAGTGCGCGACATGATAGGTTACGGCGCGCCTGTGGTGCTGGACGGCGATATGCCCAAGGCGGAAGCGGCCGAACTGTGGACCTGGTACGCCCGGTGGATGGGGGAGGGCGGAGCGCGGGGCTCATGCTGAGCGGGGCTCGGGCCGTCCCTCGTCAATCCTCGCCGCGCGTTCCGGTCCGGCGCGCGAATGCGATTCCGTCCGAAAAAAAGGAGTGTGGATATGCGTTATTTTCAGCCTTCGGAGTTCGCCTGCAAGTGCGGGCATTGCGACGGAGGGGAAGGGCGGATGTCGCCGTCCCTGCTGGAACGTCTGGACGCCGCCCGCGACGTGGCGGGCCTGCCTTTTGTCGTCAGTTCCGGCTACCGCTGCCCGGCCCACAACAAGGCCGTAGGCGGGGTGGCCGATTCGGCCCACACGCGCGGTTACGCGGCGGACATCCGTTGCACGGATTCCCATACCCGCTTCGCCGTGTTGCGGGCGCTGCTGGAAGTGGGGTTCCGGCGCATTGAACTGGCCCCCACCTGGATTCATGTGGACTGCGACCCCGCCAAACCCCGTGACGTGGCTTTCTATCCCCGGGAGCGCGCCTGATGGGCGTCTGGTCCTCTTTGCCCGTTCTGGGCTCGCTGCTCGACAAACTGGCGGGACTCATCCCCGATCGGGGCAAGGCGGCGGAAAATCAGGCCCGGATCAATGAACAGGAGGTGGGCGGGGCTCCGGCCTCGCGTCTGCGGTTGTGGCGTTCGTTTTTGGGGTGGTGCCTGACCCTGTGCTTCGCGTGGGAGGTCATGGTCCGCCCGGTTCTTGTCACCTATTGTCCGGGGTGGACCTTGCCGCCTTCGATGCTGGGCGAAATTTCCCGCCTTCTTCTCGGTATGCTGGGTCTGGGATTTTAGAGCGGTTTGCTGTTGAAAACGGCAAGCGTTCCGGCGTCCGCTCCCGCGGACGCCCGCGCCGGATAATGAACCCCACGCTTTTCAGGCGAAATGACGGCGGCGCGGCGTTTTGGCCGCGCCGCCGGGGTTTGCCGTTTTTCGGCCGCGCTTACCGGCTCAGGCCCAGCCCGGCCAACCAGGCTTCCGCCTCATTTCCGGCCGAGGCCGCGCGTCCGCCGCGGACGGCCAGGCCTTCGCGCACCGTGGCCTGCGGGCACAGTTCGCGTATATGGGCCACGCTGCGCCCCAGCCCGCTGCCGCCGTGGGTCATGAACGGCGCGACGGTTTTGCCCGCCAGCTTGTTTTCACTCAGGAAGGTGATGACCGGGGTGGCGATGGTGCCCCACCAGCAGGGCGACCCCACCAGAATCACATCATAGGAGTCCACATTGTCGACGGTGGTTTTCAGCGGAGGCTTGAAGCCGGATTCCAGTTCCCGCTTGGCCTGTTCCGTGACGGCCCGGTATTCGGTCGGATAGGGGGTCGCCGTTTCCAGTTCCACCATGTCTCCGCCCACGCGCTGATGAAGAAGGGTGGCCAGGGCGCGGGTGTTGCCGCTGAGCGAGTAATAGACGATGAGGACGCGCGGGGCTTCGGCCTCTCCGGCGGCAAAGGCGGGAGAGGCGGCGGGGAGCAGCCGCGACAGGCCGCCCGCGCACAGGCCGAGAACGGCGGCCTTCAGCAGGGCGCGCCGGGACAAATCGACAACGGAAATATCAAGGGACTTGTTCATCAAAAATTCCTTTGTGGTTTGAGACCTTCCCCTTCAGGGGGAAAAAGAGCAGTCGACAAGACGACGAAGCCGATGAAATCCTTTTCTGTAACTCCTCCCTTCAGGGAGGGGCAATCCGCACGACCCCTATCCGTCGGCGGCTTCAGTCAGTCGGAGGATGGGGCGACTGTGGATTGAAACATGACGATCTCCTTATGAAGAAAGGTTGCGTGGCGTCGGTGGGGGCGGCCGCTCTTCCCGGTGAAGAAACTTTTTTTATGATTCCTGTATACAGCCCGTCCGGACGGGAAGCCATATCCGATCCTGGCGTATTGTTGCCCGATCCTCTCAGGCGTTGCTCCGTCCTTCGCGCGCAAAACGGCGGCGCTCCCCGTACGGGAAACGCCGCCGTTTTGCGCGCGGAGCGAGCGGGCCGTTCATTCATCCCGGCGTTGGGCCAGAGCCGGGGAATCGGCCGGGCCGTTGAGCGGAAACAAATAACGCCCCGCGCCGATGTCCAGTTTGTCCTGAAGCAGGTTGAGGGCCATTTCCAAACCGGCCGCCGCGTCGGCGGACAGAGCGGGGTCGTCCTCCTCCAGACGCAGACGGAACGCGAATTCGCGCAGAAAGGCCGTCAACTGGCAGGCTTCGCGCAGGGCGTCGGCGGGGCGCAGATGCTTGAGGGACAAAGGCAGAGAGGTGGGAGAGGCAAGTGGAAAAGGCGTGCGTTGCATGGCGGATATCCTTGAGCGAATGGGTGAAGGGCGGAACGGGAAAAGAAAAAAGGAATCCCGGTCGGGGTCAGAACGGGCAGGAGCCCGGGGCGAGCGCATGGACCGTGACGGCGGCGGCGAAGCCCGCGCCCATGAGCAGACCGAACAAAGCCAGGGAAGCCGACGCCTGAAGCAGGTCCCGGAAGGGAAATTTCATGCCGCCCTGCCCGGAAACAGGGTGGCCGGAAAGTCGAGGCCGGGCCGCGTTCCGTTGCGTTCGCAGGCGTCCGCAGGGGCGTCGGGCTCGGCCATATACGACGTTTCCACATGGAGCACCACGGCGTTGTCGCCGCCCCGGGCAAGTTCCAGAGCCAGAGCGTCGGCCTCCCGCCAGCTCCGGCAGTCGGTGCGGACGCGGTCCAGGGGATCGGCCGGGGGCCAGCTTTCGACGAAATATTCGGTCATGATCGCTCCTTGGCGTCGGGCGGCCGCCGCGTCCGGACAAGACGACGCGCGGTCGCGTGCGTGGGTTGCGCGCCCGGCCGCCGCGTTTCGGGCGGCGGCCGGGCGTTTGTGTCGTCCGCGAGGGAGAAACGGACGACGGCCCCTCTTCCCTCCCGTGGCGTGACGCCGTGTTTCAGGTCGCCTTGCTGTTGCGGTACTTGCGAGGGGACGCCCGGGGCGGATTCGGCTTCGTCGGCGGGCCCTTGCCGCGCCGGAAAGGAAGCGTTGTCCTTCGTGCGTGAGTCAATATTGTTCTTTTGCACATAAATAGTCAAGTCGAATTTTGTCAATTGCACGAAAAAAGAACGCAAAAAATAGTGCAAAAAACAAAACAGCCTGGAATCAATACGATATATCGGATAAGGGAGGGCGGAAGAGACTTCGGCGCGCGGACGGCGCGCGGACGCGGAAGGAAAAGAGGTCTCGGCGGCCGAGACGGGGCGGGAGATGAGGGCTTTCGCCGGGCGGAGAGGCTTACAGCACGCGGCCGAACCAGCGCACGCGGCCGAAAACGCGGAAGGATTCCAGGTCCGCGCCCACCACGTCGACATCGCGCACGTCGGGATTTTGGGAGTGGATGCACCAGCCGCCGGGGATTTTGTTCAGCCATTTGACCATGACTTCCCCGTCCAGCCCCACCAGGAAAATCTGGTTGTCGCGCGGTTCGCCGGCGCATTGGTCCACCAGGATGGTATCGCCGTCCCGAATGAGGGGCTCCATGCTGGTGCCCATGACGTCCAGCATCACCGCATGGTCGGGGTTGACGCCGATGCGGGCCAGAAACTGCTTGCGGAAGGCGTACAGGCCCTCCACCCGGTCCGAGGTCAGCAGGGACGAGCCCGCCCCGGCCTTGGCCTCCACCTTGGGAATCATGGCGAAGTCGTCCAGGTTCGCCGCGGGCGTGTGCAGCGATACTCCCAACTGGTCCAGCACCGGTCCCAGCGTGGAAAGAGAGGGGACGCGCGTGCCGCCCAGCCATTGGTTGAGCAGGCTGGGGTCCTTGAAGCCCAGCGCTTTGGCCGCCCGCGACACCACCCCGCCGTGGCGGCGGTCGATATACTCGCGCAACACGTCCAGCGCCTGTTCGATGAAGGTCTTTTTCATCAAAAATTCCTTTATGGGTTGAAATTTCCCCTTTCAGGAGGAAAAGAGCGCTTGCCGGACGGCGAAGCCGCTGACATGTTTTTTCGTAAGCTTTCCCTTGAGGGAGAGGCCGTTCGCGCGGCTCCCGCCCGTCGGCCGCGCAGTCGGGCGGCGGGCGGGACGACTGCAGATGGAAACATGCCTTCTTAATAATTCATTTTTTGTGCGCATGCAAATAAAAGCATGACTTTTGCATGGTTTTTGTTTTTGATCAATTGCACAAAAAACGGGACGACGACAGCGCTTCCGTCGGCGGCGGTCGAATCTTGCCTTTGGCCGCGCGGGAAGGGCGGCCGCCAGTGCCTCGCCGAACTTGCCGTCGCCGGTCGGCAAGCGAAAACCATAACTCAGCCTTCCAGACGGCCGTAAGTCCTGGCGGCCATAAACACCTTTTCGTCAAAAAGACGAATGTGTCCTGAAAATCGGGCACTGGACGGGGCACAGGCGATGGACTATAAAAATACGACATTAACATTAAAAATATGGCCGACCGGAGGAAGCCCGCACGGGGAAGAGGCGGCCGACGCGGAGTTTGGGGTATGGACGGGCATGGCTTGGGGCCCGAAGACGCGCGGGCTTTTGACGCCGTCCTGAGCGGACTGCGCTGGGATATGTCCTTGTCCGGGGCGTTGACGCGCGCGGTCGAAACGCTGACCCCGCGCGTGTCCGTGGTCGAGGCTTTGGCCTTGCGTTTCGACGGCCGGGGCAAGGTGGCGGAAGCGGCGCGCCTGCGTGGCGGCGGTCATTCGGCCGAACCCGTCCGCGCGGACGGCGGTCCGGCCCCCGCCGCCTGGACCGCCCGACTTGCGTCGGCGGGGGGCGCGGGCGTTCCCGAGGCATGGCTCTCCGGCGTCGAATCCGACCCCGCCCGGGTTCTGCCGCTTTTTGCCTTTTCCGGCGCGACGGACGGCCCGGATCAATCCGACGCGCCGGACGTTTCCGCCGCAAGCCGCGTGCTGGCGCTGCCTATGCGGCGTCCCGAGGGGCCGGTCGGGCTGCTGGCGTTGCGCTCCGCCGTTCCCATCGCGGACTGGCCCGCCGGGGTCGGGGTTTTTGCCCGCCTGCTGGCGTCCGGACTGGCGTTGTTCTGCGCCGGTCGGACCTACGGCGAGGAGCGAACCCGCCAGGGCGACGTGCTGGATACGGCCCTGAACCAGTTGCGGGCCTTTGTCTACGTATCCGATCCCCGCACGGATGAAATCCTGTATATGAACCGCGCCATGCGCGACGCCTTCGGCCTGGATCGGCCCGAGGGCCGGACCTGCTGGAAGGTGCTGCAACACGACCGTTCCGGGCGTTGCGACTTCTGCCCCGTGCCCTATCTGGAAGAGCACGCCGCCGAACGGCCGGTGTACCGATGGGAGGAGCACAACCGGGTGACCGGTCGGGTGTACGAGAACTATGACAGCCTTATGCCCTGGATGGACGGGCGCTTGGTGCACTTTCAGCAGTCTCTGGATGTTACCGACAGTCGGCGTTTGGTGGACGAGGCCAGCCACGACGAATTGACCGGCCTGCTCAACCGGAGGGCGGGCAAGGCCGCTCTGGAAGCCGCCCTGCATGACGAGGACGACGCTCCCCTGACGGTGGGCCTGCTCGACGTTGATTTTCTCAAAACCATCAATGACGAATACGGCCATGCCGAGGGCGATCGCGCGTTGCGTCTGGTGGCCCGCTGCTTGAGCGACGAAACGCGGGAGCCGGACTTCTGCTTCCGTCTGAGCGGCGACGAATTTGTGTGCGTATTCCGGCATTGCACGCGCCGCGCGGCCGTGGAGCGCCTGGAGCGCTTGCGGGAAAGAGCGGGCGAGCGGGGCCGGGCGTTTCGTCTGCCCTGCCGGGTGGGCTTCTGCTTCGGGGTATTCGAGGTGGAACAGGGGGACGGCCGCGGCCTGGACGAGGTGTTGGCCTGCGCCGACGCCGGTATGTACGAGCAGAAAAAGCAGAGCCATATCCGCGAGGCGGAACGGCTGCTGGCCGCAAAAGGCGGCGGCGGTCCGGCCGCGGACCCCTTCCCCGGCGACGCCCGCTTGTTGTACCGGGCTTTGGCCGACAGCACCGAATCCTATGTGTACGTTTCCGACATGAAGAGCGGGGCGTTCCGCTATTCTCCGGCCATGGTGGCGGAATTCGGCCTGCCGGGCGAGGTGGTGGACAACGCGGCCGCCGTGTGGGGCGAACACATCCACCCCGACGACAAGGCCGCCTTTCTGGAGGCCAACCAGATAGTGCTCGACGGCCGGGCCGACGTCCACTGCGTGGAATACCGGGCCCGCAACCGCCGGGGCGAATGGGTGCGGGTGCGCTGCCGGGGCCGGGTGGAGCGGGACGAACTGGGGCGGCCCGCGCTGTTCGCGGGCTTCATCACCAACCTGGGGCAGCGCAATAAAGTCGATCCGGTCACCGGCCTGTTCAACAAGCTCAGGCTGGCCGAGGACATTGACGCGCTGCCGCCTTCGCGCTCCGCGCACCTGCTGCTGATGGGGCTGGACGGATTTCGGAACGTCAACGATTTGTACGGCCGCAGCTTCGGGGACGAGGTGTTGCGTCAGGCGGCCCAGCGCATGCTGGCGGCCCTGCCCGCCGGGGCGGCTTTGTATCGTCTGGACGGGGATGAATTCGGGGCGTTGTTCCAGGGAGGCCGCGAAGAGATCGCCGCCGTGTACCGGGCTCTGGCCGAAGGGTTCCGCCATCAGCGCGAATATGAGGGGAAAAAATATTTTTGCACCCTGTCGGCGGGCGCGGCCGGATATCCCGACGACGCCCGCGACTATGAAGGGTTGATGCGGTCCGCCGGGTCCGCGCTGGAGGCGTCGAAACGGTCGGGCAAGAATCGTCTGACCTTTTTCCGGCGCGAACTGGTGGAAAATCAGCGGCGGTCGCTGGAGCTCACCGAGCTGCTGCGGGAGTGCATCGAACGCGATTATGAGGGCTTTGAGCTGTACTATCAGCCCCAGGTGACGGCGGACGGCGGACTCAAGGGAGCCGAGGCCCTGGCCCGCTGGACCTGCCCCGGATACGGGGCGGTGTCGCCGGGCGAATTCATCCCCCTGCTCGAACAGAGCGGCCTTATCGTGCCCTTCGGGCGCTGGGTGTTCCGGCAAGCCGCCCGGCAGTGCAAACTATGGGCGGAAAAATGGCCCCGTTTGACGGTCGGCGTCAACCTGTCCTACCTGCAGGCCACATCGGACGATATGCTGCCCTTTATCCGGTCCACGCTGGACAAGCTGAAACTTGACCCGGCCCGTCTGATGGTGGAATTCACCGAAAGCTGCGTGATCCAGGGCGACCAGGCGGTCCGCGCCCTGTTCGACGGGCTGCGCGGCCTGGGCATCCGCATCGCCATGGACGACTTCGGCACCGGCTATTCCTCGCTGGGAATGCTGAAAACCCTGCCCGTGGATTTGGTGAAAATCGACCGAGCCTTTGTGCGCGACATCCTGCACAGCAAGTTCGACGAGACGTTTATCCGCTTTATCGTCGAACTGTGCCACCATGTCGGCATCGAGGTGTGCCTGGAAGGCGTGGAACGCGATGAGGAAATGCGCCTGGTGAAACCCCTGTGCGTGGATTATATCCAGGGGTATCTGTTCGGCCGCCCCATGAACGTGGAGACGTTCGACCGCCTGGCGCCGGAGCCTTTGCCCCGGGGCTGAGCGCTTCGCTTCTTTCGGACGACACCGCTCCCCGCAAACGCGAGGGCAATGTTTTGAAAACGGCATCCGGAAGCTGCTTTTTGCGTTCAATGCTATGCTATATAATTCACTATTTTTCTGAATAAATATAAATATTGAATATTGTGTTCGACGATGCTCGACATTGCTATATGCAGAATTTGTATATGGTATATAACTATTGAAAATAATAATAAAAATGTGTTAGTGTGTACTCCTTCCGTATCTCAATTCACAGAAAAAACCAAGTTTCCGAATACGCCGCGGGGAAAAGAACTCTGGGGGGTGATACGGTTTGAGGCTTTATCCGGTAATTTTCCGGGAAAGCTTGTACTGTCATATCATGTCGAAACATAAGAATGTGTCGCATCTTTTGTGTTTTTGACAACCGATATCAAGATACTGGGATAAGGCGGTAATGTATGAAGCACAGTACTGAGGATATTCTCCATTCCATGATTGTGGCTACCCTGAACCACGTGACATATCCTGAATTTGTCGAGCGCCTGGCCATGTTTTTTCGGAATTATATGCCGGTCACCTCGGTGGGCGCGTACGTGTTTTTTGATTACAGAATAGTCAAGATTGCCGAATATGCTTTTACTTCCACCGCGGCGGGACCGGATACGGTGGATATCGATCCGGAGGTTCTGGATCGCTGTATCCATGAATCGGCATACGGCGACGATTTCGACATCCATCTCCAGCATGAGGATGACGCGTTCGCCGAGTTTTACGCCAAAGTGCACACGCAGCCCGCAAGCTCCATCCGCATACCTCTTTTGTATTACAAAGACCGTATGTTGTACCTGTCCGTCTCGGCCTACGGCCGGGATCGCTATACCGAGGACCACGTGGAGTTGTGCCGTCTTATCCGGCCCGCTCTGATCCTGGCCGTCAGCAATATGGACGAGCGGCAGCGCGTCGATCTGCGCAATACCGAGGCCCTGAAAAAACTGAAGCGCTATACCGAGGACGACGAGGACAGGTCGGAGGGGGCCGCATCCGGCGGGGAAGGCTTCCTGACTTTGGACGAGTACACCATCCGGTATATTCAGAAGGTATTGCGCCATACCCGGGGCCGCGTGGCGGGCAAAAACGGCGCGGCCGTCATTTTGGGGATGCATGTCAGCACCCTGTGGTCCAAGATTCGTAAATTCCATATACCCGTGCCCCGCGAATAATACTTTATAAGCGCCGGAGGCGCGAGCGCCGCCGCCCGAAGGGGGCCCGCCTCGTTCGTCGCCTGCGGGGGGTGCGGGCATCGGCGGCGGAGCCGGGGAGCGGGCCGGAGTCGCGCGAAGCGGAGTCGGAACAAACTTGCGCTTTGTTTCGGCGCGCTTCCGTCGGCGTCGTTCCAAACCTGCCTTTCGCCGTGCCGGAAGCGCGGCCGCCGTTCGGTTTTCCCCGGCCCTTCGCCCCGTCCGCAAGAGACGGCGGGGGGCTTTTTTTGTCGGAAGACGCCCGCGTGTTCCCGATTCGCCCGCCGTTCGGCGTTATGCCCGCGCCGCCGGGCTTTCGCGGTTCGCTCCCGGCCCGCGCCGTTGTCGCCAGTATCCGCGCTCGCGCAAGTTCGGTTGCGGCCATGGCCCGCGGGGCCCCTTCGGGCGTTTTCCCTTGTCGCTTCGCGTCCTCAGAGCATTTTCAGCTTGAAAATGCTCCCGAAGTCGAGCGAAGCGAAATTCTTCTTTTCTCCGCTTATCCGTAACGCGCTTCGCGCTGACGGCTAAGGACGCCGCGGCGTCGGAGCAGCCGCGATTCATGCGCGGGTATAGCTCCGATGGAGGCGTGAAATCCGCGGGCCGGAACACAGGGTTCCGACCCGCGGACATTTTCAGGGGCAAAACGCTCCAGAGGGGGGGCGGGGCTCTCATAAATCAGACGAGGGTGAGACGGGCTTTCGGGCCTGGCCGGGCGTCGCTTTGCCGTCGCTCGTCTCCCTTGTGGCCGCGTTTTTTATCACCATCATCCGGGGTATTGTCATTGCTCCCGCATCCCCCGGCCGCTAGGCAGGAAGGTAGCCCGGCGGCATCGCCGATCCGGCGCGTTATCGACCCGGCCCATCGGCCATATCGGGAGGATGTATGGCAACGACAATGATTCCGGAGGTGCGGCCCCGCTTGTGGGTGCCCGGCGACTGGAACGCCTTTTTCGGCTTTTTCACCAATGTGCTGCTCAACGTGCTGGTGCTGACCGGCCTCGCGCTGGGCGTGGTCCACCTGCCGAACGACACCGTGTTCGGCCGCATTCTGCCCGCCCTGGGCCTGGCCCTGCCGCTCGGCAACCTGTTCTACGCCTATTTGGCCTGGCGCATGGTCAAGCGCGAAAATCGCGCCGACGTTACGGCCATGCCTTACGGCCCCAGCGTGCCCCACATGTTCATCGTGGTCTTTCTGGTCATGCTGCCCACCTATCTGCGCACCGGCGACGCCATCCTGGCCTGGAAGCTGGGGCTCATCTGGGCGCTGATCATCGGCATCATCGTGCTGCTGGGCGCCTTCATCGGGCCGACCATCCGCAAGTATACCCCGCGCGCGGCCATGCTGGGCACCCTGGCCGGGGTGTCCATCACGTTCATCGCCCTGCGCCCCGCCTTCCAGATGTGGGAAACGCCGTGGATCGGCCTGGTGTGCTTCGCCATCATCCTGTTGTCGTGGGTGGCCAACGTGCGCATGCCCTTCAATCTGCCCGGTGGCCTGGCCGCCGTCATCGTGGGCACGGTGCTGGCCTGGGGCGCGGCCGCCCTCGGCTGGAGCGACCTCATGCAGCCCGCCGCCGTGAGCGAGGCCGTGGCGCAGTTCAGCTTTTATCCCCCCATTTTTTCCGGCGACGTGCTCAGCGTACCCATGAACGAGGTATGGCCCCTGCTGGTCACGGCCATTCCCCTCGGCATCTACAACTTCACCGAGGCCATCAACAACGTGGAATCCGCCTCCGCCGCGGGCGACGACTACAACCTGCGCGCCATCCTCATCGCCGACGGTCTGGGCGCGGTGGCCGGGGCCTTTCTGGGCTCGCCCTTTCCCCCGGCCGTGTATATCGGCCAACCCGGCTGGAAGGCCGTGGGCGGCCGCATCGGCTATTCCCTGGTCACGGGCGTATGTATTGCCGTGGTCTGCTTCTTCGGTCTGACCGCGCTGCTGCTGTCGGTCATTCCCCTGGTGATATATCGGATAAGGGAGGGCGGAAGAGACTTCGGCGCGCGGACGGCGCGCGGACGCGGAAGGAAAAGAGGTCTCGGCGGCCGAGACGGGGCGGGAGATGAGGGCTTTCGCCGGGCGGAGAGGCTTACAGCACGCGGCCGAACCAGCGCACGCGGCCGAAAACGCGGAAGGATTCCAGGTCCGCGCCCACCACGTCGACATCGCGCACGTCGGGATTTTGGGAGTGGATGCACCAGCCGCCGGGGATTTTGTTCAGCCATTTGACCATGACTTCCCCGTCCAGCCCCACCAGGAAAATCTGGTTGTCGCGCGGTTCGCCGGCGCATTGGTCCACCAGGATGGTATCGCCGTCCCGAATGAGGGGCTCCATGCTGGTGCCCATGACGTCCAGCATCACCGCATGGTCGGGGTTGACGCCGATGCGGGCCAGAAACTGCTTGCGGAAGGCGTACAGGCCCTCCACCCGGTCCGAGGTCAGCAGGGACGAGCCCGCCCCGGCCTTGGCCTCCACCTTGGGAATCATGGCGAAGTCGTCCAGGTTCGCCGCGGGCGTGTGCAGCGATACTCCCAACTGGTCCAGCACCGGTCCCAGCGTGGAAAGAGAGGGGACGCGCGTGCCGCCCAGCCATTGGTTGAGCAGGCTGGGGTCCTTGAAGCCCAGCGCTTTGGCCGCCCGCGACACCACCCCGCCGTGGCGGCGGTCGATATACTCGCGCAACACGTCCAGCGCCTGTTCGATGAAGGTCTTTTTCATCAAAAATTCCTTTATGGGTTGAAATTTCCCCTTTCAGGAGGAAAAGAGCGCTTGCCGGACGGCGAAGCCGCTGACATGTTTTTTCGTAAGCTTTCCCTTGAGGGAGAGGCCGTTCGCGCGGCTCCCGCCCGTCGGCCGCGCAGTCGGGCGGCGGGCGGGACGACTGCAGATGGAAACATGCCTTCTTAATAATTCATTTTTTGTGCGCATGCAAATAAAAGCATGACTTTTGCATGGTTTTTGTTTTTGATCAATTGCACAAAAAACGGGACGACGACAGCGCTTCCGTCGGCGGCGGTCGAATCTTGCCTTTGGCCGCGCGGGAAGGGCGGCCGCCAGTGCCTCGCCGAACTTGCCGTCGCCGGTCGGCAAGCGAAAACCATAACTCAGCCTTCCAGACGGCCGTAAGTCCTGGCGGCCATAAACACCTTTTCGTCAAAAAGACGAATGTGTCCTGAAAATCGGGCACTGGACGGGGCACAGGCGATGGACTATAAAAATACGACATTAACATTAAAAATATGGCCGACCGGAGGAAGCCCGCACGGGGAAGAGGCGGCCGACGCGGAGTTTGGGGTATGGACGGGCATGGCTTGGGGCCCGAAGACGCGCGGGCTTTTGACGCCGTCCTGAGCGGACTGCGCTGGGATATGTCCTTGTCCGGGGCGTTGACGCGCGCGGTCGAAACGCTGACCCCGCGCGTGTCCGTGGTCGAGGCTTTGGCCTTGCGTTTCGACGGCCGGGGCAAGGTGGCGGAAGCGGCGCGCCTGCGTGGCGGCGGTCATTCGGCCGAACCCGTCCGCGCGGACGGCGGTCCGGCCCCCGCCGCCTGGACCGCCCGACTTGCGTCGGCGGGGGGCGCGGGCGTTCCCGAGGCATGGCTCTCCGGCGTCGAATCCGACCCCGCCCGGGTTCTGCCGCTTTTTGCCTTTTCCGGCGCGACGGACGGCCCGGATCAATCCGACGCGCCGGACGTTTCCGCCGCAAGCCGCGTGCTGGCGCTGCCTATGCGGCGTCCCGAGGGGCCGGTCGGGCTGCTGGCGTTGCGCTCCGCCGTTCCCATCGCGGACTGGCCCGCCGGGGTCGGGGTTTTTGCCCGCCTGCTGGCGTCCGGACTGGCGTTGTTCTGCGCCGGTCGGACCTACGGCGAGGAGCGAACCCGCCAGGGCGACGTGCTGGATACGGCCCTGAACCAGTTGCGGGCCTTTGTCTACGTATCCGATCCCCGCACGGATGAAATCCTGTATATGAACCGCGCCATGCGCGACGCCTTCGGCCTGGATCGGCCCGAGGGCCGGACCTGCTGGAAGGTGCTGCAACACGACCGTTCCGGGCGTTGCGACTTCTGCCCCGTGCCCTATCTGGAAGAGCACGCCGCCGAACGGCCGGTGTACCGATGGGAGGAGCACAACCGGGTGACCGGTCGGGTGTACGAGAACTATGACAGCCTTATGCCCTGGATGGACGGGCGCTTGGTGCACTTTCAGCAGTCTCTGGATGTTACCGACAGTCGGCGTTTGGTGGACGAGGCCAGCCACGACGAATTGACCGGCCTGCTCAACCGGAGGGCGGGCAAGGCCGCTCTGGAAGCCGCCCTGCATGACGAGGACGACGCTCCCCTGACGGTGGGCCTGCTCGACGTTGATTTTCTCAAAACCATCAATGACGAATACGGCCATGCCGAGGGCGATCGCGCGTTGCGTCTGGTGGCCCGCTGCTTGAGCGACGAAACGCGGGAGCCGGACTTCTGCTTCCGTCTGAGCGGCGACGAATTTGTGTGCGTATTCCGGCATTGCACGCGCCGCGCGGCCGTGGAGCGCCTGGAGCGCTTGCGGGAAAGAGCGGGCGAGCGGGGCCGGGCGTTTCGTCTGCCCTGCCGGGTGGGCTTCTGCTTCGGGGTATTCGAGGTGGAACAGGGGGACGGCCGCGGCCTGGACGAGGTGTTGGCCTGCGCCGACGCCGGTATGTACGAGCAGAAAAAGCAGAGCCATATCCGCGAGGCGGAACGGCTGCTGGCCGCAAAAGGCGGCGGCGGTCCGGCCGCGGACCCCTTCCCCGGCGACGCCCGCTTGTTGTACCGGGCTTTGGCCGACAGCACCGAATCCTATGTGTACGTTTCCGACATGAAGAGCGGGGCGTTCCGCTATTCTCCGGCCATGGTGGCGGAATTCGGCCTGCCGGGCGAGGTGGTGGACAACGCGGCCGCCGTGTGGGGCGAACACATCCACCCCGACGACAAGGCCGCCTTTCTGGAGGCCAACCAGATAGTGCTCGACGGCCGGGCCGACGTCCACTGCGTGGAATACCGGGCCCGCAACCGCCGGGGCGAATGGGTGCGGGTGCGCTGCCGGGGCCGGGTGGAGCGGGACGAACTGGGGCGGCCCGCGCTGTTCGCGGGCTTCATCACCAACCTGGGGCAGCGCAATAAAGTCGATCCGGTCACCGGCCTGTTCAACAAGCTCAGGCTGGCCGAGGACATTGACGCGCTGCCGCCTTCGCGCTCCGCGCACCTGCTGCTGATGGGGCTGGACGGATTTCGGAACGTCAACGATTTGTACGGCCGCAGCTTCGGGGACGAGGTGTTGCGTCAGGCGGCCCAGCGCATGCTGGCGGCCCTGCCCGCCGGGGCGGCTTTGTATCGTCTGGACGGGGATGAATTCGGGGCGTTGTTCCAGGGAGGCCGCGAAGAGATCGCCGCCGTGTACCGGGCTCTGGCCGAAGGGTTCCGCCATCAGCGCGAATATGAGGGGAAAAAATATTTTTGCACCCTGTCGGCGGGCGCGGCCGGATATCCCGACGACGCCCGCGACTATGAAGGGTTGATGCGGTCCGCCGGGTCCGCGCTGGAGGCGTCGAAACGGTCGGGCAAGAATCGTCTGACCTTTTTCCGGCGCGAACTGGTGGAAAATCAGCGGCGGTCGCTGGAGCTCACCGAGCTGCTGCGGGAGTGCATCGAACGCGATTATGAGGGCTTTGAGCTGTACTATCAGCCCCAGGTGACGGCGGACGGCGGACTCAAGGGAGCCGAGGCCCTGGCCCGCTGGACCTGCCCCGGATACGGGGCGGTGTCGCCGGGCGAATTCATCCCCCTGCTCGAACAGAGCGGCCTTATCGTGCCCTTCGGGCGCTGGGTGTTCCGGCAAGCCGCCCGGCAGTGCAAACTATGGGCGGAAAAATGGCCCCGTTTGACGGTCGGCGTCAACCTGTCCTACCTGCAGGCCACATCGGACGATATGCTGCCCTTTATCCGGTCCACGCTGGACAAGCTGAAACTTGACCCGGCCCGTCTGATGGTGGAATTCACCGAAAGCTGCGTGATCCAGGGCGACCAGGCGGTCCGCGCCCTGTTCGACGGGCTGCGCGGCCTGGGCATCCGCATCGCCATGGACGACTTCGGCACCGGCTATTCCTCGCTGGGAATGCTGAAAACCCTGCCCGTGGATTTGGTGAAAATCGACCGAGCCTTTGTGCGCGACATCCTGCACAGCAAGTTCGACGAGACGTTTATCCGCTTTATCGTCGAACTGTGCCACCATGTCGGCATCGAGGTGTGCCTGGAAGGCGTGGAACGCGATGAGGAAATGCGCCTGGTGAAACCCCTGTGCGTGGATTATATCCAGGGGTATCTGTTCGGCCGCCCCATGAACGTGGAGACGTTCGACCGCCTGGCGCCGGAGCCTTTGCCCCGGGGCTGAGCGCTTCGCTTCTTTCGGACGACACCGCTCCCCGCAAACGCGAGGGCAATGTTTTGAAAACGGCATCCGGAAGCTGCTTTTTGCGTTCAATGCTATGCTATATAATTCACTATTTTTCTGAATAAATATAAATATTGAATATTGTGTTCGACGATGCTCGACATTGCTATATGCAGAATTTGTATATGGTATATAACTATTGAAAATAATAATAAAAATGTGTTAGTGTGTACTCCTTCCGTATCTCAATTCACAGAAAAAACCAAGTTTCCGAATACGCCGCGGGGAAAAGAACTCTGGGGGGTGATACGGTTTGAGGCTTTATCCGGTAATTTTCCGGGAAAGCTTGTACTGTCATATCATGTCGAAACATAAGAATGTGTCGCATCTTTTGTGTTTTTGACAACCGATATCAAGATACTGGGATAAGGCGGTAATGTATGAAGCACAGTACTGAGGATATTCTCCATTCCATGATTGTGGCTACCCTGAACCACGTGACATATCCTGAATTTGTCGAGCGCCTGGCCATGTTTTTTCGGAATTATATGCCGGTCACCTCGGTGGGCGCGTACGTGTTTTTTGATTACAGAATAGTCAAGATTGCCGAATATGCTTTTACTTCCACCGCGGCGGGACCGGATACGGTGGATATCGATCCGGAGGTTCTGGATCGCTGTATCCATGAATCGGCATACGGCGACGATTTCGACATCCATCTCCAGCATGAGGATGACGCGTTCGCCGAGTTTTACGCCAAAGTGCACACGCAGCCCGCAAGCTCCATCCGCATACCTCTTTTGTATTACAAAGACCGTATGTTGTACCTGTCCGTCTCGGCCTACGGCCGGGATCGCTATACCGAGGACCACGTGGAGTTGTGCCGTCTTATCCGGCCCGCTCTGATCCTGGCCGTCAGCAATATGGACGAGCGGCAGCGCGTCGATCTGCGCAATACCGAGGCCCTGAAAAAACTGAAGCGCTATACCGAGGACGACGAGGACAGGTCGGAGGGGGCCGCATCCGGCGGGGAAGGCTTCCTGACTTTGGACGAGTACACCATCCGGTATATTCAGAAGGTATTGCGCCATACCCGGGGCCGCGTGGCGGGCAAAAACGGCGCGGCCGTCATTTTGGGGATGCATGTCAGCACCCTGTGGTCCAAGATTCGTAAATTCCATATACCCGTGCCCCGCGAATAATACTTTATAAGCGCCGGAGGCGCGAGCGCCGCCGCCCGAAGGGGGCCCGCCTCGTTCGTCGCCTGCGGGGGGTGCGGGCATCGGCGGCGGAGCCGGGGAGCGGGCCGGAGTCGCGCGAAGCGGAGTCGGAACAAACTTGCGCTTTGTTTCGGCGCGCTTCCGTCGGCGTCGTTCCAAACCTGCCTTTCGCCGTGCCGGAAGCGCGGCCGCCGTTCGGTTTTCCCCGGCCCTTCGCCCCGTCCGCAAGAGACGGCGGGGGGCTTTTTTTGTCGGAAGACGCCCGCGTGTTCCCGATTCGCCCGCCGTTCGGCGTTATGCCCGCGCCGCCGGGCTTTCGCGGTTCGCTCCCGGCCCGCGCCGTTGTCGCCAGTATCCGCGCTCGCGCAAGTTCGGTTGCGGCCATGGCCCGCGGGGCCCCTTCGGGCGTTTTCCCTTGTCGCTTCGCGTCCTCAGAGCATTTTCAGCTTGAAAATGCTCCCGAAGTCGAGCGAAGCGAAATTCTTCTTTTCTCCGCTTATCCGTAACGCGCTTCGCGCTGACGGCTAAGGACGCCGCGGCGTCGGAGCAGCCGCGATTCATGCGCGGGTATAGCTCCGATGGAGGCGTGAAATCCGCGGGCCGGAACACAGGGTTCCGACCCGCGGACATTTTCAGGGGCAAAACGCTCCAGAGGGGGGGCGGGGCTCTCATAAATCAGACGAGGGTGAGACGGGCTTTCGGGCCTGGCCGGGCGTCGCTTTGCCGTCGCTCGTCTCCCTTGTGGCCGCGTTTTTTATCACCATCATCCGGGGTATTGTCATTGCTCCCGCATCCCCCGGCCGCTAGGCAGGAAGGTAGCCCGGCGGCATCGCCGATCCGGCGCGTTATCGACCCGGCCCATCGGCCATATCGGGAGGATGTATGGCAACGACAATGATTCCGGAGGTGCGGCCCCGCTTGTGGGTGCCCGGCGACTGGAACGCCTTTTTCGGCTTTTTCACCAATGTGCTGCTCAACGTGCTGGTGCTGACCGGCCTCGCGCTGGGCGTGGTCCACCTGCCGAACGACACCGTGTTCGGCCGCATTCTGCCCGCCCTGGGCCTGGCCCTGCCGCTCGGCAACCTGTTCTACGCCTATTTGGCCTGGCGCATGGTCAAGCGCGAAAATCGCGCCGACGTTACGGCCATGCCTTACGGCCCCAGCGTGCCCCACATGTTCATCGTGGTCTTTCTGGTCATGCTGCCCACCTATCTGCGCACCGGCGACGCCATCCTGGCCTGGAAGCTGGGGCTCATCTGGGCGCTGATCATCGGCATCATCGTGCTGCTGGGCGCCTTCATCGGGCCGACCATCCGCAAGTATACCCCGCGCGCGGCCATGCTGGGCACCCTGGCCGGGGTGTCCATCACGTTCATCGCCCTGCGCCCCGCCTTCCAGATGTGGGAAACGCCGTGGATCGGCCTGGTGTGCTTCGCCATCATCCTGTTGTCGTGGGTGGCCAACGTGCGCATGCCCTTCAATCTGCCCGGTGGCCTGGCCGCCGTCATCGTGGGCACGGTGCTGGCCTGGGGCGCGGCCGCCCTCGGCTGGAGCGACCTCATGCAGCCCGCCGCCGTGAGCGAGGCCGTGGCGCAGTTCAGCTTTTATCCCCCCATTTTTTCCGGCGACGTGCTCAGCGTACCCATGAACGAGGTATGGCCCCTGCTGGTCACGGCCATTCCCCTCGGCATCTACAACTTCACCGAGGCCATCAACAACGTGGAATCCGCCTCCGCCGCGGGCGACGACTACAACCTGCGCGCCATCCTCATCGCCGACGGTCTGGGCGCGGTGGCCGGGGCCTTTCTGGGCTCGCCCTTTCCCCCGGCCGTGTATATCGGCCAACCCGGCTGGAAGGCCGTGGGCGGCCGCATCGGCTATTCCCTGGTCACGGGCGTATGTATTGCCGTGGTCTGCTTCTTCGGTCTGACCGCGCTGCTGCTGTCGGTCATTCCCCTGGTCGCCATCCTGCCCATCCTTCTTTACATCGGCCTGGTCATCGGCGCTCAGGCCTTCCAGGTCACGCCCCCGGCCCACGCTCCGGCCATTGTTCTGGCCCTTATCCCCAACATCGCGGAATGGGCCAAGGGGCAGATCGACAACGCCTTGGGCGCTGCGGGCGCGGGCGCTTTCGACGTGGGCCTGGCCAAGCTGGCCGAGGGCAACGTCCTTTACCTGGGCCTGGAAAAACTGGGCGGCGGCGCTGTGCTGGCGGGCCTGCTGCTGGGGGCCATAGCCGTGTTCGCCATTGAACGGCGCTTCCACTGGGCCGCCGTATACGCGGGGGTGGCCGCCGTGTTGTCCTTCTTCGGCTTCATCCACGCCTCGCAACTGGCGGTCAACGCCTCGCCCGGCGTCAGCCTGGGCTACGCCTTCATGACCCTGCTCTTCGCCTGGATGGCCGCCCGCGAGCCCCGGCCCCTGGACTGGTCGCCCATCGACAAGGACCTGCCGTCCGAGGGCGCGGCGCTTGCCGCCGACGCGGCGGACGGGGGCGACACGGTGGTGGTCGAAGTGTACGAATCCGACGACGCGCGGCGGGGGTAGAGCCATGCACGAATTGTTTGTCAACGGCACCCTCATGCGCGGCCTGGCCCTGCACGGCAACCTGGACGGCGCGGAATTCGCGGGCGCTTTCCGCACCGCGCCCCTGTACCGCCTGCATTCCATCGACGACGTTCACCCCGGCATGTACGAAGCCGACCCCGCCGAGGGCGACGAACCCGGCGTGTCCGTGGCGGGCGAACTGTACCGCCTGGACGAAAGCCTGCTGGAACGCGTGCAGGCGGGCGAGCCCCCGTTTCTGTATGTGGGGGCCGTGACCCTGGAGGACGGTCGGGTGGTGGAGGGGATGCTGTACCCCCGCACCCAGGCCCGTCGTCACCCCGACATCTCCGCCTGGGCGGACTGGCGGGCTTACATGGAGCGGCGGCCGGACCGCGCCTCCCAACCTCAAACCAGCGAGAAAGCCATGACCAAAACCATACAGGCCGAACCGTACGAATTTGTTTTCGAGCCGGAGCATACGGCCCTGCTTATGATCGATATGCAGCGCGATTTCATGGAACCGGGCGGCTTCGGGGCCAGTCTGGGCAACGACGTTTCCCTGTTGCGCTCGGCCATCGAACCCGCCCGCAAGGTGCTGGAGGCCGCCCGCAAGGCCGGGTTGTTCGTCATCCATACCCGCGAGGGGCACGCTCCCAACCTGGCCGACCTGCCCCCCACCAAGAAGGAGCGCGGCCGTCTGGCCACGGGCATCGGCGACGTGGGGCCCATGGGCCGCATCCTGGTGCGCGGCGAAAAGGGCCACGACATCATCCCCGAGCTGCGCCCCGTGGAGGGCGAATCCGTGGTGGACAAGCCCGGCAAGGGCGCGTTTTGGGCCACGGACCTGCTGGCTCTGCTCATGAACAGGGATATCCGCTCCCTCATCGTGTGCGGGGTGACCACCGAGGTGTGCGTGAACACCACGGTGCGCGAGGCCAACGACCGGGGCTTCGAGTGCGTGGTGGTGGCCGACGCCACGGGTTCGTATTTCCCTGAATTCCAGCGCGTGGGGCTGGAGATGATCAAGGCCCAGGGCGGCATTTTCGGCTGGGTGAGCAGCAGCGAAAACGTCGTCGCGGCTCTGTCCTGAGGGAGGCGAGCCGTGCCCGAGTTGCATCGTCCGGTATTGGTGGGGGAAAAGGTTCCCCCCTCGTGGCGGGGGGAGGTGCGGGGCGTGTTCGGTCATGCGGCCAACGTGTTCCTGCGCCCGCCCGCCGAGGGAGAACCGGCATATCCCCTTCTGCTGACCCTGTTGGATTCGCCCCGCAACATGGGCGAACGCTGCGTGGCCCTGGACCCGGAAGTGTTCGAACGTTTGCGCCGGGCCTGGAGCGAAGACGCCTCTTCCGACGCCGAGGGAAAGGAACGGCCGGTGGAAGTGCGTTGTGAAGGCGGCGTGCTGGACTGCGGCCCGGACCTGCCCCGGTTGAACCTGGGCCTGGCCGAACGCTGGCACACCCCTTCGCTGGTGGTCCGGGGCCCGGCCTCGGGCCGCCTGTTGCGCCGGGCCGCCCGAATGCTGGGCGAGGCCGAACACCCCGAACCCTGGGGCGACGAGGTATACCGCCGCTTCGACTTGTGGTCGGCGGGCACCGGGACCCTGCGCGACGTGGTGGGCGTGGGCCCCGGCCTTACCCCGGCCGGGGACGATATGTTGATCGGCTTTTTGTGCGGTTTGCACGCCTCCCGCGCTTACAGCGCCGAGGCCCTGCGCCGTCTGCACGAACTGCGCGAAAACCTGCCGCCGCTGCTGGATCGCACCACCGAGGTCAGTCGCGCCTTTTTGGACGACGCCTTGGCCGGGCGCTTCCATCAGCCCCTGGCCGCCCTGTGTTTGGCTTTGCATCCGGGGGCCGCCCCCCGGCGGGCTATGAACAATGCGGATGAGGGACTGCGCTGCTCCCTGGACGACGCCCTGGCCTTCGGGGCCGGATCGGGCCGGGAAGGAGCGTACGGGTTGCTGGCCGCCCTGTGGCTGGTACGACCCTGGCGCGACGCGCGCTGAGCATGGCCGGGCCGCGCCCGGCCGGGTAACAAAGAGGCTGATATGCAGACAGACATCCGGTATTTTCCGCATCTGTACCGCGACTCCGTGGCGCTTATGCGTTTGTCCGCCGACCTGGCGGCCCGGCCCGGCGTGGACCAGGCCTCATTGCTCATGGGGACGCCCGCCAATATGGACCTGCTGGTGGACAGCGGTCTGGTGGACGCTCCTCCTCCGGCCGCGCCCGGCGATATCGTGTTTGTGGCGCGGGGCGAACCCGACGCCCTGGCCGCCGCTTACGAGGCGGCCGGGCAGGCCCTGACTCAGGGCGAATCCCGCTCCGGGGAGGAAGGGGGCGAGGGGGCGGATGTTCCGGCCTCGCTGCTGGACGCCGTGCGCGCGGCCGCGGAATCGTCCGGGGCGGAAGCGTCCGGGGGCGATTTCGGCAACGCCTCGGAGGACGCGGGCGAGGCTCGGCTGGCCCTCATATCCACCCCCGGCGAGTTTGCCGGGGCCGAAGCTCTCAAGGCCCTGCGCGCCGGGCTGCACACCCTGATTTTTTCCGACAACGTTCCCCTGGAGCAGGAGAAGGACCTCAAGCGCGAGGCGCGGGAGCGTCATCTGCTGGTCATGGGTCCGGACTGCGGCACGGCCATCGTGGGCGGCGTGCCCCTGGCCTTCGCCAACGTCGTGCGACGCGGCGACATCGGCGTGGTGGGCGCGTCCGGCACGGGCATCCAGCAGATCACCTGCCTCATCGACCGCCTGGGCGGAGGCGTGTCCCATGCCCTGGGCACGGGCAGCCGCGACGTGTCGGCCGAGGTGGGCGGTCTGTCCATGCTGGCCGGTCTGGACGCCCTGGCCGCCGACCCGGGCACCCGGGTCATCGTGCTGGCCGCCAAGCCGCCCGCGCCCGAAGTGGCCCGGCGCGTGCTGGACGCGGCCCGGACCTGCGGCAAGCCTGTGGTGGTTTCTTTTCTGGGCGCGGACGAGCCTTTGAGCGGGGACGCGCTGTACGGCGCGGCCACCCTGGAGGAAGCCGCCCACCGGGCCGTGGCTCTGGCCGCAGGCCGTCCCGCCGATTTCGTCGGCGCCGGGCCCGACGACCCCGATCTCCGGCTTCGGGCCGCGGCGGCGGCCCGTTTTCTGCCCGCCGAACGCCGTTTTCTGCGCGGGCTCTACACCGGCGGCACCTTTTGTTACGAAGCCCAGGTTCTCCTTCAGAACCTGCTGGAGCCTTTGTACTCCAACACGCCCTTCGGGCGGGCGAAGCCCCTGGAATCGGCCTGGAAAAGCCGGGCCCACACCCTGCTTGACCTGGGCGACGACGAATTCACGCGCGGGCGGCCCCATCCCATGATCGACCCCGCTCCGCGCAACGCCCGCGTGGTGGAAGAGGCCGCCGACCCCGAAACCGGCGTTATCTTGCTCGATGTGGTGTTGGGCTACGGTTCGAATCCCGACCCGGCGGGCGAACTGGCCCGGGCCGTGGCCTCCGCCCGCGCGGCGGCCGCCGACGCCCGCGTCCGTCCGCCCGTGTTCGTGGCCTCGGTATGCGGCACCGAGGCCGATCCCCAGCGCTTTTCCGAACAGTGCGCCGTTCTGGAACGCGAGGACGTGCGCCTGTGCGAAAGCAACGCTCAGGCCGTCATGCTCGCCCTGTTGATTCTGCGCCAGGCCGCGGCGCGCCCCCATGCGGTCGGAGGTCCATCATGAGCGCCCCCCTGCGCGATTTTTTGTCTCGTCCCCTCCACGTGTTCAACGTGGGTTTGGAAAGTTTTGCCGATACCCTGTCTGCGCTGGACGTGCCGGTTTCGGTCTGCGACTGGCGGCCCCCGGCGGAGGGCGACGCCGACCTGGCCTGGAAGCTGGCCCGGCTGACCGCCCACCCCGCCGTGGAGGAGGCCAATCAAACGGCCTTCGCCCGTTATCTGGCCGCTTCGCCCGTGCTGGAACGCGTGGGTGTGGCGGGCGACGACATCCCCGGCCTGAACGGCCGCATGTTGCTGCATTCCGGCCCGCCCATAGCCTGGGAGGACATGAGCGGCCCCCAGCGGGGCGCGCTTGTCGGGGCCGTGCTGTTCGAGGGCTGGGCCGACGACGCCGACGCGGCCGACCGGCTGTTGGACGAGGGCGGCGTGACTCTGGACGCCTGTCACCAGCATCACGCGGTGGGGCCTATGGCCGGGGTCATCAGTCCGTCCATGCCGGTGTGGGTGGTGAAAAACGCCGACGGCGGCAACCGCGCCTACTGCAATTTCAACGAGGGGCTGGGCAAGGTATTGCGTTTCGGGGCCTACGACGACGAAGTGCTGAGCCGTCTGCGCTGGATGCGCGACGTGCTCGGCCCGGTGCTGGCCGACGCCGTGGAGCGTCTGGGCGGGCTGGAGCTCAAACCCCTCATGGCCCAGGCTCTGCTGATGGGCGACGAGGTCCACAACCGCAACGCGGCGGCCACCTCTCTGCTGTTCCGCAAGCTGGTTCCGGCCGTCCTGAGCGGCGGCAAGGGCGGCAATCCCGTGGAACCGGGGCGGGCGCGCGACGCTTTGGACTTTATTGCGGGCAACGACCACTTTTTCCTCAATCTGTCGATGGCGGCCTGCAAGTGTATGCTGGACGCGGCCCACGGCGTGCCCCATTCGTCCCTGGTGACGGCTATGGCCCGCAACGGGGTCAACTTCGGCATTCGGGTGTCCGGCCTGGGCAATCGCTGGTTTCAGGCCGAATCCCCGTTTGTGGACGGTCTTTTTTTTCCGGGCTACGGACCGGACGACGCGGCCCGCGACCTCGGCGACTCGGCCATCACCGAAAGCGCCGGATTGGGCGGTTTCGCCATGGCGGCAGCCCCGGCCATCGTCCAGTTTGTGGGCGGCACCGTGGCCGACGCCCGCCTCAACTCGCGCCGCATGACTCATATCACCCTCGGCCGCAACCCCGCCTTCACCCTGCCCATGCTCAATTTCGCCCCCACGGCCGCCGGTATCGACGTGCGCAAGGTCGTGGACACCTCCATTTTGCCCGTCATCAATACCGGCATCGCCCATAAGGAGGCGGGCGTGGGGCAGATCGGCGCGGGCCTCACCCACGCCCCCCTTGCCTGCTTCACCCGGGCCCTGGAGGCCCTGGCCGCGGATGTGGAGAAGGAAGAGTAAAACAACATCCTTTAACCGCCGGAGGCACGCGCGTCAGCGCGTTTGGAGCGACGACCCCCCGCCGCCTGGAAGGCGGCATGGTGGGGGGCGAGGAGCGGACCAAGGTCGCGCGAAGCGGAGCCGGAACAAATTCTTGATTTGTTCCGGCGCGCTTCCGCCAGTGTCGGCCGAAGCCTGCCTTTGGCCCGTGTGGAACACGGGCTGCCTTTGCGGCAACGCAAGTTGCCGCCAGGAACATTGAAGTAGGAATAAAAGGTGGTTATATGCGGAAACTGGCGGTGATAGCGGTGGGGGGAAACGCGCTCATTCGGGACAAGGAGCGGGTATCCATCCCGGATCAGTACGAAGTGGCCCGCACGGTGGCGGAACGGGTGGCGGACATCGTGGAACAGGGCTGGAACGTGGTCCTGACCCACGGCAACGGGCCGCAGGTGGGCTTCGTCATGCGTCGGTCCGAACTGGCCGACGGTCAGGTGGCGCCCGTGGCGCTGGACTATGCCGGGGCCGACGTGCAGGGCGCGGTGGGGTATATGTTCTGCAAGGCTCTGCGCAACGTATTCCGACGCCGGGGCCTGCCCGGCGAACCCATCGCTCTGGTGGCCCAGGCCCTGGTGGACCGCGACGATCCGGCCTTTGCCCGCCCCGGCAAGCCCATCGGCTCGTGGTTCGACCGCGAGACGGCCGAACGTCTGGCCCTGTTGCACGGCTGGAGCATTGTGGAGGACGCGGGCCGGGGGTGGCGGCGGGTGGTGCCTTCGCCCGAGCCGAGGGCCATTGTGGAACTGGAGCCCATCCGCCACCTGGTGCGTCAGGGCTACCTGACGGTGACCCTGGGGGGCGGGGGCATTCCGGTTATCCGCAACCAGCAGGGCGATTTGGAGGGCGTGGAGGCGGTCATCGACAAGGACCTTTCCTCCAGTCTGCTGGCCCGCCGTCTGGGCGCGGACATGCTGATCCTGCCTACGGGCGTGGATCGCGTGGCTCTGCACTTCAACACCCCGGACGAAACCTGGTTGGACAGCATGACCGTGGCCCGCGCGCGGGCCTATATCCGGGCGGACGAGTTCGCCAAGGGCAGCATGGAACCCAAGGTGCGGGCCCTGGCCGATTTTGTGGAAGCGAGCGGAGGCACGGGCATCATCACCAGCCTGGACCGCATGGGCGATGCCCTGCGCGGCCGGGCCGGAACCCGCATCGTGCCGTGACGGATCGGCGCGTCGCCGCCGATCCCCCCCCGGCAAAATGCTCCATCGCGGCGGGCTGTCGAGCCGCCGGTCGCGGCAAGGGCCTTGGGCCAGTGCGAGAGCAGGGGGGGTATTTTTTTCCTGGCCCGTATTTTGCAATATTGCCGTGGCGGAAACGACACAAGGTCGGAGCGCCGCGCGTCTTTTTTCGTCTTTGTCGCGGAGCGGGACGGCGTGGGGTTTAAGTTCGGTCGTTTTTTGTCGATAGGACAGATACGGGGAGGCTATGCGCATGAAATACGGACTAGAGCGCTTTGCTGTTGAAAACGGCAACCGCTCCGGCGGTTGCGGAAGCGGACGCCCGCGCCGAATGAGCCTGAAAGCCACGCTTTTCAGGCGAAATGACGGCAGCGCCGTTTTTGAAACCGGGCAATTTCAAAAGCAAAATGCTCTAAGGGCGGTGTGGGCCGCGTTGATCGCGCTGACGTTGTGTCTGGCCGTGGCCCGGCCCGCGTCCGCCGCCGAACCCGAAGCCTACGAAAAGGCCAAGGTCGAGCTGTCGCGCCTGCGCGGCGATGAAAAGCGGGCCCAGTACCGGCATTCCTGGCTGAAGATAGCCGACGACTTCATGGACGTGTATGAGAGCCATTCGGACTGGATCAACCGTCCGGCGGCCCTGTTTCGATCGGCCGAGGCCCTGGAGGAAATGGCCCGGCGTTCCTTCGTGCGCAAGGACGCCCAGAACGCCGCCGCGCGCTTTGAATCCGTGGCCCGAAAGCATCCCTCCAGCGTGCTGGCCGACGACGCCCTGTACCGGGCGGCGGTGGTGCGCAAGGAGCTGATGCGCGACGACGAGGGCGCCCGCTCCCTGTTGGGGACCATCGGCAAAAAATACGCCAAATCCGACTATGCGCCCAAAGCCCGCGAGTACCTGGCCGGTCTGGACGGCAGCGCCGTGGCCTCGCTGGGGCCCGCCCCGGTGGTCAAATCCGTGGCCGAAGGGGCGCGGGTGGCCCAGATCACGCCTCAGATCAAAGACAAGGACGTGGTGCGCATTGTGATTTCCGTGGACAAGCCGGTAAGCTGGCGCATTCAGCACCAGGCGGCCGATTCCAAAAGCGACCGTCCGGCCCGTCTGACTCTGGATCTCACGGACGCCACGCCCGGCGACAAGCTCAAGTCGGGCGCGCGCTATACCAAGATGGGCATTTTCAGTCGCTATGCCGTGGATTACACGGCCTCCCAGGGCAAAACGCGCATCCTGCTCGATTTCGACAAACTTCAACGTTACACGGTGCGGGCCGAAAAGTCGCCCTTCCGGATCATTATTGAGGCTACGGGCGCGCCCAAGGCCCTGGCCCAGGGCATCCAGGTGGGGCGGCCGGACAAGGCTCCCGCGTCCTCCGGAACGGCGGCGGTCAAGCCCGCGACCTCGTCCAACGTGGCTGCTCAACTGGGCCTCAGCGTGCGGACCGTGGTCATCGATCCCGGCCACGGCGGCAAGGACCCCGGTACCATGCACAACAGCATCGTGGAACGGGAAGTAAGCCTGGATATCGCCCGGCGCGTGGGCAACGTGCTGCGGGCGGCGGGCTACAACGTGGTGTTCACCCGCGATCGCGACACCTGGGTGTCGCTGTCCGACCGTTCACGCCTGGCCGTGAAGCACAAGGGCGATCTGTTCGTGTCCATCCACGTCAACGCCAGCCCCAAGCCCGAGGTATCGGGCGTGGAAACCTACTACCTCGATCTGGCGGGAACCAAGGATTCCGTGCGGCTGGCCGCCGTGGAAAACGCGGGGTCCAATCGCGGCCTGGGCGAGATGGAGGAAATTTTGGCCGATATGCTTCTGGATTCGCGTATGCAGGAATCGCGTCGGCTGGCCTCCAGCGTGCAGACACAGACCCTGGCCCAACTGAAAAAGCGCGGCCAGCCCGCCAAAAGCGGCGGCACCAAGGGCGCGCCCTTCCATGTGCTTATAGGTTCGTCCATGCCCGGCGTGCTGGTCGAGGTGGGATATTGCACCAACGCCGCCGAAGCCAAGCGCCTGCGTCAGAGCGCATACCGCGACGCCCTGGCCGAGGGCATCGCCAACGGCGTCCACCACTACGCCCGCCAACTGGAAACGGCGGCAAAGTAGCGTCGCGGGCGGGACGGTCCGGATCGCCTTATTGGGCGGACACGCGGGTGCCTTGCCCGTTGTTCGGAGAGCTTGCCGGTGCGGTCGACCATGATAAAGCGCAAAAAAATCAGCCGAGCAACGACGGTTTAAGGTATGACCTGTTTCCGGTTTTCGGGGCTGTCGATAAAATCGGCAGCTCCTCTTTTTTGGTAAGCGCCGGAATGCCGGAGCGGCGACCGTTCCAGGGCGGACGCGTCTTATGTTGAGTTGACTGACGTCCTTTTTCCACTTTCCTTTTTTTACATTTTATCGTTATTTAAACCATGAGAGGATGCCCGGAGGCGTTACGCAGGGCTATATCATACCATTATTGCATTTCTTTGTTCTGCAATGTCTTATGACGGAGTGGAAAAATGGACGAAGCCGGAACATATCTTCGCACGTGGCAAAGAAAAATAGATCAAGCGCAGAGTTTTGTGCCCAGAGAAGTCTTTGTCGGTTTGCTGTTGATACGGGCGGTTTCCCTATCTTGTTTTCCGCCCGGCCGGAGTACGTTGGAAGAGGCCCCCTGTCCGGAGAGTCTCGTGACGGATCTGTGGGAACGGCTCGTCCACATGCCGGATGCCAAACTTGCCGACGCCGTCCTCAATATCCTGGCTTCTCTGCAAGAGAAGCTCCCGTTCGTCCAGGAGCTCATGGACACGAAACGCTTTACCTCGTCGAACATGTTGATGTTGCGGAAGCTCGTGGAGATGTTCTCCACCATTCCGTGCGCCCCTCTCCTGTCTCGGCGGGCACTGGAACAGACGGTGAAACGGGCCATGGCGAAGCATATCGACAAAGGGGCGACGTATAGCGCGCCCGCGGCCTTGGTCCGGAGTCTCGGCCCCGTGTTGAACCCCAAAGGCGGGGCGGCGTATGAACTGCATGGCGAGCTTTTGGAAAGCGCTCCGGAAGCGGGCGGCAACGCTCGAAAGGCGGATGGAGCTTTTACCGCCTTGTGTTGGATGGATTCTCTGTTGCGTGGAGAAGGCGCCGTTACGGAAAATCCGCCGGCAAACCCGATCGGAGAAAAGCGGCTTGAGTGGGGAAACTGGGATCATGTGGTGGCCAATCCCCCGTTCAATGTTTCCCACTGGCATGACGATAGGCGCGAACCCCGGGATAAGCGATGGGACTACGGCGTGCCGCCGGGGACGAACGCCAATTTTGCCTGGTTGCAGTATTGCCTTGCCGGCCTCCGGCAGGAGGGAAAAGCGGCCGTCCTCTTGCCCGTCAGCACCTTGATCGGCACGGACCCCAGAGAGCAGGACATTCGGATAAACATGGTCGAATCCGGCGTGGTGGAAGCCGTCATAACCTTTCCCCCGGGACTGCTTTTTGACTCACGAGTTCCGTTTTGCCTCTGGCTGCTGGACAAAGCGAGGCGGAACACTCCGGATGCGCCGGTATTGTTCGTTGATGCCGGAAGGATGGAGCCAAAGCTTTGCAAAAATGCGCCGGAGGAAGCCTATAGTCGGGTAATGCAACTCGTTATGGACTTTAGAAACGAAGGTGAGTCCACAAGCGACTGGAGCGGTGTGGCCACGCGCAAGGAAATAGCCGCTGCGGAGTATGGATTGAGTCCCCATTTATATATACGGTCTCGCCGTACCCACTGGCTTTCTGAAGAAGGCTCCGTGTCTTCGTGGGATGATTGCCTGGAAAAACTGAAGCAATGCCGGGGGTATGAAGCTCTGCTGGCGTGCCTGGAAATATGGGGGCGAGAGCGGCCCTGCGTCTGGCAAAAAGCCCCGTTGACGGCCTTATACACAATATTCGGGGGCGTGGCCGTATCCGGGGACGCCTTTGGGGACGGTGTTCCGTTTTTAGATGTAAAGACAATTATACGTTCTCCTTTTCTTCCCGGGGCGTTTTTACGCCGGGTCCGCCTCTCCGCCGACAGGCAGGAACTGTACCGCATACGGCGCGGCGACGTGATTATAAACAGAACCAGCGAGACGCTGGAGGCGTTGGGGCTGGGCTGTGTGGCTCTTCAGGATTCCGAAGCCGTATATACCGGCTTTGCCAAACGCCTGCGTCCCGTCCGACCGGACGAAATCGACCCCGCCTATGCTGCCGCGTATTTTCGTTCCGGCTTGTATTTAAGCCAGATCAGGGAGAATGTTCCTTTCATACCCGTCTCGCGGGCAAGTTTGAATAATCGGCATATAGCCCGCATCAACATGTACTATCCGCCGCTTGAGCGGCAGCAAGAGATAGGAGAAGCCTTTCACGCTTTCATTGAATGGAAAAATGGTTCCACCCCGGAAGCAGGGAAGGCGCTTACTGAGGTTCAGACATGGTTTCTGCAGCAGGCCATTGACCGGCCCGCGTTGTCCGGCGCAAAGACTTCCACCATAAGCGAGGCCCTGTGACCAACAAAGATCAGATGCAACTGGTGCTGTTGTACAGCCTGATGGAACTGGATGGAGGAGGCCCCAAACGGGTAGTGCTCCAACATATTCAGGATAAGGCGTATTGGTATAAAAACGACGATAATGATGAAATGCTGACATCACGTCCTGAAATGAAATGGAGGAATAATTTCGCGTATGAGCGCGAACATCTGAAAGATGCGGGATATCTGGACGGAGATAGCCCCGGAGATTGGTTGATAACGAACAAAGGAAAAGAATTTTTTTATCAAGCGTTGGAAGACGCCAGAAAGGCCCCGTTATCCGACCTGCCGTGCCTGATGCCGGCTTTTATACAGAAAATATATCAAATGGAATCGGACCCGGAGGACACGGCGGATCAGGTTTTGCTAGGCAGTGTGGTGAGGGTGGGCGGCGTGCCGTCCTGCGGGGAAATCGTGCTGACGGCCGGGCCCTTGCCCAAAGGAAATGCTGTCCGGCGTTTTGGCGGCAGAAACATATATCGCCGCGATCCCGTCATTGCTGCCCGCGCTCTCGCCAGAGCGGAACACCGGTGTGAAATCGATCCGGCTCATCCGTCTTTTATGAAAAGGGACCTTTCCCATGCCTACACGGAACCCCACCATCTTATCCCCCTGGCCAAGACGGACGATTTCGATGTGAGTCTGGACCGGGAACAGAATATTTTTTCCCTGTGCAGTCATTGCCATAATCAAATTCACTATGGGACCGAAGAAGACGTGCGTCGGATGATAACGCTTTTGTTTGAGCGCCGAGCCAAAGAAATTTTTTCCATGCTGGGCAGGCGTATCGGCGTGGAAGAAATATACGCGATGTACAGAGTTCAATAGATGTGCGTGCGGCCCGGAGCAAAGTCCGCGCCGGGCCGCCTCGGCGTTGGATGTTTCGCGGGGCGGAACGGCGTTCCGCCCCGCGGCAAGGGGCTTTGATTCTAGCTCCGGAACAGTTCGGCCAGTTCCCGTCCGGCCACGCGTTCGCGGGTGCCGGCCTTGAAGGCGCGGCAGCAGCCGGGGGAGATTTCGTCGATGATCATGGGACGGCCCTGTTCGTCCATGCCCCACTCGATCTTGATGTCCCACAGATCCAGGCCCCGAGCCGTGAACATGGCGCGGACGGCATCCATGACGGCGGCGTTTCTGTCCAACATTTCGTCCATGATCGCGCCGTCCACGATGCCGAGGGCCACCAGGGCGGAGGGAACGATGAGCGGATCGCCCGCGGCGTCGTCCTTGAGGGTGATTTCATAGACGGGCGAAGGCAGGAACATGCCGTCCTTCACGCCCGGGACCATGTTGTAACGGCGCAGAAAGCTGCCGGTGCACACCCAGCGGGTCACCCATTCCAGACCGGGGGCGAACAGTTTGGCCTTGAGCACGTCCATGGACAGGGACGGCAGGTCGTAGGAAATCATGTGGGTGCGGGCGATGTTTTTGGCGTTGATTTCGCTGAAAATGGCCGAAGTCATGAGCAGGCAGGCTTCGCCCTGGCCCGGCACGGTTTCCTCGGCCAGATTGTTGCCGCCCGGATCGATTTCACCAGCGTCGTTTTTGGTCACCCGGTCGGTGAACACCAGGTGCAGGGAATGGGCGTCACGTTCATACACATCTTTGGTTTTGCCGCGATAGACAAGTTCCATACTATCTCCCGTGTTGTCTGTACCTGTCGCGAGATTGCTTCCGTTCCTGTATCCGTCCGACCCCGGACAAGGCAAGAAAAAATAAGCCTTCCCGGCGGCGGCCACCGCGTTGCCGCAAAGACGGCCCGTGCGTTCCTTTAATCTGCGGAGCAACGCGCGTCAGCGCGTCTGGAGCGACGACCCCCCGCGCACTGGAAGTGCGCATGGAGGGGGGCGAGGAGCGGCCTAAGGTCGCGCGAAGCGGAGCCGGAACAAACGAAAGGTTTGTTCCGGCGCGCTTCCGCCAGCGGTGGTCGAAGCCTGCCTTGGGCCGGGCTGGAAGCCCGGCTGCCTTAAGCGGATTTACGACAGTAAATCCAAGATGCCTTTTGCGGGCTTGTGCGTTGCCCCCGCCGCTCGCGCTCCCGGCGGTTAAGCTTACCTGCCCTCCCACACGTTCATGTCGGTGGGGGCGGCGAGGGAGACCTTGTGCTGAATGGTTTTGGACTTGCCGGCGGGCACGTCCAGGGTCCAGATCAGGGTATGGTCCTCGGTGACGGCTTCGGGGGCGGATGTGACGGTGACGGCGATCTGTTCGTCCAGGCTCTGGGGCGCGGGTTCCTCCACGCGCACCGCGACAGGGCGGCTGTGCTTGTTGAACACGGTGATGTCCCAGTCCCAGGTGTAGGTCTGCTTGCGGTCGATGATGCCCTGCTTGCCGCTTTGCTGGCTGTTGCGCTTCATGACGGCGGTCACCTGCGGATCGCGGCCGAAGTAGATGCGGCTGTCGTCGCCGGACAGGGAGAAAGGCGCTTTGCCCACGCTCACCCCGTCCACCAGGAACAGGGCTTCGCCGCCGGGGTAGTGGCGCAGTTCGGGCATGTCGAGCTTGGCCGACAAATAGGCCCCCTCGCCGCGCGAGGGCCGCAGCAGGTAGGAGAATTCGGCCTTGAGGGTATCGCGCTCCAGGGGCAGGCGCAGGGAGGGACCGGCGGGCACGTCGCGGGGGCCCAGGTCCCAGGATTCGAAGGACGCGCCGTCCAGATACAGAGGCGCGGACGCCTTGCCCGCGGCGGACGACATATCGGCCATCATGGCCGCTTCGGGCGCGGCGGACAGCAACATCTGGTTGGCACTGCGGGCCGCGGGCTGAGGAGCCGCGGGCCGGGGCCGGATGAGCCATTCGCTCAGCCGGGGCGGAATCATGCCCTGACGGGGATCGGCGGTGGACAGCGCCAGGGGCACGCCGGTCCAGTCCTCGCCGCTGCGCTGCCACAGTTCGGCTTCCAGATTCAGATCGACGCGGTCCTCGCCGGGGCGGGCCTCCAGCCGGTACACCGGCCGCCAACCCGCGTTGTCCAGACTGTAGGCGTAGCGCACCGTCACCGGGCCGTTCACGGGTTCGGCCAGTTCCACCACGGCCTGCCGGGTAAAGGCGGCGTCGCCCCCGGTCAGTTCGATTTGTCGGGTGAGCAGTTCGATGCGTTTGTTCAGGTCCTCGGCCCGCCGGTTCAGGTCGGCTTCCTCCCGGCCGAAGGATTGCAGGCGCTGGCGCATGAGCTCGTCCAGTCCGGCCAGAGGGGCGCTGTCGGCGAACTGAACCGGCGGGCGGCGCCAGTAGTCGCGGCGGGCCTCCAGGTCGGCCCGGGCGTTGTCCACGTCGAGCAGGGCGCGGCGGGCCTCGTCCAGTTGCGCGCGCAGTTCGGCCACGGCCGAGCCCTCGGGGGCGGCCGTTTCCTCAAAGCGCAACACGGCCACGGCGTGGCCGGGCACGGTCATATCCAGGCTCTGCGGATCGGCCGACGGGGGCAGGATAAGACGCAGAGCGCCGTCCTTGTCCGGGGCGACGTCGGCTTCCTCTTGGACAAGGGCTCCGCCGGGATGCAGCAGCACGGCCGTGGGCGCGGCCGGGGCGGGCTGCGCGGCCAGGGCCGCCGCCACAACCATGCCCGCGCCGGTCAGGGTCAGTTTTTTGATGTTCATGGGTCCTCCGGGCCGCGAGGGGCCGGTTTTTAATCGCTGTAAGGAAAATTCGCCTCAAACGCGTCGCCGACGCAGGCGACGTTCTTCGGTGAGGAATTTGCCTGTGACGGAGGCCGGGTCGGCCATGATCGCCTCGGGCGTTCCGGCGGCCAGGATGCGGCCGCCGTTTTCCCCGCCGCCGGGGCCGAGGTCGATGACGTAGTCGGACGCCAGGATGACGTCGGTGTTATGCTCGATGACCACCACCGTGGCCCCCTTGCTCACCAGTTGATGGAGCACGGTGACCAGTTTGCCCACTTCGTGCATGTGCAGGCCGGTGGTGGGTTCGTCGAGAATATACAGCGTGTCGGGCAGGGAACGTTTGCCCAGTTCGCGCGAGATTTTGATCCGCTGAGCTTCGCCCCCGGACAGAGTGGTGGCGGGCTGGCCCAGGCGCACATATCCCAGGCCCACGTCCTCCAGCACGGCCAAGCGCCGTTCCAGGCCCTGGTAATTGGCGAAGAAGCGACGCGCCTCGCTGACCGAAAGGTCCAGCACTTCGGCGATGTTCAGGTCCTTGTAACGGACTTCCAGGGTTTCGCGGTTGAAGCGGCGGCCTTTGCACACGTCGCAGTTGACGAAGATGTCGGGCAGAAAGTGCATTTCCACCCGGATCTGACCGTCGCCCTTGCAGGTTTCGCAGCGGCCGCCCGACACGTTGAAGCTGAAGCGGCTGGCCGTGTAGCCCCGGCGCTTGGCGTCGGGCGTCATGGCGAAGATGTTGCGGATTTCGTCGAATATTTTGGTGTAGGTGGCCGGGTTGGAGCGCGGCGTGCGCCCGATGGGGCTCTGGTCGATGGACACCACGCGTTCGATGGCGTCCAGGTTGTCGATGCCCTTGAGGGTGCCCGGCTGTTCCACCTTGAGCCCGCAGTGCAGGGCCACGTGTTTGTACAGGGTGTCCATGACCAGCGAGCTTTTGCCCGACCCCGAAACCCCGGTGACGCAGGTCAGCAGCCCCAGGGGAATGGGGCAGTCGATGTTTTTGATGTTGTTGGTGGTCACCCCGCGCAGAGTGAGGAAGTCGACGGGCTCGCGCCGCTCGTCGGGCAGAGGAACCTTCATTTCGCCGCGCAGATAGCGGGCGGTGAGGGTGTCGGCCGAATCGTACAGGGCTTCCACGCCGCCCGCGTACACCAGTTCGCCGCCCTGAGAGCCCGAGCCCGGTCCCAGTTCGAGCACGGTGTCGGCCTCGCGGATGGTGGCCTCGTCGTGTTCCACCACCAGCACGGTGTTGCCGCGCTGCTGAAGGCTGCGCAGGGTGCGGATAAGGCGTTCGTTGTCGCGCGGATGCAGGCCGATGGAGGGCTCGTCCAGCACGTAGGTGACGCCCACCAGGCCCGACCCCAGTTGCGAGGCCAGCCGGATGCGCTGGGCTTCGCCCCCGGACAGGGTGAGCATGGCCCGATCCAGGGACAGATAATCAAGGCCCACGTCGATAAGGAAGGTCAGCCGGTGGGTGAGTTCCTTGAGCAGCGGTTCGGCCACCACGGCGTGACGGCCCTTGAACTCGCGCTCCTTCAGCCAGTCCAGGGCGCGGGTGACGGACAGGGCGCAAAACTGCTGGATATCCACGCCGTCCACTTTGACGCACAGAGCCTCGGGCCGCAGGCGGGTGCCCCGGCACGAGGGGCAGTTCACCGCGTAACTGTAGCGGGACAGGATTTCGCTCCAGGCGTCGCTGTTCTGCATGCGTTTTTCCAGCAGATACATGACGCCCGGCCAGTGGGCGACGCTCAGGGCGTTTTCAAAGCCGTGCACGCCGTCGGTCCGGGTTTCGCGGTTGAGCGAGGTGCCGCCCAGATAGTTGCGGCGCAGGCTGCCGTTGCGGGTGACGCCGCCGGGTTCGCCGTGGAACAGGGCCTTGAACGCCTCTTCGGAAAAGTCCTTGAGGGGCGTGTCCAGGGTGAAGCCGTGACGTTTGCCCAGGGCTTCCAGGGGCTTTTTCAGCCGTTCCATAGTGGTGGGCTGAGACAACGGAGCCAGAACGCCCTGAGCCAGGGACAGCTTGTCGTCCGGCGCGATGAGCTGGGGATCGAAGGCTGCCACGGTGCCGATGCCCAGGCACTGGGGGCAGGCCCCTTGCGGGCTGTTGAACGAAAAGAGCTGGGGCGAGGGCGCGGGCATGGAGTGATGGCACTTGGGGCACACCGAGTCCGTGGCGTGGATCACGTCGGGCAGCCCCGGCCGGCTGACGATGATGCGGCCCTGGCCGTAGCGCAGGGCCAGTTCCACCGAGTCGGCCAGGCGGGTGCGCATATCGTCCTTGATCACCAGGCGGTCGACCACGAGATCGATGCTGTGCTTCTTGTTCTTGTCCAGGGGCGGCACGTCGTCGATATTGAGGATCTGCGGCTCCTCGCCCTGGGTGGCCACGCGCACGCGCACAAAGCCTTCGGCCTTCAGTTTTTTGAGTCGATCGGCGTGGGTGCCTTTTTGCAGTTCCACCAAAGGCGCGAGCAGAATGACCCGGCTGTCTTCGGGCATGGCCTGGATGTCGGCGATGATTTCATCCGTGGCGCGGGCCTCGATGGGCGTGCCGCAGTGGGAACAATAGGTTTTGCCCAGACGGGCGAAGAACACGCGCAAAAAGTCGTAGATTTCCGTGGTGGTGCCCACGGTGGAACGGGGGTTGCGGGCCGTGGTCTGCTGCTCCAGGGAAATGGCCGGAGACAGGCCTTCGATTTTGTCCACCAGGGGCTTGTCCATCTTGGGCAGGAACATGCGGGCGTAGGCCGACAGCGATTCCACGTAACGGCGCTGGCCCTCGGCGTACACGATGTCGAAGGCCAGGGTGGATTTGCCCGAGCCCGAGGGGCCGCACACCACCACCAACTCGTCGCGGGGGATGATGACGTCGATATTTTTGAGATTGTGCTGGCGCGCGCCTTCCACTCGAATGCAGGGCCGGGCGTCGGCGCGGTCGGCGGCGGAAAGCTTCCGGCCGCCTTTGGTCGTAGTATGCTTCATGAATGGTAACCCGCGGCCACGGCCGCTTACGGTTGAAGATAAACGGCGGACCGGGCGTCCGCCGCGCGAAAATACCTTGATTTAAATAACGCAGGAGCGGCCTCTTGTCGATTACCGCCTGTTCCGACCCAAGCTTCGCTTTCGGAACAGGCGGGCGCACACATCCATCCCCGCATGGGGGGCGGCATGAAGTTACGACAAGGGTATCCCCCTTCGTGCGTACCTCGGCCCGTCGTCGGAGGGATTGCCGGGGGCCGTATGAGCGAGGAAGTGGCCCTCCGTTATTTTTTTGTTTTATTCCAGTTTGTTCCGACTCTATCCCTTGTGCCCTCCGGGCGGGGGAAAGGGGCCTCGAATCACCCCCCTTACCTCGCGCTGAGGCTCTGTGTTCGCTGCCCGCCTGTTCCGACCCAAGCTTCGCTTTCGGAACAGGCGGGCGCATACATCCATCCCCGCATGGGGGGGGCGGCATGAAGTCAGGACAAGGGTGTTACCCTTTGTGCGTACCCCGGCCCGCCGTCGGAGGGATTGCCGGGGTGCGGGCACGACCTGAGAACCCCCGAGCACCCAGCCGGGCGGTACAGCGGGAAGGGTGTCGGCATGACGTGGGGCTTGGGCGTGCCCCTCCATGCGATCCCGTGCCGACAAGTCCGAGTGTTCCGAAAGCGAAGCTTTTGTTGGAACACGAGGACGCCGGGCGGACGGGGAGGCGCGTGGTGCTGTTCTTTGCGGGATTAACCGGCATTTTCCCGTTTTCCCCCCTTCTTTCCATGACATTCCTCTTGTGCCCTCCGGGCGGGGGAAAGGGGCCTGTTATGGGGGCGTTGCCCCCCTTC